>Ga0137404_10000002_pt1 | contig 136936 bp, 71 predicted proteins | sample CZOMad2_1_16fung_FD_108285 | JGI IMG/M metagenome (GOLD analysis project Ga0137404, IMG submission 108285) | Vadose zone soil fungal communities from Angelo Coast Range Reserve, California, USA - CZOMad2_1_16fungal (Illumina Assembly) | ecosystem: Environmental > Terrestrial > Soil > Vadose... | reverse complement strand
AGGATCGTCGCCCGGGATTTTCTTGTAGCGATCGACGTAGCCGTGATAGGCCGCCGAGATGCCGGAGAAATCGGCGATCACGTTCTTGATCTTGGCCTGCGTGATCATCTCCTGGCCCTTGAGAATGCCGCCCAGCAAGAGTCCGATGATGACCAGCACGATCGCGATCTCGACCAGCGTGAAGCCGTGCTGCTTACGAATGGATTCCATGAAACCTCCCTTGTGCCCGATAGTACGCAAGAGCTATGCCTAGGGTAACACAGTTATGAAACAACGCTTTAGATCAGAAACTGGAAGCAAATTCGTCGAAGACTCGACAGATATGTCCGGTCTTCGACAGGTTTAGGGCCCGGTCTTGCGCTGCAACTCTTCCAGCCGCTGGCGCAGGAAACGCACCTCGGCGGGGTCGTGGATGGCGCCGCTTTCCAGCAGGCCGCCGAGCAGAATCCGCGCCGCCTGGAGCTCGTTCATGTCCTCCAGGATGAAAATCTCCATCTGCTTCGCCCACAGAGGCACGTCCGGGGATTTTGTATAGCGGTCGATGGCTGCGGCGTACTGGCGTGCAAGCGCGAGATCGTGCAGCCGATGCTTGGCAAGGATGGCGGCGTGCGCGAGCCAAGGCCAGCGATGGTCGGGATCGGCGAAAAACTCTCGATAGACGAACTCGAGTGCAGCCCGGCTGCGCGCCGGATCCGGGTTCTCCGCATAGACGCGAGCGGCGGCGAAAAGCGGATATTCGCTGCGCGGGTCCAGCTCGAGGACCGCCTGTAGCCAGCCGATGAGGCGGGCATAGTCGAGGCGGCCATAAGAGTTGGCGTTGCTGCCGCTGTAATCGAAGGCCTGCAGGTACAGCATCATCAGGCGCGCAGTCGCATTCGTTTCACCAAAGCTCGCCAGCCGCAAGGCTTGCGCGCTCGGCGGCGGCGGCAGGTCAGCCGCGCGCGGTGCAGCGGGCGCCTGCACTACACGCCAGGCGATCTGCGCCGATAGCGCGATGCCGAGCATGAGCCACACGCCCGCTGGAACGGCGCGTACTGGGCGCTCGTCGCGGGTCATGACGCTCTGCGCTGGAAATCGAATACGCCCGCCGCCGCGAGCAGCGCTGTGTAGAGAAGCGCGCCCGTCACGCCGAGCCAGAAACTCTGGCCATCCGGTGGGCCATAGAGGAGCCAATCGGTCCGCGTCGTGCGATCGAGCGCCGGCAGCAGCACTGCGACGAGCGATAGCGCGTGCTGCGCCAGGGCCTGAAGAAGGTTTTCGGGCGCGAGCGGTCCGGCGGCGATCGCCTGGATGGCGCTGACGGAGCGCGCGAGCAGGTACAGGCCGATGGTCGCTGCCAAGGCCGGCACGAGCTGTGCGAGCGTCATCGCAAAGAAGAGCGCCGCGGCGGCGACGAGGGCGAGCTCGCAGGCGAGCGAGACCGCCCAGCAAGCGACGGCGAGCGGCGAAGCCCACAGCAGGGCCGGTGCCGCGAACATGAGCGCGAGCAGCGCGCCGAGCACGATGAACCCGGCGAGGCGCCCGAGGTACTGGGCGGCGCGCGACAGCGGCAGCGACAGGGCGAGCTCGAGGCGCTTATCGTCGATCTCGCGGCGCACGCTCGCCACGACCTGCCCGGCGACTAGGAACACGGCGCACACGCGAAGCAGCGCGGCGACCACCGCGGCTTGCAGCATGCGGCTTTCGGTCAGCGCAAGCTGCGACAGAAAGCCCGCGAGCGCGAGCCCGATGACGACGGCGGCAAGCGCGAGCCAGCCCAGTCCGCCGCGGCGCGCTTCAAGCAGGGCGAGGCGGGCGAGAATGGCCGCGGGCATGCGTTCGTTTGTAGACTAGTCGCCGCCGCCATGCAACACGCCGCCCTGCCGCAGCCGGTCTTCTCGCGACTGGCCAATGCCACCTGGACCTTCAGCCAGCGCTACTGGCGCCTGGTCGTGGTGGCGATGCTGCTCCTCCTGCACATCGCGGTGTTTCGCGGTGTCGCCGATCCATGGGCTCGCGCGCTGCTGCTCGCGCATCTCGGGCTGCTGCTTCTCTGGCAGCCGTTCCTGCGCGCCGAGCAGCGCGTGTCGCCGACGCAGGGACTGATCCTGTCGCTGGTCGCTTTCGGCCTGATGCTGCGTCTCGACTGGTGGCTGCTCGCCTTCTGGGTCGTGATCATCGCCGGGCTGGTCGGCGGCAAGGTCTACCAGCATCACGCGAAGTGGCAGCGGCGCTGCTACCTCGTCATGCTCGCCTACCTGCTCGCCCTGCTCGCCATTGCGATCCTTCCCGAGATCGCGCCGCGCCGAGAAATTACCGCGGACACGCGCCGCGCGGCAGAGTACGTGCTGCCCTTCGCCTTCGTGCTGATCGCGCTTTTTCCCGCCGAGCCCGAGGCCGCCGAAGCGGCGCAGATCATCGACTTCTTCTACAGCGTCTTCCTGATGCTGATCTTGGTGGTGGTGATCCTCGGCAGCTTCACGTTCATGAGCCTGACGCGCTCGACCTACCTCGAGTCGCTTACCTACACGGTGTTCCTGACCGCGGCCGCGGTACTCCTCGTGGGGCTCGCCTGGAACCCGCGCAGCGGCGGCGGGCTTGGCGTGTTCTTCGCGCGCTATCTCTTTTCCATCGGACTGCCCGTCGAGCGCTGGCTGCAGATGCTCGCGCAGCTCCTGCAGATCGAGAGCCAGCCGCAGCGCTTCCTCGAGCAGGCCGTGGCTTCGCTCGCCGAGCTGCCGTCGGTTGCGGGCGTCACTTGGCGCGCCGGCATGGCGCGCGGCGAGCGCGGCAGCCAAACGCCGAATGTGGTCGAGTTCACCAATGGCGAGCTGGAGCTGCGCATCGCCTCCCGCTATCGCCTCGGTCCGGCCCTGCAATGGCACCTGCATCTGCTCGGCCAGCTGCTCGGCGAGTTCTACATCGCCAAGCTCCGCGAGGAGAAGCTGCGCGAGGCCAGTTATTTCCAGGCGGTGCACGAGACCGGCGCGCGCACCACGCACGACATCAAGAACCTGCTGCAGTCGCTGAACGTGCTCTGCTCGGTGGCGACCGGCTCCGACTACCGCGACTCGACGCAGCTCAACGCCCTCGTGCGCCGGCAGCTGCCGCTCGTCGCCCAGCGCCTCGAGCAGACGCTCGAGCGCCTGCAGCGTCCACAGGTCGAGCCGGAGAGCTACGTCGCCGCCGCTAACTGGTGGGAGGCGATCGCCCGCCAGTACCAGAGCGAGGGCGTGGAATTTCTCCCGGCCCGGTTTGCGACCGACGCGCGCGTGCCGCGCTCTCTTTTCGATAGCGTTGCCGACAACCTCATCCGCAACGCGCTCGCCAAGCGCTCGGCGGAGCCGGGCCTGCGCGTACGCGTGTCGTTCGACGCGGGAGCCTTGCGCGTGTGCGATACCGGAGCCGCAGTACCGGGCGAGCTCGAAGCGGGCCTGCTGCGCGCTCCGGTGCCGTCGAGCGGTGGCCTCGGCATCGGGCTATACCAGGCGGCGCGGCAGGCCGAAGCCGCAGGCTTCCGGCTCGAGCTACAGAAGAACCGCGACGGCGAAGTGTGCTTCGTGCTGCGCAGTGCGCCGCAGGCTCAGGGCAGCACGCCGCCGGCGATCAGCTTGCCGTAGAGCTCGCCGACCGTGATCCACGTGAACTGATCGTCGAACTCGCCGTTGGCGAAATCGCTCGCCGTCGGCGGATGGAACACGAAGACGCGGTCGCCGTTAAGGTTGGCCGCCTCGTCCGTTCGTCCCAGGGTCGTGGCGGTGGTCGCGTCCTGAGCGCTGAGGAGGTTCTTGCCCGTTGAGTAGACGATCGCTACGACGAGGCTCTGCGACATGATCTGGTTGGACGCGCCGCCGCACGCGGTGCCGGTGATGCCGGTGCCGGATTTGCAGATCAAGAGATCGTTCGGCTGGCAGGTGATGCCGTTCGCCTTGAGGTTGGTGGCGTTGGTGAAATGCGGCGTGGTCGACGTGCCGGAGCAGGCGGTGATCAGGTTCGCTACCGCGTAGCGGATGCGGTTGCCCCAGGCGTCGACGACGAAGCCCGCCGGGTCGACCTGCGACATGCCGATCGCGCGCGCGGGCAGCAGGCCGAGCGTCACCCCGGCATTAAGGCCGCCGTAATAGTCGGTCACCGCGTCGCCGATGCAGGCGCCTGTGGCGTCGCGCACCTCGTCGCCGACGACGGTCGACGGCGACGTCGTATTCGCACTGCGCGCGGGGCAGGGCAGCCGGCCGTTGAGCACGGCGAAGGACAGCAGGAGCTCACGCGCCTGCTCGAGGCGCCGGCGCGTCTCGTCGATGTTGCGCTGGTCGGTCTGCGCCGAGAGGGTGTACATCAAGCTCGCGAGCATGAAGGCGACGATGGTCATGACAACCGCCAGCTCGGCCAGCGTGAAGCCGGTGGCTGGACGAGGGGTCAGCGGTTGTCGCACGGCAGCGCGGAGGCGCCCGGATTGCTGCAATCGACCACGATGATGCGGTCGTTGAAAGGGCGCTTGTTCAGGAGGAACTGTGTCCCGTCGTAGGTGACCTGCACCACGCCTTTGGCGCTGATGGCGCCGGCGGCGAGCACGCTGGCGTCCGCATTGCGCAGGTTCTTCGTGCCGGTCGCGACGGTGGTGAGGGTCGAGGCGCCGGTGTTGGTGTTCGCCGCCTTGAAGTAAAGCGGGACGCCGGTCGTTACGGTGGTTGCGGAGAAGGCGTAGGCGTTCGCCGCTCCCGTGTCCGCATAGGCCGCCGCCGGCAGCGTCGTGATCCGCTGGCGCTCGAACGCTCCGCTGGCATTGCCGAATTCGACATAGTCGGCCGCCGTGCCGGTTGAACGCGTCGTGCCGTTGATGCCGCGCCCGGCGAGTATGAGGATCGCGCGCTGGCCTGCAGCCGGCGTCACGTTGGCGACGTTGAGGCAGGTACTGGCGGTCGCGCACGTCGGCGCGGCGGGCAGCGGGTTTGCTGTATCGCCCTTCGCCGCGACGTAATAGAGGACCCGGTACCACTCATTGCGCATGAACCAGCCCCAGGTGCTGTCGTTGGAATTGAGCAGTCCGTGGTCGGGGAAGAGCGGTGCGAGGGGTACCGGGATCGTGACCTGGCGGCACTCGATACCGACCGCGACTATTGACGAGAGGCCGCACAGAGGAGTGAGCAAGGTCGAGCCGCCCGTCGGCGCCGTCGTGCTGCCGCGGAAAGTCATCGTCGCGGAGCCTGTGCTGCTCATCGCCACGGTCGGCGCGGTCGTCACCGTTAGGCCGGGCAAGGTGGCGGCGGGATCGAATCTGCGCAGCGCCATGCCGAGGTTGCTCGCGATGCCCTTCACTTCATAGATCACGTTGGTCGTGACGACGCCGCTCAGGCTGGGAATGGCCGCCGGGCAGTCGAGCTGCGGGCTCGCGGGGGTTCCGGACGTGGTCGGATTGCAGTTGCTAAGGGTTACGCTCCAGACGGCGACGCCCGGGATGGTTCCCGGGACGTAGGTGGTTCCGGAGACGGTCACGCTCTTCACTTCGATCGTACCGCTCGTCCAGTTGACGTACAGCGGATCGCAAAGCGAGCTGCCGCCCGCCGTGCAGATCGTGCTCGCGCCGGCGTTGTTGGTGAAGATGACGGGCAGCAGGCCAGTGCAGACGTTGCCGCTGCACGATGCGGCCGAGCCGTGGTAGCTGGCGGTCAGGCTCGGGTCGGCGAACGTCGCGGGATACGGATACATCGGGTTCGCCGCCGAGATGTTGGTGGACCACGTTGCGCTGTTGTAGACCGCCTTCAACTGCGGCACGACCTCGCGCTCGATGCGATGCGTGATCGCCGCCTCGATGCCGGGCATGATGTCGGCCTTGGTGATGCGCACCACCTGGTCGTTGAACGCCGTGTTCGACTGCGCGGTGACGAACGTGGCATCGGCGGGCGAGGTCGCGTTCTCGCACTCGAGGTAGTTGCGTAGGTCCGGCGATCCGCTCGCCGGCCGCGTCTGCGGCCACGCGGTGCAGCCGGTAGAAGCAGTGACGCTCACCGGCGGGCCGGGCGCGATGATGAGCGCCACGACGGTATCGGCGTCGGAGCCGGCGCTCCCGTCGACGGTCAACTGTCCAAGCGAGTTCGAATTGATGACGGTGTTGGACCCGGTGTACGCCCATCCTGTTGAAATCACGTACCACAGGGGCTCGCCGGAGGCGTCGAGCAGCTTATCCATGCCAATCGTTCGCCAGGGAAAGCGCCCGACGACGGGCAACGTGCAGCTCGACGCCATCTTGCCGTCCGTGCCAGAGCCACTGTTGAATGAGGCGGGCGCCTCGGGGCACGGGAGCGCGCCGGGATTGTCCTCGAAGGCTTTCGCCGCCTGCGCAGCGACGTAGCCTATAAGCGCCTGCTTGGCGCGCGAAAGAACCTGCGCGTTGTACGTTCGGTTGGCGGCGGTGAAGTCGCCTGCAATCGCGTCCAGCCGGCGAACCACGAACCAGGCGGCACCCATCACGAGGACCGCGAGCAGCAGCATGAGCGCGGCCCCGCGCTGCCGCAGCGCGCTGCGCGTCATGGTCGGGGTGCGCGGCGGCGCACTTGGATATCGCCGTCGCCGATCACGTCGTGCACCTCGCCGTTGCCGCGATCGAGCGACTCGCCGGGCTTCAGGCGCACGCGCTTGCCCGATTCGCCGACGCTGATCGAAACAGAGCCGCTGGGCTCGCGCGCGCTGTCGATGCGCGGCGCTTCCGGTGCGTTTTCCGGAACCGATTCGCCGTTGATCCACACGGTGGACGGACCGCCGGAGCGCTTCACGTAGCCGTCGACACGCGTCACCGGTGATGCCACCGCCGTCGCCGCCGCCGGCTTGTCGGGCACGCGGGCCTTGCGACGCTGGTCGAGATTTGCGCGCTGGTCCGGGGTGAAGAACAGGCGTTCGAGCTCCTGCGCTTGAGCCGCCGGCGCGGCGATGAGCATCACAAGGAAGAAGCCGAGCCTCATTTTTTCGCGGCGCGGTCCATGATGGTGATCAGGTCGACCTCGCAGTCGGCGCGCAGCCGTGGCGTCATCGTCGCGCCGGTGATCGCCTGGCCGGTTCGGGCCAGTGCGCATTTCTTCACGGCATAGAACGCATTGCCGGTTTGCCGCAGATCGGACAGGAAGCGCAGCAGGTCGTCCTCGTGCAGGAGCGCAAGCTCGACCTTCATGGTGCTCGCAAAGAAGTCGACGTTGCCCGGTTTGCCGGGCAGTGAAGTGAGCGAGCGCTGCCGCTCGACGGTGTAGCGCAGGTCGAGAAGCTCGCGTTGCGTGCGGATGCGGGTAATGGCATCGGCCCATTCCAGACGGCGCTCCTCGCCCAGGATGTTCAGGCCTTTCAGCCGCTGGTAGACGTCGATCTTTTCCTTGACCTCGCGCTCCTCCTCGGAGATGCGCGCCAGGCGCTCGTTCGCGGTGCGCCGCTCGCCCTGTGCCATGGCGAGCCGTATCTGCGCCTCGCGCAGCGCACGGTCTGCGCTCCAGATCAGCGCGCCGCCCCCTGCGAGCAGCGCGAGCGCAATGACCAGCGGGATGGTGAGGCGCCTCAGCTCTTCGCGGGTAAATCTCATGGCAGCCGCCGTGTGATGGTGACGGTGAAGCGCGGCGCCTCGGTCGACTCGGCCGCGCCGCCGATGTCGCCGGTGAGAACGCCTTCCGAGGTGATGTCGAACGGCAATTGCGTGCGCGCGAGCTCGAAGCCTTCGCCGACCAGAGCGCCGGCGAAGCGCTGAACCTGGGCGGTGATGCCGCGATAGTCGTTGCGTTGCGTGGCCTGCACGCGACCCGAGATTTCGACCAGCACCACCGTGTCGCCGGCGCCCGGGGGCGTTGCGCGCGCGAGGCCTTCGCGCAGCTCGCCCGGCTTGCCGACGGCCCATCGCATGGCGTCGAGCTCGAACTGCGGATACTGCTCGAGCACGCGCGACACGTGCTGGAAGACGCGCTCCGGGTCCATGGTCCGCTCGGCAATGCGGGTGAACTCGACCACGGTGACTTTCAGGTTCTCGGTGCTCGTATCGGTGACCGGAAAGGTCGAGGTGATGCGCTCGTACTGCTGCGTGGCGGTGCGCGCCTCGCGCGTCTGCTCTTCGACCTGGCTGCCGGCGCGCCACACGTCGTACCAGCGGTTGGCGCCGAGCACGGCGCACACGCCGAATCCGACCAAGCCCGTCGCGACGATGCCGCGCTGCAGCTGCCAGATGAAGTAGCGCCGGCGATCTTCACGGCTCGCGAACTGCTCCGAGGGCGGATGGTGCGCAGCGAGGTTCACGAACAAGGCCTCGGCGGACGTGCCTTCAGGCACGCGACTCAGCTTCGTTGCGGAGAGCGCGTCCGTATGATCGATGACACGGAAAACGAGCCGTGCGTCAGGCGTCAGCGCCTGCTCGAACAGCGCCTTTTGCCCGGGCGGCGCCACCACCACGACCTGCACGGCGCTGCCTTCGCGCGGCAGCGCCCGCAGGGTGACGAGGTATTGCACCAGCCGCTGCGTTTCCGAGCGGACGAACAGGGCGAGGGCTTGCGGCACCATGTCGACCGTGCGCTCGAGCCGCGCGAAGCGCAGTCTGCCATTGTCGACATAGCACTGGCGCAGGCCCGCGCGGTTTGCGGTGACGAGGAGCAGGCGCGCGTCGCGCGCGCCGAGCCGCTTCGCCAGCGCTGGCGCGAGGAGCGGGATCGAATAGACGCCCGAGAGCTTGGCGCCGGCCTCTTCGAGCGCGTCGAGCCAGGGCGTGAGCTGCTGGGTGTTGGTGAACGAAGTGAGCAGCACCCGCTCGTTCTTGCGCTCGGCGGTGGCCACCTGGCCGAGCGTGAGTGCCGCTGCCAGGCGCGTGTCGCGGTAGCGCTGCGCGAGGCGCCGCGATAGCACCGCCTCGCGATCGGCGCCGCGCACGTAGGGGATCTGCTCCTCGTGGAAATCCTCGCCGGCGAGATCGGCGACGACGGCGAACAGGGCGCCGCGCTGCCCGTGCAGGTAATCGCGGAAGGCGCTGATGCCGAGGTCGTCGCCGCTGAACTTCGCCTCGAGCTCGAGCGCCCTGCCGGCGGCACGGTAGAGGTAGTGGTCCTCTGCGGTGAAGTACAGGATGCGACGCGGAGCGAACATCTCAGAACTTCAGCTTCGAGATGGCATCGTAGACCGGCCCCAGCACCGAGAGCATCACCCAGCCGAGAATCGCGCCGAGCACGAGGGTCAAGGCCGGCTCGATCATGGCCTGCACCTTGCCGATCGCCTCCTTGACCTCGCGGTTATAGAAGTAGCTCACGTTGAGGAGCGCCGTGTCGAGCGCGCCGGTGTTCTCGCCGATGCGCATCATGCGGATGACGAGCTTCGGGAAGAGGTCCAGGTCCTCGAACGCGGCGGTCAGGTTCTTGCCCTCCGCAATCTGCTGTCCCGCGGTCTTCAGCGCCTGCTCGAGGGGACGGTTGGCTACGATCTCCTCGCAGCTCCTGATCGCATCGAGCACGGTGATGCCCGAGGAATACATCATGGCGAAGCTCGCGGCGAAGCGCGACAGGATGATCTTGCGGAAGATCGGCCCGAGGAACGGCATCGAGATCTTGTAGCGGTCGAACGCGTACTCGACCGCCGGGTTGGTCTTGATCGCGATCTTCAACCCGAAGAAGATCGCGAACGGCGCGAAGATGACGATGTACCAGTAGTTGACGAAGAAATCCGAGACCGCCATCAGGATCCTGGTCTGCAACGGGATCGCCTCGCCCATGTTGCGGATGAAGCCCGTCATCTGCGGCACGAGGTAGACCATGAGGAAGAAGGTCACGAGCAGCACGATGCCGCCGACGAAGGCGGGGTAAATCATGAGCTTCTTGGTCTGCGCGGCGAGCTCGTCCTCCCACTTCAGCGTCTCGGTCAGGCTCTTCAGGACGTCGGAGAGCTTTCCGGTCTGCTCTCCGGAGCGCACGAGGCTCACGAACACCTTGCCGAAGACCTCGGGGAATTCGCCGAGCGCCTGCGAGAGGCTGCGGCCCCCTTCGATCGATTCGACCAACCCGGCGACCACTTCCTTGAGGCGCGCGTTCTCGACGCTCTCGCGCAGGTCGGTGAGGCCCTCGGTGACCGGCACGCCGGCGCTGGCGAGCTGCTCGAGGTGGAAGCAGAAATTGATCAGGTCCTGGCGCGCGATGCCGCTGCCGAGGAAACGGGTTTTGCTGCGCGAGGGCCCCCCCGAGACGAGGTCGAGGTCCATGCGCACCAGGCGCTGCTCGAGGTCGAACAGATTCACGGCCTCGACGCGACCCGTGACGCTCTTGCCGCGGGGGTCGATCGCCTTGTAGGTAAAGAGCGGCACGGCCCGCGCTCAGGCCATGCGATCGGTCAGGTCGACCACTCGCATGACTTCGTCGAGGCTCGTCAGTCCGGCACGCACCAGACGCACGCCGTCGTCGGCCAGCGTGCGGAAGCCGCCGGCGCGGGCTGCCGCGAGAATCTCGCGCGCCGTGGCGCGCCGCGCGATGAGCTCGTCGATCGAGCCGTCGATCTTGAGCAGCTCGAGGATCGATTGCCGCCCGCGATACCCCTGGTAGTCGCACTGCTCGCAGCCGACCGCGCGGAAGATGGCGACGGCCTCGATGGGCGTGATGCCGAGGAGCCGCCGCTCGCGGACGTCCGGATCGTAGGACTGCCGGCAGGTGCGGCAGAGCCTGCGCACGAGGCGCTGGCCGAGGATGCCGATGATGTTGCCCGCCAGGATGTCGGGCACGATGCCGATGTCGAGCAGCCGCGGGAAGGCGCCGACCGCCGAGTTGGTGTGCAGCGTCGAGTACACCTGGTGGCCGGTCATCGCCGCGCGAAACGCCATCTCCGCCGTATCGTGATCTCGTACCTCGCCGACCAGGATCACGTCCGGATCCTGGCGCATTAGCGCGCGCACGCCGTTGGCGAAGTCGAGCTTCGCCGCCTCCGACACCGAGGTCTGCCGGATGAGCGTCATCGGATACTCGACCGGATCCTCCAGCGTCATGATGTTGATGCCGTCGGAATTGATGTGGTTCAGGATCGAGTAGAGCGTGGTGGTCTTGCCGCTGCCGGTCGGGCCGGTCACCAGGATGATGCCCTCGGGCCGCGCGAGCATGCGCTTCAAGAGCTCGAGCTGCGTCTCCTCGAGGTTCAGCTTGTCGAGGGGCACGATGCCCTTCTGGCGATCGAGGATCCGCAGCACCAGGTTTTCGCCGTGCGTCGTCGGCAGGCTGGCAACGCGGAAATCGACCACGCGGCCCGCCATGGTGGCGGAGATCCGGCCGTCCTGCGGCGCGCGCGTCTCGGCGATGTTCATTTTCGCCATCACCTTGAGCCGCACCGCCATCGCCGGCCAGTAGGTCTTGTGCAGCGAGCGGATCTGGCGCAGCACGCCGTCGATGCGGTAGCGGATACGAAGGAAGTTCTGCTCGGGCTCGAAGTGGATGTCCGAGGCGCCGCGCTCGACCGCGTCGGCCAGCAGCGCCGAGATGAGCCGCACCACCGGCTGCGAGTACTCGTCGCCCTCGGCGACGGTGGTGTAGTCGATCTCGCCGGTCTCGATCTCCTTCAGGATGCCGTCGATCGAGAACTCGTGGCCGTAATAGTGCTCGATCGCGCGCTCGATCTCCGAGTCGCCGGCGATGCGCAGCTCGATCTCGAAGTCGCCTTTCAGGTGCGCGCGCAACTGGTCGAGCGCGACGATGTTGTTCGTGTCGGCCAGCGCAACGATGAACTTCTTCTGCTGGCGGTCGAGCGCCACCGGGAACACGCGATAGCGCCGCGCCATGTCGCGCGGCACGAGCTTGAGCGCCGCCGGATCGACGATGATGCGGCTGAGATCCACCGCCTGCAGGCCGAGCTTCTCGGACAGTGCGTCGCGCAGCGTCGCTTCCGAGACGAAGCCGAGCTGCACCAGCAGTCGTCCGACGGGGACGTGTTGCTTCGTCTGCTCGAGCAGCGCGATGCGCAGCTGGTCCTCGGTCAGGATGCCCTGGTCGATCAGGATCTGGCCGAGATGGCGCTTCGCTTGCGGGTTGGCGGGGGCGTTCATCCGGACACTATGATAAGGGCAGGCTCAAGCGGTCCCGGTGTGTGGTTTTCCGCAGCGGACAGAATCTGTCAGCGCGCCAGCTCGCCGGCGCGCACTTTGGCTGCGGCGAGATCGAAGCTTGCGCCGCGCTTCTGCGACAACCCGATCGCGCGCTGGTAGTAGTCGAGCGCCTGGCGCGGCTGGCGCAGGTGATCGAGGCTGACGGCGAGGTTGTAGGCGAAGTCGGCGTTTTCCGGTTCCGCGGTGTACGCCTTGAAGTATTCCTGCTGCGCTTCGGCCCAGCGATTCTGCTGCGCAAGCTGGTTGCCGAGAGCGAAGTTGAGCGCGTGCGCCGACGGATCGGCCGCGAGCAGCGACTTGACGCGGCTTTCGGTCGCGAGCGGATCGCTGCGGCCCGAGCGCAGCGAGATCAGCGCGGCCTGCGCCTGTGAATCGCGCGGGTCGATCTGTAGCACGCGCATATAGAGCGCTTCGGCGCTCTCGTAGCGGCCGCTGCGCACGTCGATCGCCGCCAGGCCGAGCAGCGCGTCGCGGTTTGCCGGCTCGTCGCGCAAGGCCTGCTCGTATTCGCTGCGCGCCGTCGCGAGGTCGCCTGACGTATAAGCCTCATACCCAGCCTCTACCCGCGGATTCACCTGCGGTGGATTGCGCGTCACGCTTGCACTGGGCGCTCTTGCGGCCGCTGCGGGCGCAGGTTGCACTTCCGCAATGCGCTGTGATGGACGCGGCCGCGGCGTTTCGGCGGCCGGCTCGACGGGCGCTGCTCGCGGCGCAGGCGTCGCCGCCGCGGCCGGTGCTGAGGCAATTGGCGCGTTGGAGGTTGCTGTGCTTGGGGCGGTGGGCGGCAGCCCTGGAATGGTGCCCGGCGCCGCTGCCGGCACAGCGGCCGGTCCGGCTGCGGGGGTGCTTGCGTCGGCGACCGTGGGACTCTCCGCTTGCCGCTGCGGATTGAGGTTGACGAGCGCGGGCGGCGGCCGGAGCTGATACCAGAAATAGCCCACCGTGCCGAACGCGAGAACGCCGAGCGCACCCATCGCGATGTAGAACGGCATGCGCGGATTGGGCTCGCGGAACTTCGCTTCGAACACCTTCTTCGCGCTGGCGCGGCTCGCCGCCTGCTCGTCGGCCGCGGGCTTCGCCGCCGCCGGCTTGCGCGCGGCGGGCTTTGGCGGGGGTTGCGACTCGAGCGGCTCGAGCATCGGCTCCGGCCGCACGGCCGGCTTCGGCGGCGGCGGCGGGGACAGATCGTCGCTCATGATCTCGAGCGGCGTGGTGGCGATATCAGGCAGCTTGTCGCGCGTCAGTACGGGCTTGCGCTCCGGCTCGAAGGGCGCCGCCGCGCCTTGCTCGCTGCCCTCGGCGCGAGCGCGGCGTTGCGCTTCCTCCTTCGCTCTCTCGGCCTTCTTGAGCGCTTCGAGGAGCAGGCTCACCGCGTGCCCATCGGTCTGTCTCCCGGGCCGACGGGCGGCTCGAGCCTCTGCGGATTCGGCTTGCGCAGGAAGTTCTCGTCGGGCAGCTGGTTTTTCAGGCTGCGGAAGTCGCCCTCCAGGCTCGGGTCGTAGATCACCGTCGCGCGCAGGAAGATGACGAGCTCGGTCTTGCGGCTGAGCTCGCTGCGGTTGGAGAAGATCTCGCCGATGAGCGGAACGCTGCGTAGACCCGGAATGCCGGTGTCGGTCTGCTCGACGATGTCCTGCATCAGTCCGGCGAGCACGCCGACCTGCCCGCTTTGCAACCGCAGGACCGAATCGAACTCCCTCGTCTCGAAGACCGGGATGTCGTTCTGCGTGGTGAGTCCTTGCAGCGCGGGATTCGGATCGCGCGCTACGCCCACCTGGCGCCGGATGGTCGGCCGCACGTTCAGCACGATCGCCTCGGCGGAATTGATCTGCGGCAGCACCGCCATCATGAAACCCTCGGCGGCGATCTGCGGCGAGGTGGTGAACGCAGGCTGTGTAACGACCGTTCCAAGCGTGCTCGTCGTGCCGCTCGTTGAGGGCGTCATCGTGAAGTAGATGATGTCGCGCGTGACGCGCAGGATCGCCGTCTGGTTATTCATCACGGAAAGCTTGGGGCTCGAGAGCACCTTCACGTCGCCGAACTGCTCGAGCAGCTTGAGCGTCACGCTCAGATTGCTGGCCGTCGAGATGAAGCCGATGAAGAAGGGCGAGGTATTGAATCCCGGCGTCGCCGACGTGGCCGGCGGAATCGCCGGCTGGCTGGCGCTGACGCCCGATTGGCCGGCCTGGCGCAGGCGGCTCCATTCGATGCCGCGCTGGTATTCGTTGCGCAGCTGCACCTCCGCCACGGTCGCCTCGATCAGCACCTGGCGCTTCGCGCCGGCCATGACCTGGTCCAGGAACTCTTGCACGCGCTCGTGCTGCTTGGCGGTCGCGCGCACATAGAGGACGCCGCTTTCGCGGTTGGCGATCACCGAAGCCGCTTCCTGATAAGTCGTGCCCGGCGACGTCGTCAGCGTGGCTGCGGCAGGTGCGCCGGGGATCGGCGGCTGAGGCGCCGCCGGTGCGCTGCCCGGGGCGCCCGGCAGCGGCGTGCCGACACTCGGCGTCGTCGGAATGATCTTGTCCGTCTCGCGCAGGATGTCCTTCACGTTCTGCACGATCGTCTCCCACAGCGTGTTTTGCGACACCAAGTCGACTTGGGTCGTGGCCCCGGTCGTGCCCTGACCGCCGGCCGATCCGGCGCCGACACCGAACTGCGTCGATGCGCTGGACTTCATCTGCACGTTGCGCGCCGCGCTCAGGTAGTCGATCTTGTAGGCGCGCAGGAACGGCGAGTCGCGCATGACGACGAGCGTGTCGCCATCGAGCTCGTAGCGCATGTCGGCCTGCCGCATGATGCGGCTCAGAAGCTGGGGCAGCGTCTGATCGATCGCGTTGAGCGTGACGGTGCCCGTGAGGTTCGGATCAATGTCGATCTGCAGCCGCGCGTCGCGGGCGAGCGCAAAGAGCAGCTCCTGCACGCGCACGTTGTTCACCACGACGCTATAGGTTTCCGGACGGGCCGCGGCCTTCGGTTTCGGCAGCAGCGGAGTCACCTGCACCGGCGGCGGAATGCTTCCGGCAGCACTCTGGTCGGCCGCGCCGATGTGGTTGGCGGCGGGCTTGATGGGAGCCTGGCCGCACGCGACGAGCGCGCACGCGACAACAGCAACTGCGGCCGAGTTTCCCCAATTCATTTCTGCGACTCCCTCCGGCTGCAAGGATAGCACGGAGTCCCTCTTAGGAATGTCGCGTAAGCGCCTGTCGCGCTGGCGTTTTCCGGGTCTTACATTTGCTTCCGCACCTCGGCGAAGGTGCGTGGCGAAGTGCGAAAAGCCTGCTGGTATTTGGGCGGCAGACGGCGCTCGGCTTCCTGGGCCTCCTGCGCATTGTTGAACGCGCCGTAGATCACGCGCAGGCGCGGGCTGCCGGTGCCGCCCGTCGGAATCAGGAACACCTCGGACAAAGGCACCATGTCGCGCGCGCGCAGAAGAAAGCGCTCCATGCGCGCCGGCTCCGGATTCTCGGTGACGAAGAGCTCGATGGCGTAGCCGTCATCCGGCGCGCGATCCAGAAGCTCGCGCGTGGCCGCGAGCCTTTCGGAAAGAAGCTTCTGGCCTGCCGCCGAATAGGCTTGCAGGCGCCGGCGCTGGTTTTGCGAGAGGAGCGGCGCCGGCGGCTGCGCCTCCTCGGCCTCCGCCGCGGCAATCGCTTCCGCGTCTTCCTGAAGGTCGAGCTCCGCGTCGAGCTGCTCGCGGTTGGACTCCGGAGCGGGTGCGGCGACCGGCGCCGGTTTCGGCGGCGCCGCCTGCACGGGTACGAGGGGCGCCTGAGGGGTGCTCAGCAGCCGCTGAATCCCCGCACCGACCGCAATGCCGAGCACAGCCGCAATTGCAACCAGGGCCGCCGGACGCAGTCCGCGGCGCGCCGGCGCGGCCGCGAATTCGGAGTCGGCGATCGCGGCCTTTACGTGGCGCTCCGTGATGGCGTGGCTGGCATCGCTATAGGCGGCGAGCAGCGCCTTGTCGGCGAGGATATTGATGCGGCGGGTGAGGCCGCCGGAGGCGCGCGCAATCTGCCGCGCGGCAGCAGGGGCGAATACCTGCGGGCCGCGATAGCCGGCGGCCCGCATGCGGAAGTCGAGGTAGCGGGTGACTTCCGGCGCGGGCAGTGGCCGCATGCGGAAACTGTGGGTGATGCGGTCGCGCAGCTGGCGAAGCGAAGATTTGGCGAGCGTGGCATCGAGCTCGGGCTGGCCGAAGAGCACGATCTGCAGCAGCTTGTGGCGGCTCGATTCCAGGTTGGAGAGGAGGCGCACCTGCTCGAGCGTGTCCTCCGGCATGACGTGCGCCTCGTCGATCAGGATGACGACGCGCCGCCCGGCGCCGTAGAGCATGATGAGATGCTCCTGCAGCTCGCGCAACGCGACGGTGCGGCGCTCGGAAAGCTTGAGCTCGAGGTCGTCGGCGATCGCCTGCAGGATCTCGTCGCGCGCGAACGAGGGCGTCGCGAGGTAGATGGTGGCGACTTCGGCCGGCAGGCGCTCCATCAGCATGCGGCACAGCATCGTCTTGCCGCTGCCGACTTCGCCCGACACCTTGACGATGCCCTCGTCGTGCAGCACGGCGTAGGCGAGCGCTTCGAGCGTCGGGCCGCGCTCCGCGCCCTCGAAGAAGAAGTCGGTGTGCGGCGTGATGCGGAACGGCGGCTCGTTCAGCCCGAAGTGCTCGAGGTACAGCGCCAAGCTATTTCTCCCCGCCGGTGTTCATGCGGCTGTAGAGCGTCGTGCGGTTGATGCCGAGGAGCTTCGCCGCCTGGCTGACGTTGCCGCGCGTAAGGCGCAGCGCCGCTTCGATATAGCCGCGCTCCCAGGCCTTGAGCGTGTCGTCCAGGTTGAAGGCGGCACCGCGCTCGAGCTGGCGCTGGGCCTGCTCGACGATCGCGCCGCCCTCCGCGCCGGGCGCCGGCACCGGCGACTCGAGATCGAGCTCCGGCTCGAGCTCCGCCACCGACAAACGCTGGCCCGGATACTTGGTCGCGAGGCGAATCACGATATTGCGCAGCTCGCGCACGTTGCCCGGAAAGTCGTAGCGCTGCCAACGCGCCGTCGCCGGCCCGTCGAGCTCGAAGGCTTGGCTGCCCGCCTGGCTCGCCGCGAGGCGACGGAAATGCTCGAGCAGCACGACCTTGTCGACTTCCATCTCGCGCAGCGGCGGCACGCTCAGCGTAAAGACGGAGAGGCGGTGGTAGAGGTCGGGGCGGAAGCCGCCTTTGCGCACTTCGCGCCGCAGGTCGCGGTTCGTCGCGGCGACCACGCGGCAGCGCGCAGTGCGCCGCTGCGTCTCGCCGACCCGCTGATATTCGCCGTTTTCCAGGACCCGCAGCAGCTTCGCCTGCAGTTCGAGCGGCAATTCGCCGATCTCGTCGAGGAACAGCGTGCCGTCCTCCGCGTCCTCGAAGTAACCGGACTTGTTCGTCGCGGCGCCGGTGAAGGCGCCTTTCACATAACCAAACAGCGTCGGCTCGACCAAGGTGGGCGCGATCGCCGCGCAGTTGAGCGTCAGGTACGGACGGCCGGCGCGCGGCGAAAGACGATGCAGGCTGCGTGCCGCCACTTCCTTGCCGCTGCCCGATTCGCCCTCGATCAACACCGGATAGGGCGAGGCGGCGAACAGGGCGATCTGGCTCTCGAGCCTTGCGATCGCCGGACTCTCGCCCACGAGATCGGCTTCGTCACCGGCGGGCGCCTGGAGCGCACGCGCGAGCAAGCGCCGCAGCAGCGCCGGGTCGCTCGGCTTGGCGACGAATTCCCACGCGCCGAGCGCGCGCGCGTGGCGCGCGTTGGCCGCGTCGTTCTGTCCCGAGAGCACGAAGATCTTCATGCGCGGCGAGTGCGCGAGCAGGTCCGCGATCAGCTGGAAGCCCTCGTCGGGAGCGTGCGGCGCGGGCGGCAGGCCGAGGTCGACCAGCGCGAGCGGCGGCGGCGCAGCGAGCTGGCGCAAGAGCGCGATGGCGCTCGCCCGCGACTCGCAGGCATGGACCTCGAACTCGGCGCCGAGGGCGAAGGCGAGCGTGTCGGTGATGAGCGCATCGTCATCCACCACCAGCAGGCCGGGGCGCGCCGCGGCGAGCGTTTCAGGCGCCGACGGCACTGGACTCGTCACGAATGCAGCGGATGAAAGCTCGCTCGAGGCTCGCTTCGCCGTAGCGCGCACAGAGCGCCTGCGGTGCGCCGCGAAAGCGCAGCCGGCCGCGCTCGAGCACGGCGATCGAAGAGCAAAGCTCGTCGACATCGGCCAGGACATGAGAGGTGAAGAACAGCGTACGGCCCTCCGCGCTCAAGCGCTGCAGCACGGATTTCACCGCCACCCGCGCGGCAGGGTCAAGGCCGCTCATCGGCTCGTCGAGCACATACATCTCTCGCTCGAGCGAGAAGCAGCCGGCAAGTCCAAGCTTCTGCGTCATGCCCTTCGACAGGCTGCGCACCGGCCGCGCGAGCGCGTCGCGCTCGAGCTGCAGTTCCTCGAGCAGGCGCGCCACGCCCGCTGCGTGGTACGTTGCGCCGGCGAGCCCTGCGAGCGTGCGCAGGAATTCCTCGCCCGTCAGATAGTGCGGCGGCGTGAAGCGCTCGGGCACGTAGGCGAGCCGACGCCTTGCCGCGGGGTTCTGCGCGGCCACGCCGAATATTTCGATGCGACCGGCGTCGTATGCGGTGAGGTCGAGAAGGCAGCGGATGAGCGTGGTTTTGCCCGCGCCATTCGCGCCGAGCAGACCGAACGCTTCGCGCCGCGCGATCTCGAGGCTCACCGCGTCGAGCGCCGTCACGCGCCCGTAGCGCTTGACGAGCGCTGCGATGCGCACTGCGGCGGCCGCCTCCCCCATGCGGGATAATATTACGCTGCAGTGCAGCCCATCGTTGAAATCCGGAAGCTCGCCTTCGCCTACGATCCGGCGCGCCCGGTGCTGCGCGACATCGATCTCGCGATCGAGCGCGGCTCGGTGGTCGGCATCATGGGCCAGTCGGGCTGCGGTAAGACGACGCTCCTGCGCGTCATCATGGGCGCGCTGCGTCCGACGGCGGGCGAGGCGCGCGTGCTCGGGCACAGCACGCGCCAGCTCGACACCGAAGGGCTCTACGCCATGCGCCGCAAGATGGGCATGCTGTTTCAGTTCGGCGCGCTGTTCACGGACATGTCGGTGTACGAGAACGTCGCTTTTCCGCTGCGCGAGCACGCCGACCTGCCCGACGATGTGCTGAACGACTTGGTGATGCTGAAGCTGCAGGCGGTGGGCCTGCGCGGCGCGGCGCACCTTGCGCCGACCGAGCTTTCCGGCGGCATGGCGCGGCGCGTGGCGCTCGCGCGCTCGATCGCGCTCGACCCGCAGCTCATCCTCTATGACGAGCCGTTCACCGGGCTCGATCCGATTTCCTTCGGCGTGATCGTGCGGCTGATCCGCAACCTGAACGATTCGCTCGGCGCCAGTTCCGTCATCGTCACGCACGACGTGCAGGAGGCGCTTGGCGTCGTTGACTACGTTTACTTCATGGCCGCGGGCCGTGTCATCGCCCAGGGCACGCCCGACGAGATCCGCTCGAGCGGCGAGCCTTTCGTGCGCCAGTTCGTCAATGGCAGCTCCGAAGGCCCGGTGCCCTTTCACTATCCGGCGCCCGGCTACGATGTCGACCTCGAGCTGGCCGCCCACTAGATGCGTGTAGCCGACTTGCGCGCGCGACTCGAGCGCCTGGGCTCCGGCGTCAGCTCGCATGTCGCGCGCCTTGGCTTCGCCAGCCGCTTCCTCGGCTACCTGGTGTTGCATTCGGGCACGGCGCTGCGCCGCTTCCGCCTGACCGTCGCCGAGATCTACTTCGCCGGCGTCCTCTCGCTCATCATCATCCTGGTGTCGGGCCTCTTCGTCGGCATGGTGCTCGCGCTGCAGGGCTACGAGACGCTGCAACGTTTCGGCGCCTCGGAATCACTCGGCGTGCTGGTCGCGCTCTCGCTCGTGCGTGAGCTCGGCCCCGTCGTCGCGGGACTACTGTTCGCAAGCCGCGCCGGCTCGGCGATCACGGCGGAGATCGGCCTGATGAAAGCGACCGAGCAGCTCTCGGCGATGGAGATGATGGCGGTCGATCCGATTGCGCGCGTTGTCGCGCCGCGCTTCTGGGGCGGCGTGCTCTCGATGCCGCTGCTCGCTGCGCTTTTTTCGGCGATGGGCATCTTCGGCGGCTACATCGTCGGCGTGCAGCTGATCGGCGTCGACGCCGGCGCTTTCTGGTCGCAGATGCAGGCGGCCGTGGATCTCAGGAACGACATCTTGAACGGCGTGATCAAGAGCGTGGTCTTCGGCATCGCGGTCACCTGGATCGCGGTGTTCGAGGGCTACGATGCGCCCCCGACCGCCGAAGGCGTGTCGCGTGCCACGACGCGCACCGTCGTCACCTCGTCGCTCGCCATCCTCGCGCTCGACTTCGTCCTTACTGCACTCATGTTCACGGGAGGCAATCATCAATGAACCGCTCGACCATTGACCTGTGGGTCGGGACCTTCGTCGTCGCCGGCATCGCGGGACTCTTGTTTCTCGCCCTGAAAGTCGGCAACCTCGCGTCGTTCTCGACCTCGCAGATGTACCAGGTGCAGGCCAAGTTCGGGAACATCGGCGGCCTGAAAGTGCGCGCGCCGGTGAAGAGCGCCGGCGTAGTGATCGGCCGCGTCGCCGATATCCGCTTTGACAACGAGACCTACGAGGCCATCGTCACCATCAACCTCGGCTACGAGTACCAGTTCCCGCGCGATACGACGGCGAAGATCCTCACCTCCGGCATCCTCGGCGAGCAGTACGTCGGGCTCGAAGCGGGCGGCGACGGCGTGATGCTGAAGAACGGCGACCGCCTGCGCCTAACGCAGTCGGCGGTCGTGCTCGAGAACCTGATCAGCCAGTTCCTGTTCAACAAGGCGGCCGAGGGCAAGCCGGAGGCCAAGGAACCGGCGAAGTGATGTGCCGCCTGCTGTTTGCCGCTTGGCTCGGCATCCTCGCGGGCTGCGCGAGCACCGGCGACCGCGATCCGCGCGATCCGTGGGAACCGTTGAACCGCGGCATCTACAAGTTCAACGACAAGGTCGACACCGCGGTGGCGCGTCCCGTGGCCACCGCCTACCAGAAGGTCGTGCCCTCGGAGATACGCGAGCGGGTGCGCAACTTCTTCGGCAACCTCGCCGACCCGCTCATCGGCGTGAACAATTTCATGCAGGGCAAATTCGAGGATGGTGTCAGCGACTGGGCGCGCTTTGCGTTTAATACCACTATCGGCCTGTTTGGCCTCCACGACGTCGCCACCGACATGGGTTACGAGAAGCACAACGAGGACTTCGGCCAGACCTTCGGCCGTTGGGGCGCGCCGACCGGTCCGTACCTTATCCTGCCGTTCCTGGGCTCGAGCGACGTGCGCGACGGCGTGGGCACCGGCATCGATGTCTACGCCGATCCGCTCGGCGAGGTGCGGCCCTATCACCTGCAGTACGGCCTCTGGAGCGTGCGGTTTACTCAGCTGCGCGCCGACCTGCTCGACGCGAGCCGCATTCTCGAGGAGGCCGCGCTCGACAAATACGTATTCCAGCGCGACGCTTATCTGCAGCGGCGCCGCAGCCTGGTCTACGATGGGCGCCCGCCAAGGGAGAAGGAACCTGAAGATGACAGCGACAAGGATCAGAAGGCTCGCTAGCGCCGCGCTGGCCGCCGCCGTGCTCGCCACGGTGCCGTTGGCGCACGCCCAGGAAGTGCCGCCCGACCAGCTCGTGAAAGGCGTAACGCTCGAGGTCGTGGATCTCATCGCCAAGGACAAGGAGATCAAGGCCGGAAACCGGGCGAAGCTGGTCCAGCTCATCGACGCGAAAGTGCTGCCGCACTTCAACTTCAGCGCCATGACGGCGCTCGCCATGGGGCAGGGTTGGAACAAGGCGAACGCGGAGCAGAAGAAGCGCCTGACCGAGGAGTTCCGCACCCTGCTCGTGCGCACCTACGCCAGCGCGCTCGCCGCCTACAGCGAGCAGAAGTTAGATTTCCGTCCGTTGCGCGCCAGGCCCAGCGACACGGACGTAACGGTGCAGGTGCGGGTGCTGCAGTCGGGAGCGCAGCCGGTGCCGATCGACTACAGCATGGAGAAGACGGCCGCTGGCTGGAAGGTCTATGACGTGATGGTGGGCGGCGTGAGCCTGGTCGCCAATTACCGCACCGAGTTCAATAACGTGGTGCGCGAGTCCGGCATCGATGGCCTGATCAAGAACCTCACCGCGAAAAACAGGTCGCTCGAGGGCGCCGGGTTGGAGAAGAAGTGATCCGGCGCGAAGGCGCGCGCCTGGTCGTGTCGGGCGCAGTGACGCTCGGCAACGCGCAAGCGCTGCTCGAAGAAGGCCGCCGCCACCTCGCCGAAGGCGTGCAGACGATCGACCTCGGCGAGGTGAACGAGATGGACTCCGCGCTCCTCGCGGTGTTGCTCGCCTGGCTGCGCGACGCGCATGGCCGGGAGCGGACGATTTCCTTCGTCAACCTGCCGGGGTCGCTGCGCACCATCGCGCAACTCTACGGTGTGGACCGCCTCCTCCCCACCACCTGAAAGCCATCGAGGTTCGGCAGGTTGAAAAGCGCTACGGCGCGCTGCGCGCGCTCGCCGGCGTCAGCCTCGAGGTGGAAGAAGGGGAGTTTTTCGGCTTGCTGGGCCCCAATGGCGCCGGCAAGACCACCCTGATCAACATCATCGCCGGCCTCGCGCGCGCTGATTCCGGCGCCACCCGCGTGATGGGCGCCGATGTCCGCTCCGACTACCGCCGCGCGCGGCGCATGCTCGGCGTCGTGCCGCAGGAGCTCGTGTTCGACCCCTTCTTCACCGTGCGCGAAACGCTGCGCCTGCAATCCGGCTACTACGGCCTGCGGCGCAACGACGCCTGGATCGACGAGGTGATGCACCACTTGGATCTGACCGCGAAGGCCGATGCCAACATGCGCTCCCTCTCGGGCGGCATGAAGCGCCGCGTGCTGGTCGCGCAGGCGCTGGTCCACAAACCGCCGGTGATCGTGCTCGACGAGCCTACGGCCGGCGTCGATGTCGAGCTGCGGCAGGGACTCTGGCAGTTCGTGCGGCGCATGAACCGCGACGGGCACAGCATCGTCCTGACGACGCACTACCTCGAGGAAGCCGAGACGCACTGCAGCCGTATCGCCATGCTGAAGGCGGGCCGCATCGTCGCGCTCGACACCACGCGCGACCTGCTCGGCAGCTTCTCCGGCCTCGAGCTGCGCCTGCACATCGACCGCGCGGCGCTGCCGCCGGGCATGCCGGGACAGGTCGTTGCCGCCGACGGCGGCGAATTCCGGGTGCGCCTGGCGAATTACCTTGAGCTCGAGGAAGCGCTCGTCGGCCTGCGTCAGGCCGGCGTGGCGATCCGCGAGATGGAAGTGCATCCGCCCGATCTGGAAGAGGTCTTTCTGCGCCTTACCGGGAAGGCCTCGTGAGCCGCTTCACCACGCTCTGCCACAAGGAACTGCTGCGTTTTTTCAAGGTGGGCTTCCAGACCGTCGCCGCGCCGGTGCTGACGGCGCTTCTTTACCTCGTCATTTTCGGCCACGCGCTCGAAGGCCGCCTCGAGGTTTACGCCGGGCTGCGTTATTCCGCGTTTCTGGTGCCGGGCCTGGTTATGATGAGCGTGCTGCAGAACGCGTTCGCCAACAGCTCGTCCAGCCTGATCCAGTCGAAGATCACCGGCAACGTCGTGTTCGTGCTGCTCTCGCCCATCTCGTATGCCGAGTTCTTCGCGGCTTATGTCGTCGCCGCAATCGTGCGCGGGCTCGTCGTCGGCGCCGGCGTGCTCGCGGTGACGGTCTGGTTCGTCGACTTGCGCCTCGAAGCGCCGCTCTGGACCTTCGCCTTCGCCCTGCTCGGCGCGGCGCTGCTCGGTTCGCTCGGCCTCGTCGCGGCGGTGGTGTCCGACAAGATCGACCAGGTGGCGGCCTTCCAGAATTTCGCCGTCGTCCCGCTCACCTTCCTCTCCGGCGTGTTCTACTCGATCCATACGCTGCCGCCCTTCTGGCAGCGCCTGTCGCACGCCAACCCTTTCTTCTACATGGTCGACGGCTTCCGCTACGGCTTCTTCGGCGCCTCCGACTTTCCACCCGCGGCCAGCCTCGCGATAGTTTTTGCCTCCCTCTTGGCCGTATCCTCGGCCACACTCCTGCTTTTGAGGTCGGGCTACAAGCTCAGGTACTGATGGTCACGCCGGAAAGCATCCAACAGGGCATCGAAGCCGGGCTTACCTGCGAGCACGTCGAGGTGGCGGGCGACGGGCAGCACTTCCAGGCGCTGATCGTTTCGGCGCAGTTCGCCGGGCGCAACCGGGTGCAGCGCCACCAGCTGGTTTATGGCGCGCTCGGCGAGCGCATGCGCGACGAAATCCACGCGCTCTCCATGCGCACGCTGACGCCTGAGGAGTGGCGCGCCGATGGATAAGCTGCGCATCCGCGGCGGCCGGACCCTCGAGGGCGAGCTGCGCGTATCCGGCGCAAAGAACGCGGCGTTGCCGATCATGTGCGCCGCCCTCCTCACCGCACAGCCCTTGCGGCTGTCGAACGTGCCGCAGCTGATGGACGTGCGCACCATGGCGAAGCTGCTGCGCCTGATGGGCGTCGCGGCCGAGCCGCCGGCCGACGGCCGCATTACGCTGCACGCCGCGCGCATCACCGATCCCACCGCGAGCTACGACCTCGTCAAAACCATGCGCGCTTCAGTGCTCGTGCTCGGGCCGCTCCTCGCGCGCTGCGGGCAGGCGAAAGTCTCCCTGCCGGGCGGTTGCGCGATCGGCCTGCGCCCCGTCGACCAGCACGTGAAGGGCCTGCAGGCGATGGGGGCCACGATCACCGTCGAGCACGGCTACATGCACGCTTCGGCGGATCGCCTGCGCGGCGCGCGGATCATGATGGACATGGTGACCGTCACCGGCACCGAGAACCTCATGATGGCGGCGACGCTCGCCGAAGGCACGACGCTGATCGAGAACGCCGCCCGCGAGCCGGAGGTGCTCGATCTCGCGCGCTGCCTTGCGGCCATGGGGGCGAGGATCGAGGGTGCTGGCAGCGACGTGATCCGCATCGAGGGCGTGCCCTCGCTCGGCGGCGCGGCGCACGAGGTCATGCCTGATCGCATCGAAAGCGGAACCTATCTCACCGCTGCCGCCGCCGTCGGCGGGCGCGTGCGCCTGGTCGGCGCTTCTCCGGAAACGCTCGATGCGACGCTCGAGAAGCTGCGCGAAGCGGGCGCGCAAGTTCGCGTCGCCGGCACGTCGATCGAGCTTGAGGCGGCCGGCCGGCCGAAGCCGGTCAGCGTGCGCACCGCGCCTTTTCCGGGCTTCGCCACCGACATGCAGGCGCAGTTCATGGCGCTCGCCTGTATCGCCGACGGCACGGCGGTGATCACCGAGACCATCTTCGAGAACCGCTTCATGCACGCCCTCGAGCTGCAGCGCCTCGGCGCCGACATCTCGATCCAGGGAAATAGCGCCGTGGTGCGCGGTGTCGAGCGCCTGCAAGGGGCGACGGTCATGGCCACCGACCTGCGCGCCTCCGCCGGCCTGGTCATCGCGGGCCTGGCCGCGGAGGGCGAGACGGTCGTCGAACGCATCTACCATCTCGACCGCGGGTATGAAGCCCTGGAAACGAAGCTTGGAGCGCTCGGCGCCCGTATCGAGCGTCTGAGGTAGAATCCGCCCCCTTGTAGATTTTTGGACGATTCCCCGGATGGTTGCACATGGCGAGCATCAGCATCGCGCTGTCGAAGGGGCGGATCTTCGACGAGACCGCGCCGCTGCTCGCGCGCGTCGGCATCCGGCCTAGGGCGAACCCCGAAACCTCGCGCAAGCTCGTCATCGCCACGAACCGCCGCGACCTGCGGCTGATCGTGGTGCGCGCCTCCGATACTCCGACGTACGTCCAGCATGGCGGCGCCGATCTCGGCATCGCCGGACGCGACGTGCTGGTCGAGCACGGCGGCGAGGGTCTCTACCAGCCCGTCGATCTCGGCATTGCCCGCTGCCGCATGGTGGTGGCGGTGCGCAAAGGATTCGACTACCGGCGCGCCGTCGCGCAAGGGGCGCGGTTGCGCGTCGCGACTAAGTACGTGGACACCACCCGCGAGCACTTCGCCGCGAAAGGGGTGCACGTCGATCTGATACGCCTGTACGGCTCGATGGAGCTCGCGCCCCTCACGGGCCTCGCCGATGCGATCGTCGATCTCGTCGCCACCGGCCGCACGCTGCGCGACAACGGCCTCGTCGCGGTAGAAGACATCCTGCCGGTATCGGCGCGCCTGATCGTCAACCAGGCCGCGCTCAAGACCAGGCGCGCGGCGCTGCAGCCGTTGATCGACGCCTTCGCCGGGGCCGCGCAATGAAGCTGCGGCGCCTCTCCACGACAGCTCGTGGCTTCGAGGCCCGGCTTGCCGCGCTCACGCGCTATAAGGCCGATGCCGATCCGAAGCTCGCCCGCAGCGTCGCGCGCATCGTCGCCGACGTGCGTGCACGCGGCGACGCCGCGCTGCTCGCCTACGCCCGACGCTTCGACAAATCGACGGCGCGCTCGGTTGCCGAGCTCGAGATCGTGCCAAGGCTCGATGCGCCGGCGGCGCAACTCGAAGCGCTGCGCGCAGCGCACGCCAGGATCCGCGCCTTCCACGAGCGGCAGGCGCAGGCTTCCTGGGAATACACCGAGGCCGACGGTACGCGCCTGGGCCAGCGCATCACTGCGCTCGCGCGCGTTGGCATTTACGTGCCCGGCGGCAAGGCGGCTTATCCGTCGACCGTGCTGATGAACGCCGTGCCGGCCAAGGTGGCGGGTGTGCGTGAGCTCGTCATGGTGAGTCCAAATCCCAGCCCGCTCGTCCTGACGGCAGCCGCGCTCGCCGGCGTCGACCGCGTGATCGGTATCGGCGGCGCGCATGCGGTGGCGGCGCTCGCCTATGGCACGCGCTTGATCGGGCGCGTCGACAAGATCGTCGGTCCGGGCAACGCCTATGTCGCGGAGGCGAAGCGCCAGGTGTTCGGCGGCGTGGGCATCGACATGATCGCCGGGCCTTCGGAGATCCTGGTGATCTCCGACGGCAGCGCGCCGGTCGAATGGCTCGCCATGGACCTTTTTTCGCAAGCCGAGCACGACGAGGATGCGCAGGCGCTGCTGCTTTCGCCCGATCGTGCGCACCTCGACGCCGTGGAGCGGGCCATGGGCCGCCTGCTCGGCGAGATGCCGCGAAAACAGGTGATCGCCGCTTCGCTCAAGGCGCGCGGCGCGCTCATCGAGACGCGCGACCTGGAAGAGGCGTGCGCGCTCGCGAGCCGCGTCGCGCCCGAGCACCTGGAGCTCTGCGTTTCGGAACCCGCAAAGTGGACGCCGAAAATCAGCAACGCGGGCGCGATCTTCCTTGGCTCCTACAGCTCGGAGGCGATCGGCGACTACTGCGCGGGACCGAATCACGTGCTGCCGACATCGGGCAGCGCGCGCTTTTCATCGCCGCTCGGCGTGTACGATTTTCAGAAGCGCTCGAGCATCATAGAGGTCTCGCGTAAGGCTGCCGACCAATTGGGGCGCATCGCTGCCACGCTCGCGGACGGCGAGGGGCTCAGCGCGCATGCGCGCGCCGCGCACATGAGGATCGGCGAGAAGCCGCCGGAGAAGCAGAGAATCGGCAAATGACACCGGACAAGCTCGTGCGTCCCGAGGTGCTCGCCATGTCGGCCTACCACGTGGCCGATGCCGAGGGCATGGTGAAGCTCGATGCGATGGAAAACCCGTATCCGTTGCCGGAGCCGCTGCGGCGCGAGCTCGCGCAAGTGCTGGCGCGCGTGGCGCTCAACCGCTATCCCGAGTCGAATCCGCCGCGCTTGCGCGAGCTCATCCGCCGCAGGATGGCCGTGCCCGCGGGCATGGAGGTCCTGCTGGGCAACGGCTCCGACGACCTGATTCAGGTCCTCGCCATGGCGCTGGCGCGCGAGGGCGCGACCATGATGTATCCGTCGCCGACCTTCGTCGTCTACAGCATGAGCGCGACGTTCACGCGCATGCGCGCGGTGCCGGTTCCGCTGCGCGAGGATTTTTCGCTCGATGCAGACGCGTTCATCGCGCGCATGCGCGAAGAGCCGCCGGCGCTCGTCTTCCTGGCCTACCCGAACAACCCGACCGGCGTGCTCTATCCGGAAGACGACATCCTGCGCGTGATCGAGGCCGCGCCCGGCGTCGTCGTGCTCGACGAGGCCTATCACGTCTTCGCCGGGAAGACGTTCATGGGTGCACTGCCGAAGCATAAGAACCTGCTTGTGCTGCGCACGGTATCCAAGCTCGGCCTCGCCGGAATCCGCCTGGGCTACCTCGTCGGACATCCGGATTGGATCCGCGAGCTGAACAAGGTGCGCCAGGTCTACAACGTCAACGTGCTGACCGAGGCCGCAGCGAGCTTCATGCTCGAGCACCTGGACGTGCTCGAAGCCCAGGCGGGCGAGATCCGCGCCGAGCGCGCGAAGCTGTACGCCGAACTGTCCGCGCTGCCTGGCGTGACCGTTTTTCCATCGGCGGCGAACTTCTTCCTGATTCGCGTCGCCGACGCGGCGCGCGGCTATGAAGCGCTGCGCCGGCAGGGCGTGCTGGTGCGCAGTCTCCATCCGGGCCTCGCCAACTGCCTGCGCATCACGGTCGGCACGCCGCACGAAAACCGTATACTTCTCAACGCGCTGAAGGAAGCGCTGTGACCATGCGTACCGCCGAAGTCGTTCGCAACACCAAAGAGACGCAGATCCGCGTCAAGCTGGATCTCGATGGCCGCGGGGAGGCGAAGCTCTCCACCGGCCTGCCGTTCCTCGAGCACATGCTCGACCAGGTCGCGCGCCACAGCCTGCTCGACCTCGAGATCGAGGCCAGGGGCGACCTGCATATCGATGCGCACCACACGGTGGAAGACATCGGCATCACGCTCGGGCAGGCGTGCGCGCGGGCCATCGGCGACAAATCGGGCGTGCGCCGCTTCGGGCACGCCTACGTGCCGCTCGACGAAGCGCTGTCGCGCGTGGTGATCGATTTTTCCGGCCGACCCGGGCTCGAATACCACGTCGAGTTCTCGCGCGGCCTGATCGGCGAGTTCGACGTCGACCTGGTGCACGAGTTCTTCCAGGGATTCGTCAACCACGCGCAGGTGACGCTGCACATAGACAACCTGCGCGGCGACAACGCGCACCACCAGTGCGAGACGATGTTCAAGGCCTTCGCGCGCGCGCTGCGCATGGCAGTCGAGCGCGATCCGCGCGCGCAAGGCGCCATTCCCTCGACCAAGGGAACCCTCTAGGCGACCGCCGGCAGTGCGCATCGCAGTCGTGGATTACGGCATGGGCAACCTGCGCTCGGTCTCGAAGGCGCTGGAGCATATCGCGCCCGAAACGCAGGTGCTGGTCACCGCGGACCCCGTGCGCATTCGCTCCGCCGAACGGGTCGTCGTCCCGGGACAGGGCGCTTTGCCCGATTGCATGAAAAACCTTGCGGCGAGCGGCGCACGGGAAGCCGTGCTGGAGGCGCTGCGCGAAAAGCCCTATCTCGGCATCTGCCTCGGGTTGCAGATGCTCTTCGAGCACGGCGCGGAGGGGGACACGACCGGCCTGGGCGTGCTCAAGGGCGGCGTGCCGCGCTTTGCCGTCGGCGGCCTGAAGATTCCGCACATGGGCTGGAACGAGGTGCTGCAGGAATCGCCGCATCCGCTTTGGGCGGGAATCAGCGACAAAAGCCGGTTTTACTTCGTCCACAGCTATCACCCGGCGCCGGCCGATCGCTCGCTCGTCGCGGCGACGTGCGTGTACGGCGTGCCCTTTACCTGCGCCGTAGCCCGGGATAATATTTTTGCCGTTCAGTTCCATCCCGAGAAAAGCCAGTCTGCCGGCCTGCAACTCCTCTCCAACTTCGTGCGCTGGCGTCCTTGACGCTTCTCTAAGACTCGCTCGAGCACTGAAGTGCTCATCATCCCCGCAATTGATTTGAAGGATGGCCGCTGCGTGCGCTTGCAGCAGGGCCGGATGGACACTGCCACTGTCTTCTCCGACAACCCCGTGCAGATGGCAAAGCACTGGGCCGCGCAGGGGGCCCGGCGGCTGCACATCGTCGATTTGAACGGCGCGGTGGCCGGCCGGCCGAAGAACGAGAAGGTGATCCGCGAGATGATCGCCGCGGTCGGCGAGCAGGTGCCGATCCAGATCGGCGGCGGCATTCGCGACCTGGACACGATCGAGAGCTACCTGGACGCGGGCGTCACGTACATCGTGATCGGCACCGCGGCAGTGAAGAACCCCGGTTTTCTCGCCGACGCGTGCTATGCGTTCCCCGGCCACATCATCGCCGGCCTGGATGCGAAGGACGGCAAGGTCGCGGTGGAAGGCTGGTCCAAGCTCACCGGACACGATGTCGTCGACCTCGCCAAGAAATACGAGGAGTACGGCATCGAGTCGCTGGTCTACACCGACATCGGCCGCGACGGCATGATGAGCGGCATCAACATCGACGCCACGCTGCGCCTCGCCCAGGCGACCAAGACGCCGATCATCGCCTCGGGCGGACTGAGCAGCCTGGAGGACGTGCAAGCGGTCTGCGCGAAGCTCGCTCCCGAAGGCGTGATCGGCGCGATCGCCGGCCGCGCGCTGTACGAAGGAAAGCTCGAGCTGAAGAGCGCGCAAGCGGCCGCCGACAAGACGCTCGGCAAGGCCTGAGTGGCCTGATTTTCATGCCATTGGCCAAGCGCGTGATTCCCTGCCTCGATGTCACTGCGGGCAGGGTCGTGAAAGGCGTCAACTTCGTCGATTTGCGCGACGCCGGCGACCCCGTCGAGATCGCGGCGCGTTACGACGCGGAAGGCGCGGACGAGCTCTGCTTCCTCGACATCACGGCGAGCTCCGACGATCGCGACATCCTGCTGCACGTGATCGAGGCCGTGGCGGCGCGGGTTTTCATCCCGCTCACCGTCGGCGGCGGCGTGCGCAAGGTTGAAGACGTACGGCGGCTTCTCAACGCCGGCGCGGACAAGGTTTCGATCAATACCTCGGCCGTGCAGAACCCGGAGCTGGTGCGCGAGGCTTCCGGCATCGTCGGCGCACAATGCATCGTGGTCGCGATCGATGCCAAGCGCAGCGGCTCCGGCTGGGGGGTCTTCACGCATGGCGGGCGCCGAGCGACCGGACTCGACGCCGTGCAATGGGCGCGGCGCATGACGGACACCGGCGCGGGCGAGATCCTGCTCACGAGCATGGATCGCGACGGCACGCGCGAGGGCTTTGACCTTGGTCTGACGCGTGCGGTGTCCGAGGCGGTGAGCGTACCCGTGATCGCCTCGGGCGGCGTCGGCAATCTTGAGCATCTTGCGCAGGGCGTGCTGGAGGGCAAGGCCGACGCCGTGCTCGCCGCGAGCATCTTTCACTTCGGTGAGTACACCGTGCGGCAGGCGAAAGCGCACCTAAAGCAGCGAGGTATCGAGGTGCGCGCATGAGCTGGCTCGACGAGGTGCCGTGGAATGGCGACGGGTTGATCGCAGCGGTCGCGCAGGATGCGAACAGCGGCCGCGTACTGACGGTCGCCTGGATGAACCGCGAGGCGCTGGAGAAGACGGCGGCGACAAGCGAGGCGGTGTACTGGTCGCGCTCGCGCCGCAAGCTCTGGCGCAAGGGCGAAGAGTCGGGTCACGTGCAGAAGGTGCGGGAGTTGCGGCTCGACTGCGACTCCGATGCGATTCTCCTGCGGGTGGAGCAGGTCGGCGGCATCGCCTGTCACACCGGCCGCGAAAGCTGTTTCTACCGAAAACTCGAAAACGGGAGCTGGGTGACGACCGATCCGGTGCTGAAGGATCCCGCCACCATTTATAAAAAATGAAACCAGGCCTCTACGAAACGCTGGAACGAATCGCCGCCACGATCAACGAGCGAAAGGGCGGCGATCCCGCGAAGTCCTACGTCGCGCAGCTCTTCGCCAAGGGCGACGACGCCATGCTGAAGAAGATCGGCGAAGAGGCGACCGAGACCGTGCTCGCCGCGAAGGGCGGCGATCGTCTCGCACTCGTACGCGAGACCGCAGATCTGTGGTTTCACTCGATGATCGTGCTCGCGCGCTACGGCCTGGGCCCGGCGGATGTGCTGGCCGAGATGCATCGCCGCGAGGGAATCTCCGGCCTCGATGAAAAGGCGGCGAGGAAGAAATGACAGATCCCAATTGCATTTTCTGCAAGATCGGGCGCGGCCAGATTCCCGCGAAGAAGATCTACGACGACGATGAGGTCATGGCGTTCCATGACATCCGGCCGCAGGCGCCGGTGCATTTCCTGCTCGTGCCAAAAACGCATATCGCGACGCTGTACGACGCCGAGCCGGGACACTATCCCGCGCTGGGCAAGCTTCTCGGCCTCGCCGGCCGGCTCGCGAGCGAGGCGGGCGCGACCGACGGCTTCCGCACCATCATCAACAACGGCCGAGTTGGGCATCAGGAGGTGTATCATGTCCACATGCACGTTCTAGGCGGGCTGGAACCCCTCGGCCCGATGCTTTCCAAGAGAATTTAGGAGACGTTTATGGGTTCGTTCAGCATTTGGCATTGGCTGATCGTGCTGGTGATCGTGATGCTGATTTTCGGCACCAAGAAGCTGCGCAATATCGGCGCGGATCTTGGCGGCGCGGTGCGCGGCTTCAAGGACGGCATGCGCGAAGGCACGAGCGACAAGGCGATGGAGACGCCCGCGCCGCAGGTCACGGGCAAGACGGTCGAAGGCGAAGTGCGCGGCAAGACCGAGCACAAGGCCTGAGCGTCCCGCCGGCCGCAAACAAAGGCGCCTGCTGGGGCGCCTTTTTAGTCTCTACCTAATGTTCGACATCGGATTTTCCGAGCTCCTCGTCATCGGCGTCGTCGCGCTGATCGTGATCGGCCCAGAGAAGCTGCCGCGCGTGGCGCGCACCGTCGGCCATCTGCTGGGCCGCATGCAGCGCTATGTGGCCGACGTCAAGGCCGACATCAACCGCGAGATCGAGCTGGAAGAGCTGCGCAAGATGCGCGACTCGATGCAGAAGGCGGCGACCGATGTCCAGTCGTCCGTCGACAGCGAGCTCCACAAGACGGCCGATGACTTGAACAAGGCGGTGGAGGGCGAGAAGCAGGGCGAAAAGAAGGTGGAAGACAAGAAGCCCGAAGAGAAGAGCGCGGCGTGAGCGACCAGGAAAGCTTCATCTCGCACCTGATCGAGCTGCGCGAACGATTGATGAAGGCGGTCGGCGCGGTGCTCGTGCTGTTCATCGCGCTCTTCATCTGGCCGGGCTCGGGCTACATCTACGACATCCTTGCCGCGCCTCTCATGAGCGCGCTGCCCGAAGGCGCGAAGATGATCGCCACCGGCGTCATCACGCCGTTCATGGTGCCGGTGAAGGTGACCGCGCTGGCGGCGTTCCTCATCGCGCTGCCGGTCGTGCTTTATCAGGCGTGGGCCTTCGTCGCGCCGGGCCTCTACGAGAACGAGAAGCGCCTTGCCCTGCCGCTCGTCATCGCGAGCACGGGGCTGTTCCTGTCCGGAGTGGGTTTCTGCTACTTCTTCGTCTTCCAGAAGGTGTTTGCCTTCATCCATGGCTTCGCGCCGAAATCGATTACGCCGGCGCCGGACATCGAGGCCTATTTCAGCTTCGTCATCACCATGTTTCTCGCCTTCGGCGTGACGTTCGAGATTCCGATCGTGGTCATCGTTCTCGTGCGCATGGGCATCGTCACGATCGAGCAGCTGAAAGACGCTCGCCCCTACGTGATCGTCGGCGCGTTCGTCGTTGCTGCCGTCGTCACGCCGCCCGACGTGCTGTCGCAGTTCATGCTGGCGGTGCCGATGTGCGTGCTCTACGAGGCCGGACTCTTCTGCGCCCGCTTCATCTCCCGCTCAAAAAGCGTTCCACAAGACTCAGCTGATCCGGCACATTGAGTGGCGGGGCGTGGCCGCAGCCGGCGATGGTGATCACCGTCGCCTTCGGCCCGCGGTGCCGCATCTCCGCCGCGACTTCCGGTAAAAGAAGATCCGATGTTTCGCCGCGCAGACAGAGCGTCGGCGCCTCGATCGCGTCCCATGCCGCCCATTGCTCGTCCGACAGCCAGCCGTAGGGCTCGTAGATGGTGCGGAAGTACTGCTCGAGCTCCGACACGCGATCCAATTGCGGCGGCTTGCCCGCGTAAGCTTTGATGCGCTCCACTGCGGCGTCGGCGATCTTCGGCCCCATGTCGTTCACGACCAGGCGCTTGATGCGGCGCTTGAGCGCGCCCGCCGCGAGGCGGATGCCGAGCGCTCCACCCATCGATGCGCCGACCCAATGGCAGTCGCGGATGCCGAGCTGCTCCATGAGCGAGAGCGCGAGCCGGCCGTAGAAGTCGAGGCAATACTCGCGCTCGGGGTGCGGGCTCCATTGCGACAGGCTGCGTCCCAGGTATCGGGGCGGATCACGCGGTAGCGGGCGCTCAAGTGCGAGGCGAGCTCATCCATGTCGCGCGCCGTGCGGGCAAGGCCGTGCCACGCGATGACCGTCTCGGCGCGATCGGCGCCCCATTCCGTGAAATGGATCTCGCGTCCTTCGCAGATGAGGTATCGGGATTTCACCGCCGCAGGCGCCCGACGATGCCGGACGGGAAGTAATAGATGCAAACGATGAACAGCACGCCGAGCCAGAGAAGCCAGCGGTCCGGATGCAAGAGATCCGGCAGCAGAGGTACGCCCTGGGCGGCGCCTGACGCGAGCTTCATCAGGTCCTGCAGATAGTTCTGCGCGACGACGAACAGCGTGGCGCCGATCGCCGCGCCGTACATCGTGCCCATGCCGCCGATCACGACCATGAGGAGCAGGTCGATCATGATCGAAAACGAAAGCGTCGTGTCCGGGCCGGTATAGCGCAGCCAGATCGCGTAGAGCACCCCTGACGCAGTGGCGAGAAGCGCGCCAAGGCAGTTCGCGACGGTGCGATAGATCACGGTGCGGTAGCCGAGCGCTTCGGCGCGAAACTCGTTCTCGCGCACGGCGAGGAGCACGCGGCCGAACGGCGAGTTGACCACGCGCAGCAGCAGCAGGAAAAGCGCGAGGGACAGCGCGAACACCAAGTAGTAGGCGACCAGCCGGTCGCGCAGCAGCTCCGGCAGGCGGAAGTTGAGCCCATCCTCGCCGCCGGTGAAGTCGGAAAGCTGGGAGGCGAGGATCTGGAAGAAGGACGCGACCGCCAGGGTGATCATGGCGAAGAAGATGGCTCGCACGCGCAATGACAGGAGGCCGATGGCAAAGGCGACGGCGGCGCTGAGCAGCAGCGCGACAACGATACCGAGCGCGAGATTCCACCACGTCGGTCCGAGCTTCGCGGCGGCGATCGCGACGCCGTAGCCGCCGATGCCGAAAAACATGGTGTGCGCGAACGAGACGATGCCGGTGTAGCCGAGCAGGAGGTCGTAGCTCGCGACGAGCAGGATGAAGACTGCGACCTTCGCCGCGACGTTGAGCGAACGCGTGCCGGGGAAAACGAAGGGCGTCGCGGCCAGCCCGAGCAGGATGATCAGCAGTACCGCCGTCAGCGCCCGGCTGCGCGGCAGGTCGTTGGAGAGCAGCGTACGGATCACTTGCCCACCGGATAAAGGCCGCGCGGGCGCCAGAGCAGAATCAGGACCATCAGCAGGATGTTCGAGCCGAGGGCGAGCTTTGGTGCGACATAGCCGACGTAGTTCGCCAGCAGGCCGACGAGCAGCGCGCCGACGAAGCACCCGCCCACCGAGCCGAGGCCGCCGATGATGATCACGATGAAGATCGCCACCATCACCTGCATGCCCATGGCGGCGGTGAGCGACTCCTGGTACATCGCCCACATGATGCCGCCGAGGCCGGCGAGCGCCGAGCCGGCGACGAACACTGCGACGAACAAGCGCCGGATGCGGTAGCCGAGCGATTCGACCATCTCGATGTTCTCCACGCCGGCGCGGATCAGCAGGCCGAGCTTGGTCCGGTTGAGCACCAGCCACATCGCGCCGAACACGACAAGGCCGACGACGACCGCCAGCACGCGATAGCGCTCGATGGCGGCGTCGCCGAGCAGAAACGATCCCGTCAACGTGGCCGGCCGCGGCAGGGGAATGAGGTCGGGGCCCCAGACGACGTGAATCAGCTGCTCGCAGACGATGAGTCCGCCGGTCGTCACGAGGATCTGCTTCAGGTGATCGCCGTATACCGGGCGCACCACGACCCGCTCGAAGAACCAGCCGAGCGCGCCGGCCAGCGCCATCGCCGCCAGCACGCCGGGCACGATCGCGACGAGGTTGCCGGCGAGCGTCGGCGCCTGCATCGAGCTCTTCATGGCGAGCAGCACCGAAGCGCCGGCATAGGCGCCGACCGAAATGAAAGCGCCGTGCGCGAAGTTCATCACGTCCATCAGGCCGAAGACGAGCGTCAGGCCCGACGCCATCATGAAGATCATCATCCCCATGGCGAGTCCCGCCACGGTGAGCGTCAGCCAGGTCGGCGCGCTCGGCACGAGCGGCAACGCGAGGAGCGCGATCGCCGGCAGCAGCGCGAGCGGGATCCAGTCCTTCACTGGTGGGCGTCCAGCGAAAGACCCAGCAGGCGCTGCTGCAGTGTCTCGTCCGCGGCGAGCTCGGCCATGCGTCCGCGATGGACGATCCGTCCCGAGTCCATGACGGCGACCGCGTCGCCGAGCGAGCGGGCGAAATGAAAGTTCTGCTCGACCACGAGCAGCGCGGTGTCGCGCTTCAGCTCCCGGAAGGCATCGACCATCGCCTGGATGACGGCGGGTGCGAGGCCCTTGGTCGGCTCATCCACCAGAAGCAGCTTGCGCGGCTCGACGATGGCGCACGAGATGGCGAGCATCTGTTTCTGTCCGCCGGACAGGTTGCCGGCGAGGCCGTGCCAGAACTTCTTCATCGCCGGGAACAGGGCGAAGATCCGGTCGAGGCGCCTCTCGTCCGGCTCTCCTTCGCGCGCGGCGAGCCGGAGGTTTTCGCGCACGGTGAGGCCGGCGAAGATGCCCATGTTCTCGGGTACGTAGGCGATGCCGCGCCGCGCGAGCGTTGGCGTTTCCAGATGCTGAATTTCATTTCCGTCGAAGCGGATCGTGCCCGCCGAGGCGCGCCACAAACCCATGATCGTGCGCAGGCAGGTGGTCTTCCCGGCGCCGTTCCGGCCGAGAAGCATGGTGAGCGAGTTCGGCGCGACGCTTAAATCGACGCCGTGCAGGATGTGGTATTGCCCGATGTGCGTCTGGACTGCGGTCAGCTCCAATAGGTCAGGCACGAGCGACGCCCAGATAGGCTTCCTGCACGATCGGAGAGGCGATCACATCGGCCGGCGCGCCTTCGGCGACGAGCTGCCCTTGGTGCAGCACGACGATACGATCGGCGAGCGAGCGCACCACATCCATCTTGTGCTCGACGAGCAGCACCGTCTTGTCGCCTTGCGCCTTGATGTGGCTGATGAGATCGAGGATCACCGGCACCTCGTCGACGCTCATGCCGGCCGTGGGCTCGTCGAACATGAACACTTCGGGCTCGAGCGCGAGCAGGATCGCGACCTCGAGCTTGCGCTGGTCGCCGTGCGACAGCGAGGCCGCGATGGCATCGCGCTTTGCTGCGAGTGCCACGCGCTCGAGGTAATGCTCGGCGCGGCGAATCAGCTCGACGTGCGAGCCCCACGTCGCGAGCAGGCTCTTGCCGGCGTTCGCTCGCGCCTGTACGGCGAGGCGGACGTTCTCCAGCACGCTCAAGCGCGGGAACAGGTTCGTCAGCTGGAAGGCGCGCCCGATGCCGCGCTTGGTGCGGCTCGGGGCGCCCATGCGAGTAATGTCCTCGCCGAAGAGCCGCACCTCCCCGCTCGAGGCGGGGAGCTGACCCGAGATCAGGTTGAAGTAGGTGGTCTTGCCCGCGCCATTCGGCCCGACGATCGCGGTGAGCGTGCCGGGCCGGAACTCGCACGACACGCCGTCGACGGCGACGTGGCCGCCGAAGCGGATCGTCAGGCCGCGCGTCTGCAGTACCGGATCTATTTCTGCAGTACCGGGTTTATTTCTTAATCCGGATCGGGATCTTCATCTCCTCGGACTTGATCTCGCGCACGAGCTGCGGAATCGCCCAGGCCACGTTCGGGTCGACCTTGATCTTGAAGTGGTACATCGACTGCATGGCCTGGTGGTCTTCCTTGCGGAAGGTCATGCGGCCCTTGGGCGTGTCGAACGAAAGCCCTTCCATGGCGGCGATGAGCTTTTCCGTATCGGTGCTGCCCGCCTTCTTCAGCGCTTCGACCACCGCGATGCCCGCGGCCATGCCGCCGGCGGTGAAGAAGTCCGGCGGCGACTTGAAGCGCTTCTCGTGCTCGGCGACCAGCCAGTCGTTCACCTTGTTCTTCGGATGCTCGTAGTAGTAGTAGGTCGCCCCTTCCATGCCCGGCACCGCCTTGTAGGCGGCGAGCGCCGGCAGGATGTTGCCGCCGGTCGCGATCTCGATGCCGAAGCGCTCGGGCTTCAGATCGGCCAGCTTGCCGACGGGCGTCTGGCCGGCCCAGATGACGAAGATCACCTTGCGGCCTTTCTTGTCCTTCAGCGCATTGAAGATGCGCTCGGCCGGTGCGGTGAAATCGGTGTTCTGCTGTGGCGCGTATTCCTCGTGCACGATCTGCGCGCCGCTGCCCGCGAGCGCGTCCTTGAACGCCTTCACGCCGTCGCGACCGAACGCGTAGTCCTGCGCGAGCGTGGCGATCACCGTGTCTTTCTTGCCGACGGCCACCGCGTTGGCAATCGCGTCCTGCGACGAACTGCGCCCGGTGCGGAAGATGTAGCGGTTCCAGTTCTCGCCGGTGATCTGGTCGGCAACGGCCGGCTCGACGAGCAGGATGCGCTTCGATTCCTCGGCGACCGGCAGCATGGCGAGCGCCACGCCCGAACTGGTCGGACCGATCGCCAGGTCCGCCTTGTCGTCGCCGTACGCCGCGGCGAGCTGCGCCTTGCCCACGTCGGGCTTGGTCTGGCTGTCCTTCTCGATCACCACGATCTTGCGGCCGAGGACTTCCATCTTGCCGCCGGTCGCGTATTCGAAGCCCATCATCAGTCCGGCCTGCGTCTGCTTGGCGTAGGCCTCGAGCGGCCCGGTCCTGTCGTAGACATGGGCGATGCGAATTTCCTTCGCTTGGCCAAACGCGAATCCGGCCAGCGCCGCGAGCGAAATCCCGGCCATGGTCTTGCGCAGCTTCACTTGTTCCCCCTTGTTTGAAAAACCGCTTCGATTCTATTCCGCGCGGGCTGGCGGCTTCGGTCGGCGTCCTACGGTGACGGTGGCATCGACATCCTGGCCCTGGCGCTTGAGCCTCACTTTCGCCGATTGCCCGGGCGCGAGCGCGGCGATGAGGTTGAGCATGCCTGCCGGATCGGCGACCGGTTTGCCCTGCACCTCGAGGAGCACGTCGCCGGGCTTGACGCCCGCCTTGTCGGCCGGCCCGCCGCGCAGCACGCCGGCGATGAGCGCGCCGCGCGCGGTGCCGAGCTTGAAGGAGTCCGCGACGGGGGGCGTGATCTCCTGCACTTCGACGCCGATCCAGCCGCGCGTCACGCCGCCCGATTTCACGATCTGGTCGAGCACCATCTTCGCCGTCGACACGGGAATCGCGAAGCCGATGCCCATCGAGCCGCCCGAACGCGAAAAGATGGCGGTGTTGATACCGATCAGATTTCCGTTCGCGTCGATGAGCGCGCCGCCGGAGTTGCCGGGATTGATGGCGGCATCGGTCTGGATGAAATTCTCGAACGTGTTGATGCCAAGGCCGGTGCGGCCGAGCGCGGAAATGATGCCGCTCGTCACGGTCTGTCCGACGCCGAACGGATTGCCGATGGCGAGCACGACGTCGCCGACGCGCAGCGTTTCCGAGGTGCCGAAGCTGATCGCGGGCAAGTCTTCGGCGCTGACGCGCAGCACGGCGAGGTCGGTTTCCGGGTCGTTGCCCACCATCTTCGCCAGCAGCTTCTTGCCGTCGGCGAGGGCGACCTCGATTTCGTCTGCCGCTTCGACGACATGGTGGTTGGTGAGCACATAACCGCTCGCGCTGACGATCACGCCCGAGCCAAGGCTCGACGCGCGTTGCGCCTCGTCGGGTAACTGATCGCCGAAAAAGCGCCGGAAGATCGGGTCGTTGAGGAGAGGATGGCGTTGCGCACGCACTTCCTTCGAGCTGAAGATGTTGACCACCGAAGGCGTCGCGCGCTGCACCGCGTCGGCGTACGTGTTGGCACCCGCGGCGGGAGCGGCGGAAGTGCTCGTCTGCAGAATGGGAGCGGACGTGCCGGTGCGCAGCGGCAGCCATTCCGGGCGGAAAGTCGAGACTACGAACAGCGCGGCAACGGCGACGGTCGTGGCCTGCGCGAAGATGAGCCAGAGGCGCAGCATCGGGGAGGCGCCAGTATACAAAAATCCCCTTGAAAACTAGGCGCTTACGCGCGAAATCGTGGACAAGCCGAAAGCGCATCGCTACAATCGCGGACTTTTGCGCCCTCCCATAAGAACGGCATCTTCATGAGCGATAACGAAAAAGTAAGCAAGACGCGGCGCAATCTCATCGTCGCGACCTCGGCGGTCGGTGGAGCGGCCGGCTTAGCTGCCGCGGTGCCCTTTGCCGCAAGCATGTGGCCATCCGAGCGCGCACGCGCGGCTGGCGCGCCAGTGGAGATCGATGTTTCGCGCATCGCGCCCGGCGAGCTCGGCGTGGTCGAGTGGCGCGGCAAGCCGGTGTGGATCCTGCGCCGCACGAAGGAAATGCTCGAATCGCTGAAGTCGGTGGAGCCGCGGCTCTCCGACGCCGATTCCAAGGCGTCCGATCAGCCGAAATACGCCGAGAACGAATATCGCTCCAAGAATCCGGAAGTACTGGTGCTGGTCGGCGTGTGCACGCACCTCGGCTGCTCGCCGCAGGTAAAGCCAGCGGAAGCCAAGGCCGAGATGGGTGCCGACTGGCCGGGGGGCTTCTACTGCCCGTGCCACGGCTCGAAGTTCGATCTCGCCGGGCGCGTGTTCAAAGGCTCGCCGGCGCCGCTCAATCTCGTGGTGCCGCCTTATACGATCGTGTCCGACTCGAAGATCGTCGTCGGCGAAGACGAAAAAACCAAGGGGGCGTAGGCATGGTCACTCGCGTACTACGGCGAGGCTGGGAGTGGTTCGACTCGCGCATGCCGACCGTCGGCGCGGAATGGCGCAAGCATGCCGCCGAGTATTACGCGCCGAAGAACTTCAACTTCTGGTACTACTTCGGCTCGCTCGCGCTGCTCGTGCTCGTGATCCAGATCGTCTCGGGCATCTTCCTGACGATGAACTACAAGCCGGACGCGAACCTGGCGTTCGGTTCCGTCGAATACATCATGCGCGACGTGCCCGGCGGCTGGATCATCCGTTACATCCATTCGACCGGCGCCTCCGCCTTCTTCATCGTCGTCTACCTGCACATGTTCCGCGCGCTGCTCTACGGCTCGCACAAGGGGCCGCGCGAGCTGGTCTGGGTGTTCGGTGTGCTGATCTATCTGACCCTGATGGGAGAGGCTTTCTTCGGCTATCTCCTGCCGTGGGGGCAGATGTCGTACTGGGGCGCGCAGGTGATCGTGAACCTCTTCGGCACGGTGCCGTTTATCGGACCCGACCTCTCGCTCTGGATTCGTGGCGATTACGTCGTGTCGGACGTCACGCTCAACCGCTTCTTCGCGCTGCACGTGATCGCGTTCCCGCTGGTGCTCCTCGGCCTCGTGGTGACGCACCTGCTTGCGCTGCACGACGTCGGCTCGAACAACCCCGACGGGGTCGACATCAAGAAAATGAAAGGCCCCGACGGCCACTATCTCGACGGCATTCCGTTCCATCCGTATTACACGGTCAAGGACCTGGTCGGCGCGGTGATGTTTCTCGCCATCTTTTGCTTCGTCATGTTCTTCGTGCCGGAGATGGGCGGCTATTTCCTGGAAGGTAACAACTTCATCCCGGCCGATCCGCTGAAGACGCCGCTGCACATCGCGCCGGTGTGGTACTTCACGCCCTACTACTCGATCCTGCGCGCGGTGCCGCCGCTCTTCCATTCGCAGTTTCCGGGCGTGCTGGCGATGGGCGTCGCCACCATGATTCTCTTCTTCCTCCCTTGGCTCGATCGCTCGCCGGTGAAATCGATCCGTTACCGAGGCACGCTGTACAAATCGTGGCTCGCGGCTTTCGTGATCGTGTTCTTCGTCCTGGGCTATCTCGGCACCGAGCCGACCACCGTCTGGGGCCAGTTCGGCTTCGATGCGTTCTTTCTCGACACGAGGGACGTCGCCACCTGGGTGGCGCGCATCTGCTCGGTGATCTACTTCCTCTTCTTCTTCCTCATGCCCTGGTACACGGCGCGCGACAAGGTGCTGCCGGTGCCCGAGCGGGTGGTGTACCACCACTAATATGAAAACTTTCCTCGCCATCCTGCTCGCCGCGCCTCTGCTCGCCTTCGCCAGCGAAGGCGGCTATCGCCTCGATCGCTCGCCGCACGACCCGCGCGACCTCGTCAGCCTGCAATCGGGCGTCCGCACCTACATGAACTACTGCATGGGCTGCCACGGCATGCAGTTCATGCGCTACGACGGCCTGAAAGAGATCGGCCTGACCGAGGCGCAGATCAAGGACAGCCTGATGTTCGCCGCCGAGAAGATCGGCGAGCCGATGAGGATTGCCTTCAATCCCAAGGAGGCCAAGGCCTGGTTCGGCGCCGCGCCGCCCGACCTTTCGGTCATCGCGCGATCGCGCGGCGCCGACTGGCTCTATACGTACCTGCGGACGTTCTACCGCGACCCGAAGCGGCCCACCGGGTGGAACAACGCCCTGTTCCCGGATGTCGCCATGCCGCACGCGCTCTGGGCGCTGCAGGGGCAGCGCGGCCTGGAGCTCGAGTCGCGCAAGGAAGGCGGCCACACGACGGTGGAATACAAATGGTCGGAAATCACCAAGGGCACGCAGACCGCGGCTGAATACGACGCCACGGTGCGCGACCTGGTGAACTTCCTGGCCTACGCGGGCGAGCCCAACGGCATCAACCGCCGGCCGATCGGCATCTTCGTGCTGTTCGCCCTCGCCATCGTGTTCGCGTTCGCCTATCTGCTCAAGAAGGAATACTGGAAAGACGTGAAGTAGCCGGGCGCACCGCGCCCAGGAGTCCGACTCAAGCCATGATGCAACTCTACTCGGGCACTACGTGCCCTTTCAGCCATCGCTGCCGCTTCGTGCTCTACGAGAAGGGCATGGATTTCCAGGTCATCGACGTGGATCTCTATAACAAGCCCGAGGACATCGCGGTGATGAACCCGTACAACCGGCTGCCGGTGCTGGTCGAGCGGGACCTCATCCTCTACGAGTCCAACATCATCAACGAGTACATCGACGAGCGCTTCCCGCACCCGCAGCTGATGCCGGCCGACCCGGTGATGCGCGCGCGGGCGCGCCTCATGCTCTTCAACATGGAGGTCGAGCTCTTCTCGCAGATCGAGGCCCTCGAATCCGGCAAGGAGAAGGCGGTGGAGCGCTCGCGCCAGCACGTCACCGATCGCCTGATCGAGCTCGCGCCGGTGTTCACCAAGACCAAGCACATGCTGGGCGACGACTTCACCATGCTCGACGTCGCGATCGCGCCGCTCCTCTGGCGGCTGGACCACTACGGCATCAAGCTCGGCAAGACGGCCGCGCCGCTAATGAAGTACGCCGAGCGCATCTTCTCGCGGCCGGCGTTCATCGAGGCGCTCACGCCGTCGGAAAAGGTGATGCGCAAGTAGGTCAGACGCCTCGGTGAAATGAAAGAGATCCCGACCAAGCCCTATGTGCTGCGCGCGCTCTTCCAATGGTGCGTGGACAATGGCTACACGCCGCATCTCGCGGTGAAGGTCGATTCGCGCACCCAGGTGCCGCCCGAGTACGTGAAGGGCGGCGAGATCACGCTCAACATCAGCCCCAACGCCGTGCACAAGCTGCAGATGGGGAACGAGCTCATCGAGTTCTCGGCGCGCTTCGGCGGCGTCGCGCGCCAGATTTCCGTGCCGATCACGAACGTCTATGCGCTTTACGCGCGCGAGACCGGCCACGGCATGACCTTCGACGTCGAAGGCGCGAAGCCCGGCGTGCAGACCAAGGGCGAGACCGAGTCGGTGTCCGCCAACACCCGGTCGCCCGCGGCGCTTCCTGCGCCGGCAACACCCGAGCCGCCGAAGAAGCCTGCCGGCGGCGGCAAGCCCACTCTCCGCCGCATCAAGTAGTAGTCTTTTGCTTCGCAGCGCGGCGTCTCGCGCTGCGGACCCAAAAGTTCGGGCCGGCTTAGCTCAGTTGGTAGAGCAGCGGTTTTGTAAACCGTTGGTCGCGGGTTCGATTCCTGCAGCCGGCACCACAAATGAAAAAGGCCCGCGAGCCGCGGGCCTTTCTTTCTCGGTGAAGCCGATTACAGCGGTTTGATGTTCGCCGCTTGCAGGCCCTTCGGGCCGCGCTTCACTTCGAACTCCACCTTCTGGCCTTCCTTCAGCGTCTTGAAGCCGCTCATCTGGATCGCCGTGTGATGCGCGAACAGATCTTCGCCGCCCTCAGTCGGGGTGATGAAGCCGAAGCCTTTGGAGTCGTTGAACCACTTAACGGTACCGGTTGCCATTGATCTACTTCCTTTGATGTGCCGCGACGATTCCGGCCGCGACGAAGCCGGGCAAGACGATCAAGGAAGTGATTTGACTCGCTACTGACGACGCTGATTGCGACGGGTGAGGGGTGCAAATACGCTACCTTTGAATCACTGCGGCGCCAAGTATAGCACCCGCTCCCGCGGCGTCGAGGGCCCGGTAGGGCTACAAGAGTCGGGTGGGCATAACATTTCGCCATGACCGATCTCGCCGACATCGTCACTTCCGCCTTCTGGCGCGTAAACCCGCCGGACGCGGATCCGCAGGAGACCCGCGAATGGCTCGATGCCTTCGATGCGCTCGTGCAATCCGAAGGCCGCGAGCGCGCGACATTCCTGCTGCGCAAGCTGCTCGACCATGCTCGCGCCCGGCGCGTGCCGCTGCCGCCGGTGCTCAACACGCCCTACAAGAATTCGATCGGGCTTGCCGAGCAGCCGCAGTTCCCGGGGAACCTCGAAGTCGAGAGCCGCATTTCGGCGATCGTGCGCTGGAACGCGCTCGCCATGGTGGTGCGCGCCAACCGCGCCTCTCCCGAGCTTGGCGGCCACATCGCGAGCTATGCATCGGCCGCCGACCTTTTCGAGGTCGGCTTCAACCATTTCTTCCGCGCCGATGACCTGGTGTATTTCCAGCCGCACTCGGCGCCGGGCGTCTACGCGCGCGCCTTCCTAGAGGGCCGGCTGCCGGAGGAGCGCCTCGCCCATTACCGCCGGGAAACCGGTGGCCGCGGGCTGAGCTCGTATTGCCACCCGTACCTGATGCCCGAGTTCTGGCAGTTCCCCACCGGCTCGATGGGGCTCGGGCCGCTCAATGCCGTTTATCAGGCGCGCTTCATGCGCTACCTCGAGCATCGCGGCATATTGAAAAATGAGCTCTCGACTGCGCCGCGTAAGGTGTGGGCGTTCGTTGGCGATGGCGAGATGGACGAGCCGGAATCGCTGGCGGGTCTATCGGTGGCCGCGCGCGAGGGCCTCGACAACCTGATCTTCGTGGTGAATTGCAACCTGCAGCGCCTGGACGGTCCCGTGCGCGGCAACGGCTCGATCGTGCAGGAGCTCGAGGGACTCTTCGCCGGCGCGGGCTGGAACGTGCTCAAGCTCCTCTGGGGCGCGGACTGGGACGCGCTTTTCGCGCGCGACCACGATGGGGTGCTGCTCAAGCGGCTGCACGAGACCGTCGACGGCGAGTTCCAGACGTATGCCGCCACCGACGGGCGCTTCAACCGCGAGCATTTCTTCAACAAGTACCCCGAGCTCACCGAGCTCATCGCCGGCATGAGCGACGACGACATCGACCGCCTGCGCCGCGGCGGGCACGATCCGGTGAAGATCTACGCGGCGTATCGTGCGGCCGCCGAGCACAAGGGCCAGCCGACGGTGATCCTCGCCCAGACCAAGAAGGGCTACGGCATGGGCCACTGGGGCCAGGGCAAGATGGGCACGCACCAGCAGAAAAAGCTCGACGACGAAGCGCTGCGCGCGTTTCGCGACCGCTTTGCGGTGCCGCTGTCGGACGAGGACGTGGCGCAGCTGCGCTTCCTCGATCCGGGCCGCGACAGCCAGGAGATGAAATACCTGCATGCGCGTCGCCAGGCGCTCGGCGGCTACGTGCCGGTGCGCGCCGTGTCGGCACCGAAGCTCGCCGTGCCGGCCTTGAGCTCGAGCGAGCGCAGCCAGTCGACCACGATGGCGTTCGTGCAGATCCTCGCCCAGCTGATGAAGGACGAATCCATCGGCAAGCGGGTCGTGCCGATCGTCGCGGATGAGGCGCGCACGTTCGGCATGCAGACGCTCTTCCGCCAGTTCGGCATCTATTCGTCGGTCGGACAGCTGTACGACCCGGAGGACCAGGACGAGCTGCTCTACTACCGTGAGGCGAAGGATGGGCAGATCCTGGAGGAGGGGATCACCGAGGCGGGCGCGCTTTCATCGTGGCTCGCCTCTGCAACGGCGTACTCCGCGCATGGCACAGCGATGCTGCCGTTCTACATCTATTACTCGATGTTCGGCTTCCAGCGGGTAGGCGATCTCATCTGGGCCGCCGCCGACTCACGCTCGCGCGGCTTTCTCGTCGGCGGCACCGCGGGGCGCACGACGCTCGCCGGCGAGGGACTGCAGCACCAGGACGGCGCCTCGCATCTCGCCGCGAGCACGATCCCGAACTGCCGCGCCTACGACCCGTGCTTCGGCTACGAGCTCGCGGCCATCGTCGAGGACGGCGCGCGCCGCATGCTCGAGGCCCAGGAAGACGTCTTCTATTACGTCACGGTCGCAAACGAAAACTACCCGCACCCCGCGGCGCCCGAAGGCGCGCGCGAAGGAATGCTGCGAGGCATGTACCGCCTGCGCGAAGGCAGCCAGGTGCAGCTCCTCGGTTCGGGACCGATCCTGCGCGAAGTCATCGCGGCCGCCGACCTGCTGCAGGCCGACTGGAACATCTCGGCCGGAGTGTCGAGCGTCACGTCGTTCACCGAGCTGCGCCGCGACGGCATGCGCGTCGAGCGCGAGCGGCGCCTCGGGCGCAAGGCGACGAGCTGGGTCGAGCAGTGCCTCGCGCCGACGAAGGGTCCGATCGTCGCGGCCAGCGACTACGTGCGGGCCGTGGCCGATCTCATCCGGCCCTACGTGCCGCGTTCCTATACCGCGCTCGGCACCGACGGCTTCGGCCGCAGCGACACGCGCGCCGCGCTGCGCTCGTTCTTCGAAGTGGACGCCAAGCACATCGCGGTCGCGGCGCTGGCCGCGCTCGACGCGAAGCTAGCCGCCGCCGCGCTGGACCGGTATGGGATCGACGCCGTGGCGCGCCCCCCCTGGGAGCGGTAGGGGCGTGTAGTCCGGCGTGCTCGCCGGCTTCTCGATGGCGGGCGACTGCGCATCGCGCTCGCGCTCTTCGAGCGTCCGCTCGTCGGGCCGCGCGGGCAGATGCTGCACATCGCGGCGCAGGTGCAGGTCGCGCAATTCAGGCCGCGCGAACTCCGCCGACTGCCGGTCGCGCTCGATGACCGCGCGCTGAACCGGATCCGGCTGCCGGGCGAGCGCCACGAGCGGCATCGCCACGACGAGCAGCGCAGCGCGCTTCACTCGATCTCGGCAGCCATGCGCGCGCGAACTGCGCCGGCGAAATCGAGGATCTCCTGGGCGAGCGCCACGCGATCGTCGATCGAGCGCATGATGGTCGGCAGCGCCACGACGTCGATGCCGAGCGAGCGCACGCGGTCGACGAGCGCGAGATCCTCGCTGTCGAGCACGAAGCCGTCGATGATGCGCCGATACTCGCCGGCCACCGAGACGGCCGACAGCTCGCGGCCGAGTTCGCGCATCATTTTGGCGGCCGAGCCCTTGAGCGCGCGGTCGCCGATGATCGGCGTGACGGCAATGACCGGTGCGCCGCGCTTCAGCAGGAGCTCCTTCATGCCCTCGATCTCGAGGATCGGGCGGATGACGTGGTACGGGTTGGCCGGGCAGAGGATCACCGCTTCGAGGTCCTCGGCGTGCAGCGCCTCGATCACGCCATCGGGAATGCGGGCTTCATCGGCGCCGGCATATTGGAAGCCGCGCACTGCCGGCTCGCAGGCGAGCTGCATGAAGTAATCCTGGAACGTCACGGCGCCTTCTTCGGTCAGCACGTAGGTGCGCACGCGGTCGTCGCTCATCGGCTGCACGCGCGCCGAGATGCCGAGGCTGCGGCAGAAGCTGAGCGTGATCTCGCTGAGCGCGCGGCCGCTGGCGAGCCCTTCCGCGCGCAAGAGCGGCGCCGCGAGCGAACGGTCACCGTGAATCGGGCGGTCCGGGCCGCCGAGCGCTTTGAGCATGGCGTGCACGGCGTGCGTTTCGCCCTCGGGCTCCCAGGCCGCGCTCGCAGACGCGATGGCGGCGAGCGTATAGAGCATGGTGTCGAGGTCGGGCGAAAACGATAGTCCGAGGTGCTCGTAGTCGTCGCCGGTGTTCACGATAACCGTGAGCGCAGGACCGCGCAGACGATACAGGCCGTCGGCGAGCTTCGCCCCTCCGACTTGCCCCGCAAGCGCGACGACGCTACCCATCGGATGATTTTAATCGAGCAGCGAGAGCGAGAGACTGCTCGCGTAATGCACGGCGCTCGGCGGCATCGATGCCCCGCGGGTCGAAGCGATAGCGGGTGTGCAGAAAAGTGAGCTGCGCCAGCGCTTCGCGCACCGCGGCGTCGAGCGGCGGCGCGATGCGCGCGATCCAGTCGCCGAGCGACTCGTACGGCGCGCGCGGGGCGAGGCAGGCCTCGACGGCATAGAACTCGGAGTCGGCGCCGGCGAAGGAGCGCGCCAGCGTGCCTCGCGCCGCTTGCGACGCGGCTCGCTTGCCGCGGAACAGGCGCCAGACGAAAAACGCGAGCAGCGCGACGAGCACGCCGGCGCCGCCGAAGCCGAATCGCAGCGGTCCGCCCTGTGTCCAGCTGAATTGCGCCCAGCGCAGGAAATCGGCAACCCCTTCCCACAAGGGCGCCTGCCGCTCTTCCTCAAGCGCCCAGGAGGGCGGCGTGTTGTCGACGTCGATCCATTGCCCGTCGACATAGGCGCGCGCCCAGGCGTGCGCATGGCGGGCGCGCACGAGGTAGGCGCCTTCGAGCTTGCTGTATTCCTGCACGGCGAAGCCTGTCGCATAGCGCGCCGGAATGCCCGCGGCACGCAGCAGCAGCGTGGTGGCGGCCGCGAAGTATTCGCAATGGCCGCTCTTCGAATGCAGCAGGAATTCCTCCAGCGGCGTGCGTCCCGGCAGGATCGAGCCTTCGCGGTAGGTCGAATACGCAAAGCCGGCCAGATGCTCATGGATGCGCTCGAGCGCCTGCGTCGGGAGTAGGCCGCGCAAGCCGAGCTGCTGCGCCACGCGTTCGAGCATCGCGCGGTCGCGGCGTGGCAGTACGAGATCGTCGTCGCCCGGCGTCGCGTAGTCGGTCGTGGTCCCCACGCTGCTCGCGGTGTAAGGCGCCCAGTCGCCGCCGAACTCGGCTTGCACGGCGCCGAGCGCGTTACGGTGCATGAGCAGCGCTGCGGCCTCCTCGAGCCGCACCGTTCCCGCCGGCAGCGCAAGCACGGCCTTGCCGCTTTCCAGCCGGGTGAAGATTCGCGTGCGATGTTGTCCGGCGCCTCGCGCGACTTCCCACGTAGTGCCGTCCGCGAGCGGCAGGAGCGCGGCCATCGGCGCGCGACGCGCGACCCAGGTGCTGCCTTCGAGGGTAGTGAAGCTCGCGCGGTGAAGGAGCTTCGGTACCGCGTCGCCCGGGGCTTGGGGATAGACCCGCAGCACGATGGCCTCCACCATCTTCAGGCGTCCGACCGAGCCGAGATCGGTGGTGCTCTGGTACGGATTGGTGTCCATGCCGGCGAGGTACCAGTCGCTTAACCAATCCTCAAGCGCGGCCTGCGCGTGGCTCAGGCCCGCCTGGCCTGCATAGCCGAGGCCGGCGGCAGCGAGCAGCGCGACAGCCCAGGCGGCGAGCCGTGCATGCCGCGGCCGTGCGCCGATGAGCGCCCAGCTCGCCACGAGGACGACGCCGGCATAGAAGTAGACATCGCGCGTGTTGGGAATCCCGGCAGCGACGAGGGCAATAGCGCAATAGATCGGTGCGAAGTCGAGCCCGGTCTCCCGGTAAGCCGGATCGCGCTCGCGCAACTTGCGCAGGTAGCGGAAAAGCGCGCTGAGCGGCAGCGAGCCGCCGGTGGAGAGACGCTGTGTAAGGACCAGCGGGGCGAGCACCGCAGGTAGCCAGAGCATCGTGGTCAGCACCGCGCGCGCCGTGCGCGGCGGCTCGACCGTGGCGAACAGGTAGGCAAGCAGGCCGACGAAGAGCACGGTGCAGAGCTGCGCCACGCGCGTGAAGTCGACATAGCTCAGCTCGAAGCGCAGACGAACGTACCGCGGCGCTTCGAGCAGCACCGCGAGCAGCGCGCCGGCCATGTAGTTGCCCGAGCGCCAGGCCCAGAAGCCGAGCACAGCGGCGAGGACGAAAGGCGGCAGACTCATCGCAGGGCGGCGAGGCCGGCGCCGATGTTGCCGGGATCGAGCAGCGCGATGCCGGGCGGCATGGGCTGCGGCGCATGCGCCTGATCGCAGACGAGCAGCACCCGCAACTCGGCGCCGGTGCGTCGCAGGCGATCGATGAAGTTCTTGCGCGCCTCATCCCACGACAGCAGAACGACGATGCAGCTGGTCAGCGCAGCGCGCTGCGCCAGCACGGCGCGACTTAGATCGGCGAAGTCGGCCGGCGCGCTGGCGCGCACTCCGGCGAGCACTTCGAGCATGTGCTCGAGCTGCATCTGGCCGCGGCCCGCCGTGTAGGTGCGTACTTCGCCGCCGACGAGCAAGAGATCCAGCAGGCATTCGCGCGTGTCGATCGCGTAGACGAAAGAAGCGGCTACGGCAACGGCCTCTTCGAAGGCCGTGTCTTCGCCGCGCTCGGTGCTGGTATCGAGCACCAGCGCATGGCGCTCGAAGAACTCGTCCTGGTATTCCTTGACGATCGGCGAGCCGGTGCGGGCGTAGCTCTTCCAGTGCACGCGCTGCAGCGGATCGCCCGGACGGTACTCGCGCAGGCCGATGAATTCCTCGGAGTCGCCGACCGACGTCGCGAGCGTCACGCCGCCCTGCTGGAAGCGCCGCTGCCCGGGAAGCGCGATCGCCGGCAACCGGTAGCGCTTGGGAAGCGCGATGACGCGGCCGGGAGCGCGAATCCTGGCGAGCCCGCGGAGGAGGCCGAGCGGCTCGAGGCGCGAGAGCTGTACCGCGTCCAGTTCCAGCCGTCCGCGCCGCCGCGGCCGCATCCACAAGCTCACCGCGCGATGCTCACCAGGCGGAACCGTCTGCAGCGTCTCGCGCTCCGCGCGCTCAGGCGTGCGGCTTTCGATCAGCCAGCGCCAGCGGAAATATCCCTGATTGCGGTCGAACCAGTTGCGTCGCTCTTCGCCCGGCTCGCGCGCGCGTCGCCATTCCGCGTAACCCAGGCGCGGGTCGCGCAGCGCTTCGCGCACCATCAGCGCATCCAGCGTCCGGCGGCCGTGGTTGTGGACCACGACCCGGTATTCGAAACGCTCGCCGGCGGTCGCGTATCGCGGCAGCTCTCGCACGACGCTGGCGCTTACGCGAAAGACCGCCGCAGCGACGAAGCCGATGGCGAGCAGCGCGGCGCCGAAGGTGAAGGCCTGGTAGCTCATCGTCCGGTTCGTGTCGATGCCGAGCGCCGCGGTCGTGCCCGCGGCCCCGAGCACCAGCCAGCCGGCGAGGGTGAGACGCTCGCTACCGAAGTGCTGCAGCGCGCTGAAGGCACGCAGCGCGACGTAGGTGATGCGCCTCACGCCGGCACTTTGGTGTCGCGCAGAAGCTCGTTGATCAGCGTCGCTCCGCTCGCACCGGCGAACTTCGCCTGCGGATCGAGCACGATGCGATGCGCGAGGACGCTGAGCGCAAGCGCGCGGACTTCCTCCGGCGTGACGAAGTCGCGTCCTTCGACGAGCGCCAGCGCCTTGGCGGATTGCACCAGGGCGATCGAGCCGCGCGGTCCGCAGCCGAGCAGCACCTGCGGCGCCGATCGCGTGCGCCTGACGAGCTCGACGATGTAGTGCTTGAGCTCTTCCGAGATGCGCACGCGGCGCACGGCGGCTTTCAGCGCGAGCACCTCTTCTCGCGTCGCGACCGGCTGCGCCTGCACGAGCGGATGCTCGAGCTCCTGCGCGGTGACGACCGCGACTTCAGTGTCGGCGTCGACATAGCCGAGCGACAGACACATGGCGAAGCGATCCATCTGCGCTTCCGGCAGCGGATAGGTGCCGCGGAACTCCACCGGGTTCTGCGTGGCAATGACGAAGAAGAGCGGATCCATTACGTGCGTGCGACCCTCGATCGACACTTGGGCCTCCGCCATCACCTCGAGCAGCGCCGACTGCGTGCGCGGCGAGGCGCGATTCACTTCATCGGCGAGCAGGATCGAGGTGAAGACCGGTCCGGGACGGAACTCGAACTGCTGCTCGCGCTGGTTGAAAACCGACACGCCGAGGATGTCCGAAGGTAGAAGGTCCGGGGTGAACTGCACTCGGGTAAAACGCGCCCCGATCGAGGCGGCGAGCGCTTTTGCCAGCGTGGTCTTGCCAGTACCCGGCGTATCCTCGATCAGCACGTGGCCGCCGCCGGCGAATGCGGCCAGCAGCTTGCGTACGGCGGCGTGCTGACCGCGCATGACGCTCTCGATATTTGCCGCGATGCGCCCGAAAAGACGCTTGGCTTCGGCAGCTTCCAACCCCGGCCTCCCTGGCCGATGCTAGCACTCTAGTTGCGCAGGACGAGCACCGTGCCCAGGATCACGACGAGCGCGCCGCCGAGCATCGCCGGCGTGATCACCTCGCCGAGAAACAGCGCGCCCCAGGCGAAGCCGAAAATCGGGATCAGGTACGTCACCGTGAGCGCGCCGGTAGCGCCAATGTCGGCGATCAACCGGAAATAAAGGACGTAGGCCACGGCGCCGCAGACCAGGCCGAGCGCGAGAAGCGCGAGCGCGACCGGCAAACCAGGCCACGCAGGCCGCACCGCGATGAGCAGAGGGGCGAGGAGCACTCCACCGGTGAGGAGTGACCCGGCGGCCATTCCTTTAGCGCTCGCCTGCCGCGCGCCGCGCCGCATCATTACACCCGTGAGTCCATAGGAAAACGCCGCACCGAGCCCGGCCAGGACGGCAAGCCAGCGATCGCTCGCCTCGGCGCCTGAAACCAGCGCCACGCCCGCCACGCCGATCACCAGGCCGGCAATGCGGCCGAGCGAGAGTCGCTCGCGCAGGATGATGGCGGAGCAGCGCGCCCCACATCGGCGAAGTCGCATTGAGCACGACCAGCAATCCGACCGTGAGGTAGAGCGCGGCATAGCCAAAGAGCAGGAACGGCAGCACGCAGTTCAGCACGCCAATGGCGAGGTAATAGCGCCACCAGCGCCGCCACTGCGGGTCGAACCCGGTCAAGGCGTAATAACCGGCGAGCGCGCCGCCGGCGATGAGCATGCGCACGTCGGCCGTGGCGAGGACGCCGAATACCGGCGTCGCTATGCGAATGAAGAGGAAGGATGCGCCCCAGATCGCGGCCAGCGTGACGAGCCGAGCCGCGTCCGCGCCGGTCATTTACGGCGCTTCTCGAGCTCCAGCAGACGGCGCTTAACCGTGAGGCCCCAGGCATAGCCGCCCAGGCCGCCGTCGGTGCGCACAGCGCGGTGGCAGGGAACGACGAGCGCCACCGGATTCGCGCCGCAGGCGCTGCCCACCGCTCGCACGGCAGCCGGTGCGCCGATCTCTCGCGCGATGTCGCTATAGGTGCGCGTCTCGCCGCGAGGAATGCGCCGCAGGGCTTCCCAGACGCGGCGCTGGAACACCGTGCCGCGGATGTCGAGCGGCAGGCGAGCGAGCGTGCCTTCGCCGGCGATGAAGGCGCGGACCTTTTCTGCGATCCCCGGCATCGGCTCGTCCACCAGCTCGGCGGCATTGAATTCCTCGGCGAGGAGCGCCTTCAGCCGCCGGCCATCGTTTCCAAGCTTGACCGCGCAAACGCCTTCGTCAGTCGAGGCAACGAGCACCGTGCCGAGCGGGGTCGCGAAGGTGCAGAAGCTGATGCGTTGCCCCTTGCCGCGCGCGCGATAGTGCTTCGCCTTCATGCCGAGGTGGCGCTTCTCGTAAAACCGCGAAACCGAGCCGTAGCCGGCCTCGAACACCGCGTCGGTGATGCGACTGCCGTTTTGCAGCGAGGACTTCACCGCCTCGACGCGATGCGCATCCTGGTAGCCGCGCGGCGAGACCCCGAACGCTTCCTTGAACCGACGCTGGAGATGGAAAGGGCTGGCCGCCACGGCCTGCGCCAGCTCACCGAGCGTCACGCGCTCGCCGCGCCGCGCGTCGAGGTAGGCCCTTGCCTTCCGCAGGGTTTCAGTCATAGGACGCACTTTAGGGCGGGCAGCGATTCCGTTCTATCCGGATTTTGCGTTCGGCATGAAGGTTAGCCGGCCATGGTGAGGCCGCCCGAGACGGAGATCACCTGCCCGGTGATGAATCCCGCCTCGTCCGAAGCAAGGAACGCGACCAGCCCCGGGATGTCGTCGGGCTGGCCGACGCGTTTCATGGGAATCGCGCGCACCAGGGCGTCATAGATCTTCTGGCCCGCCTCGCCCTCGCCGAGGAAGCCGCGCAGGATCGGCGTATCGGTGGGACCAGGGCACACCACATTGACGGTGATGCCCTTGCGCGCCACCTCGCGTGCCAGCGTCTTCGAGAAGGAAATGATGCCCCCTTTGCACGCCGAATAAACCGACTCGCCGGAGGAGCCGACGCGCGCGGCGTCGGACGAGATGTTGACGATCCGCCCGCGGCCCCGCGCGAGCATGCCCGGCAGCACGAGGTGATGCATGTTGAGCGGACCGCGGAGATTGATGTCGAGCAGCTTCTCCCATTCCTCGGGTTTCGTATCCACGAAGTTCTGGAATCGGTCCCAGCCGGCGTTGTTCACCAGGACATCAATCGCGTGTTCGCCGAGCGCCGCTTTTGCTGCGGCGTAGTCAGCGATGTCGAATACCAGCGCGGTGCCTTTGCATTCGCTGGCCACGCGTTGCGCGGCGTCGGCATCGCGGTCAGCAATAAGCAGGCGAGCCCCTTCTTCCGCAAAGCGCCGGCAAATGGCGCGGCCGATGGCACCGCCACCGCCGGTGACCAATACGGTCTTGTCCTTAAGCCCCTTCATTTGGGTCGCTTGTCGATCACGCGCTTCGCCTTGCCTATCGAGCGCTCCACGCTGCCCGTGCGTACTTCGGCGCTCAGGCCAACGTAGGACTTGATGCCGTGGGCGAGTGCGGCAGCGCCTTCCGCCGTGCCCTCGACGACGACGGCAAGGTGATCCATGGGCCCTTGCTTGGAAACTTCGAGCACATAGTGCGGGCTCAACCCGGGCGTTTTCAGGATGAGCTCTTCGATCTGCGTTGGGAACACGTTCACGCCGCGGATGATCAACATGTCGTCCGAGCGCCCGGTGACCTTTTCCATGCGGCGCATGCTGCGCGCGCTCGGCGGCAGGAGCCGCGTCAGATCGCGCGTGCGATAGCGGACGACCGGCAGCGCCTCCTTCGTCAGCGCTGTGAACACGAGCTCGCCGCGCTCGCCGTCGGGCAGCGGCTCACCCGTCTCAGGATCGATGACCTCGGGATAGAAGTGGTCCTCCCAGATCGTGAGCCCGTCCTTGGTCTCGGCGCATTCCTGGGCGACGCCCGGGCCGATGACCTCCGACAGGCCGTAAAGATCGATCGCGTCGAGCCCCACGCGCCGCTCGATCGATTGCCGCATTTCATTGGTCCACGGCTCGGCGCCGAAGATGCCGATGCGAAGCGAGCTCTTCTTCGGGTCGAAGCCCTGGCGTTCCATCTCGTCGGCGATCGCCAGCATGTAGCTCGGCGTCACCATGATGATCTCGGGCTTGAAGTCCGCGATCAGCTGCGCCTGGCGCTCGGTCATGCCGCCGCCGAGCGGGATTACAGCGAGGCCGAGGCGTGCGGCGCCGTAGTGCGCGCCGAGCCCGCCGGTGAATAGGCCGTAACCATAGGCGACGTGCACTTTGTCTCCGGGGCGCGCGCCGGCGGCGCGGATCGAGCGCGCCATGACGTGCGACCAGATATCGATGTCGCGCGCCGTGTAGCCGACGACCGTCGGCTTGCCGGTGGTGCCGGACGACGCGTGGATGCGCACGATACGATCCATCGGCACCGCGAACATGCCGAACGGGTAGGCGTCGCGCAGGTCGGCCTTCGTCGTGAAGGGGAAGCGCCTTAGATCTTCCAGCCGGCGGCAGTCCTGCGGCTTCACGCCGGCCGCATCGAACTTCTTCTGGTACTGCGGCACGTTTTCGTACGCATGCTTGAGCGACCACTGCAGGCGCTCGAGCTGCAGGCGCCGCAGCTCTTCGCGCGACGCTATCTCGATCGGCTCGAGGGCGAAGGTATTCATTTGCCGGTGAAGCGCGGCGTGCGCTTCTCCTTGAACGCCGTCACTCCCTCGCGATAGTCGTGCGTCAGCCCGGCCTCTCGCTGCAGGTCACGCTCGAGATCGAGTTGCGCATCGAGTGAATTGCCGGCGGAGGCATACATCGCTCGCTTCAGCAATCCGTAGCCTTTCGTCGGTCCATGCGCGAGGCTTCGAGCAATCCCCAGGGCTTCGTCGGAGAGCCTCGCATCGTCCACTACCTTCCAGATGAGGCCGCATTCGGCAGCCTGTTCGGCGCTCAGCTTCTCGGCAAGCAACGCGAGTCCCATGGCGCGCGCAGTGCCCACGAGGCGCGGCAGGAAGTAGCTGCCGCCGGCATCGGGCAGCAGGCCTAGCCTGGAGAACGCCTGCACGAAGCTCGCGCCGCGCGCCGCGATCACCAGATCGCAGGCGAGCGCGAGATTGGCGCCGGCGCCAGCGGCCACACCATTGACGGCGCAGACGATGGGCTTCGGCAGCTCGCGCATGCGACGCACGAGCGGGTTGTAGTGCTTGCCGAGCGAGATCGAGAGATCGATCGGCGGCGCGCCCGGACGCACATCGCGCTCGGCGAGATCCTGGCCAGTGCAGAAGCCGCGCCCGGCGCCGGTGAGCAGCACCGCGCGGATTTCGCTCTCGTGCCTTGCGCGCTCGAGCGCTTGGGCGAGCTGCTCGAGCATCTCGGGGTTCAGAGCGTTCAGCTTCTCCGGCCGATTGAGCGTGAGGGCCAGGACGCCCGCGTCGACCGAAAAGAGAACCGAGGTCATGGGTTTAGAATTCTAGCCATGCTGAGTAATCTCCACCCATGAGCTATGACCTGATAGAGGTCGAACACAAGGGCCGCGTCGGCCTCATCACGCTGAACCGGCCGAGGCAGATGAACGCACTCAATCCCCAGCTCATGCAGGAGCTCGGCGTGGCGCTGCAAGGCTTCGATGCGCAGGACGATGTCGGGGCGATCGTCATCACGGGCAACGAGAAGGCATTCGCGGCGGGCGCGGACATCGGCGTGATGAAGGACTACAGCTATATGGACGCCTTCAAGGCCGACTACATCACGCGCGACTGGGAGCACATCCGCCGCATCCGCAAGCCCGTCATTGCTGCAGTCTCCGGCTATGCGCTCGGCGGCGGCAACGAGCTCGCGATGATGTGCGACATCGTCATCGCCGCGGAGAACGCGCGGTTCGGGCAGCCCGAAATCAACCTCGGCATCATGCCGGGCGCCGGCGGCACGCAGCGCCTGCCGCGCGCGGTGGGCAAGGCGAAAGCCATGGAACTCTGCCTGACGGCGCGGATGATGGATGCGCAGGAAGCCGAGCGCGCGGGGCTCGTGTCGCGCATCGTGCCGTTGGAGAAGCTGATGGAAGAAGCCATGGCGGTGGCCGAGAAGATTGCCGGCGCCTCGCTCCCGGTCGTGATGATGATCAAGGAGTCGATCAACCGCGCCTATGAAACCTCACTCGCCGAGGGCGTGCTGTTCGAGCGGCGACTGTTCCATTCGCAGTTTGCGCTCGCCGACCAGAAGGAAGGCATGGCCGCGTTCGTCGAGAAGCGCAAGCCCAGCTTCAAGAACCGCTGAGCGCGGTTTACCTCCTTCTCGGCGCCCACATCTTCTCGATGCTGGGCTTCTCCACCTACGCGGCGCTGCTGCCGGAGCTGCGGGACGAATGGCGCATGTCGAATGCCGAGGCGGGAATCGTGTCCGGCATGTTCTTCGCGGGCTATATCGGCACCGTTTCGCTCTGGACTGCGCTCACCGACCGCGTCGATGCGCGCAGGGTGTACGCCATCGGGAGCCTCTTTGCCGCGGCCGGCAGCGCCGGCTTCGCTCTTCTGGCCGGCGGCTTTGCGAGTGCGATAGTCTTCCAGGTGCTGCTGGGCGTCGGTATCGCCGCGACTTACATGCCCGGCCTGAGGATGCTCTCGGATCGCGTCGCCGGCCCCTATCCGAGTCGCTACATCGCTTTCTATACGTCCTTCTTCGGTATCGGCACCGCGCTCTCCTATGCCCTGGCTGGATCGATCACGGCGCGCTACGGATGGCACGCAACCTTCTTCGCGAGCGCGCTTGGACCGATCATCGCAGGCGGCCTGGTGGCGGCTTTGCAGCCGGTGAAGGCACCGGGGCGCGGACGCTTCACCTTGCAAAGCCTCTTCCCCGTCGGCGCCTGGCGGCGCGTGCTCGCCGACCGCGCAAGCGCCGGCTACACGCTCGGCTACATGGCGCACTGCCTCGAGCTCTTCGGCTCGCGCGCATGGATGGTGGCTTTCCTGGCTTTCTCGGCGAGCCTGCATCGCGGCGACTCATTCCCTTGGACGGGGCCCGCCATCGCCGCGGTGGTGAACCTGCTCGCGGTGCCCGCTTCGATCGTGGGGAACGAAGTCGCGCTGCGCACCGGCCGCCGCCGCTGGATTTTGATCGTCATGGCCTCTTCAGGCACGAGCGGCCTGATCCTCGCCTCGGCTGCGCCGTGGAATTGGGCTTTAGTGCTCGCGCTCCTCATCGGTTACTCGATGCTGGTCATGGCAGAGTCCGGCACGCTCACGGCGGGACTCGTCGGCGCGGCGCCGGCAGAGCTGCGCGGCGCCGCGATGGGTCTTTATTCGCTCGCCGGCTTCGCCGGCGGGCTGTTGGGGCCCGTCGTGTTCGGCACGGCGCTCGATCTCGCCGGCGGCGCGACCCAGGCGTGGGCGTGGATCGCCGCCTATGCCGCGATCGGCGCGGGATGCCTCGCTGCGCCATTCGTCGCTAGAATCGGAGGCAGAGGCTAGGGGAGGAAGCGATGGAGCGTATCTGGCTTAAGAGCTATCCGCCCGGCGTGCCGGCCGAGATCGACGTCAACCAGTACGGCTCGCTGGTGGAGCTTTTCGAGAAGAGCATCCGCGCGTTCGGCGATCGCCCGGCATTTACCTGCATGGGCGAGACCATCACCTTCTCCGAGCTCGACGCGATGGCGCGGCATTTCGGCGCATGGCTCCAGTCGAAGGGCCTGGCGAAGGGCACGCGGGTCGCCATCATGATGCCGAACTGCCTGCAGTATCCGGTCGCCATGTTCGGCACGCTGCGCGCCGGCGGCGTGGTGGTCAACGTCAATCCGCTCTACACCGCGCGCGAGCTCGAGCACCAGGTGAACGATGCCGGGGCGGAGGTGATCGTCATCCTGGAGAACTTCGCGCACGTGCTCGAGCAGGTGCGCGCCCGTACGCCGCTGAAGCACATCGTCGTCACATCACTTGGCGAAATGCTGGGCCTGAAGGGCCTGCTGGTGAACCTTGTCGTGCGCAAGGTGAAGAAGATGGTCCCGCCTTATAACCTGCCGGGCGCAGTGAGCTTCAAGCAGGCGCTGGCCGAGGGCGCGGGCGCCAAGCTCGTCACGCCGCTCCTCGGCCGCGACGATCTCGCGTTCCTGCAGTACACCGGCGGCACGACCGGCGTATCGAAGGGCGCGATGCTGCTTCATCGCAACGTGATTGCGGCGCTGCTGCAGTACAAGACGTGGCTTGCCTCCGCGGTCGGTGACGAGCGGCCGGTGATCATCACCGCGCTGCCGCTCTATCACATCTTCTCGCTCACGGTGAATTGCCTGAACATGATGACGGTCGGCGGCGAGAACATCCTGATCACCAACCCGCGCGACATCCCGGGCTTTGTGAAGGAGCTGGCCAAGCACAAGTTCACGATGATCAGCGGCGTCAACACGCTCTTCAACGCGCTCCTCAATCACCCCGATTTCGCCAAGCTCGACTTTTCGGCGCTCAAGTTCGCGCTCGGCGGCGGCATGGCGGTGCAGAAAGTCGTCGCCGACCGCTGGAGGCAGGTCACCGGCACCACGCTGATCGAGGGCTACGGGCTCACCGAGACTGCACCGGCGGCGACCGCGAACCCGCTCGATCTCGCCGAATACAGCGGCGCGATCGGCGTGCCGATGCCCTCGACCGACATCGAGCTGCGCGACGACAACGACCGCACGGTGCCGCTCGGCGAAGCGGGCGAGATCTGCATCCGCGGCCCGCAGGTCATGGCCGGCTACTGGCAGCAACCGGAAGAGACGCAGAAGGTGCTCGGCGCCGACGGCTACCTGCACACTGGAGACATCGGCGTCATGGACGCGAAGGGCTTCATCCGCATCGTCGACCGCAAGAAGGACATGATCGTCGTGTCGGGCTTCAAGGTGTTCCCGAACGAAATCGAGCAGGTGGTCATGATGCTGCCGGGCGTGCTCGAGTGCGCGGCGGTCGGTGTGCCCGACGAGCATTCCGGAGAGGTGCCGAAGGTTTACGTCGTGAAGAAGGACCCGCAGCTCACGGAGCACGACGTGCTCGAGCATTGCAAGCGCGAATTGACGGGCTACAAGCGGCCGAAATACGTCGAGTTCCGCACCGAGCTGCCGAAGACCAACGTCGGCAAGATCCTGCGGCGCGCGCTGCGCGATGAGCGCAAGGCCGCCTAGCTCGCCGGCTTGAGCACCAGCCGCCGCACGCCGGCGGCTTCGAGCTTGGCGCGATCCGTCACCATCGGCAGATAGTCGCCGCGCGCCCAGGGCGCCGCCAGGTCGCGATAGTGCGGCGATAGCGGATTGCCGGACTGTCCGCCCGGCATCATGAAAAGCGAGCCCTGCGGGTCGGCAAGGTCGTAGATCGCGCGCATGCTCGAGGCGTGGCGGTTGGCATAGGGCTCGGCATCGTCGCTGAAGTCCATGTCGCCGCGGTTGATGGTGTAGCCGTCGCCATCGCTCGGCACCGTGATGTCGAAGTAGCCGCGCAGCCAGGAACTGCGCGAAAACGGCCGGTGGCGCAGCCGGGCCTCGTGTGCCTGTCCCCACTTCCAGCGGCTGGCATCCTCGCCATAGCGTTTGCGCAGGTCGCCGAGCGCGCTTTCGAGCGAAACCCCCAGCAGCTCGTCGCAGGATTCGACTCGCGCGGTGCGCACGTCATCGCACCAGTGCGCCGCGCCGTTACGGTCGGCGAGGACATCATCGAGGAAGGCCGGCCGCGGCCGCCATTCGCCACGGAACGCCGGTCCAAGCTCGTCGGCGTAAAGGCCGCGCGCGAGCTCGCGCGACCAGGCGGTGTAGATCAACGGCTCGGCCTGCGCCGCCGACATCGTGCCGTCCCAGGCGGCGAGCCATTTCAGCACCTCGGCCGCCTCGACGCTGCGGCCCTGGATTGCCACCATGCGCGGCAGCAACTGGCGCGCGGCAAGGGACACGACATCGGCCTGCATGCGCGAAAAGCTCGCGCGATCGTGCTTCTTCACCTCCTCCAGCAGCTGGTCGATGCGCTGCGCGCGAAACGGCAGGTCCCATTCGTAAGTGATGTGATGCCGGTAGCCGGGCGGGACGATCTTGTGGTTCGCGGTGACGATCTTTGCGGCCGGCGGGTTGAACGACCGCGGCAGCTCGTCGAACGGGATGAAGCCCGCCCAGTCATAACGCGCATCCCAGCCGGGGGCGGGGGCGAGGCCGTGCAAATCGTTTCCCGGTTTGCGGATCGGAATCTTCGCCGGCGCGATGAAGCCGATGTTGCCGTCGACATCGGCATACGTCAGGTTCTGCTGCGGAACGCTCAAGCTCCGAGTGGCATCGACGAATTCACTCCAGTTGCGTGCCCGCGGCAGCTTTAGGAAGGCGCCGAGCGAAACATCGTCCTCGGCGAGCGCCGTCCAGGCGAGCGCGAGCGCATGGCCGCGCGGCGTTGCATCGAGCGCGCGCGCAAGCACGTCGCTGATCACCGGGCCGTGGCGCGAGATGCGCACATTCAGCTCCGTGTCGGACCCGCCTTTGACCTTGATCGACTCGCGCACCACCGTGAAGGGCCGCGGGCCGTCCGGCCCGATGTAGCCGCCCTTGTCGTCGAGCTTCTCGAGATAGAGGTCCTGCACGTCCGGACCGGTGTTCGTTGCACCCCAGGCGATGCGGTCGTTCCGGCCGATGACCACGCCCGGCACGCCTGGCAGCGTGGCACCGATCGCGTCGATTCCCGGCGCATGCAGATGGGCGAAGTACCAGATGTTCGGTGCGGTCAGCCCGAGGTGCGGGTCGTTCGCCATCACCGGTTTGCCGCTGGCGCTACGCGCACCGGAAACCACCCAGCTGTTGGACGCGCCGCCGGCGCTGGGATCGGCGCTCGAGACTTGCGTCGGCTCCTTTTCCAGCGTGCGGTAAAGCTCGCGCAGATTCGGCAGCTGCGGCAACGCTTCGCCCGGATAGGGCGCAAACAACTCCTCGATGCTTGATGTCGACAGGCGCGAAGCGAGCTGCAGCCGCAAGAGCTCGCTGCGCCAGTTGCCGCCGAGCTCCCACGCCAGCATCTTTCCCCACGCGGCCGAATCGACCACGCTCCACGCTTCCGGCTCGTCGCGCAGGATCCAGAATTCCAATGGCAGCACCGGCTTCGAGCGCAGAAACGCATTCACGCCGGCGGCGTAGGCGCCGAGCAGCTTCGCGCTTGCGGCGTCGAGATGGCGCACATTGGCCTCTGCCACCCGGCGGATGCCGATGGTGCGCATGAAGCGGTCGGTGTCGAGCGCAGCCGCGCCGAGCACTTCGGCAAGGCGACCGGAAGCGATGCGGCGATTCATTTCGAGCTGCCAGAGCCGGTCCTGCGCGTGCACGAAGCCGAGCGCGAACTGCGCGTCGCGCTCCGAGCGCGCAAAGATGTGCGGAATGCCGTGCGCATCGCGCAAAACCTCAACCGGCGCCTCGAGGCCCGCGACTGCGATTTCGCCTTCGATCTGCGGCAGCGACAATCGCGCGTAGAAATAGCCGCCCGCGGCGACACCGCCGAGAATCAGGACGGCGAACAACAACCATCGAAAAGTGCGATGCGGCACTGCCGCAATTCTGTTATAACAAAAGTGTTACAACAACTGCAGGGCCTTGAATGCTCTACAGTCTTTACGAGGCGCAGCATCTGGCAGTGGCCCCGCTGCGCTTCATGGCCGAGTGGTCGCGCGGTTGGTTTGGCAATCCATTCAGTCCGTTCGCGCATCTGCCGATCTCGCGGCGCATGGCGGCGTCGAGCGATCTGTTCCTTCGCGTCACCGACCGCTACGAGAAGCCGCAATGGCATCTCGAAGACGTCGAGATCGAGGTCGCGCAGGAAAAACCGTTCTGCCGCCTGATCCACTTCAAGCAAGGCGCGCCGAAAGCGAAGAAGGTGCTCGTCGTGGCCCCGCTTTCAGGGCACCACGCCACCTTGCTGCGCGACACGGTGCGCGCGTTGCTTCCCGAGCACGACGTGTGGATCACCGACTGGATCAACGCGCGGCTGGTGCCGCTGTCCGCGGGGCCGTTCCATCTCGCCGATTACGTCGACTATGTGCGCGACTGGATCACATTTCTTTCACCGCGGCTGCATGTCATCTCGGTGTGCCAGCCGACCGTGCCAGTGCTCGCGGCGGTGGCGCTGATGGCGTACCACCGCGAGGCGCAGCCGCTCACTATGGTGATGATGGGCGGGCCGATCGACGCGCGGCGCAGCCCGACCGCGGTCAACAATCTCGCGCGCCACAAGCCCCATTCTTGGTTCGAGCAGAACGTGATCGAGCGCGTGCCGCCCAAATATCCCGGCTACATGCGCCGCGTCTACCCCGGCTTCCTGCAGCACCTCGGCTTCGTCGCCATGAACCCGGACCGGCACGTCAACGCGCACTGGGACTATTTCAATCACCTGATGGTGGGCGACGGTGAATCGGCGGAGGCGCACCGGCGTTTCTACGACGAATACAACGCCGTGCTCGATCTTCCGGCCGAGTATTACCTCGACACGGTCAAGGCCGTGTTCCAGGACTTCGCCCTGCCGAAAGGGCGGATGTTCGTGCGCGACGAGCTCGTGCGTCCGCACGCCATTCGCGACGCGGCGCTCCTCACCATCGAAGGCGAGCTGGACGATATTTCCGGCAACGGACAGACCGAAGCCGCGCACGCGCTGTGCCTCAACATCCCCCGCGAGCGCCGGGCGCATTTCCTCGCGCCGGGCGTGGGGCACTACGGTATCTTTTCGGGCAGGCGCTGGCGCGAGGTGGTATTTCCGCGCGTGCGCGAGTTCATTTCCACCTATAGCTCGTAGCGCGAGCCTTCTTCGCCGCGTACCGCGCGCTCCACCACGCTGCGCGGCAAGTGCGGTGCGAAAAATTCGATGAACTCGTAGGTGTAGCGCCGCAGATAGGCGTTGCGCTTGATGCCGAGCCGCGTCGTGCTCGACTCGAAGAGGTGGCTCGCGTCGATCGCGCGCAGGGTGACATCGCGCTTCGGATCGAACGCCATCTTGGCGAGGATGCCGACGCCGAGGCCGAGCTCCACATAGGTCTTGATCACATCCGAGTCGAGCGCGGTGAGCACCACGTTGGGCTGCAGCCGGCGGTTCTCGAATGCCTTCTCGACGAGCGAGCGATTCGCGAACGCGAAGTCGTAGGTGACGATCGGGTATTGCACCAGCTGCTCAAGGGTCAGCGGCACCGCCTTCAGCAGGGGATGTTTCGGCGGCACCACGACGCACCGATTCCACTGGTAGACCGGCATCGAAATCAGGTCCGGGTAGTCGGCAATCGCCTCGGTGGCGACGCACAGGTCGGCCTCGCCAGTTAGTACTTGCTCGCAGATCTGGGTGGGATTTCCCTGGTGGATGACGAGCTTTACCTTCGGGTAGCGGCGCTTGAAGGCGGCGACGGCCTTGGGCAGCGCATAGCGCGCCTGGGTATGGGTGGCCGCGATCGTTAGGGTGCCGAGCTGATCGTTCGCGAACTCCTCTCCCGCACGGCGCAGGTTCTGCGCTTCGGACAGGATCCGTTCCGCAATCGCCACCACCGCCTTGCCCGGCTCGGTGATCGAGACTAGGCGCTTGCCGTGACGCGCGAAGACCTGGATGCCTAACTCATCCTCGAGGGCCCGGATCTGCTTCGAGACGCCGGGCTGGGATGTATGCAGCGCATGCGCCGCCTCGGAAACGTTCAGTCCCCGGCGCACCACTTCGGTGAGATAGCGCAGCTGCTGGAGCTTCATTCGTCTTTAGATCGAGTTTGCATAACATCTTAACACATTAGTCTTTGAGAGAATAAGGGCCGCTCCTAGCATTGGGGGTTCCATGGAGCCGGGAATCCTCGCCCTCATCGCCATCACGGCTGCGGCCGCCTTCGTCAACGGCGCGCTCGGCTACGGCTTCTCTTCGCTCACCGTGCCGGTGGGCCTCGTGTTCTTCGCCAACCGGGTGCTCAACCCGGCGCTCGTACTGATCGAGGTGTTCATCAACCTCTACGTGCTGGTGATCAACCGCGCGGCGATCCGCGCGGTGTGGCACCGCGTCTGGCCGATCATGGCGGGGCTGCTTCCCGGCGTGGCGCTCGGCAGCTATCTGCTCGCTGCGCTTCATCCCGACTGGCTCAAGCTCGGTACCTATCTCCTGATCCTGCCGCTGATCCTCCTGCAGGCTGCGGGCGTGCGCCGCCCGATCAGCGCCGAGCGCCTGGTCGGTGCCCCCTTTGGTGCGGGGCTCGGGTTTCTCTACTCGGTGACGACGATCTCGGGACCGCCGCTCGCGCTGCTTTTCAACAACCAGGGACTCGTGAAGCAGGAGTTCCGCGCCGGGCTGGCGTTGATTCGCGTTGCCGAGTCGTGCTTGACGGCATTCGCTTATTACCACCTCGGCCTCTTTACCGCCGAAGCGTTGCACGTCGGCGCCTGGATCGTGCCGAGCGTGCTCCTTGGCATCCCGCTCGGCGCGCTTGCCATTCGCCGCATGGATGCCGAGACCTTCCGGCGCATCTGCATGAGCTTCGACGTGTGGGTCGTGGGTTTCGGTCTGTCGCGGTCCCTGATCGCGCTCAAGCTCGCGGCCAGTCCGGTGGCCTACGGCGCGATGCTCGGCGCGATCGTGCTCGATCTCTGGCTCCTGCTGGCCTTCTTCCGGACGCGGCGCACGGCGCTCGCCGCGGCCTGACATGTATCGCTACGACGAGATCGATCAGCGGCTGGTAGACGAGCGCGTCCGCCAGTTCCGCGGCCAGACCGAGCGCTTCCTCGTCGGCAAACTGTCCGAGGAGGAATTTCGGGCGCTCCGGCTGCGCAACGGGCTCTACATCCAGCGCTACGCGCCGATGCTGCGCATTGCCATTCCTTACGGCCTGCTCTCGACACGGCAGCTGCGCAAGTTGGCCGAGATCACGCGCCGCTACGACCGCGGTTATGGCCACTTCTCGACCCGCCAGAACATGCAGCTCAACTGGCCGAAGCTCGAGCAGGTGCCCGACATCCTGGCCGAGCTGGCGACGGTGCAGATGCACGCCATCCAGACCTCGGGCAATTCGTTCCGCAACATCACGACCGATCATTTCGCCGGTGTCGCGCGCGACGAGATCATCGACTCGTTCGTCTGGTGCGAAATCATCCGGCAGTGGTCGACGTTCCATCCGGAATTCTCTTTCCTGCCGCGCAAGTTCAAGTTCGCGCTGAACGGCGCTCGGTCCGACCGCGCCGCCGTCGCCGTGCACGACATCGGCTTGCATGTCGTCAAGGACGAGCGCGGCGAGATCGGCTTCAAGGTGCTGGTCGGCGGCGGTCTGGGTCGCACGCCGATGATCGGCGTCGTCATCCGCGAGTTCCTGCCGTGGCGGCACCTGCTCACGTATGTCGAGGCGATCCTGCGCGTCTACAACCGCTACGGGCGCCGCGACAATATCCACAAAGCGCGCATCAAGATACTGGTGAAGGAGCGCGGTGCCGACAAGTTCCGCGAAGAGGTCGAAGCCGAGTGGGCACAGATCAAGGACGGCCCCGCGACGCTCATTCCCGAAGAGGTGGAGCGCATCGCCGCGCGCTTTACGCGGCCTGCCTATGAACATCTGTCCGACCTCGATCTCGATGGCATAGCAGTTCCCGGCTTCGGCACCTGGGTCAAGCGCAATGTGCACCCGCACAAGGTTCCCGGCTACGCCGCGGTGACGCTATCGCTCAAGAAGACCGGCGTGCCGCCGGGCGATGTCACCGCCGAGCAGATGGATGCCGTCGCCGATCTCGCCGACCGCTATTCGTTCGGCGAGTTGCGCGTTTCGCACGAGCAGAACCTGGTGCTCGCCGATGTGCGCCAAAGCGATCTCCTGACGGTGTGGCGCGAGGCCCGGCAACTCGGCCTCGCGACGCCGAACCTGGGCCTGCTCACGAACATCATCGCCTGCCCGGGCGGCGACTTCTGCGCGCTCGCCAACGCCAAGTCGATTCCGGTGGCGGAGGCGATCCAGCGCCGCTTCGACGACCTCGACTACCTGCACGACATCGGTGAGCTCGACCTCAACATCTCAGGCTGCATGAACGCGTGCGGCCACCACCACGTGGGCCACATCGGCATCCTCGGCGTCGATAAGAACGGCGAGGAGTGGTACCAGATCGAAGTGGGCGGGAACCAGGGCGAGATTCGCCCTGGCGTGAAGGCTGCGCTCGGCAAAGTGATCGGCCCGTCGTTCGCGCGGGCACAAGTACCGGATGTCGTCGAGCGGCTGATCGAGTGCTACCTCGAGCGGCGCGACAGCGAGGCCGAGCGCTTCGTCGACGTGGTGCATCGCATCGGCATCGAACCTTTCAAGGAGCGGGTCTATGGCAGCGCTGATCAAGCGGCGGCGCGTCGTCACCGAGAGCGAGCCGTCGCCTGAGCAAAAAGTCATCCGGCTCGAGCCCACCGACGATCCCGCCACGGTGGCGGATCAGCTCGCCGGTGCGACGCGCGTCGCACCGGCGAGCTGATCCGCCACCGTGGCGGGATCGTCGGTGGGCTCGAGCCGGATGACTTTTTGCTCAGGCGACGGCTCGCTCTCGGTGACGACGCGCCGCCGCTTGATCAGCGCTGCCATAGACCCGCTCCTTGAAAGGTTCGATGCCGATGCGATGCACCACGTCGACGAAGCGCTCGGCCTCGCTGTCGCGCCGCTCGAGGTAGCACTCGATCAGCCGCTCGACGACATCCGGTACTTGTGCCCGCGCGAACGACGGGCCGATCACTTTGCCGAGCGCAGCCTTCACGCCAGGGCGAATCTCGCCCTGGTTCCCGCCCACTTCGATCTGGTACCACTCCTCGCCGTTCTTATCGACGCCGAGGATGCCGATGTGGCCCACGTGGTGGTGGCCGCACGCGTTCATGCAGCCTGAGATGTTGAGGTCGAGCTCACCGATGTCGTGCAGGTAGTCGAGGTCGTCGAAGCGGCGCTGGATCGCCTCCGCCACCGGAATCGACTTGGCGTTGGCGAGCGCGCAGAAGTCGCCGCCCGGGCAGGCGATGATGTTCGTGAGCAGGCCCAGGTTCGGCGTCGCGAGGCCGAGTTGCCGGGCCTCGCGCCACACCGTCAGGAGATCGCTTTGGCGCACATCGGCGAGCACCAGGTTCTGCTCGTGCGAAACGCGCAACTCGCCGAACGAATAGCGGTCGGCGAGATCGGCGACGGCATCCATCTGCTCGGCGGTGACATCGCCCGGCGGCACGCCGGTCTTCTTGAGCGATAGCGTCACCGCGGCGTAGCCGGGAACCTTGTGCGGGTGCACATTGCGCTTGACCCAGGTGCCGAAGCCGGGAACTGCTATGCCATCGAGATCGAGGTCGGACAGATGTTCATAGGCAGGCCGCGTAAAGCGCGCGGCGATGCGCTCCACCTCTTCGGGAATGAGCGTCGCGGGGCCGTCCTTGATCTGTGCCCACTCGGCTTCGACCTCTTCGCGGAACTTGTCGGCACCGCGCTCCTTCACCAGTATCTTGATGCGCGCTTTGTGGATATTGTCGCGGCGCCCGTAGCGGTTGTAGACGCGCAGGATCGCCTCGACATACGTGAGCAGGTGCCGCCACGGCAGGAACTCGCGGATGACGACGCCGATCATCGGCGTGCGACCCAGACCGCCGCCGACCAGCACCTTGAAGCCGATCTCGCCGCGCTCGTCCTTGACGACATGCAAGCCGATGTCGTGCACGGCGACGGCGGCGCGGTCGGACCGAGCGCCGTTCAGCGCGAACTTGAACTTGCGCGGCAGGAAAGAGAATTCCGGATGGAACGTCGACCACTGCCGGATGATTTCGCACCAGACGAACGAGTCGATGATCTCGTCGCGCGCGACACCGGCGAAATGATCGGTCGTGATGTTGCGGAACGAATTGCCCGAGGTCTGGATGGCGTGCATCTGCACCGTCGCCAGCTCGGCCAGGATGTCGGGCACCTGCTCGAGCTTCGGCCAGTTGAGCTGCATGTTCTGGCGGGTCGAGAAGTGGCCATAACCGCGGTCGTAGCGGCGCGTGATCTCGGCCAACTTGCGCAGCTGCCGTGTCGAGAGCAGGCCGTAAGGAATGGCAATGCGCAGCATCGGCGCGTAGCGCTGGATGTAGAGCCCGTTGCGCAGCCGGAGCGCCCGAAATTCCTCCTCGGACAGTTTGCCGACGAGGAAGCGCTCGGTCTGGCCGCGGAACTGGCGGACGCGCTCGTCTACCAGCCGCTGATCGATCTCGTCGTAGCGATACATGTCAGGCCGCGGCGAGCGCCGTGCGCCGCGTCCGGAAGAAGGCCAGCAGGAGCCAGAGATCGAGCACGATCGCGCCGAGCATCGCGCCGTAGGCCACCGGACTGGCCGCGAGCTTGAGCGCGATCAGGGACCGCGACAGACCGAAACCCACGACCCACACGTCGAAGCTCATGCAGATGCGCCGGAAGGTCTCGGCATCCATGCGGCGAATGGCAAGCGCGCCGAGCGGGATGCCAAGGAGCACGCTCGGCACGATCCAGGCGCCGACGTGCAACGCTTCGGCGGTAAAGAGGCCGAGGTGGTAATAAGCGAATGCCGTCAAGCACGACTCGGCAACGCGAATCAACGCCAGCCCGGCGCGGAACTCCTGCTTCACGAGTCCCTGGTTGTTGAAAAGCAGCGCGAGCGGCGGTCCCGAGATCGTCGTCACCGAGTAGAGAAACCCGAGCCCCGCACCAAAGGGGGCACCGACCAGGCGCTCGGCGCTGATCGGGCGGCGCACGCCCGCAGCCTGCAGGAGGATCAGCGGCAGGATCAGGAGATAGGTACCGAGCTTGAGCCAGTCGGGATGAAGCGCAGCGAGCAGATAGCTGCCGAGCGCCACGCCGGGAAGCAGCCCCGCCATGATCGGCCAGACGCGGTGCCACACCGCGCGGATCGCCGCGCGGTTGATCACCAGCACGTAGAGGTTGATGAACACCTCGATCAGTACGAGCGCCGGGTTGAGCACCCGGTTGGCGAAGAACACGAGGCCCACCGGCACGGTGAGCGAAGAGAAGCCGTAGCCGAGCGCGCCGTTGACGAAGGCGGCCGCAGCCGTGATGGCGATGAGGGCGAGGATTCCCGGCTCCATGGAACCCCCAATGCTAGGAGCGGCCCTTATTCTCTCAAAGACTAATGTGTTAAGATGTTATGCAAACTCGATCTAAAGACGAATGAAGCTCCAGCAGCTGCGCTATCTCACCGAAGTGGTGCGCCGGGGACTGAACGTTTCCGAGGCGGCGCATGCGCTGCATACATCCCAGCCCGGCGTCTCGAAGCAGATCCGGGCCCTCGAGGATGAGTTAGGCATCCAGGTCTTCGCGCGTCACGGCAAGCGCCTAGTCTCGATCACCGAGCCGGGCAAGGCGGTGGTGGCGATTGCGGAACGGATCCTGTCCGAAGCGCAGAACCTGCGCCGTGCGGGAGAGGAGTTCGCGAACGATCAGCTCGGCACCCTAACGATCGCGGCCACCCATACCCAGGCGCGCTATGCGCTGCCCAAGGCCGTCGCCGCCTTCAAGCGCCGCTACCCGAAGGTAAAGCTCGTCATCCACCAGGGAAATCCCACCCAGATCTGCGAGCAAGTACTAACTGGCGAGGCCGACCTGTGCGTCGCCACCGAGGCGATTGCCGACTACCCGGACCTGATTTCGATGCCGGTCTACCAGTGGAATCGGTGCGTCGTGGTGCCGCCGAAACATCCCCTGCTGAAGGCGGTGCCGCTGACCCTTGAGCAGCTGGTGCAATACCCGATCGTCACCTACGACTTCGCGTTCGCGAATCGCTCGCTCGTCGAGAAGGCATTCGAGAACCGCCGGCTGCAGCCCAACGTGGTGCTCACCGCGCTCGACTCGGATGTGATCAAGACCTATGTGGAGCTCGGCCTCGGCGTCGGCATCCTCGCCAAGATGGCGTTCGATCCGAAGCGCGATGTCACCCTGCGCGCGATCGACGCGAGCCACCTCTTCGAGTCGAGCACGACGCGGCTCGGCATCAAGCGCAACGCCTATCTGCGGCGCTACACCTACGAGTTCATCGAATTTTTCGCACCGCACTTGCCGCGCAGCGTGGTGGAGCGCGCGGTACGCGGCGAAGAAGGCTCGCGCTACGAGCTATAGGTGGAAATGAACTCGCGCACGCGCGGAAATACCACCTCGCGCCAGCGCCTGCCCGAAAAGATACCGTAGTGCCCCACGCCCGGCGCGAGGAAATGCGCCCGGCGCTCGCGGGGGATGTTGAGGCACAGCGCGTGCGCGGCTTCGGTCTGTCCGTTGCCGGAAATATCGTCCAGCTCGCCTTCGATGGTGAGGAGCGCCGCGTCGCGAATGGCGTGCGGACGCACGAGCTCGTCGCGCACGAACATCCGCCCTTTCGGCAGGGCGAAGTCCTGGAACACGGCCTTGACCGTGTCGAGGTAATACTCGGCCGGAAGATCGAGCACGGCGTTGTATTCGTCGTAGAAACGCCGGTGCGCCTCCGCCGATTCACCGTCGCCCACCATCAGGTGATTGAAATAGTCCCAGTGCGCGTTGACGTGCCGGTCCGGGTTCATGGCGACGAAGCCGAGGTGCTGCAGGAAGCCGGGGTAGACGCGGCGCATGTAGCCGGGATATTTGGGCGGCACGCGCTCGATCACGTTCTGCTCGAACCAAGAATGGGGCTTGTGGCGCGCGAGATTGTTGACCGCGGTCGGGCTGCGCCGCGCGTCGATCGGCCCGCCCATCATCACCATAGTGAGCGGCTGCGCCTCGCGGTGGTACGCCATCAGCGCCACCGCCGCGAGCACTGGCACGGTCGGCTGGCACACCGAGATGACATGCAGCCGCGGTGAAAGAAATGTGATCCAGTCGCGCACATAGTCGACGTAATCGGCGAGATGGAACGGCCCCGCGGACAGCGGCACCAGCCGCGCGTTGATCCAGTCGGTGATCCACACGTCGTGCTCGGGAAGCAACGCGCGCACCGTGTCGCGCAGCAAGGTGGCGTGGTGCCCTGAAAGCGGGGCCACGACGAGCACCTTCTTCGCTTTCGGCGCGCCTTGCTTGAAGTGGATCAGGCGGCAGAACGGTTTTTCCTGCGCGACCTCGATCTCGACGTCTTCGAGATGCCATTGCGGCTTCTCGTAGCGGTCGGTGACGCGAAGGAACAGATCGCTCGACGCCGCCATGCGCCGCGAGATCGGCAGATGCGCGAACGGACTGAATGGATTGCCAAACCAACCGCGCGACCACTCGGCCATGAAGCGCAGCGGGGCCACTGCCAGATGCTGCGCCTCGTAAAGACTGTAGAGCATTCAAGGCCCTGCAGTTGTTGTAACACTTTTGTTATAACAGAATTGCGGCAGTGCCGCATCGCACTTTTCGATGGTTGTTGTTCGCCGTCCTGATTCTCGGCGGTGTCGCCGCGGGCGGCTATTTCTACGCGCGATTGTCGCTGCCGCAGATCGAAGGCGAAATCGCAGTCGCGGGCCTCGAGGCGCCGGTTGAGGTTTTGCGCGATGCGCACGGCATTCCGCACATCTTTGCGCGCTCGGAGCGCGACGCGCAGTTCGCGCTCGGCTTCGTGCACGCGCAGGACCGGCTCTGGCAGCTCGAAATGAATCGCCGCATCGCTTCCGGTCGCCTTGCCGAAGTGCTCGGCGCGGCTGCGCTCGACACCGACCGCTTCATGCGCACCATCGGCATCCGCCGGGTGGCAGAGGCCAATGTGCGCCATCTCGACGCCGCAAGCGCGAAGCTGCTCGGCGCCTACGCCGCCGGCGTGAATGCGTTTCTGCGCTCGAAGCCGGTGCTGCCATTGGAATTCTGGATCCTGCGCGACGAGCCGGAAGCGTGGAGCGTGGTCGATTCGGCCGCGTGGGGAAAGATGCTGGCGTGGGAGCTCGGCGGCAACTGGCGCAGCGAGCTCTTGCGGCTGCAGCTCGCTTCGCGCCTGTCGACATCAAGCATCGAGGAGTTGTTTGCGCCCTATCCGGGCGAAGCGTTGCCGCAGCTGCCGAATCTGCGCGAGCTTTACCGCACGCTGGAAAAGGAGCCGACGCAAGTCTCGAGCGCCGATCCCAGCGCCGGCGGCGCGTCCAACAGCTGGGTGGTTTCCGGTGCGCGTAGCGCCAGCGGCAAACCGGTGATGGCGAACGACCCGCACCTCGGGCTGACCGCACCGAACATCTGGTACTTCGCCCATCTGCATGCGCCGGGAATCGACGCGATCGGTGCCACGCTGCCAGGCGTGCCGGGCGTGGTCATCGGCCGGAACGACCGCATCGCCTGGGGTGCAACGAACACCGGTCCGGACGTGCAGGACCTCTATCTCGAGAAGCTCGACGACAAGGGCGGCTACATCGGGCCGGACGGCCCGCGGCCCTTCACGGTGGTGCGCGAGTCGATCAAGGTCAAAGGCGGGTCCGACACGGAGCTGAATGTGCGCATCTCGCGCCACGGCCCGGTGATCAGCGACGTGCTTGCGCGCGCGCTCGATGCAACGCCGCGCGGCCATGCGCTCGCGCTCGCCTGGACGGCGCTCGCCGAGGACGATGTTTCGCTCGGCGCCTTCCTAAAGCTGCCGCGGGCACGCAACTGGAGTGAATTCGTCGATGCCACTCGGAGCTTGAGCGTTCCGCAGCAGAACCTGACGTATGCCGATGTCGACGGCAACATCGGCTTCATCGCGCCGGCGAAGATTCCGATCCGCAAACCGGGAAACGATTTGCACGGCCTCGCCCCCGCCCCCGGCTGGGATGCGCGTTATGACTGGGCGGGCTTCATCCCGTTCGACGAGCTGCCGCGGTCGTTCAACCCGCCGGCCGCAAAGATCGTCACCGCGAACCACAAGATCGTCCCGCCCGGCTACCGGCATCACATCACTTACGAATGGGACCTGCCGTTTCGCGCGCAGCGCATCGACCAGCTGCTGGAGGAGGTGAAGAAGCACGATCGCGCGAGCTTTTCGCGCATGCAGGCCGATGTCGTGTCCCTTGCCGCGCGCCAGTTGCTGCCGCGCATGGTGGCAATCCAGGGCCGCAGCGTCGAGGCGGCCGAGGTGCTGAAATGGCTCGCCGCCTGGGACGGCACGATGTCGGCGGCGCAGGCCGAGCCGTTGATCTACACCGCCTGGTCGCGCGAGCTCGCGCGCGGCCTTTACGCCGACGAGCTTGGACCGGCGTTCCGTGGCGAATGGCGGCCGCGGCCGGCCTTCCTCGATGATGTCCTCGCCGACCGTAACGGCGCGGCGCACTGGTGCGATGACGTGCGCACCGCGCGAGTCGAATCCTGCGACGAGCTGCTGGGGGTTTCGCTCGAAAGCGCGCTCGGCGACCTGCGCAAACGCTATGGCGAGGATGCCAGCCGCTGGAAGTGGGGACAGGCACACGAGGCCCGGCTGCGCCACCGGCCGTTTTCGCGCAGTTCCTGGCTGCGCGGCTACTTCGACATCACGGTGCCGAGCGATGGCGACGGCTACACCATCAACCGCGGCGACATGGACTTCAGCGACGATGCCGAGCCCTATGCCAACCGCCACGCCTCGAGCATGCGCGCGATCTACGACCTTGCCGACCCGCAGGGCTCGCTTTTCATGATGCCGGGCGGACAGTCCGGCAATCCGCTATCGCCGCACTATCGCGACCTGGCGGCGCCCTGGGCGCGCGGCGACTATCTGCCGATGGTGACGGATCGCGCCAAGCTCGAAGCCGCCGGCGTGCGGCGGCTGGTGCTCAAGCCGGCGAGCTAGGCGGCCTTGCGCTCATCGCGCAGCGCGCGCCGCAGGATCTTGCCGACGTTGGTCTTCGGCAGCTCGGTGCGGAACTCGACGTATTTCGGCCGCTTGTAGCCCGTCAATTCGCGCTTGCAATGCTCGAGCACGTCGTGCTCCGTGAGCTGCGGGTCCTTCTTCACGACGTAAACCTTCGGCACCTCTCCGGAATGCTCGTCGGGCACACCGACCGCCGCGCACTCGAGCACGCCCGGCAGCATCATGACCACCTGCTCGATTTCGTTCGGGAACACCTTGAAGCCCGACACGACGATCATGTCCTTCTTGCGGTCGACGATGCGGATGAAGCCCTTCGCGTCCATGACGCCGATGTCTCCAGTGTGCAGGTAGCCGTCGGCGCCGAGCACCTTCTGCGTCTCTTCCGGTTGCTGCCAGTAGCCGGCCATGACCTGCGGGCCGCGGATGCAGATCTCGCCCGCTTCGCCGAGCGGCACCGTGCGGTCGTTGTCGTCGCGCAGCTCGATGTCGGTCGAGGGCATCGGCACGCCGATCGCGCCGCTGTATTCGGCGAGATCGAGCGGGTTCGCGGTCGCCGCCGGTGCAGTCTCGGTGAGCCCGTAGCCCTCGATCAGCGTGGTGCCGGTGACCTGCCTCCAGCGGTCGGCGACGACTTTCTGCACCGCCATGCCGCCGCCGAGCGCGAACTTGAGCGCCGAAAAGTCGAGCTTGGCGAAATCGGGGTGATTGAGGAGCGCGTTGAAGAGCGTGTTGACGCCGCTGATCATCGTGAACTTGTGCTTGGCCAGCTCCTTCACAAAGCCCGGGATGTCGCGCGGGTTGGTGATCAGGATGTTCTCGCCGCCGACCGTCATCATGTTCAGGCAATTCACCGTGAGCGAGAAGATGTGATAGAGCGGCAGCGCGGTGATGATCACCGGCCGCTCGTCACCGACCGCGGAGGCAAGCCACGTCTTGTACTGCAGCAGCGCCGCAATCACGTTGCGATGAAGCAGCATCGCGCCCTTCGATACGCCGGTCGTGCCGCCGGTGTACTGCAGGAACGCGAGATCGTCGCGGCCGAGGAGCGGCGTGACGAGCTTGGCGCCCGCGCCCTCGGCCAGCGCCTGCTTGAAGCTCACTGCGCCCGGCAGGTTATAAGGCGGGACCATCTTCTTCACCTTGCGCACGACAAGGTTCACCAGCAGGCCCTTCAGGCCCAGCATTTCGCCAAGTGATGTGACGACGATGTGCTTCAGCGGCGTACGGGCGCGCACCTGCTCGAGCACGTGCGCGAAGTTCTCCAGGATGACGATCACCTCCGCCCCGGCATCGTTCACCTGGTGCTCGAGCTCGCGCGCGGTGTAGAGCGGATTGACGTTGACCACCACGCCGCCGGCGCGCAGCGTGCCGAACATGGCGACCGGATACTGCAGGCAGTTCGGCATCATGATGGCGACCCGCGTGCCCTTCGCCAGGCCCTTCGACTGGAGCCATGCGCCGAAATGCCGCGCCATCGCGTCGAGCTCGGAGAAGGTGATGGTCTCGCCCATGCAGGTAAATGCCGGGCGATCGCCGAACGCGCGGATGCTCTTCTCGAAAAGCTCCACCAGCGAGCCGTACTGGTTGACGTCGATCTCGGCCGGCACGCCGGGCGGATAGCTCTTAAGCCAGATACGCTCCATCGCTTCCTCCCCTAGCCTCTGCCTCCGATTCTAGCGACGAATGGCGCAGCGAGGCATCCCGCGCCGATCGCGGCATAGGCGGCGATCCACGCCCACGCCTGGGTCGCGCCGCCGGCGAGATCGAGCGCCGTGCCGAACACGACGGGCCCCAACAGCCCGCCGGCGAAGCCGGCGAGCGAATAAAGACCCATCGCGGCGCCGCGCAGCTCTGCCGGCGCCGCGCCGACGAGTCCCGCCGTGAGCGTGCCGGACTCTGCCATGACCAGCATCGAGTAACCGATGAGGAGCGCGAGCACTAAAGCCCAATTCCACGGCGCAGCCGAGGCGAGGATCAGGCCGCTCGTGCCTGAAGAGGCCATGACGATCAAAATCCAGCGGCGGCGGCCGGTGCGCAGCGCGACTTCGTTCCCCACGATCGAAGCGGGCACCGCGAGCAGGTTCACCACCGCGGCGATGGCGGGCCCCGTCCAAGGGAATGAGTCGCCGCGATGCAGGCTCGCCGAGAAAGCCAGGAAAGCCACCATCCATGCGCGCGAGCCGAAGAGCTCGAGGCAGTGCGCCATGTAGCCGAGCGTGTAGCCGGCGCTTGCGCGGTCGGCGAGCACGCGCCGCCAGGCGCCGACGGGGAAGAGGCTTTGCAAGGTGAAGCGTCCGCGCCCCGGTGCCTTCACCGGCTGCAAAGCCGCCACCAGGCCGCCTGCGATGATCGGTCCAAGCGCGCTCGCGAAGAAGGTTGCGTGCCATCCGTAGCGCGCCGTGATCGATCCAGCCAGGGCATAGGAGAGCGCGGTGCCGATACCGAAGAAGGACGTATAGAAAGCGATGTAGCGACTCGGATAGGGGCCGGCGACGCGATCCGAGAGCATCCTCAGGCCGGGCATGTAAGTCGCGGCGATACCGACGCCCAGCAGCACCTGGAAGACTATCGCACTCGCAAAGCCGCCGGCCAGAAGAGCGAAGCCGGCGCTGCCGGCCGCGGCAAAGAGGCTCCCGATGGCGTACACCCTGCGCGCATCGACGCGGTCGGTGAGCGCAGTCCAGAGCGAAACGGTGCCGATATAGCCCGCGAAGAACATGCCGGACACGATTCCCGCCTCGGCATTCGACATGCGCCATTCGTCCCGCAGCTCCGGCAGCAGCGCCGCGTAGGTGGAGAAGCCCAGCATCGAGAAGATGTGGGCGCCGAGAAGGAGGTAAACCGCGCTCAGCGGTTCTTGAAGCTGGGCTTGCGCTTCTCGACGAACGCGGCCATGCCTTCCTTCTGGTCGGCGAGCGCAAACTGCGAATGGAACAGTCGCCGCTCGAACAGCACGCCCTCGGCGAGTGAGGTTTCATAGGCGCGGTTGATCGACTCCTTGATCATCATCACGACCGGGAGCGAGGCGCCGGCAATCTTCTCGGCCACCGCCATGGCTTCTTCCATCAGCTTCTCCAACGGCACGATGCGCGACACGAGCCCCGCGCGCTCGGCTTCCTGCGCATCCATCATCCGCGCCGTCAGGCAGAGTTCCATGGCTTTCGCCTTGCCCACCGCGCGCGGCAGGCGCTGCGTGCCGCCGGCGCCCGGCATGATGCCGAGGTTGATTTCGGGCTGCCCGAACCGCGCGTTCTCCGCGGCGATGACGATGTCGCACATCATCGCGAGCTCGTTGCCGCCGCCGAGCGCATAGCCGGAGACTGCAGCAATGACGGGCTTGCGGATGCGGCGGATGTGCTCCCAGTCGCGCGTGATGTAGTCGGCCTTGAAGGCGTCCATATAGCTGTAGTCCTTCATCACGCCGATGTCCGCGCCCGCCGCGAATGCCTTCTCGTTGCCCGTGATGACGATCGCCCCGACATCGTCCTGCGCATCGAAGCCTTGCAGCGCCACGCCGAGCTCCTGCATGAGCTGGGGATTGAGTGCGTTCATCTGCCTCGGCCGGTTCAGCGTGATGAGGCCGACGCGGCCCTTGTGTTCGACCTCTATCAGGTCATAGCTCATGGGTGGAGATTACTCAGCATGGCTAGAATTCTAAACCCATGACCTCGGTTCTCTTTTCGGTCGACGCGGGCGTCCTGGCCCTCACGCTCAATCGGCCGGAGAAGCTGAACGCTCTGAACCCCGAGATGCTCGAGCAGCTCGCCCAAGCGCTCGAGCGCGCAAGGCACGAGAGCGAAATCCGCGCGGTGCTGCTCACCGGCGCCGGGCGCGGCTTCTGCACTGGCCAGGATCTCGCCGAGCGCGATGTGCGTCCGGGCGCGCCGCCGATCGATCTCTCGATCTCGCTCGGCAAGCACTACAACCCGCTCGTGCGTCGCATGCGCGAGCTGCCGAAGCCCATCGTCTGCGCCGTCAATGGTGTGGCCGCTGGCGCCGGCGCCAATCTCGCGCTCGCCTGCGATCTGGTGATCGCGGCGCGCGGCGCGAGCTTCGTGCAGGCGTTCTCCAGGCTAGGCCTGCTGCCCGATGCCGGCGGCAGCTACTTCCTGCCGCGCCTCGTGGGCACTGCGCGCGCCATGGGACTCGCGTTGCTTGCCGAGAAGCTGAGCGCCGAACAGGCTGCCGAATGCGGCCTCATCTGGAAGGTAGTGGACGATGCGAGGCTCTCCGACGAAGCCCTGGGGATTGCTCGAAGCCTCGCGCATGGACCGACGAAAGGCTACGGATTGCTGAAGCGAGCGATGTATGCCTCCGCCGGCAATTCACTCGATGCGCAACTCGATCTCGAGCGTGACCTGCAGCGAGAGGCCGGGCTGACGCACGACTATCGCGAGGGAGTGACGGCGTTCAAGGAGAAGCGCACGCCGCGCTTCACCGGCAAATGAATACCTTCGCCCTCGAGCCGATCGAGATAGCGTCGCGCGAAGAGCTGCGGCGCCTGCAGCTCGAGCGCCTGCAGTGGTCGCTCAAGCATGCGTACGAAAACGTGCCGCAGTACCAGAAGAAGTTCGATGCGGCCGGCGTGAAGCCGCAGGACTGCCGCCGGCTGGAAGATCTAAGGCGCTTCCCCTTCACGACGAAGGCCGACCTGCGCGACGCCTACCCGTTCGGCATGTTCGCGGTGCCGATGGATCGTATCGTGCGCATCCACGCGTCGTCCGGCACCACCGGCAAGCCGACGGTCGTCGGCTACACGGCGCGCGACATCGATATCTGGTCGCACGTCATGGCGCGCTCGATCCGCGCCGCCGGCGCGCGCCCCGGAGACAAAGTGCACGTCGCCTATGGTTACGGCCTATTCACCGGCGGGCTCGGCGCGCACTACGGCGCCGCACGCCTCGGCCTCGCTGTAATCCCGCTCGGCGGCGGCATGACCGAGCGCCAGGCGCAGCTGATCGCGGACTTCAAGCCCGAGATCATCATGGTGACGCCGAGCTACATGCTGGCGATCGCCGACGAGATGGAACGCCAGGGCTTCGACCCGAAGAAGAGCTCGCTTCGCATCGGCATCTTCGGCGCCGAGCCGTGGACCAATGAAATGCGGCAATCGATCGAGCGGCGCGTGGGGCTCGACGCGATCGATCTTTACGGCCTGTCGGAGGTCATCGGCCCGGGCGTCGCCCAGGAATGCGCCGAGACCAAGGACGGGCTCACGATCTGGGAGGACCACTTCTATCCCGAGGTCATCGATCCTGAGACGGGTGAGCCGCTGCCCGACGGCGAGCGCGGCGAGCTCGTGTTCACAGCGCTGACGAAGGAGGCGCTGCCGGTCGTCCGCTATCGCACGCGCGATCTGACGCGGCTCCTGCCGCCGAGCGCGCGCAGCATGCGCCGCATGGAAAAGGTCACCGGGCGCTCGGACGACATGTTGATCATCCGCGGCGTGAACGTGTTCCCAACGCAGATCGAAGAGCTCATCCTGAAAACGCCCGGGTTGAGCCCGCACTATGTGCTCGAAGTTTCCAAGCAAGGGCCCATGGATCACCTTGCCGTCGTCGTCGAGGGCACGGCGGAAGGCGCTGCCGCACTCGCCCACGGCATCAAGTCCTACGTTGGCCTGAGCGCCGAAGTACGCACGGGCAGCGTGGAGCGCTCGATAGGCAAGGCGAAGCGCGTGATCGACAAGCGACCCAAATGAAGGGGCTTAAGGACAAGACCGTATTGGTCACCGGCGGTGGCGGTGCCATCGGCCGCGCCATTTGCCGGCGCTTTGCGGAAGAAGGGGCTCGCCTGCTTATTGCTGACCGCGATGCCGACGCCGCGCAACGCGTGGCCAGCGAATGCAAAGGCACCGCGCTGGTATTCGACATCGCTGACTACGCCGCAGCAAAAGCGGCGCTCGGCGAACACGCGATTGATGTCCTGGTGAACAACGCCGGCTGGGACCGATTCCAGAACTTCGTGGATACGAAACCCGAGGAATGGGAGAAGCTGCTCGACATCAATCTCCGCGGTCCGCTCAACATGCATCACCTCGTGCTGCCGGGCATGCTCGCGCGGGGCCGCGGGCGGATCGTCAACATCTCGTCCGACGCCGCGCGCGTCGGCTCCTCCGGCGAGTCGGTTTATTCGGCGTGCAAAGGGGGCATCATTTCCTTCTCGAAGACGCTGGCACGCGAGGTGGCGCGCAAGGGCATCACCGTCAATGTGGTGTGCCCTGGTCCCACCGATACGCCGATCCTGCGCGGCTTCCTCGGCGAGGGCGAGGCGGGCCAGAAGATCTATGACGCCCTGGTGCGCGCGATTCCCATGAAACGCGTCGGCCAGCCCGACGACATCCCGGGGCTGGTCGCGTTCCTTGCTTCGGACGAGGCGGGATTCATCACCGGGCAGGTGATCTCCGTCTCGGGCGGCCTCACCATGGCCGGCTAACCTTCATGCCGAACGCAAAATCCGGATAGAACGGAATCGCTGCCCGCCCTAAAGTGCGTCCTATGACTGAAACCCTGCGGAAGGCAAGGGCCTACCTCGACGCGCGGCGCGGCGAGCGCGTGACGCTCGGTGAGCTGGCGCAGGCCGTGGCGGCCAGCCCTTTCCATCTCCAGCGTCGGTTCAAGGAAGCGTTCGGGGTCTCGCCGCGCGGCTACCAGGATGCGCATCGCGTCGAGGCGGTGAAGTCCTCGCTGCAAAACGGCAGTCGCATCACCGACGCGGTGTTCGAGGCCGGCTACGGCTCGGTTTCGCGGTTTTACGAGAAGCGCCACCTCGGCATGAAGGCGAAGCACTATCGCGCGCGCGGCAAGGGGCAACGCATCAGCTTCTGCACCTTCGCGACCCCGCTCGGCACGGTGCTCGTTGCCTCGACTGACGAAGGCGTTTGCGCGGTCAAGCTTGGAAACGATGGCCGGCGGCTGAAGGCGCTCCTCGCCGAGGAATTCAATGCCGCCGAGCTGGTGGACGAGCCGATGCCGGGGATCGCAGAAAAGGTCCGCGCCTTCATCGCCGGCGAAGGCACGCTCGCTCGCCTGCCGCTCGACATCCGCGGCACGGTGTTCCAGCGCCGCGTCTGGGAAGCCCTGCGGCGCATTCCTCGCGGCGAGACGCGCACCTATAGCGACATCGCGCGAGAGATCGGCGCACCGGCTGCCGTGCGAGCGGTGGGCAGCGCCTGCGGCGCGAATCCGGTGGCGCTCGTCGTTCCCTGCCACCGCGCTGTGCGCACCGACGGCGGCCTGGGCGGCTATGCCTGGGGCCTCACGGTTAAGCGCCGTCTGCTGGAGCTCGAGAAGCGCCGTAAATGACCGGCGCGGACGCGGCTCGGCTCGTCACGCTGGCCGCGATCTGGGGCGCATCCTTCCTCTTCATTCGCATAGCGACGCCGGTATTCGGCGTCCTCGCCACGGCCGACGTGCGCATGCTCATCGCCGGCGGCGCGCTCGCCGGTTATTACGCCTTGACCGGGTTCGACCCGCAGTGGCGGCGCTGGTGGCGCTATTACCTCGCCATTGGCGTGCTGAACTGCGTGCTGCCGTTCCTGCTCTTTGGCTATGCCGCGCTCTACCTCACGGTCGGATTGCTGGTCGTGCTCAATGCGACTTCGCCGATGTGGGGCGCGCTGCTCCGCCATCATCCTGCGCGAGCGACTCTCGCTCGGCCGCATTGCCGGCCTGGTGATCGGCGTGGCGGGCGTGGCGCTGGTTTCAGGCGCCGAGGCGAGCGATCGCTGGCTTGCCGTCCTGGCCGGGCTCGGTGCGGCGTTTTCCTATGGACTCACGGGTGTAATGATGCGGCGCGGCGCGCGGCAGGCGAGCGCTAAAGGAATGGCCGCCGGGTCACTCCTCACCGGTGGAGTGCTCCTCGCCCCTCTGCTCATCGCGGTGCGGCCTGCGTGGCCTGGTTTGCCGGTCGCGCTCGCGCTTCTCGCGCTCGGCCTGGTCTGCGGCGCCGTGGCCTACGTCCTTTATTTCCGGTTGATCGCCGACATTGGCGCTACCGGCGCGCTCACGGTGACGTACCTGATCCCGATTTTCGGCTTCGCCTGGGGCGCGCTGTTTCTCGGCGAGGTGATCACGCCGGCGATGCTCGGCGGCGCGCTCGTCGTGATCCTGGGCACGGTGCTCGTCCTGCGCAACTAGAGTGCTAGCATCGGCCAGGGAGGCCGGGGTTGGAAGCTGCCGAAGCCAAGCGTCTTTTCGGGCGCATCGCGGCAAATATCGAGAGCGTCATGCGCGGTCAGCACGCCGCCGTACGCAAGCTGCTGGCCGCATTCGCCGGCGGCGGCCACGTGCTGATCGAGGATACGCCGGGTACTGGCAAGACCACGCTGGCAAAAGCGCTCGCCGCCTCGATCGGGGCGCGTTTTACCCGAGTGCAGTTCACCCCGGACCTTCTACCTTCGGACATCCTCGGCGTGTCGGTTTTCAACCAGCGCGAGCAGCAGTTCGAGTTCCGTCCCGGACCGGTCTTCACCTCGATCCTGCTCGCCGATGAAGTGAATCGCGCCTCGCCGCGCACGCAGTCGGCGCTGCTCGAGGTGATGGCGGAGGCCCAAGTGTCGATCGAGGGTCGCACGCACGTAATGGATCCGCTCTTCTTCGTCATTGCCACGCAGAACCCGGTGGAGTTCCGCGGCACCTATCCGCTGCCGGAAGCGCAGATGGATCGCTTCGCCATGTGTCTGTCGCTCGGCTATGTCGACGCCGACACTGAAGTCGCGGTCGTCACCGCGCAGGAGCTCGAGCATCCGCTCGTGCAGGCGCAGCCGGTCGCGACGCGAGAAGAGGTGCTCGCGCTGAAAGCCGCCGTGCGCCGCGTGCGCATCTCGGAAGAGCTCAAGCACTACATCGTCGAGCTCGTCAGGCGCACGCGATCGGCGCCGCAGGTGCTGCTCGGCTGCGGACCGCGCGGCTCGATCGCCCTGGTGCAATCCGCCAAGGCGCTGGCGCTCGTCGAAGGACGCGACTTCGTCACGCCGGAGGAAGTCCGCGCGCTTGCGCTCAGCGTCCTCGCGCATCGCATCGTGCTCGATCCGCAGGCGAAGTTCGCCGGTGCGAGCGGAGCGACGCTGATCAACGAGCTTCTGCGCGACACCAAAGTGCCGGCGTGAGGCGCATCACCTACGTCGCGCTGCGTGCCTTCAGCGCGCTGCAGCACTTCGGTAGCGAGCGTCTCACCCTCGCCGGCTGGCTGGTGCTCGGGGCCGCGGGCACGACCGCGGCGCTCGGCATCGACACGAACCGGACGATGAGCTACCAGGCCTTCACCTTCGGCGCCGCGCTGCTCGCCATCGGCTTCGTCGCTGCGGCGGTCTTTCGCGTAAGCGCCAGCGTCGTGCGAGAGCTGCCGCGATACGCGACCGCCGGCGAGCGTTTCGAATACCGGGTCGTGGTCCACAACCACGGCCGCCGGACGCTGGATGCGCTGATGGTGCGCGAAGCGCTGCGCGACCCGCGCCTGGGTTACGCGGAATGGCGACGCGCGCGCGAGCCGGGCGAAGAGCGACGCAACTGGTTCGACCGCAATCAGGGATATTTCCGCTGGCGCTGGCTGATCGAAAGCCGCACGCCTGAGCGCGCGGAGCGCGAGACGCTGCAGACGGTTCCGCCTGGTGAGCATCGCGCGGTGAGCTTGTGGATGCGGCCGCGGCGGCGCGGACGGCTGGAACTGGACGCGGTACAGCTCTCGCGCCTCGAGCCGCTCGGCCTCCTCCGCGGGCTCGCCAGGATTCGCGCTCCCGGCCGCGTCATCGCGCTTCCCAAGCGCTACCGGTTGCCGGCGATCGCGCTTCCCGGGCAGCGGCGCTTCCAGCAGGGCGGCGTGACGCTCGCGACGTCGGTCGGCGACTCCGAGGAATTCATCGGCCTGCGCGAGTACCGTCCGGGCGATCCGCTGCAGCGCGTGCACTGGAAGAGCTACGCCCGCACCGGCTCGCCGATCGTCAAGGAATACCAGGACGAGTTCTTCGAGCGCCATGCGCTGGTGCTCGATACCAGCACCGAGCGCGGCGAAGACACGGCCTTCGAAGAGGCCGTTGCCGTAGCCGCTTCTTTCGTCTACGCGATCGACACGCGCGAATGCCTGCTGGATCTCTTGCTCGTCGGCGGCGAAGTACGCACCTACACGGCGGGCCGCGGCCAGATGCAGCTCGAGCACATGCTCGAAGTGCTCGCCGGAGTGCGCGCCAGCGCGCCGGCCGACTTCGCCGATCTAAGTCGCGCCGTGCTGGCGCAGCGCGCTGCGCTGACCAGCTGCATCGTCGTTCTGCTGTCGTGGGATGAGGCGCGCAAGAACTTCATCGATCGCCTGCGACGCACCGGCGCCGAGTTGCGGGTGCTGCTCGTCTGCGATCAGGCGCATGCGCCGCAGCCCATGCCGCCCGGCATCGCGCTGCTCGATCCCGGCAACATCGGCGCCGGCCTCGCCGCCCTGCGATGAGTCTGCCGCCTTTCGTCCTCGCCGCTGTGCTCGGCTTCTGGGCCTGGCGCTCGGGCAACTACATGGCCGGCGCGCTGCTCGCGGTGCTGCTCGAAGCGCCGCGGTACGTTCGTCTGCGCTTCGAGCTGAGCTATGTCGACTTCACGCGCGTGGCGCAGCTCTGCACCGTGCTCTTCGTCGGCCTGCTTGCCTACCTGTTCGCCACGGTCGAGCCGCCGCGCACGGCGCGCGCGGTGCTGACCACGATGCTCTGGCTACCTGCGGTGCTCGCCCCGCTGGTCCTTACACAGCGTCTCTCCACCGGCGGCTCGCTGCCGCTCAGCGCGCTTTTCCGCTACCTGCGCAAGTTGCGCGAGCGCGATCCGGCTTACCGGGAGACCGGGCTCGACTTCGCACCGATCTATTGCGCTATTGCCCTCGTCGCTGCCGGGATTCCCAACACGCGCGATGTCTACTTCTATGCCGGCGTCGTCCTCGTGGCGAGCTGGGCGCTCATCGGCGCACGGCCGCGGCATGCACGGCTCGCCGCCTGGGCTGTCGCGCTGCTCGCTGCCGCCGGCCTCGGCTATGCAGGCCAGGCGGGCCTGAGCCACGCGCAGGCCGCGCTTGAGGATTGGTTAAGCGACTGGTACCTCGCCGGCATGGACACCAATCCGTACCAGAGCACCACCGATCTCGGCTCGGTCGGACGCCTGAAGATGGTGGAGGCCATCGTGCTGCGGGTCTATCCCCAAGCCCCGGGCGACGCGGTACCGAAGCTCCTTCACCGCGCGAGCTTCACTACCCTCGAAGGCAGCACCTGGGTCGCGCGTCGCGCGCCGATGGCCGCGCTCCTGCCGCTCGCGGACGGCACTACGTGGGAAGTCGCGCGAGGCGCCGGACAACATCGCACGCGAATCTTCACCCGGCTGGAAAGCGGCAAGGCCGTGCTTGCGCTGCCGGCGGGAACGGTGCGGCTCGAGGAGGCCGCAGCGCTGCTCATGCACCGTAACGCGCTCGGCGCCGTGCAAGCCGAGTTCGGCGGCGACTGGGCGCCTTACACCGCGAGCAGCGTGGGGACCACGACCGACTACGCGACGCCGGGCGACGACGATCTCGTACTGCCACGCCGCGACCGCGCGATGCTCGAACGCGTGGCGCAGCAGCTCGGCTTGCGCGGCCTACTCCCGACGCAGGCGCTCGAGCGCATCCATGAGCATCTGGCCGGCTTTGCGTATTCGACCTACCGCGAAGGCTCGATCCTGCCGGGACGCACGCCGCTGGAGGAATTCCTGCTGCATTCGAAGAGCGGCCATTGCGAATACTTCGCGGCCGCCACCACGCTGCTGCTGCGTGCCGCGGGCATTCCGGCGCGCTATGCGACAGGCTTCGCCGTGCAGGAATACAGCAAGCTCGAAGGCGCCTACCTCGTGCGCGCCCGCCATGCGCACGCCTGGGCGCGCGCCTATGTCGACGGGCAATGGATCGACGTCGACAACACGCCGCCCTCCTGGGCGCTTGAGGAAGAGCGGCAGGCGCCCTTGTGGGAAGGGGTTGCCGATTTCCTGCGCTGGGCGCAATTCAGCTGGACACAGGGCGGACCGCTGCGATTCGGCTTCGGCGGCGCCGGCGTGCTCGTCGCGCTGCTCGCGTTTTTCGTCTGGCGCCTGTTCCGCGGCAAGCGAGCCGCGTCGCAAGCGGCGCGAGGCACGCTGGCGCGCTCCTTCGCCGGCGCCGACTCCGAGTTCTATGCCGTCGAGGCCTGCCTCGCCCCGCGCGCGCCGTACGAGTCGCTCGGCGACTGGATCGCGCGCATCGCGCCGCCGCTCGACGCCGCGGTGCGCGAAGCGCTGGCGCAGCTCACTTTTCTGCACACCCGCTATCGCTTCGACCCGCGGGGCATCGATGCCGCCGAGCGCCGTGCATTACGCGAGCAGTCTCTCGCTCTCGCTGCTCGATTAAAATCATCCGATGGGTAGCGTCGTCGCGCTTGCGGGGCAAGTCGGAGGGGCGAAGCTCGCCGACGGCCTGTATCGTCTGCGCGGTCCTGCGCTCACGGTTATCGTGAACACCGGCGACGACTACGAGCACCTCGGACTATCGTTTTCGCCCGACCTCGACACCATGCTCTATACGCTCGCCGCCATCGCGTCTGCGAGCGCGGCCTGGGAGCCCGAGGGCGAAACGCACGCCGTGCACGCCATGCTCAAAGCGCTCGGCGGCCCGGACCGCCCGATTCACGGTGACCGTTCGCTCGCGGCGCCGCTCTTGCGCGCGGAAGGGCTCGCCAGCGGCCGCGCGCTCAGCGAGATCACGCTCAGCTTCTGCCGCAGCCTCGGCATCTCGGCGCGCGTGCAGCCGATGAGCGACGACCGCGTGCGCACCTACGTGCTGACCGAAGAAGGCGCCGTGACGTTCCAGGATTACTTCATGCAGCTCGCCTGCGAGCCGGCAGTGCGCGGCTTCCAATATGCCGGCGCCGATGAAGCCCGCATTCCCGATGGCGTGATCGAGGCGCTGCACGCCGAGGACCTCGAAGCGGTGATCCTCTGCCCGGCCAACCCGTACCACGTCATCCGCCCGATCCTCGAGATCGAGGGCATGAAGGAGCTCCTGCTGAAGCGCGGCGCACCGGTCATTGCCGTCACGCCGATCATCGGCGACCGCGCGCTCAAGGGCTCGGCCGCCAAAATGATGCGCGAACTCGGCCGCGAGCTGTCGGCCGTCTCGGTGGCCGGCGAGTATCGGCGCATCATCGACGGCTTCGTGCTCGACAGCGAGGATCTCGCGCTCGTCGACCGCGTGCGCTCGCTCGGCATCGACGTCGTGGCGCTGCCGACCATCATGCGCTCGATCGACGATCGCGTGGCGCTCGCCCAGGAGATCCTCGATTTCGCCGGCGCAGTTCGCGCGCGCATGGCTGCCGAGATCGAGTGAAGCGCGCTGCGCTGCTCGTCGTGGCGATGCCGCTCGTGGCGCTCGCCCGGCAGCCGGATCCGGTTCAGCGCGCGGTCATCGAGCGCGACCGGCAGTCGGCGGAGTTCGCGCGGCCTGAATTGCGCGACCTGCACCTGCGCCGCGATGTGCAGCATCTGCCCGCGCGGCCCGACGAGCGGACGCTCGAAGAGCGCGAGCGCGATGCGCAGTCGCCCGCCATCGAGAAGCCGGCGAGCACGCCGGACTACACGCCCCTACCGCTCCCAGGGGGGGCGCGCCACGGCGTCGATCCCATACCGGTCCAGCGCGGCGGCGGCTAGCTTCGCGTCGAGCGCGGCCAGCGCCGCGACCGCGATGTGCTTGGCGTCCACTTCGAAGAACGAGCGCAGCGCGGCGCGCGTGTCGCTGCGGCCGAAGCCGTCGGTGCCGAGCGCGGTATAGGAACGCGGCACGTAGGGCCGGATGAGATCGGCCACGGCCCGCACGTAGTCGCTGGCCGCGACGATCGGACCCTTCGTCGGCGCGAGGCACTGCTCGACCCAGCTCGTCGCCTTGCGCCCGAGGCGCCGCTCGCGCTCGACGCGCATGCCGTCGCGGCGCAGCTCGGTGAACGACGTGACGCTCGACACTCCGGCCGAGATGTTCCAGTCGGCCTGCAGCAGGTCGGCGGCCGCGATGACTTCGCGCAGGATCGGTCCCGAACCGAGGAGCTGCACCTGGCTGCCTTCGCGCAGGCGGTACATGCCTCGCAGCATTCCTTCGCGCGCGCCTTCGGGCGCCGCGGGGTGCGGGTAGTTTTCGTTTGCGACCGTGACGTAATAGAAGACGTCTTCCTGGGCCTCGAGCATGCGGCGCGCGCCGTCCTCGACGATGGCCGCGAGCTCGTAGCCGAAGCACGGGTCGTAGGCGCGGCAGTTCGGGATCGTGCTCGCGGCGAGATGCGAGGCGCCGTCCTGGTGCTGCAGTCCCTCGCCGGCGAGCGTCGTGCGCCCCGCGGTGCCGCCGACGAGAAAGCCGCGCGAGCGTGAGTCGGCGGCGGCCCAGATGAGATCGCCTACCCGCTGGAAGCCGAACATCGAGTAATAGATGTAGAACGGCAGCATCGCTGTGCCATGCGCGGAGTACGCCGTTGCAGAGGCGAGCCACGATGAAAGCGCGCCCGCCTCGGTGATCCCCTCCTCCAGGATCTGCCCATCCTTCGCCTCACGGTAGTAGAGCAGCTCGTCCTGGTCCTCCGGGTCGTACAGCTGTCCGACCGACGAATAGATGCCGAACTGGCGGAAGAGCGTCTGCATGCCGAACGTGCGCGCCTCATCCGCGACGATCGGCACGACCCGCTTGCCGATGGATTCGTCCTTCATCAGCTGGGCGAGGATCTGCACGAACGCCATCGTGGTCGACTGGCTGCGCTCGCTCGAGCTCAAGGCCGGCACGGCGAGCTTCGGTGCCGACACGGCGCGCACCGGCACGTAGCCGCCGAGCGCCTGGCGACGCGCATGCAGGTATTTCATCTCCTGGCTGTCGCGGCCCGGATCGAGGAAGCGCAGCTGCGCCACGTCCTCGTCCGACAGCGGCACCGCAAAGCGGTCGCGAAACGCGCGCAGCGCTTCGTCGTCGAGCTTTTTCTGCTGGTGCGTGCCCATCTTGCCCTGGCCCCAGTGGCCCATGCCGTAGCCCTTCTTGGTCTGGGCGAGGATCACCGTCGGCTGGCCCTTGTGCTCGGCGGCCGCACGATACGCCGCGTAGATCTTCACCGGATCGTGCCCGCCGCGGCGCAGGCGGTCGATGTCGTCGTCGCTCATGCCGGCGATGAGCTCGGTGAGCTCGGGGTACTTGTTGAAGAAATGCTCGCGGTTGAAGCGCCCGTCGGTGGCGGCATACGTCTGGAACTCGCCGTCGACGGTCTCGTGCAGCCGCTTGAGCAGCACCCCATCGTGGTCGCGCGCGAAAAGCGCGTCCCAGTCCGCGCCCCAGAGGAGCTTGAGCACGTTCCAGCCCGCGCCGGCGAAGAGTCCCTCGAGCTCCTGCACGATCGAGCCGTTGCCGCGCACGGGACCGTCCAGGCGCTGCAGGTTGCAATTCACCACGAAGATCAGGTTGTCGAGGCCCTCGCGCGCGGCCACCGATAGACCCGCCAGCGATTCCGGCTCGTCCATCTCGCCATCGCCAACGAACGCCCACACCTTACGCGGCGCAGTCGAGAGCTCATTTTTCAATATGCCGCGATGCTCGAGGTAGCGCATGAAGCGCGCCTGATAAACGGCATTGAGCGGCCCGAGCCCCATCGAGCCGGTGGGGAACTGCCAGAACTCGGGCATCAGGTACGGGTGGCAATACGAGCTCAGCCCGCGGCCACCGGTTTCCCGGCGGTAATGGGCGAGGCGCTCCTCCGGCAGCCGGCCCTCTAGGAAGGCGCGCGCGTAGACGCCCGGCGCCGAGTGCGGCTGGAAATACACCAGGTCATCGGCGCGGAAGAAATGGTTGAAGCCGACCTCGAAAAGGTCGGCGGCCGATGCATAGCTCGCGATGTGGCCGCCAAGCTCGGGAGAGGCGCGGTTGGCGCGCACCACCATGGCGAGCGCGTTCCAGCGCACGATCGCCGAAATGCGGCTCTCGACTTCGAGGTTCCCCGGGAACTGCGGCTGCTCGGCAAGCCCGATCGAATTCTTGTAGGGCGTGTTGAGCACCGGCGGCAGCGGCACGCGCCGGGCGCGAGCATGGTCGAGCAGCTTGCGCAGCAGGAATGTCGCGCGCTCGCGGCCTTCGGATTGCACGAGCGCATCGAAGGCATCGAGCCATTCGCGGGTCTCCTGCGGATCCGCGTCCGGCGGGTTTACGCGCCAGAAGGCGGAAGTGACGATGTCGGCGAGATCGGTCATGGCGAAATGTTATGCCCACCCGACTCTTGTAGCCCTACCGGGCCCTCGACGCCGCGGGAGCGGGTGCTATACTTGGCGCCGCAGTGATTCAAAGGTAGCGTATTTGCACCCCTCACCCGTCGCAATCAGCGTCGTCAGTAGCGAGTCAAATCACTTCCTTGATCGTCTTGCCCGGCTTCGTCGCGGCCGGAATCGTCGCGGCACATCAAAGGAAGTAGATCAATGGCAACCGGTACCGTTAAGTGGTTCAACGACTCCAAAGGCTTCGGCTTCATCACCCCGACTGAGGGCGGCGAAGATCTGTTCGCGCATCACACGGCGATCCAGATGAGCGGCTTCAAGACGCTGAAGGAAGGCCAGAAGGTGGAGTTCGAAGTGAAGCGCGGCCCGAAGGGCCTGCAAGCGGCGAACATCAAACCGCTGTAATCGGCTTCACCGAGAAAGAAAGGCCCGCGGCTCGCGGGCCTTTTTCATTTGTGGTGCCGGCTGCAGGAATCGAACCCGCGACCAACGGTTTACAAAACCGCTGCTCTACCAACTGAGCTAAGCCGGCCCGAACTTTTGGGTCCGCAGCGCGAGACGCCGCGCTGCGAAGCAAAAGACTACTACTTGATGCGGCGGAGAGTGGGCTTGCCGCCGCCGGCAGGCTTCTTCGGCGGCTCGGGTGTTGCCGGCGCAGGAAGCGCCGCGGGCGACCGGGTGTTGGCGGACACCGACTCGGTCTCGCCCTTGGTCTGCACGCCGGGCTTCGCGCCTTCGACGTCGAAGGTCATGCCGTGGCCGGTCTCGCGCGCGTAAAGCGCATAGACGTTCGTGATCGGCACGGAAATCTGGCGCGCGACGCCGCCGAAGCGCGCCGAGAACTCGATGAGCTCGTTCCCCATCTGCAGCTTGTGCACGGCGTTGGGGCTGATGTTGAGCGTGATCTCGCCGCCCTTCACGTACTCGGGCGGCACCTGGGTGCGCGAATCGACCTTCACCGCGAGATGCGGCGTGTAGCCATTGTCCACGCACCATTGGAAGAGCGCGCGCAGCACATAGGGCTTGGTCGGGATCTCTTTCATTTCACCGAGGCGTCTGACCTACTTGCGCATCACCTTTTCCGACGGCGTGAGCGCCTCGATGAACGCCGGCCGCGAGAAGATGCGCTCGGCGTACTTCATTAGCGGCGCGGCCGTCTTGCCGAGCTTGATGCCGTAGTGGTCCAGCCGCCAGAGGAGCGGCGCGATCGCGACGTCGAGCATGGTGAAGTCGTCGCCCAGCATGTGCTTGGTCTTGGTGAACACCGGCGCGAGCTCGATCAGGCGATCGGTGACGTGCTGGCGCGAGCGCTCCACCGCCTTCTCCTTGCCGGATTCGAGGGCCTCGATCTGCGAGAAGAGCTCGACCTCCATGTTGAAGAGCATGAGGCGCGCCCGCGCGCGCATCACCGGGTCGGCCGGCATCAGCTGCGGGTGCGGGAAGCGCTCGTCGATGTACTCGTTGATGATGTTGGACTCGTAGAGGATGAGGTCCCGCTCGACCAGCACCGGCAGCCGGTTGTACGGGTTCATCACCGCGATGTCCTCGGGCTTGTTATAGAGATCCACGTCGATGACCTGGAAATCCATGCCCTTCTCGTAGAGCACGAAGCGGCAGCGATGGCTGAAAGGGCACGTAGTGCCCGAGTAGAGTTGCATCATGGCTTGAGTCGGACTCCTGGGCGCGGTGCGCCCGGCTACTTCACGTCTTTCCAGTATTCCTTCTTGAGCAGATAGGCGAACGCGAACACGATGGCGAGGGCGAACAGCACGAAGATGCCGATCGGCCGGCGGTTGATGCCGTTGGGCTCGCCCGCGTAGGCCAGGAAGTTCACCAGGTCGCGCACCGTGGCGTCGTATTCAGCCGCGGTCTGCGTGCCCTTGGTGATTTCCGACCATTTGTATTCCACCGTCGTGTGGCCGCCTTCCTTGCGCGACTCGAGCTCCAGGCCGCGCTGCCCCTGCAGCGCCCAGAGCGCGTGCGGCATGGCGACATCCGGGAACAGGGCGTTGTTCCACCCGGTGGGCCGCTTCGGGTCGCGGTAGAACGTCCGCAGGTACGTATAGAGCCAGTCGGCGCCGCGCGATCGCGCGATGACCGAAAGGTCGGGCGGCGCGGCGCCGAACCAGGCCTTGGCCTCCTTGGGATTGAAGGCAATCCTCATCGGCTCGCCGATCTTCTCGGCGGCGAACATCAGGCTGTCCTTGATCTGCGCCTCGGTCAGGCCGATCTCTTTCAGGCCGTCGTAGCGCATGAACTGCATGCCGTGGCAGCCCATGCAGTAGTTCATGTAGGTGCGGACGCCCGATTGCAGGCTGACGAGGTCGCGCGGGTCGTGCGGCGAGCGATCGAGGCGATAGCCGCCTTCGCTGGCGAAGGCGAGCAGAGGCGCGGCGAGCAGGATGGCGAGGAAAGTTTTCATATTAGTGGTGGTACACCACCCGCTCGGGCACCGGCAGCACCTTGTCGCGCGCCGTGTACCAGGGCATGAGGAAGAAGAAGAGGAAGTAGATCACCGAGCAGATGCGCGCCACCCAGGTGGCGACGTCCCTCGTGTCGAGAAAGAACGCATCGAAGCCGAACTGGCCCCAGACGGTGGTCGGCTCGGTGCCGAGATAGCCCAGGACGAAGAACACGATCACGAAAGCCGCGAGCCACGATTTGTACAGCGTGCCTCGGTAACGGATCGATTTCACCGGCGAGCGATCGAGCCAAGGGAGGAAGAAGAGAATCATGGTGGCGACGCCCATCGCCAGCACGCCCGGAAACTGCGAATGGAAGAGCGGCGGCACCGCGCGCAGGATCGAGTAGTAGGGCGTGAAGTACCACACCGGCGCGATGTGCAGCGGCGTCTTCAGCGGATCGGCCGGGATGAAGTTGTTACCTTCCAGGAAATAGCCGCCCATCTCCGGCACGAAGAACATGACGAAGCAAAAGATGGCGAGAAACATCACCGCGCCGACCAGGTCCTTGACCGTGTAATACGGATGGAACGGAATGCCGTCGAGATAGTGGCCGTCGGGGCCTTTCATTTTCTTGATGTCGACCCCGTCGGGGTTGTTCGAGCCGACGTCGTGCAGCGCAAGCAGGTGCGTCACCACGAGGCCGAGGAGCACCAGCGGGAACGCGATCACGTGCAGCGCGAAGAAGCGGTTGAGCGTGACGTCCGACACGACGTAATCGCCACGAATCCAGAGCGAGAGGTCGGGTCCGATAAACGGCACCGTGCCGAAGAGGTTCACGATCACCTGCGCGCCCCAGTACGACATCTGCCCCCACGGCAGGAGATAGCCGAAGAAAGCCTCTCCCATCAGGGTCAGATAGATCAGCACACCGAACACCCAGACCAGCTCGCGCGGCCCCTTGTGCGAGCCGTAGAGCAGCGCGCGGAACATGTGCAGGTAGACGACGATGAAGAAGGCGGAGGCGCCGGTCGAATGGATGTAACGGATGATCCAGCCGCCGGGCACGTCGCGCATGATGTATTCGACGGAACCGAACGCCAGGTTCGCGTCCGGCTTGTAGTTCATCGTCAGGAAGATGCCCGAGACGATCTGGATCACGAGCACGAGCAGCGCGAGCGAGCCGAAGTAGTACCAGAAGTTGAAGTTCTTCGGCGCGTAATACTCGGCGGCATGCTTGCGCCATTCCGCGCCGACGGTCGGCATGCGCGAGTCGAACCACTCCCAGCCTCGCCGTAGTACGCGAGTGACCATGCCTACGCCCCCTTGGTTTTTTCGTCTTCGCCGACGACGATCTTCGAGTCGGACACGATCGTATAAGGCGGCACCACGAGATTGAGCGGCGCCGGCGAGCCTTTGAACACGCGCCCGGCGAGATCGAACTTCGAGCCGTGGCACGGGCAGTAGAAGCCCCCCGGCCAGTCGGCACCCATCTCGGCCTTGGCTTCCGCTGGCTTTACCTGCGGCGAGCAGCCGAGGTGCGTGCACACGCCGACCAGCACCAGTACTTCCGGATTCTTGGAGCGATATTCGTTCTCGGCGTATTTCGGCTGATCGGACGCCTTGGAATCGGCGTCGGAGAGCCGCGGCTCCACCGACTTCAGCGATTCGAGCATTTCCTTCGTGCGGCGCAGGATCCACACCGGCTTGCCGCGCCACTCGACCACGCCGAGCTCGCCGGGCGCGATGCGCGAAACATCGATCTCCACTGGCGCGCCAGCCGCGCGTGCGCGCTCGGATGGCCACATGCTTGCGGCAAAGGGCACCGCGGCAGCTAAGCCGGCCGCTCCACCGACCGCCGAGGTCGCGACGATGAGATTGCGCCGCGTCTTGCTTACTTTTTCGTTATCGCTCATGAAGATGCCGTTCTTATGGGAGGGCGCAAAAGTCCGCGATTGTAGCGATGCGCTTTCGGCTTGTCCACGATTTCGCGCGTAAGCGCCTAGTTTTCAAGGGGATTTTTGTATACTGGCGCCTCCCCGATGCTGCGCCTCTGGCTCATCTTCGCGCAGGCCACGACCGTCGCCGTTGCCGCGCTGTTCGTAGTCTCGACTTTCCGCCCGGAATGGCTGCCGCTGCGCACCGGCACGTCCGCTCCCATTCTGCAGACGAGCACTTCCGCCGCTCCCGCCGCGGGTGCCAACACGTACGCCGACGCGGTGCAGCGCGCGACGCCTTCGGTGGTCAACATCTTCAGCTCGAAGGAAGTGCGTGCGCAACGCCATCCTCTCCTCAACGACCCGATCTTCCGGCGCTTTTTCGGCGATCAGTTACCCGACGAGGCGCAACGCGCGTCGAGCCTTGGCTCGGGCGTGATCGTCAGCGCGAGCGGTTATGTGCTCACCAACCACCATGTCGTCGAAGCGGCAGACGAAATCGAGGTCGCCCTCGCCGACGGCAAGAAGCTGCTGGCGAAGATGGTGGGCAACGACCCGGAAACCGACCTCGCCGTGCTGCGCGTCAGCGCCGAAGACTTGCCCGCGATCAGCTTCGGCACCTCGGAAACGCTGCGCGTCGGCGACGTCGTGCTCGCCATCGGCAATCCGTTCGGCGTCGGACAGACCGTGACGAGCGGCATCATTTCCGCGCTCGGCCGCACCGGCCTTGGCATCAACACGTTCGAGAATTTCATCCAGACCGATGCCGCCATCAATCCCGGCAACTCCGGCGGCGCGCTCATCGACGCGAACGGAAATCTGATCGGTATCAACACCGCCATCTTTTCGCGTTCGGGCGGCTCGATGGGCATCGGCTTCGCGATTCCCGTGTCGACGGCGAAGATGGTGCTCGACCAGATCGTGAAATCGGGCGGCGTGACGCGCGGCTGGATCGGCGTCGAAGTGCAGGAGATCACGCCCCCCGTCGCGGACTCCTTCAAGCTCGGCACCGCGCGCGGCGCGCTCATCGCCGGCGTGCTGCGCGGCGGGCCGGCCGACAAGGCGGGCGTCAAGCCCGGCGACGTGCTCCTCGAGGTGCAGGGCAAACCGGTCGCCGATCCGGCAGGCATGCTCAACCTCATCGCCGCGCTCGCGCCCGGGCAATCGGCGAAAGTGAGGCTCAAGCGCCAGGGCCAGGATGTCGATGCCACCGTCACCGTAGGACGCCGACCGAAGCCGCCAGCCCGCGCGGAATAGAATCGAAGCGGTTTTTCAAACAAGGGGGAACAAGTGAAGCTGCGCAAGACCATGGCCGGGATTTCGCTCGCGGCGCTGGCCGGATTCGCGTTTGGCCAAGCGAAGGAAATTCGCATCGCCCATGTCTACGACAGGACCGGGCCGCTCGAGGCCTACGCCAAGCAGACGCAGGCCGGACTGATGATGGGCTTCGAATACGCGACCGGCGGCAAGATGGAAGTCCTCGGCCGCAAGATCGTGGTGATCGAGAAGGACAGCCAGACCAAGCCCGACGTGGGCAAGGCGCAGCTCGCCGCGGCGTACGGCGACGACAAGGCGGACCTGGCGATCGGTCCGACCAGTTCGGGCGTGGCGCTCGCCATGCTGCCGGTCGCCGAGGAATCGAAGCGCATCCTGCTCGTCGAGCCGGCCGTTGCCGACCAGATCACCGGCGAGAACTGGAACCGCTACATCTTCCGCACCGGGCGCAGTTCGTCGCAGGACGCGATTGCCAACGCGGTGGCCGTCGGCAAGAAAGACACGGTGATCGCCACGCTCGCGCAGGACTACGCGTTCGGTCGCGACGGCGTGAAGGCGTTCAAGGACGCGCTCGCGGGCAGCGGCGCGCAGATCGTGCACGAGGAATACGCGCCACAGCAGAACACCGATTTCACCGCACCGGCCGAGCGCATCTTCAATGCGCTGAAGGACAAGAAAGGCCGCAAGGTGATCTTCGTCATCTGGGCCGGCCAGACGCCCGTCGGCAAGCTGGCCGATCTGAAGCCCGAGCGCTTCGGCATCGAGATCGCGACCGGCGGCAACATCCTGCCGGCGCTCGCCGCCTACAAGGCGGTGCCGGGCATGGAAGGGGCGACCTACTACTACTACGAGCATCCGAAGAACAAGGTGAACGACTGGCTGGTCGCCGAGCACGAGAAGCGCTTCAAGTCGCCGCCGGACTTCTTCACCGCCGGCGGCATGGCCGCGGGCATCGCGGTGGTCGAAGCGCTGAAGAAGGCGGGCAGCACCGATACGGAAAAGCTCATCGCCGCCATGGAAGGGCTTTCGTTCGACACGCCCAAGGGCCGCATGACCTTCCGCAAGGAAGACCACCAGGCCATGCAGTCGATGTACCACTTCAAGATCAAGGTCGACCCGAACGTGGCCTGGGCGATTCCGCAGCTCGTGCGCGAGATCAAGTCCGAGGAGATGAAGATCCCGATCCGGATTAAGAAATAAACCCGGTACTGCAGAAATAGATCCGGTACTGCAGACGCGCGGCCTGACGATCCGCTTCGGCGGCCACGTCGCCGTCGACGGCGTGTCGTGCGAGTTCCGGCCCGGCACGCTCACCGCGATCGTCGGGCCGAATGGCGCGGGCAAGACCACCTACTTCAACCTGATCTCGGGTCAGCTCCCCGCCTCGAGCGGGGAGGTGCGGCTCTTCGGCGAGGACATTACTCGCATGGGCGCCCCGAGCCGCACCAAGCGCGGCATCGGGCGCGCCTTCCAGCTGACGAACCTGTTCCCGCGCTTGAGCGTGCTGGAGAACGTCCGCCTCGCCGTACAGGCGCGAGCGAACGCCGGCAAGAGCCTGCTCGCGACGTGGGGCTCGCACGTCGAGCTGATTCGCCGCGCCGAGCATTACCTCGAGCGCGTGGCACTCGCAGCAAAGCGCGATGCCATCGCGGCCTCGCTGTCGCACGGCGACCAGCGCAAGCTCGAGGTCGCGATCCTGCTCGCGCTCGAGCCCGAAGTGTTCATGTTCGACGAGCCCACGGCCGGCATGAGCGTCGACGAGGTGCCGGTGATCCTCGATCTCATCAGCCACATCAAGGCGCAAGGCGACAAGACGGTGCTGCTCGTCGAGCACAAGATGGATGTGGTGCGCTCGCTCGCCGATCGTATCGTCGTGCTGCACCAAGGGCAGCTCGTCGCCGAAGGCGCGCCGGCCGATGTGATCGCCTCTCCGATCGTGCAGGAAGCCTATCTGGGCGTCGCTCGTGCCTGACCTATTGGAGCTGACCGCAGTCCAGACGCACATCGGGCAATACCACATCCTGCACGGCGTCGATTTAAGCGTCGCGCCGAACTCGCTCACCATGCTTCTCGGCCGGAACGGCGCCGGGAAGACCACCTGCCTGCGCACGATCATGGGTTTGTGGCGCGCCTCGGCGGGCACGATCCGCTTCGACGGAAATGAAATTCAGCATCTGGAAACGCCAACGCTCGCGCGGCGCGGCATCGCCTACGTACCCGAGAACATGGGCATCTTCGCCGGCCTCACCGTGCGCGAAAACCTCCGGCTCGCCGCGCGCGAAGGAGAGCCGGACGAGAGGCGCCTCGACCGGATCTTCGCCCTGTTCCCGGCGATGAAGAAGTTCTGGCACGGCCTCGCCGGCAACCTGTCCGGCGGACAGAAACAGATGCTCGCCATCTCGTGCGCCATCGTCGAGCCGCGCAAGCTGCTTCTGGTGGATGAGCCGACCAAGGGCCTCGCACCCGCCGTCATCCAGGCGATGGTCGATGCCTTCCGGGAGCTGAAGCGCGACACCGCGCTGCTCGTGGTCGAGCAGAACTTTCATTTCGCCCGCTCGCTCGGCGACGCGGTCGCCGTCATGGACTCGGGACGGATCGTCCATCGCGGACGCATGGCCGAGCTCGCCGCGGACGAGACACTGCAGCAGCGCCTGCTGGGTCTTTCGCTGGACGCCCACCAGTGAAGGACTGGATCCCGCTCGCGCTGCTGCCGGCGATCGCGCTCCTCGCGTTGCCGCTCGTGCCGAGCGCGCCGACCTGGCTGACGCTCACCGTGGCGGGACTCGCCATGGGGATGATGATCTTCATGATGGCGTCGGGCCTGACGCTCGTCTTCGGCCTGATGGACGTGATGAACTTCGCGCACGGCGCTTTCATTTCGGTCGGCGCCTATGCCGGCGCTTCGGTGCTGCTCGCCATGAAGAGCTCGATGCAGGCGCCGACGCTCGCCGGCAACCTCGTCGCGATCGTGCCCGGCGTGCTGGCGGCGATGGCGCTGGCCGGCGCGCTCGGCTGGTTCTTCGAGCGGGTCGTGGTGCGCCCGGTATACGGCGATCACCTGAAGCAGATCCTCGTGACGACCGGCGGACTCATCGTCTGCGAGCAGCTGATTCACGTCGTCTGGGGCCCCGACCTCATTCCCCTGCCGCGGCCGGCCACGTTGACGGGATCGTTTCTGCTCGGCGACGCCGCCATCGAGCGCTATCGCGTGCTGGCGGTCGTCGTCGGCCTTGTCGTGTTCGGCGCGATGTGGCTGGTGCTCAACCGGACCAAGCTCGGCCTGCTGATCCGCGCCGGCGTGGAGAACATCGAGATGGTCGAATCGCTCGGCTACCGCATCCGGCGCTTGTTCGTCGCAGTGTTCGTCGCCGGCTCGGCGCTCGCCGGCCTCGGCGGCATCATGTGGGCGATGTACCAGGAGTCGCTCACCGCCGCCATGGGCATGCAGGTGATGGTGGCGATCTTCATCGTGATCATCATCGGCGGCCTCGGCTCGGTGGGCGGGTGCTTCGTCGGCGCGCTGCTCGTCGGCCTGCTGGCGAACTACGTCGGCTATGTCGCACCAAAGCTCGCCCTCGGCTCGAACATCCTGCTGATGGTCCTGATTCTGCTCTGGCGCCCGCGCGGCCTTTATCCGGTGGGCAAGTGATCCGTACGCTGCTCTCCAACGACCTGCCGCGCAGCCGGGCGCTGACGGCGGTACTGCTGATCATCCTGCTCGGGCTGGCCGCGACGCCCTTCGTTTTCCCCGGCACGCGTTCGCTCAACGTCGCGGCGAAGGTCGCAGTCTTCATCCTGCTCGTCGCGAGCTACGACCTCCTGCTCGGCTACACCGGCATCGTCTCGTTCGCGCACACCATGTTTTTCGGCATCGGCGGCTACGGCGTCGCGATCGCCGCCGCGAAGCTCGGACCGACGTGGTGGAATCTCGCGCTCGGTATCGTTGTCGCGCTGCTGCTCAGCGCCGCCGTCGCCTTTGCCATCGGCCTCCTGTCATTGCGCGTGCGAGCCATCTTCTTCGCCATGATCACCCTGGCGGTCGCGTCCTTCTTCCAGATCCTCGCCTCCCAGCTTTCCGACTTCACCGGCGGCGAGGATGGGCTCAACTTCCGCCTGCCGGAGCTGCTGCGCGACCGGCTGGTCGCCTACTACTTGGTGTTCGCGCTGTCCCTCGCGCTTTTCCTGCTGCTGCTGCGCGTGGTCAACTCGCCGTTCGGCCGCGTGCTCCTCGCCGTGCGCGAGAACGAGTTTCGCGCCGAAGCGCTCGGCTACCGCACCGTGATCTATCGCACCGTCGCGAACTGCCTTGGCGCGCTTCTCGCCACTGCGTCAGGGGTGCTCTACGCGATCTGGCTGCGCTATACCGGCCCGGACACGACGCTTTCGTTTTCGATCATGATCGACCTGCTCCTCATGGTCGTGATCGGCGGCATGGGCACGATGTACGGCGCGGCGATCGGCGCCACGCTGTTCGTCGTCGCGCAGAACTATCTGCAGGACCTGATGAAGCTCGCGTCAGGCGCCGCCCAGGGCGTACCTCTGCTGCCGGATCTCTTGCATCCGGACCGCTGGCTTCTCTGGCTCGGCGTGCTGTTCATCGTTTGCATCTATTACTTCCCGTCCGGCATCGTCGGGCGCCTGCGGCGGTGAAATCCCGATACCTCATCTGCGAAGGACGCGAGATCCATTTCACGGAATGGGGCGCCGATCGCGCCGAGACGGTCATCGCGTGGCACGGCCTTGCCCGCACGGCGCGCGACATGGATGAGCTCGCCTCGCACTTGAGCGCCCGCTACCGCGTGATCCGCCCCGATACCTGGGACGCAGCCTGTCGCAATGGAGCCCGCACCCCGAGCGCGAGTATTGCCTCGACTTCTACGGCCGGCTCGCGCTCTCGCTCATGGAGCAGCTCGGCATCCGCGACTGCCATTGGGTCGGCGCATCGATGGGTGGAGCGCTCGGCATCCGCCTCGCGGCGGGCGCGCTCAAGCGCCGCATCAAGCGCCTGGTCGTGAACGACATGGGGCCGAAGATCGCCGACGCCGCAGTGGAGCGCATCAAAGCTTACGCGGGCAAGCCGCCGCAATTGGATCGCGTGTCGGAGCTCGAGCAGTACTTCCGCACCATCTACGAGCCCTACGGCTGGCTGTCGGACGAGCAATGGGCGGCATGGGACGCGATCGAGGCGCCGACGCTCTGTCTGCGCGGCGAAACATCGGATCTTCTTTTACCGGAAGTCGCGGCGGAGATGCGGCACCGCGGGCCGAAGGCGACGGTGATCACCATCGCCGGCTGCGGCCACGCCCCGCCACTCAATGTGCCGGATCAGCTGAGTCTTGTGGAACGCTTTTTGAGCGGGAGATGAAGCGGGCGCAGAAGAGTCCGGCCTCGTAGAGCACGCACATCGGCACCGCCAGCATGAACTGCGACAGCACGTCGGGCGGCGTGACGACGGCAGCAACGACGAACGCGCCGACGATCACGTAGGGGCGAGCGTCTTTCAGCTGCTCGATCGTGACGATGCCCATGCGCACGAGAACGATGACCACGATCGGAATCTCGAACGTCACGCCGAAGGCGAGAAACATGGTGATGACGAAGCTGAAATAGGCCTCGATGTCCGGCGCCGGCGTAATCGATTTCGGCGCGAAGCCATGGATGAAGGCAAACACCTTCTGGAAGACGAAGAAGTAGCAGAAACCCACTCCGGACAGGAACAGCCCCGTGCTCGCGATGACGAGCGGCAGGGCAAGGCGCTTCTCGTTCTCGTAGAGGCCCGGCGCGACGAAGGCCCACGCCTGATAAAGCACGACCGGCAGCGCGATGAGGAACGCCGCCAGCGCGGTCACCTTCACCGGCACCATGAACGGCGTGATGACGCCGGTGGCGATCATCTTCGCGCCTTCGGGCAGCGCGCTCATGAGAGGCGCGGCAAGGATGTCGTAGATGTAGCCCGAGCCCGGCCAGATGAAGAGCGCGATGAACAGCACGAGCACCGCGCCGACCGCCTTCATCAATCGTTCGCGCAGCTCGATCAGGTGCGAGATGAAGCTTTCCTGGTCGCTCACGCCGCGCTCTTCTCTTCGGGCTTCTTGTCTTCCACCTTCTTTTCGCCCTGCTTCTCGCCCTCCACCGCCTTGTTCAAGTCATCGGCCGTCTTGTGGAGCTCGCTGTCGACGGACGACTGGACATCGGTCGCCGCCTTCTGCATCGAGTCGCGCATCTTGCGCAGCTCTTCCAGCTCGATCTCGCGGTTGATGTCGGCCTTGACGTCGGCCACATAGCGCTGCATGCGGCCCAGCAGATGGCCGACGGTGCGCGCCACGCGCGGCAGCTTCTCTGGGCCGATCACGATCAGCGCGACGACGCCGATGACGAGGAGCTCGGAAAATCCGATGTCGAACATTAGGTAGAGACTAAAAAGGCGCCCCAGCAGGCGCCTTTGTTTGCGGCCGGCGGGACGCTCAGGCCTTGTGCTCGGTCTTGCCGCGCACTTCGCCTTCGACCGTCTTGCCCGTGACCTGCGGCGCGGGCGTCTCCATCGCCTTGTCGCTCGTGCCTTCGCGCATGCCGTCCTTGAAGCCGCGCACCGCGCCGCCAAGATCCGCGCCGATATTGCGCAGCTTCTTGGTGCCGAAAATCAGCATCACGATCACCAGCACGATCAGCCAATGCCAAATGCTGAACGAACCCATAAACGTCTCCTAAATTCTCTTGGAAAGCATCGGGCCGAGGGGTTCCAGCCCGCCTAGAACGTGCATGTGGACATGATACACCTCCTGATGCCCAACTCGGCCGTTGTTGATGATGGTGCGGAAGCCGTCGGTCGCGCCCGCCTCGCTCGCGAGCCGGCCGGCGAGGCCGAGAAGCTTGCCCAGCGCGGGATAGTGTCCCGGCTCGGCGTCGTACAGCGTCGCGATATGCGTTTTTGGCACGAGCAGGAAATGCACCGGCGCCTGCGGCCGGATGTCATGGAACGCCATGACCTCATCGTCGTCGTAGATCTTCTTCGCGGGAATCTGGCCGCGCCCGATCTTGCAGAAAATGCAATTGGGATCTGTCATTTCTTCCTCGCCGCCTTTTCATCGAGGCCGGAGATTCCCTCGCGGCGATGCATCTCGGCCAGCACATCCGCCGGGCCCAGGCCGTAGCGCGCGAGCACGATCATCGAGTGAAACCACAGATCTGCGGTCTCGCGTACGAGTGCGAGACGATCGCCGCCCTTCGCGGCGAGCACGGTCTCGGTCGCCTCTTCGCCGATCTTCTTCAGCATGGCGTCGTCGCCCTTGGCGAAGAGCTGCGCGACGTAGGACTTCGCGGGATCGCCGCCCTTTCGCTCGTTGATCGTGGCGGCGATTCGTTCCAGCGTTTCGTAGAGGCCTGGTTTCATTTTTTATAAATGGTGGCGGGATCCTTCAGCACCGGATCGGTCGTCACCCAGCTCCCGTTTTCGAGTTTTCGGTAGAAACAGCTTTCGCGGCCGGTGTGACAGGCGATGCCGCCGACCTGCTCCACCCGCAGGAGAATCGCATCGGAGTCGCAGTCGAGCCGCAACTCCCGCACCTTCTGCACGTGACCCGACTCTTCGCCCTTGCGCCAGAGCTTGCGGCGCGAGCGCGACCAGTACACCGCCTCGCTTGTCGCCGCCGTCTTCTCCAGCGCCTCGCGGTTCATCCAGGCGACCGTCAGTACGCGGCCGCTGTTCGCATCCTGCGCGACCGCTGCGATCAACCCGTCGCCATTCCACGGCACCTCGTCGAGCCAGCTCATGCGCGCACCTCGATACCTCGCTGCTTTAGGTGCGCTTTCGCCTGCCGCACGGTGTACTCACCGAAGTGAAAGATGCTCGCGGCGAGCACGGCGTCGGCCTTGCCCTCCAGCACGCCCTGCGCAAGATGCTCAAGATTGCCGACGCCGCCCGAGGCGATCACGGGTACGCTCACCGCCTCGGACACCGCACGCGTCAGACCAAGGTCAAAGCCCTCGCGCGTGCCGTCGCGATCCATGCTCGTGAGCAGGATCTCGCCCGCGCCGGTGTCCGTCATGCGCCGCGCCCATTGCACGGCGTCGAGTCCGGTCGCTCGGCGCCCGCCATGCGTGAAGACCCCCCAGCCGGAGCCGCTGCGCTTGGCATCGATCGCGACCACGATGCATTGTGCGCCGACGATGCCGGAAGCCTCGCGCACCAGCTCCGGGTTCTGCACGGCCGAGGTATTGATCGAAACCTTGTCCGCGCCGGCGTTGAGAAGCCGCCGTACGTCTTCAACCTTGCGCACGCCGCCGCCGACGGTGAGCGGGATGAAAACCCGCGCCGCCACGGCCTCGATCACGTGCAGCAGGATGTCGCGATCGTCGGAGCTCGCCGTGATGTCGAGGAAGCAGAGCTCGTCCGCGCCTTCCGCGTCGTAACGCGCCGCGATCTCGACGGGGTCGCCGGCGTCGCGCAAATCGACGAAGTTGACGCCTTTCACGACCCTGCCCGCAGTGACATCGAGGCAGGGAATCACGCGCTTGGCCAATGGCATGAAAATCAGGCCACTCAGGCCTTGCCGAGCGTCTTGTCGGCGGCCGCTTGCGCGCTCTTCAGCTCGAGCTTTCCTTCGTACAGCGCGCGGCCGGCGATCGCGCCGATCACGCCTTCGGGAGCGAGCTTCGCGCAGACCGCTTGCACGTCCTCCAGGCTGCTCAGTCCGCCCGAGGCGATGATCGGCGTCTTGGTCGCCTGGGCGAGGCGCAGCGTGGCGTCGATGTTGATGCCGCTCATCATGCCGTCGCGGCCGATGTCGGTGTAGACCAGCGACTCGATGCCGTACTCCTCGTATTTCTTGGCGAGGTCGACGACATCGTGTCCGGTGAGCTTGGACCAGCCTTCCACCGCGACCTTGCCGTCCTTCGCATCCAGGCCGGCGATGATGTGGCCGGGGAACGCATAGCACGCGTCGGCGAGAAAACCGGGGTTCTTCACTGCCGCGGTGCCGATCACGATGTACGTGACGCCCGCGTCCAGGTAGCTCTCGATCGTGTCCAGGTCGCGAATGCCGCCGCCGATCTGGATCGGCACCTGCTCGCCGACCGCGGCGATCATCTCGCGGATCACCTTCTCGTTCTTCGGCCGGCCGGCCACCGCGCCGTTCAAATCGACGATGTGCAGCCGCCGGGCCCCCTGCGCGGCCCAGTGCTTTGCCATCTGCACGGGGTTGTCGGAGAAGACAGTGGCAGTGTCCATCCGGCCCTGCTGCAAGCGCACGCAGCGGCCATCCTTCAAATCAATTGCGGGGATGATGAGCACTTCAGTGCTCGAGCGAGTCTTAGAGAAGCGTCAAGGACGCCAGCGCACGAAGTTGGAGAGGAGTTGCAGGCCGGCAGACTGGCTTTTCTCGGGATGGAACTGAACGGCAAAAATATTATCCCGGGCTACGGCGCAGGTAAAGGGCACGCCGTACACGCACGTCGCCGCGACGAGCGAGCGATCGGCCGGCGCCGGGTGATAGCTGTGGACGAAGTAAAACCGGCTTTTGTCGCTGATTCCCGCCCAAAGCGGATGCGGCGATTCCTGCAGCACCTCGTTCCAGCCCATGTGCGGAATCTTCAGGCCGCCGACGGCAAAGCGCGGCACGCCGCCCTTGAGCACGCCCAGGCCGGTCGTGTCCCCCTCCGCGCCGTGCTCGAAGAGCATCTGCAACCCGAGGCAGATGCCGAGATAGGGCTTTTCGCGCAGCGCCTCCAGCACGGCTTCCCGTGCGCCGCTCGCCGCAAGGTTTTTCATGCAATCGGGCAAAGCGCCCTGTCCCGGGACGACGACCCGTTCGGCGGAGCGAATGCGCACGGGGTCCGCGGTGACCAGCACCTGCGTTTCGGGCGCGATATGCTCCAGCGCCTTCGAGACCGAGCGCAGGTTGCCCATGCCGTAATCCACGACTGCGATGCGCACTGCCGGCGGTCGCCTAGAGGGTTCCCTTGGTCGAGGGAATGGCGCCTTGCGCGCGCGGATCGCGCTCGACTGCCATGCGCAGCGCGCGCGCGAAGGCCTTGAACATCGTCTCGCACTGGTGGTGCGCGTTGTCGCCGCGCAGGTTGTCTATGTGCAGCGTCACCTGCGCGTGGTTGACGAATCCCTGGAAGAACTCGTGCACCAGGTCGACGTCGAACTCGCCGATCAGGCCGCGCGAGAACTCGACGTGGTATTCGAGCCCGGGTCGGCCGGAAAAATCGATCACCACGCGCGACAGCGCTTCGTCGAGCGGCACGTAGGCGTGCCCGAAGCGGCGCACGCCCGATTTGTCGCCGATGGCCCGCGCGCACGCCTGCCCGAGCGTGATGCCGATGTCTTCCACCGTGTGGTGCGCATCGATATGCAGGTCGCCCCTGGCCTCGATCTCGAGGTCGAGCAGGCTGTGGCGCGCGACCTGGTCGAGCATGTGCTCGAGGAACGGCAGGCCGGTGGAGAGCTTCGCCTCCCCGCGGCCATCGAGATCCAGCTTGACGCGGATCTGCGTCTCTTTGGTGTTGCGAACGACTTCGGCGGTACGCATGGTCACAGCGCTTCCTTCAGCGCGTTGAGAAGTATACGGTTTTCGTGCGGCGTGCCGACCGTGATGCGCAGGCAGTTGGCGAGGCCCGGATGGAGACTGCGCACCAGCACGCCCTGCCGGCGCAGCGCTTCATAGCCGCGCGCCGCGTCGGCGACGCGAATCAGGAAGAAGTTCGCCGCCGATGGAAAAACGGTCACGCCAGGCAGCGCGGACAGTTCGGCGTACAGCTTCGCGCGCTCGGCGCGGATCTCGCCCGCCTGGGCTTCGAGCACGTCCAGGTGCTCGAGCATGAAGCTCGCTGCGGCCTCGGTCAGCACGTTGACGTTGTAGACCTGGCGCACCTTGTTCAGCTCGCGGATCCAATCCGGATGTCCGACGAGGTAGCCCAGGCGGATTCCGGCGAGGCCGAGCTTGGATACCGTGCGCAGCACAAGCAGGTTCTTATGCTTCGGCAGTGCACCCATGAACGTCTTCCCGGCGAAGACGTGATAGGCCTCGTCGAGCACGACGACGCCGGGCGCGGCCTCGATCACGCGCAGGATGTCGTCTTCCGGATAGAGCACGCCGGTCGGGTTGTTCGGGTAGGCCAGGAAGACGAGCGCCGGCGGCTCTTCGCGCATGCGCGCGATGAACGCGTCTGCATCGAGCGAAAAATCCTCGCGCAGCGGAACCGGCACCGCGCGCATGCGCGTGAACGTCGCGCTCATGCTGTAGACGACGAAGGTCGGCGACGGATACATCATGGTCGCGCCCTCGCGCGCCAGCGCCATGGCGAGGACCTGAATCAGGTCGTCGGAGCCGTTGCCCAGCAGGACCTCCATGCCCGCGGGCACGGCCATCCTGCGGCGGATGAGCTCGCGCAAGCGCGGCGGATTCGACTCGGGATAGCGGTTGAGCGCCACGCGCGCCAGCACTTGCGCGAGCTCGCGCCGCAGCGGCTCCGGCAACGGATACGGGTTTTCCATCGCATCGAGCTTCACCATGCCCTCGGCATCGGCCACGTGGTAGGCCGACATGGCGAGCACCTCGGGACGCACGAGCTTGTCCGGTGTCATTTGCCGATTCTCTGCTTCTCCGGCGGCTTCTCGCCGATCCTCATGTGCGCGGCGCGCGCATGCGCGCTGAGCCCCTCGCCGTCCGCGAGCGTGGCAGCGATGCGCCCCAATTGGTCGGCAGCCTTACGCGAGACCTCTATGATGCTCGAGCGCTTCTGAAAATCGTACACGCCGAGCGGCGATGAAAAGCGCGCGCTGCCCGATGTCGGCAGCACGTGATTCGGTCCCGCGCAGTAGTCGCCGATCGCCTCCGAGCTGTAGGAGCCAAGGAAGATCGCGCCCGCGTTGCTGATTTTCGGCGTCCACTTTGCGGGTTCCGAAACGCAGAGCTCCAGGTGCTCGGGCGCGACGCGGCTCGCGAGCGCGCACGCCTCTTCCAGGTCGCGCGTCTCGATGAGCGCGCCGCGCGCCTTGAGCGAAGCGGCGATCACCTGTTTTCGCGGCATCTCGCCGAGCAGGCGGCCCATGGCCCGCTCCACGGCGTCGAGGTGCGCACGATCGGGCGAAAGCAGCAGCGCCTGCGCATCCTCGTCGTGCTCGGCTTGCGAAAAAAGGTCCATGGCGAGCCATTCGACCGGCGCGCTGCCGTCGGAGATCACCAGGATCTCCGAAGGCCCGGCGATCATGTCGATGCCCACGCCGCCGAACACCTGGCGCTTCGCCTCCGCGACATAGGCGTTGCCCGGACCGACGATCTTGTCGACGCGCCCGATCAAGCGCGTGCCATAGGCGAGCGCCGCCACCGCATGCGCGCCGCCGATACCGATCACGCGGTCGACGCCGGCGAGCGCGGCTGCCGTCAGGACGAGCGGGCTGGGATTTGGACTCACCATGACGAGCTCACGCACACCCGCCACCTTGGCCGGCACGGCGTTCATCAGCACGGTCGACGGATAAGCCGCCTTGCCGCCGGGCACGTAAATGCCAACGCGCGCGAGCGCAGTGATGCGCTGGCCCAGGCGCGTACCGTCGGCCTCGGTGTATTCCCAGGAAGCCTGCGCCTGCCGCTCGTGGAAGGCGCGGATCCTGGCGTGCGCTGCGCGCAGCGCTTCGAGTTGCGCCGCCGGCGCATCGAGCCTTGGCACGATCTCGAGCTCGGCAACCGAGCGCGCCGTCGATTTGTCGAAGCGTCGGGCGTAGGCGAGCAGCGCGGCGTCGCCGCGTGCACGCACGTCGGCGACGATGCGCGCGACGCTGCGGGCGAGCTTCGGATCGGCATCGGCCTTATAGCGCGTGAGCGCGGCAAGCCGGGCCTCGAAGCCACGAGCTGTCGTGGAGAGGCGCCGCAGCTTCATTGCGCGGCCCCGGCGAAGGCGTCGATCAACGGCTGCAGCGCCGCGCGCCTGGTCTTGAGCGCGGCCTGGTTGACGATCAGGCGCGCCGATACCGGCAGGATGTCTTCTACCGCGACGAGGCCGTTGTCGCGCAGCGTGCGGCCGGTGGCGACGAGATCGACGATCGCATCGGCGAGGCCCGTGAGGGGCGCGAGCTCCATCGAGCCGTACAGGCGTATCAGATCGACGTGCACCCCTTTCGCGGCGAAGTGCTCGCGGGTGGTGTCCACGTACTTAGTCGCGACGCGCAACCGCGCCCCTTGCGCGACGGCGCGCCGGTAGTCGAATCCTTTGCGCACCGCCACCACCATGCGGCAGCGGGCAATGCCGAGATCGACGGGCTGGTAGAGACCCTCGCCGCCGTGCTCGACCAGCACGTCGCGTCCGGCGATGCCGAGATCGGCGCCGCCATGCTGGACGTACGTCGGAGTATCGGAGGCGCGCACCACGATCAGCCGCAGGTCGCGGCGGTTCGTGGCGATGACGAGCTTGCGCGAGGTTTCGGGGTTCGCCCTAGGCCGGATGCCGACGCGCGCGAGCAGCGGCGCGGTCTCGTCGAAGATCCGCCCCTTCGACAGCGCGATGCTGATGCTCGCCATGTGCAACCATCCGGGGAATCGTCCAAAAATCTACAAGGGGGCGGATTCTACCTCAGACGCTCGATACGGGCGCCGAGCGCTCCAAGCTTCGTTTCCAGGGCTTCATACCCGCGGTCGAGATGGTAGATGCGTTCGACGACCGTCTCGCCCTCCGCGGCCAGGCCCGCGATGACCAGGCCGGCGGAGGCGCGCAGGTCGGTGGCCATGACCGTCGCCCCTTGCAGGCGCTCGACACCGCGCACCACGGCGCTATTTCCCTGGATCGAGATGTCGGCGCCGAGGCGCTGCAGCTCGAGGGCGTGCATGAAGCGGTTCTCGAAGATGGTCTCGGTGATCACCGCCGTGCCGTCGGCGATACAGGCGAGCGCCATGAACTGCGCCTGCATGTCGGTGGCGAAGCCCGGAAAAGGCGCGGTGCGCACGCTGACCGGCTTCGGCCGGCCGGCCGCCTCAAGCTCGATCGACGTGCCGGCGACGCGAACTTGCGCGCCCGCTTCGCGCAGCTTCTCGAGCGTCGCATCGAGCGTTTCCGGAGAAGCGCCGACCAGGCGCACGCGCCCGCCGACGGCGGCGGCAGCGGTGAGATAGGTTCCGCTTTCGATGCGATCAGGCATGACCTCGTGCGCCGCGCCGCCGAGCGAGGGCACGCCCTCGATGCGGATCACGTCGCTGCCAGCACCCTCGATCCTCGCCCCCATGGCCGCAAGGCAGCGCGCGAGATCGAGCACCTCCGGCTCGCGGGCGGCGTTCTCGATCAGCGTCGTGCCTTCGGCGAGCGTCGCCGCCATCATGAGGTTCTCGGTGCCGGTGACGGTCACCATGTCCATCATGATCCGCGCGCCGCGCAGGCGATCCGCCGAAGCGTGCATGTAGCCGTGCTCGACGGTGATCGTGGCCCCCATCGCCTGCAGGCCCTTCACGTGCTGGTCGACGGGGCGCAGGCCGATCGCGCAACCGCCCGGCAGGGAGACTTTCGCCTGCCCGCAGCGCGCGAGGAGCGGCCCGAGCACGAGCACTGAAGCGCGCATGGTTTTGACGAGGTCGTAGCTCGCGGTGGGATCGGTGATGCGCGCGGCGTGCAGCGTAATGCGGCCGTCGGCCGGCGGCTCGGCCGCGACGCCCATCAGGCGCAGCAGCTTCGCCATGGTGCGCACGTCCATCAGCTGCGGCACGTTCGACAGCCGCAAGGGCTGTGCGGTGAGGAGGGCGGCGCACATGATCGGCAACGCCGCGTTCTTTGCGCCGGATACGCGCAGCTCGCCCTCGAGGGTCCGGCCGCCGCGGATGCGCAGCTTATCCATCGGCGCGCCACTCCTCAGGCGTCAGCGTGCGCATGGAGAGCGCGTGGATTTCGTCGCGCATGCGCTCGCCGAGCGCGCCATAAACCAGCTGGTGGCGCTGCACCCGGTTGCGCCCGGCGAACTGCGCCGAAACGATCAGCGCCTGGAAGTGCTGCCCGTCGCCCGCCACCTCGACGTGCTCGCAGGTAAGCCCGGCTTCGATGCCCTGTTGGATGCTTTCCGGCGTGACCATCAGTACCTGAGCTTGTAGCCCGACCTCAAAAGCAGGAGTGTGGCCGAGGATACGGCCAAGAGGGAGGCAAAAACTATCGCGAGGCTGGCCGCGGGTGGAAAGTCGGAGGCGCCGAAGAAGCCGTAGCGGAAGCCGTCGACCATGTAGAAGAAAGGGTTGGCGTGCGACAGGCGCTGCCAGAAGGGCGGCAGCGTATGGATCGAGTAGAACACGCCGGAGAGGAAGGTGAGCGGGACGACGGCGAAATTCTGGAAGGCCGCCACCTGGTCGATCTTGTCGGACACCACCGCCGCGACGAGGCCGAGCGAACCGAGCAGCGCCGCGCCGAGCAGGGCGAAGGCGAAGGTCCAGAGCGGCGCTTCGAGGCGCAAGTCGACGAACCAGACCGTCACCGCGAGCACGCCGGCGCCGACGACGAGCCCGCGCACGATTGCGGCGACGACATAAGCCGCGAAGAACTCGGCATACGAGATGGGCGAGAGCAGCACGAACACGACGTTGCCGGTGATCTTCGACTGGATCAGGCTGGACGAGCTGTTGGCGAACGCGTTCTGCAGCACGCTCATCATAACCAGGCCCGGCACCAGAAACGCGGAATAACGCAGCCCGGCGTAAACCTCGAGGCGGCCTTCGAGCGCGTGGCCGAAAATGACGAGGTAAAGAAGCGCCGTCAGCACCGGCGCGGCGACGGTCTGGAAGCCCACCTTGAAAAAACGCAGCAGTTCCTTGTGGCAGAGCGTGGTGAAGCGGCTCACGAGGCCTTCCCGGTAAGGCGCAGAAAGACCTCTTCCAGATCGGGCGGATGCACTTCCATCTCGCGGATCGCCACGCCGGCCTGACGCAGGCCGACGAGCGCTTCCTCGAGCTCAAGGTAATTCGCCAGGCGCACCCGGAATTCGCCGCCGTCGGCGGCAACGACCTGTCCCGGCATGCCCGGCGGCAGCGCCGCGCGGTCGATGTGCAGGCGCAGCTCGAGGCCGGAGAAGCTGCCGAGCAGGTCGCGCGTGGTGTCGAGCGCGACGATGCGGCCCGCCTTCAGCATGGCGATACGGCTGCAGTGCGTCTCGGCTTCCTCGAGGTAGTGCGTCGTCAGGACGATGCTGTGCCCGTCGCGGTTCATGCGCCGCACGAACTGCCAGAGTCCCTGCCGCAGCTCGACATCGACGCCGGCCGTAGGCTCGTCGAGCACGATCACCGGCGGTTTGTGGACCAGCGCCTGCGCGACCAGCACGCGGCGCTTCATGCCGCCCGAGAGGGAGCGCATGTTGGCATCGGCCTTCGCGGTCAGATCCAAGTGGTGCATCACCTCGTCGATCCAGGCGTCGTTGCGCCGCAGGCCGTAGTAGCCGGATTGCAGGCGCAGCGTTTCGCGCACGGTGAAGAAGGGGTCGAACACGAGCTCCTGCGGCACGACGCCGAGCATGCGCCGCGCGCGGCGGTAGTCGGAGCGGACATCGGCGCCCATCACGCGGGTGGCGCCGGAATCAGCGCGCGCGAGGCCGGCGATGATGTTGATCAGGGTGGTCTTGCCGGCGCCATTGGGGCCCAGCAAGCCGAAAAACTCCCCTTCTTCCACCTCGAGGCTGACGCCGGCGAGCGCGCGCAGCGCGCCGTAGCGCTTTTCAACCTGCCGAACCTCGATGGCTTTCAGGTGGTGGGGAGGAGGCGGTCCACACCGTAGAGTTGCGCGATGGTGCGCAGCGACCCCGGCAGGTTGACGAAGGAAATCGTCCGCTCCCGGCCATGCGCGTCGCGCAGCCAGGCGAGCAACACCGCGAGGAGCGCGGAGTCCATCTCGTTCACCTCGCCGAGGTCGATCGTCTGCACGCCTTCGGCGAGGTGGCGGCGGCCTTCTTCGAGCAGCGCTTGCGCGTTGCCGAGCGTCACTGCGCCCGACACGACCAGGCGCGCGCCTTCGCGCCGGATCACTTCTTCTCCAACCCGGCGCCCTCGAGCGACCTGTTTTTCGCGGTGAGGTTCTTGATCAGGCCATCGATGCCGGACTCGCGCACCACGTTATTGAACTCGGTGCGGTAATTGGCGACCAGGCTCACGCCGCCCACCATCACGTCATAGACCTTCCAGCCAGCGGCCGTCTTCTCCATGCTGTAGTCGATCGGCACCGGCTGCGCTCCCGACTGCAGCACCCGCACCTGCACCGTTACGTCCGTGTCGCTGGGCCTGGCGCGCAACGGACGGAAATCTAACTTCTGCTCGCTGTAGGCGGCGAGCGCGCTGGCGTAGGTGCGCACGAGCAGGGTGCGGAACTCCTCGGTCAGGCGCTTCTTCTGCTCCGCGTTCGCCTTGTTCCAACCCTGCCCCATGGCGAGCGCCGTCATGGCGCTGAAGTTGAAGTGCGGCAGCACTTTCGCGTCGATGAGCTGGACCAGCTTCGCCCGGTTTCCGGCCTTGATCTCCTTGTCCTTGGCGATGAGATCCACGACCTCGAGCGTTACGCCTTTCACGAGCTGGTCGGGCGGCACTTCCTGGGCGTGCGCCAACGGCACCGTGGCGAGCACGGCGGCGGCCAGCGCGGCGCTAGCGAGCCTTCTGATCCTTGTCGCTGTCATCTTCAGGTTCCTTCTCCCTTGGCGGGCGCCCATCGTAGACCAGGCTGCGGCGCCGCTGCAGATAAGCGTCGCGCTGGAATACGTATTTGTCGAGCGCGGCCTCCTCGAGAATGCGGCTCGCGTCGAGCAGGTCGGCGCGCAGCTGAGTAAACCGCACGCTCCAGAGGCCGTACTGCAGGTGATAGGGCCGCACCTCGCCGAGCGGATCGGCGTAGACATCGATGCCGGTGCCCACGCCGTCGCGCACGTCGCTCGAGCCCAGGAACGGCAGGATAAGGTACGGACCGGTCGGCGCGCCCCAACGGCCGAAGGTCTGGCCGAAGTCCTCGTTGTGCTTCTCGTAACCCATGTCGGTGGCGACGTCGTGGAGGCCAAACAGGCCGATAGTGGTATTAAACGCAAAGCGCGCCCAGTCGCTGACACCATCCTCGAATTTGCCCTGCATGAAATTGTTCACGCCGATGAGCGGGTCGGCGAGGTTGCCGAAGAAGTTGCGCACCCGCTCGCGTATCTCCGAGGGCACGACCTTCTGGTAGGCGGTGGCCACGGGACGCGCCACCGCGGTGTCGACCTTGTCGTTGAACTTGTAGATGCCGCGGTTCAACGGTTCCCACGGATCGCGCGGATCGCGGTCGCCGGTGCTCGCGCAGCCCGCGAGGATGCCGAGCCAAGCGGCAAACAGCAGGCGGCACATCACTTCGCCGGTTCCTTGGCCTCCGGCTTGCCCTCGGCCGCCTTGTTGAACAGGAACTGGCTGATCAGGTTCTCGAGCACGACCGCCGACTGCGTTAGGCGCAGGCGGTCGCCGTTCTTCAGCATCACGCCGTCGCCGCCCGCTTCGAGCCCGACGTACTGCTCGCCGAGGATGCCGGAGGTGAGGATCTTCGCCGTCGTATCGCGCGGGAACTGGTACTCGTAGCCGAGGTTGATGGTGACGATGGCCTCGTAGGTCTCGTTGTCAAAGCGGATATCGGCGACGCGGCCGATCACTACGCCGGCGCTCTTCACCGGCGCGCGCACTTTCAGGCCGCCGATGTTCCCGAACTTGGCCTGCACCTGGTACATCTGCGAGGTCGAGAACGACGCGAGGTTGCCGACTTTCAGGGCGAGAAACAAGAGTCCCGCGATGCCGGCGACGACGAAGGTCCCGACCCACAGGTCAATGGTCGAGCGGTTCATTGATGATTGCCTCCCGTGAACATGAGTGCAGTAAGGACGAAGTCGAGCGCGAGGATGGCGAGCGACGAGGTGACGACGGTGCGCGTCGTGGCACGCGACACGCCTTCGGCGGTCGGGGGCGCATCGTAGCCCTCGAACACCGCGATCCAGGTGACCGCGATGCCGAAGACCACGCTCTTGATCACGCCGTTCAAGATGTCGTTCCTGAGATCCACGGCCGCCTGCATCTGCGACCAGAAAGCGCCGGCGTCGACGCCGATCAGCTGCACGCCGACGATGTAGCCGCCGAAGATGCCCATCGCCGAAAAAAGCGCAGCGAGCAGCGGCATCGAGAGCACGCCGCCCCAGAAGCGCGGCGCGACAACGCGCGCAATCGGATCGACCGCCATCATCTCCATCGCCGAGAGCTGCTCGGTCGCTTTCATCAGGCCGATCTCCGCCGTGATCGCCGAGCCGGCGCGGCTTGCGAACAGTAGTCCCGCGACGACGGGGCCGAGCTCACGCACGAGCGAGAGCGCGACCAGCACGCCGAGTGATTCCGAGGCGCCGAAACGTTGCAGCGTCTCGTAGCCCTGCAGCGCGAGCACCATGCCGACGAAGAGGCCCGACACCAGGATGATGATGAGCGAGAGGACGCCGGCGAAGTAGATCTCGGCGACGGTCAGGCGGAAGCGGCGCAGCGCCGTGCCCGAATGCAACACCAGGTAGCCGAGGAAGCGGCTGGCGAAGCCAAGGCGCGCGACATGCGAGCTGACGCCGGAGCCCAGGCGCTCGAGTCGCGCGCGCAAGTCGGCTACACGCATCTAGTGGGCGGCCAGCTCGAGGTCGACATCGTAGCCGGGCGCCGGATAGTGAAAGGGCACCGGGCCTTCGGAGCTGCCATTGACGAACTGGCGCACGAAAGGCTCGCCGCTCGAGCGGATCTCGTCGGGCGTGCCCTGGGCGATGACACGGCCCGCGGCCATGAAGTAAACGTAGTCAACGACGCCAAGCGCCTCCTGCACGTCGTGCGTGACGATGACGGAACTGGCGCCGAGCGAATCGTTCAGGTTGCGGATCAGCCGCACGATCACGCCGAAGGAAATCGGATCGAGCCCGGTGAACGGCTCGTCATAGAGGATGAGCTGCGGGTCGAGCGCGATCGAGCGCGCGAGCGCCACGCGCCGCGCCATGCCGCCGGAAAGCTCGGTCGGCGCAAGGTGCGCCGCGCCGCGCAGGCCCACCGCCTGCAGCTTCAGCATCACCAAGTCGTTCAGCACATCGTCGGGCAGGTCGGCGTGCTCGCGCAGCGGAAAAGCGACGTTCTCGTACACCGACATGTCCGTGAACAGCGCGCCGAACTGAAACAGCATGCCCATCTTGCGGCGCATGGCGTAGAGCCCTTCGGTGTCGAGCTGGCGCGTGCTGTGCCCGAGCACGCGCGCCTCGCCCGCCGTCGGACGCAGCGCGCCCATGATGACGCGCAGGAGCGTCGTCTTACCGCAGCCCGACTGGCCCATGATGCCGACCACCGAGCCGCGCTCGATCGCGAGATCGATGTCGCGCAGCACCGGGCGCGCCGGATCGTAGGCGAAGGCGAGCTTCCGGATTTCAACGATGGGCTGCACTGCAGCGTAATATTATCCCGCATGGGGGAGGCGGCCGCCGCAGTGCGCATCGCAGCGCTCGTCAAGCGCTACGGGCGCGTGACGGCGCTCGACGCGGTGAGCCTCGAGATCGCGCGGCGCGAAGCGTTCGGTCTGCTCGGCGCGAATGGCGCGGGCAAAACCACGCTCATCCGCTGCCTTCTCGACCTCACCGCATACGACGCCGGTCGCATCGAAATATTCGGCGTGGCCGCGCAGAACCCCGCGGCAAGGCGTCGGCTCGCCTACGTGCCCGAGCGCTTCACGCCGCCGCACTATCTGACGGGCGAGGAATTCCTGCGCACGCTCGCAGGGCTCGCCGGCGCAACGTACCACGCAGCGGGCGTGGCGCGCCTGCTCGAGGAACTGCAGCTCGAGCGCGACGCGCTCGCGCGGCCGGTGCGCAGCCTGTCGAAGGGCATGACGCAGAAGCTTGGACTTGCCGGCTGCTTCTCGCTCGAGCGAGAGATGTATGTGCTCGACGAGCCGATGAGCGGCCTTGACCCTGCCGCGCGGGTGGCGGTGAAATCCGTGCTGCAGCGCTTGAGCGCGGAGGGCCGTACGCTGTTCTTCACCTCTCATGTCCTGGCCGATGTCGACGAGCTTTGCTCTTCGATCGCCGTGCTCGAGCGCGGCCGGCTGCGCTTTCGCGGCGCACCGCAGGCGCTCTGTGCGCGCTACGGCGAAGCGAGCCTCGAGCGAGCTTTCATCCGCTGCATTCGTGACGAGTCCAGTGCCGTCGGCGCCTGAAACGCTCGCCGCGGCGCGCCCCGGCCTGCTGGTGGTGGATGACGATGCGCTCATCACCGACACGCTCGCCTTCGCCCTCGGCGCCGAGTTCGAGGTCCATGCCTGCGAGTCGCGGGCGAGCGCCATCGCGCTCTTGCGCCAGCTCGCTGCGCCGCCGCCGCTCGCGCTGGTCGACCTCGGCCTGCCGCCCGCGCCGCACGCTCCCGACGAGGGCTTCCAGCTGATCGCGGACCTGCTCGCGCACTCGCCGCGCATGAAGATCTTCGTGCTCTCGGGACAGAACGACGCGGCCAACGCGCGCCACGCGCGCGCGCTCGGCGCGTGGGAATTCGTCGCCAAGCCGAGCGACCCGGCGCTGCTGCGGCGCTTGCTCGCGCGTGCGCTCCAGGCGCCCGCCGGTGACGAAGCCGATCTCGTGGGCGAGAGTCCGGCGATCGCAAGGCTCGAGAGCCAGATCGCCCTGTTCGCCGCCTCGCCCTATCCGGTGTTGATCGAGGGCGAATCGGGCAGCGGCAAGGAAGTGGCGGCACGCAGCCTGCATCGTCTTTCGCCGCGCGCCGGCCGTCCGTACCTGACGCTCAACTGCGCGGCGATCGCGCCCACCTTGGTCGAGCCGACGCTGTTTGGTTATGTGAAAGGCGCCTTCACCGGCGCCGCGACGAACAAGTCCGGTTACTTCGAGGACGCGGAGGACGGCACGCTGTTCCTCGACGAGATCGGCGAATTGCCGCTCGAACTGCAGGCGAAGCTGCTGCGGGTCCTGGAAAACGGCGAATATCAGCGGGTCGGCGAGACGCAGCGGCGCACTGCGCGCTGCCGCGTGGTCGCCGCGACGAACCGCGACCTGCGGCGCGAAGTGCGCAAAGGCGGCTTCCGCCCCGACCTCTACCACCGCCTCTCCGTCTTTACGCTGAGCGTGCCGCCGCTGCGCGAGATGGAAGTCGACAAGGTCGTGCTGCTCGAGCATTTCCGTCGCCTCGCGGCGAGCCAGGCGGGCAGCCAAGCCTTCGAGCTCGACGGGCCGGCGACGGCGCGTTGGCAGCGCTACGACTTTCCGGGCAACGTGCGCGAGCTGCGCAATATCGTGATTCGCCTCGCGACCAAGTATCCGGGCCAGCGTTTGTCGGTGGCGGAGCTCGAGCCGGAGCTCGATCTCGAGTCGCCGGTGCCGGCGCCCGGCGCGGAGGGCGGCGCGATCGTCGAGCAGGCCCAGCGCCAGCTCGAGCGCGGTGCCGCCTTCAACCTGGACGACACGCTCAAGGCCTGGGAGCGCGGCTATATCGAAGCGGCGCTGCGCCTTACGCGCGGCAACGTCAGCCAGGCGGCGAAGCTCCTCGGCATCAACCGCACGACGCTCTACAGCCGCATGAACACCGGCGGGGAGAAATAGCTTGGCGCTGTACCTCGAGCACTTCGGGCTGAACGAGCCGCCGTTCCGCATCACGCCGCACACCGACTTCTTCTTCGAGGGCGCGGAGCGCGGCCCGACGCTCGAAGCGCTCGCCTACGCCGTGCTGCACGACGAGGGCATCGTCAAGGTGTCGGGCGAAGTCGGCAGCGGCAAGACGATGCTGTGCCGCATGCTGATGGAGCGCCTGCCGGCCGAAGTCGCCACCATCTACCTCGCGACGCCCTCGTTCGCGCGCGACGAGATCCTGCAGGCGATCGCCGACGACCTCGAGCTCAAGCTTTCCGAGCGCCGCACCGTCGCGTTGCGCGAGCTGCAGGAGCATCTCATCATGCTCTACGGCGCCGGGCGGCGCGTCGTCATCCTGATCGACGAGGCGCACGTCATGCCGGAGGACACGCTCGAGCAGGTGCGCCTCCTCTCCAACCTGGAATCGAGCCGCCACAAGCTGCTGCAGATCGTGCTCTTCGGCCAGCCCGAGCTCGATGCCACGCTCGCCAAATCTTCGCTTCGCCAGCTGCGCGACCGCATCACCCACAGTTTCCGCATGCGGCCACTGCCCGCGCCGGAAGTCACCCGCTACCTCGACTTCCGCATGCGGGCCGCCGGCTATCGCGGCCCGCAGGTATTCGCCCCTGCTGCCGCGCGGCAGATTGCGCGCGCCTCCGGCGGCCTCACCCGCCGCATCAATATCCTCGCCGACAAGGCGCTGCTCGCCGCCTATAGCGATGCCAGCCACGCCATCACGGAGCGCCACGTAAAGGCCGCGATCGCCGACTCCGAATTCGCGGCCGCGCCGGCGCGCCGCGGACTGCGTCCGGCGGCCCTGGTTGCAATTGCGGCTGTGCTCGGCATTGCGGTCGGTGCGGGGATTCAGCGGCTGCTGAGCACCCCTCAGGCGCCCCTCGTACCCGTGCAGGCGGCGCCGCCGAAACCGGCGCCGGTCGCCGCACCCGCTCCGGAGTCCAACCGCGAGCAGCTCGACGCGGAGCTCGACCTTCAGGAAGACGCGGAAGCGATTGCCGCGGCGGAGGCCGAGGAGGCGCAGCCGCCGGCGCCGCTCCTCTCGCAAAACCAGCGCCGGCGCCTGCAAGCCTATTCGGCGGCAGGCCAGAAGCTTCTTTCCGAAAGGCTCGCGGCCACGCGCGAGCTTCTGGATCGCGCGCCGGATGACGGCTACGCCATCGAGCTCTTCGTCACCGAGAATCCGGAGCCGGCGCGCATGGAGCGCTTTCTTCTGCGCGCGCGCGACATGGTGCCTTTGTCCGAGGTGTTCCTGATTCCGACGGGCGGCACCGGCAGCCCGCGCCTGCGCGTGATCTACGGCGCGTTCAACAATGCGCAGGAGGCCCAGGAAGCCGAGCGCCGTCTGCCGCCCAAATACCAGCAGGCTTTTCGCACTTCGCCACGCACCTTCGCCGAGGTGCGGAAGCAAATGTAAGACCCGGAAAACGCCAGCGCGACAGGCGCTTACGCGACATTCCTAAGAGGGACTCCGTGCTATCCTTGCAGCCGGAGGGAGTCGCAGAAATGAATTGGGGAAACTCGGCCGCAGTTGCTGTTGTCGCGTGCGCGCTCGTCGCGTGCGGCCAGGCTCCCATCAAGCCCGCCGCCAACCACATCGGCGCGGCCGACCAGAGTGCTGCCGGAAGCATTCCGCCGCCGGTGCAGGTGACTCCGCTGCTGCCGAAACCGAAGGCCGCGGCCCGTCCGGAAACCTATAGCGTCGTGGTGAACAACGTGCGCGTGCAGGAGCTGCTCTTTGCGCTCGCCCGCGACGCGCGGCTGCAGATCGACATTGATCCGAACCTCACGGGCACCGTCACGCTCAACGCGATCGATCAGACGCTGCCCCAGCTTCTGAGCCGCATCATGCGGCAGGCCGACATGCGCTACGAGCTCGATGGCGACACGCTCGTCGTCATGCGCGACTCGCCGTTCCTGCGCGCCTACAAGATCGACTACCTGAGCGCGGCGCGCAACGTGCAGATGAAGTCCAGCGCATCGACGCAGTTCGGTGTCGGCGCCGGATCGGCCGGCGGTCAGGGCACGACCGGGGCCACGACCCAAGTCGACTTGGTGTCGCAAAACACGCTGTGGGAGACGATCGTGCAGAACGTGAAGGACATCCTGCGCGAGACGGACAAGATCATTCCGACGACGCCGAGTGTCGGCACGCCGCTGCCGGGCGCCCCGGGCAGCGCACCGGCGGCGCCTCAGCCGCCGATCCCCGGCGCACCTGCCGCAGCCACGCTGACGACGTCGCCGGGCACGACTTATCAGGAAGCGGCTTCGGTGATCGCCAACCGCGAAAGCGGCGTCCTCTATGTGCGCGCGACCGCCAAGCAGCACGAGCGCGTGCAAGAGTTCCTGGACCAGGTCATGGCCGGCGCGAAGCGCCAGGTGCTGATCGAGGCGACCGTGGCGGAGGTGCAGCTGCGCAACGAATACCAGCGCGGCATCGAATGGAGCCGCCTGCGCCAGGCCGGCCAATCGGGCGTCAGCGCCAGCCAGCCGGCGATTCCGCCGGCCACGTCGGCGACGCCGGGATTCAATACCTCGCCCTTCTTCATCGGCTTCATCTCGACGGCCAGCAATCTGAGCGTGACGCTCAAGCTGCTCGAGCAGTTCGGCGACGTGAAGGTGCTCTCGAGCCCCAAGCTTTCCGTGATGAATAACCAGACGGCGATCCTGCGCGTCACGCGCGACATCATCTACTTCACGATGACGCCCTCAACGAGCGGCACGACGAGCACGCTTGGAACGGTCGTTACACAGCCTGCGTTCACCACCTCGCCGCAGATCGCCGCCGAGGGTTTCATGATGGCGGTGCTGCCGCAGATCAATTCCGCCGAGGCGATCGTGCTGAACGTGCGGCCGACCATCCGGCGCCAGGTGGGCGTAGCGCGCGATCCGAATCCCGCGCTGCAAGGACTCACCACGCAGAACGACATCCCGGTCTTCGAGACGAGGGAGTTCGATTCGGTCCTGCGGTTGCAAAGCGGGCAGGTCGGCGTGCTCGCCGGACTGATGCAGGACATCGTCGAGCAGACCGACACCGGCATTCCGGGTCTACGCAGCGTTCCGCTCATCGGCGAGATCTTCTCCAACCGCAGCGAGCTCAGCCGCAAGACCGAGCTCGTCATCTTCCTGCGCGCGACGGTGATCTACGACCCGAGCCTGGAGGGCGACTTCCGCAGCCTGAAAAACCAGCTGCCCGACGAGAACTTCCTGCGCAAGCCGAATCCGCAGAGGCTCGAGCCGCCCGTCGGCCCGGGAGACAGACCGATGGGCACGCGGTGAGCCTGCTCCTCGAAGCGCTCAAGAAGGCCGAGAGAGCGAAGGAGGAAGCGCAACGCCGCGCTCGCGCCGAGGGCAGCGAGCAAGGCGCGGCGGCGCCCTTCGAGCCGGAGCGCAAGCCCGTACTGACGCGCGACAAGCTGCCTGATATCGCCACCACGCCGCTCGAGATCATGAGCGACGATCTGTCCCCGCCGCCGCCGCCGAAGCCGGCCGTGCGGCCGGAGCCGATGCTCGAGCCGCTCGAGTCGCAACCCCCGCCAAAGCCCGCCGCGCGCAAGCCGGCGGCGGCGAAGCCCGCGGCCGACGAGCAGGCGGCGAGCCGCGCCAGCGCGAAGAAGGTGTTCGAAGCGAAGTTCCGCGAGCCCAATCCGCGCATGCCGTTCTACATCGCGATGGGTGCGCTCGGCGTTCTCGCGTTCGGCACGGTGGGCTATTTCTGGTATCAGCTCCGGCCGCCGCCCGCGCTCGTCAACCTCAATCCGCAGCGGCAAGCGGAGAGTCCCACGGTCGCCGACGCAAGCACCCCCGCAGCCGGACCGGCCGCTGTGCCGGCAGCGGCGCCGGGCACCATTCCAGGGCTGCCGCCCACCGCCCCAAGCACAGCAACCTCCAACGCGCCAATTGCCTCAGCACCGGCCGCGGCGGCGACGCCTGCGCCGCGAGCAGCGCCCGTCGAGCCGGCCGCCGAAACGCCGCGGCCGCGTCCATCACAGCGCATTGCGGAAGTGCAACCTGCGCCCGCAGCGGCCGCAAGAGCGCCCAGTGCAAGCGTGACGCGCAATCCACCGCAGGTGAATCCGCGGGTAGAGGCTGGGTATGAGGCTTATACGTCAGGCGACCTCGCGACGGCGCGCAGCGAATACGAGCAGGCCTTGCGCGACGAGCCGGCAAACCGCGACGCGCTGCTCGGCCTGGCGGCGATCGACGTGCGCAGCGGCCGCTACGAGAGCGCCGAAGCGCTCTATATGCGCGTGCTACAGATCGACCCGCGCGATTCACAGGCGCAGGCCGCGCTGATCTCGCTGCGCTCGGGCCGCAGCGATCCGCTCGCGACCGAAAGCCGCGTCAAGTCGCTGCTCGCGGCCGATCCGTCGGCGCACGCGCTCAACTTCGCTCTCGGCAACCAGCTTGCGCAGCAGAATCGCTGGGCCGAAGCGCAGCAGGAATACTTCAAGGCGTACACCGCGGAACCGGAAAACGCCGACTTCGCCTACAACCTCGCCGTCAGCCTCGATCACCTGCGCCAGCCGCGCCAGGCGCTCGACTACTACCAGCGCGCGATCGGGTTGTCGCAGAAGCGCGGCGCAAGCTTCGATCTCGCCGCAGCCAAAGTGCGCGCCGGCGAGCTGGCGCGCTGACAGATTCTGTCCGCTGCGGAAAACCACACACCGGGACCGCTTGAGCCTGCCCTTATCATAGTGTCCGGATGAACGCCCCCGCCAACCCGCAAGCGAAGCGCCATCTCGGCCAGATCCTGATCGACCAGGGCATCCTGACCGAGGACCAGCTGCGCATCGCGCTGCTCGAGCAGACGAAGCAACACGTCCCCGTCGGACGACTGCTGGTGCAGCTCGGCTTCGTCTCGGAAGCGACGCTGCGCGACGCACTGTCCGAGAAGCTCGGCCTGCAGGCGGTGGATCTCAGCCGCATCATCGTCGATCCGGCGGCGCTCAAGCTCGTGCCGCGCGACATGGCGCGGCGCTATCGCGTGTTCCCGGTGGCGCTCGACCGCCAGCAGAAGAAGTTCATCGTTGCGCTGGCCGACACGAACAACATCGTCGCGCTCGACCAGTTGCGCGCGCACCTGAAAGGCGACTTCGAGATCGAGCTGCGCATCGCCGGCGACTCGGAGATCGAGCGCGCGATCGAGCACTATTACGGCCACGAGTTCTCGATCGACGGCATCCTGAAGGAGATCGAGACCGGCGAGATCGACTACACCACCGTCGCCGAGGGCGACGAGTACTCGCAGCCGGTGGTGCGGCTCATCTCGGCGCTGCTGGCCGACGCGGTCGAGCGCGGCGCCTCGGACATCCACTTCGAGCCCGAGCAGAACTTCCTTCGTATCCGCTACCGCATCGACGGCGTGCTGCGCCAGATCCGCTCGCTGCACAAGACCTACTGGCCGGCGATGGCGGTGCGGCTCAAGGTGATGGCGAAAATGAACATCGCCGAGACGCGCGCGCCGCAGGACGGCCGGATCTCCGCCACCATGGCGGGCCGCGTGGTCGATTTCCGCGTTGCCAGCCTGCCGACGACGCACGGCGAAAACCTGGTGCTGCGGATCCTCGATCGCCAGAAGGGCATCGTGCCCCTCGACAAGCTGAACCTCGAGGAGACGCAGCTCGAGCTCTTGAAGCGCATGCTCGCGCGGCCCGAGGGCATCATCCTGGTGACCGGCCCGACCGGCAGCGGCAAGACCACCACGCTCTACTCGATCCTGAACCACATCAATTCCGACGGCATCAACATCATGACGCTGGAGGATCCGGTCGAGTATCCGATGACGCTCATCCGGCAGACCTCGGTGTCGGAGGCGGCGAAGCTCGACTTCGCCAACGGCGTGCGCGCGCTAATGCGCCAGGATCCGGACGTGATCCTGGTCGGCGAGGTACGAGATCACGATACGGCGGAGATGGCGTTTCGCGCGGCGATGACCGGCCACCAGGTGTACTCGACGCTGCACACCAACTCGGCGGTCGGCGCCTTCCCGCGGCTGCTCGACATCGGCATCGTGCCCGACATCCTGGCGGGCAACATCATCGGCATCCTCGGCCAGCGCCTCGTGCGCAGGCTCTGCCGCACCTGCCGGCAGTCCTACGATCCGGACGTCCGCGAGCGGCGGCTCCTCGGCATCACGCCCATCGAGGCCGTCGCCATCTTCCGCGCGGTCGGCTGCGAGCAGTGCGACTACCAGGGGTATCGCGGGCGGCAATCGATCCTCGAGCTGCTCAAGATCGACGGCTCGATCGACGAGCTCATCGCGCGGCGCGCCACGGCGCGCGAGATTCTCGCGGCAGCCCGCGCCGGCGGCTTCCGCACGCTGGCCGACGACGGCGTGCGTCTGGTGCGTGCCGGACTGACGAGCCTCGACGAAGTCATGCGAGTGGTCGACCTGACCGATCGCATGGCCTGAGCGCGGGCCGTGCCGCTCTTTACCTACAAGGCGATCGACCCCCGCGGCAAGAGCGTCACGGGTCGCGTCGAGGCCGTGAATCTGTTCGACCTCGAGCAGCGCCTGGTGCGCATGGACCTCGACCTCGTCTCGGGGGGGCCCTCGCGCAGCAAAACCCGTTTCCTCGGCAGCGGCATCGCGCGCCAGGACCTGATCAATTTCTGCTTCCACCTCGAGCAGCTCGCCAGCGCCGGCGTGCCGGTCACCGAGGGCCTCACCGACCTGCGCGAGAGCGTCGAGAACGCGCGCCTCAAGGAAGTGGTCGCCGGGTTGGTCGAATCGATCGAAGGGGGCCGCAGCCTCTCGCAGGCGCTCGGCGAATTCCCCGAGGTCTTCGGCAAGGTGTTCGTGAGCCTCGTGCGCTCCGGAGAGCAGACCGGAAAGCTCTCCGACGTCCTGAAGAGCCTGACCGAGACGCTGAAGTGGGAGGACGAGCTCGCCGCGCAGACCAAGAAGCTCATGATTTACCCCGCCTTCGTCGGCGGCATCGTGCTGCTCGTGACCTTCTTCCTCATGGTCTACCTCGTGCCGCAGATGACGGGCTTCATCCGCAACATGGGCGAGGCGATCCCGTTGCAGACCAGGATCCTGATGGCGGTCTCGGATTTCTTCGTCAACTACTGGTACATCGTCATCTTCGCGCCGTTCGCGATCTTCTTCGGGTTGAAGATCGCGATCAAGACCAACCCGGCGGTCGAGTACGCGTTCGACCGCTACAAGATCTCGATGCCGTTCCTCGGGCCGATCTTCCGCAAGATCATCCTGTCGCGCTTCGCCGCGAGCTTCGCCATGATGTATTCCTCGGGCATCACCGTGCTCGATGCGATCAGGAGCTGCGAGGAGATCGTAGCCAACCGTCCCCTCGAGCAGGCGCTGAAGACCGCGGGACAGCAGATTGCGGAGGGCAAGAACCTGACCGCCGCGTTCGAGGACCTGGACCTCTTCCCGAAGCTCGTCATCCGCATGATGCGCATCGGCGAGAACACCGGCGCGCTCGACACGGCGCTCCTCAACGTGAGCTACTTCTATAACCGCGAGGTCAAGGAGGCGATCGGCAAGGTGCAGGCCATGATCGAGCCGGCCTTGACCCTCGTGCTCGGCGCGATTCTCGGCTGGGTGATGCTCTCGGTGCTGGGGCCGGTCTACGATGCCATCTCGAAGCTGAAGTTCTGAGATGTTCGCTCCGCGTCGCATCCTGTACTTCACCGCAGAGGACCACTACCTCTACCGTGCCGCCGGCAGGGCGCTCGAGCTCGAGGCGAAGTTCAGCGGCGACGACCTCGGCATCAGCGCCTTCCGCGATTACCTGCACGGGCAGCGCGGCGCCCTGTTCGCCGTCGTCGCCGATCTCGCCGGCGAGGATTTCCACGAGGAGCAGATCCCCTACGTGCGCGGCGCCGATCGCGAGGCGGTGCTATCGCGGCGCCTCGCGCAGCGCTACCGCGACACGCGCCTGGCAGCGGCACTCACGCTCGGCCAGGTGGCCACCGCCGAGCGCAAGAACGAGCGGGTGCTGCTCACTTCGTTCACCAACACCCAGCAGCTCACGCCCTGGCTCGACGCGCTCGAAGAGGCCGGCGCCAAGCTCTCGGGCGTCTATTCGATCCCGCTCCTCGCGCCAGCGCTGGCGAAGCGGCTCGGCGCGCGCGACGCGCGCCTGCTCCTCGTCACCGCAAACCGCGCGGGCCTGCGCCAGTGCTATGTCGACAATGGCAGACTGCGCTTCGCGCGGCTCGAGCGCACGGTCGACATGGTGCCGCAAGCCCTCGCCCTGTTCGTCCGCTCGGAAACGCAGCGGCTGGTGCAATACCTCGTCACCCTGCGGGCGCTGCCGCGCGAAGGCAGCGCCGTGCAGGTCGTGGTGGTGGCGCCGCCCGGGCAAAAGGCGCTGTTCGAGCAGGCGCTGACGCCTGACGCACGGCTCGTTTTCCGTGTCATCGATCATACGGACGCGCTCTCCGCAACGAAGCTGAGTCGCGTGCCTGAAGGCACGTCCGCCGAGGCCTTGTTCGTGAACCTCGCTGCGCACCATCCGCCCTCGGAGCAGTTCGCGAGCCGTGAAGATCGCCGGCGCTACTTCATCTGGCAGCTGCAGCGCGGCATCGTCGCGACGGGCTTGGTCGGATTCGGCGTGTGCGCCGTGCTCGGCGCCAACCGCTGGTACGACGTGTGGCGCGCCGGCAGCCAGGTCGAAGAGCAGACGCGCGAGGCGCGCACCGCCACGCAGCAGTACGAGCGCATCACCTCGACCTTTCCGGTCACCGATACGAGCACCGAGAACCTGAAAGTCACCGTGGTCGAGTTCACCCGCATTGCCGAGCGGACCATGGACCCGGAGCGCGTCTTCCAGCACGTGTCGCGCGTGCTCGAGCAGTATCCGCAGTTCGAGCTCGACGCCATGCGATGGGCCGTCGGCAAGCCGGGCGAGCTGCGCGAAGGCCTCGCGCGCGCAACGCCCCCGGGCGCCGGCGACACGGTGGTGCTGGTCGAAATCTCGGGTCGCGTGCAGGCCACGCAACGCAACGACTATCGCGGCATCACCGCCCAGGTTCAGCGCTTCGCCGGCGCTCTGGTCGGCGAAGGCTTCGAGCTCGCGCGCACGCAATTGCCGTTCGACATCACCTCGGAAGGCGTTCTCACCGGCGACATCGGCGGCGCGGCCGAGTCGACCGAGGCGCCGCGCTTCACCGTCACCATCACACGGCGGCTGCCATGAGATTTACCCGCGAAGAGCTGAGGCGCCTCACCATCCCGCTGGTCATTGCGCTCGCGCTGCTCGCAGGGGGCGGCGCGCTGATCTGGAGCGCAGACCGTGCGCTGCGCGAGGCGCAGATACGGCTCGCCATGGCACAGGGCGAGCGGCGCACCGCGAACGAGCGCCTGGCGCGCATCTCCGAGGAGGAGCGCGAGGTCAAGGAAAAGATCGACGTCTACCAGCGGCTGAAAGGCCTGAACATCCTGGGCGAGGAGCGCCGTCTGGAATGGGCCGATGCCATTACCCGCATCCGCACGCAACGCGAGCTTCTCGACCTGCGCTACACCGTCGAGCGGCAGCGCTCGCTCACTTCACTGCCCGGCAAACCGGGCAACGTCGACTTCTTTGCGAGCACCATGAAGGTCGAGCTTGCGCTCCTGCACGAGGACGACCTGCTGCGCTTCCTGTCCGATCTGCGGCAAACCGGCAATGCGTTCTATGCCGTGAAGAAATGCGCACTGGCCCGAACCGGCCAGGCGATCACCGGCGCGACGATGACGCCACGGCTGCGCGCCGACTGCGAGGTCGACCTGATCACCATCATGGACCGCGCCGCGAAAAAATGAGGCTCGGCTTCTTCCTTGTGATGCTCATCGCCGCGCCGGCGGCTCAAGCGCAGGAGCTCGAACGCCTGTTCTTCACCCCGGACCAGCGCGCAAATCTCGACCAGCGTCGCAAGGCCCGCGTGCCCGACAAGCCGGCGGCGGCGACGGCGGTGGCATCACCGGTGACGCGTGTCGACGGCTACGTGAAGCGCTCCGGCGGTCCGTCCACCGTGTGGATCAACGGCGAATCGGTTCCGGAAAACGCACCGGAAGCGCCGCGCATCGACAGCGCGCGCGAGCCCAGCGGCTCTGTTTCGATCAGCGTCGGCGAATCGGGCAAGCGCGTGCGCCTGAAGCCCGGCGAGTCGCTCGATCGCGGCAACGGCGAGGTGCACGACGTGATCGGCGACGGCGATATCCAAGTGCGCCGCCGCGCACCCCGACCATGACGCGCAGCGCGCTGCGGCAGCGCGGGGCCGCGCTCATGCTGCTGCTCGCGGTCCTCGTGATGGGTGCCGCCTGGTTCGTGGTTCGCCGGCTGGACGCGATTGCAGGCGACTTCACCGCCGCCAACCGAACGTACAACGCGCAGGTTCTTTCGCGCGCCAAGCAGGCGCTTATAGGCTACGTCGCTGCGCAGGCGGCGAAAGCCTTCGAGGACAATCCCGGCGCGCTCCCGTGCCCCGAGGCGCCCGCCTCATTCAACAGTGGCTCTGGCACGGACGGCAAGATGGCGTCGAGCTGCACGTTGCCCGTCGTCGGGCGCTTTCCCTGGCGAACGATTGGCATGGATAAGCTGCTCGACGCCTCCGGCGAGCCCCTGTGGTACGTGATTTCAACAGGATGGGCGTACACCGGGTCCAACACCGTCATCAATTCGAACTCGCTTGGACAGTTGACCGTCGACGGGAGCGCCGGCTCCGACGCCGATACCGTCGTGGCGCTCATCATCGCGCCCGGCCCGCCGGTGAGCGTCACTGCTTCTACCGGCTGCACCGCGTGGCCGCAGACGCGGCCGGCGAGCGGATCGCCGGACCTACGCAACTACCTCGAGTGCGAGAACGCGACCTCGCCCGCCGATGCCACGTTCGTCACCGCGCAGTCGAACACGGCGTTCAACGACCAGGTGGTGCGCATCACCAAGGCCGACATCATGCCCGGCATCGAGGCGGCGATCACGCATCGCATCGAGCGCGAGGTCGTGCCGCAGTTGAAGGCGGTCTACAACAGCGCAACGTGGTCCACCAACATCTCGGCGGCGAACCCGATGTATCCGTATCCCGCGACGTTCGCCGACCCGAGCCTGACCGCCAGCTACCACGGCTCGGCCGCATCGTGCAGCGGCAACGTCTGCACTGGCCTGCTGCCCGTCATCTTCACCAACAACGCCGGCGCGAGCACGATCTGCACGGCGGGCGGCAGCTCGCTTTGCGATCCGCTGTACGTCAACTGGACGAGCGGTACGATCGAAGTGAAGAGCGTGACCGTCTCCGGAACCACCTACGTCCCGGGAACCATCCCGGGCGTCGCCGTCTGGAGCGTAACCCTTAGCAACTGCAATCCGACCACGTCCGGAACCCCCGCGAGCCCGCAGCTCGACTGCCCGGCGGCCATTCCCAGCCTGAGCGGCGTCGTCACGACCAACGTGATCTATGAAGTGAAGGGCATCGCGAGCAACCTCGGCATGGCGCTGCGCAGATTCGATCCCGCCGCCACCTTGCCCGGCCTAACGGTGACGACCGCGCCGACCGTGGCGATGAGCAGCACAGGCTCCGCGACGATGACTTTCCGCGGCAGCACGACGGCGCCGACGGGCGGCTCGACCTTGCTCACTCCTCTGTGCGGCCTCTCGTCAATAGTCGCGGTCGGTATCGAGTGCCGCCAGGTCACGATCCCGGTACCCCTCGCACCGCTCTTCCCCGACCACGGACTGCTCAATTCCAACGACAGCACCTGGGGCTGGTTCATGCGCAATGAGTGGTACCGGGTCCTCTATTACGTCGCGGCGAAGGGCGATACAGCAAACCCGCTGCCCGCCGCGCCGACGTGCGCGACCGCCAGTACCTGCCTCAACGTCGCCAACGTGACGCCGGCTGCAGGCCAGCGCGCGATCCTCATACTCGCCGGGCGCGGCATCAACGGCACGACGCGTTCAACCGGCACGGCGGCCGACTATGTCGAATTCGGCAATGCCAGCGGAGCGTTCGAGCGCCAGCGGATCACGACGCTGCCGGCGGCGGCCTATGCGGACACGGGAGCGGCGAACGCCTACGCCTTCTCCGCAACCACCGTAACGACCGGCGTCCCGCTTTACTTCAAGGCGGCGAACACCAACACCGGCGCCTCGACCCTCACCACCGTCGCGACCGGCACGAAGAACCTGCGCAATGCGGACGCCAGCGTGCTCGCCGCCGGCGCCATCAGCGCCAAAGGCGTGGTGCAGGTCACCTACGACGGGACACAGTTCCTCCTGAACAAGCGCCCTTTCAACGACCGCATCATCGTGGTCGATTGCAGCAATCCGGGCGCCTCCGCGCTGCCGTGCGACAACCGCTGACCCCTCGTCCAGCCACCGGCTTCACGCTGGCCGAGCTGGCGGTTGTCATGACCATCGTCGCCTTCATGCTCGCGAGCTTGATGTACACCCTCTCGGCGCAGACCGACCAGCGCAACATCGACGAGACGCGCCGGCGCCTCGAGCAGGCGCGTGAGCTCCTGCTGTCCTTCGCCGTGCTCAACGGCCGGCTGCCCTGCCCCGCGCGCAGTGCGAATACGACGTCGCCGTCGACCGTCGTCGGCGACGAGGTGCGCGACGCCACAGGCGCCTGCATCGGCGACGCGGTGACCGACTATTACGGCGGCCTTAATGCCGGGGTGACGCTCGGCCTGCTGCCCGCGCGCGCGATCGGCATGTCGCAGGTCGACCCGGCGGGCTTCGTCGTCGACGCCTGGGGCAACCGCATCCGCTACGCGGTAGCGAACCTGATCACCGCCTGCTCCGGCACGTCGACCACGCCGCATTTCACCAACGCCACCAACCTCAAGGCGAACGGCATCACCTGCCAGCCGAACGATCTCTTGATCTGCAAATCCGGCACCGGCATCACCGGCACCGCGTGCGGCGGCGCGTCCAACCAGATCATGTCGCAGAGCCTCGTCGTAGCGATCGTCTACTCAACGGGCAAGAACCTCCTCAGCGCTCAGGACGCGACCACCGCCACGACCCTGGGACGAACGGACGAGGCGGCCAACCTTAACGGCGACCGCGTCTTCGTGTTCCATCCGCCGACGGCGAGCGATTTCGCCAACGGCGAGTTCGACGATCAGTTCACGTGGATCACGGTCGGCGAGCTCTACGGCAAGCTGATCGCCGGCGGCGTGCTGCCCTGAGCCTGCGGCGCACTGCGCAGCACGAAGCACACTTCGCCGTCGCGGTTCTTCTGTAGCTCGAGCCGGAAGCCTGCGGCTTCGGCCTGCCGCGCCGCCTGGTATAGCCCGATGCCGAGGCCACCGCTCGACGGCACCGGAGCGCGCAGCAGGCCCGCTTCGAGCTCGCCCGGTACTGCGGCTCCGGTATCGCACACGCGCAAGGCTCCCGCGTCGAACGACACGCGTACGCGCAGGCCCGGCTCCGCCGAGCGCTTGGCGAGCGCGTTGCGGATGAGGTTGTCGGCAACGCTATCGAAAAGAGAGCGCGGCACGCGCGCGTCGGTCGCAAACCGGGCCGGGAGAAATTCCACGCCCTCGCTCTGGTACTGGCGGGCGATCGCCTCCCACCAGTTAGCGGCGGCGACGTAGCTCTCCGGCTCGACCTGTGGACGCTGCAGGCGCTCGAGCGTCTGCTCGAGGCGCTGGGCGACGAGCGGCAGCTGCCGGCGCACGAGGGCGTTGAGCTGCGTCGAGTCGCGGTAGTCGGAGCCGGTCGCCACCGAGCAGAGCACGTTCAGCGACTGCAGCAGGTTCTTGATGTCGTGCGTGGTGCGCGCGCCGGTCTCGTGCACCGCCTGGAAATAACTGGCCTCGCGCAGCTTCTCCTCGCGGAGCTTGGCGATGTAGAACTCGCCGAGCAGCTGGCCGAGCAGATGCAGGTGCCATTGCAGGGCCGGACCGAGGCGATAGCGGGAGGCGATGCGCAGCTCCAGCTCGCCATTGGTGAACTCGACCACATTCGGCGTTTGGCTGCCGCGCTCGCCGCGCGCCATGCCGGCGCGCCAAGTGACGCCCGCAACCGACGGCAGCTCGGCGAGCGAAGCCACGGCCTGCTCGAGGAAGCGCTGCGGCTGGCTCTCGATCTGCAGGAGCTGCGCGAGCATCTGCAGCCAGCGCTCGACGGGCAGTCCGATGGAAAAGAGATAGCGCGCGAAGAACACGCCAAGCCCGCCGCCGCTGCGCGGGTTCCAGGCGAGCCCCACGAGGAGTACCGCGGCCGCGGTCAGGAACACCGTGTAGGTAAGCGACTCGAGGTAGGTCGAGCGCGTCAGGCTCATGAACGTGAAGCTGCCGAGGATCACCACCACCAAGATCAGCATCAGGAAGACGCTGTAGAAGAAGTCGATGATCTGCGCCGCTTCGGCGGCCTCGGGCTCGGCGGGAAAAAGCGCGATCAGCACGAAGGCGAAGGGCAGCACGTACTCTGCCGCGCGGCGCGTGTCCGCGGTAATTTCTCGGCGCGGCGCGATCTCGGGAAGGATCGCAATGGCGAGCAGGGCGAGCAGGTAGGCGAGCATGACGAGGTAGCAGCGCCGCTGCCACTTCGCGTGATGCTGGTAGACCTTGCCGCCGACCAGCCCGGCGATGATCACGACCCAGAAGGCGAGCAGCCACCAGTCGAGACGCAGCATCAGGCCGAAAGCGACCAGCGACAGGATCAGTCCCTGCGTCGGCGACACGCGCTGCTCGGCGCGCAGGAACGGCTGCCAGAGAAGCAGCAGCCCGAGATGCGCGAGCAGCAGCGCGCGAGCCCATGGATCGGCGACACCGCGAAACACCGCGATGTGCAGGAGGAGCAGCATCGCCACCACGACCAGGCGCCAGTAGCGCTGGCTGAAGGTCCAGGTGGCATTGGCCAGTCGCGAGAAGACCGGCTGCGGCAGGGCGGCGTGTTGCATGGCGGCGGCGACTAGTCTACAAACGAACGCATGCCCGCGGCCATTCTCGCCCGCCTCGCCCTGCTTGAAGCGCGCCGCGGCGGACTGGGCTGGCTCGCGCTTGCCGCCGTCGTCATCGGGCTCGCGCTCGCGGGCTTTCTGTCGCAGCTTGCGCTGACCGAAAGCCGCATGCTGCAAGCCGCGGTGGTCGCCGCGCTGCTTCGCGTGTGCGCCGTGTTCCTAGTCGCCGGGCAGGTCGTGGCGAGCGTGCGCCGCGAGATCGACGATAAGCGCCTCGAGCTCGCCCTGTCGCTGCCGCTGTCGCGCGCCGCCCAGTACCTCGGGCGCCTCGCCGGGTTCATCGTGCTCGGCGCGCTGCTCGCGCTCATGTTCGCGGCACCGGCCCTGCTGTGGGCTTCGCCGCTCGCCGTCGCTTGCTGGGCGGTCTCGCTCGCCTGCGAGCTCGCCCTCGTCGCCGCCGCGGCGCTCTTCTTTGCGATGACGCTCGCACAGCTCGTGCCGGCCTTGGCAGCGACCATCGGCCTGTACCTGCTCGCGCGCTCCGTCAGCGCCATCCAGGCGATCGCCGCCGGACCGCTCGCGCCCGAAAACCTTCTTCAGGCCCTGGCGCAGCACGCGCTATCGCTCGTCGCAGTGCTGCTGCCGGCGCTCGATCGCACGACGCGGACCGATTGGCTCCTCTATGGCCCACCGGATGGCCAGAGTTTCTGGCTCGGCGTGACGGGCGCGCTTCTCTACACAGCGCTGCTCGCGGCGGCGGGCGTATTCGATTTCCAGCGCAGAGCGTCATGACCCGCGACGAGCGCCCAGTACGCGCCGTTCCAGCGGGCGTGTGGCTCATGCTCGGCATCGCGCTATCGGCGCAGATCGCCTGGCGTGTAGTGCAGGCGCCCGCTGCACCGCGCGCGGCTGACCTGCCGCCGCCGCCGAGCGCGCAAGCCTTGCGGCTGGCGAGCTTTGGTGAAACGAATGCGACTGCGCGCCTGATGATGCTGTACCTGCAGGCCTTCGATTACAGCGGCAGCAACGCCAACTCTTATGGCCGCCTCGACTATGCCCGCCTCATCGGCTGGCTACAGGCGGTCCTCGAGCTGGACCCGCGCAGCGAATATCCGCTTTTCGCCGCCGCTCGCGTCTATGCGGAGAACCCGGATCCGGCGCGCAGCCGGGCTGCACTCGAGTTCGTCTATCGAGAGTTTTTCGCCGATCCCGACCATCGCTGGCCTTGGCTCGCGCACGCCGCCATCCTTGCCAAGCATCGGCTGCACGATCTCGCGCTTGCACGCCAGTACGCCGCAGCCATCGACCGCTATACAAAATCCCCGGACGTGCCTCTGTGGGCGAAGCAGATGGAGATTTTCATCCTGGAGGACATGAACGAGCTCCAGGCGGCGCGGATTCTGCTCGGCGGCCTGCTGGAAAGCGGCGCCATCCACGACCCCGCCGAGGTGCGTTTCCTGCGCCAGCGGCTGGAAGAGTTGCAGCGCAAGACCGGGCCCTAAACCTGTCGAAGACCGGACATATCTGTCGAGTCTTCGACGAATTTGCTTCCAGTTTCTGATCTAAAGCGTTGTTTCATAACTGTGTTACCCTAGGCATAGCTCTTGCGTACTATCGGGCACAAGGGAGGTTTCATGGAATCCATTCGTAAGCAGCACGGCTTCACGCTGGTCGAGATCGCGATCGTGCTGGTCATCATCGGACTCTTGCTGGGCGGCATTCTCAAGGGCCAGGAGATGATCACGCAGGCCAAGATCAAGAACGTGATCGCCGATTTCTCCGGCATCTCGGCGGCCTATCACGGCTACGTCGATCGCTACAAGAAAATCCCGGGCGACGATCCT
>Ga0137404_10000001_pt1 | contig 163460 bp, 201 predicted proteins | sample CZOMad2_1_16fung_FD_108285 | JGI IMG/M metagenome (GOLD analysis project Ga0137404, IMG submission 108285) | Vadose zone soil fungal communities from Angelo Coast Range Reserve, California, USA - CZOMad2_1_16fungal (Illumina Assembly) | ecosystem: Environmental > Terrestrial > Soil > Vadose... | reverse complement strand
GATATCGAGCGCGCGGCGCGCATCGCGGTGCAGGCGCCGTACCCCAATCCGCGCAAGGTCGAATACGAGCCGGTGCTCGAGCTGCTGCGCAACGCCTACGAGGGCCGGCGACCCGAGTAAGATTGTTGCGGGGGGTAGGGACACTTGGAACCATCCGAGCGGCTGGCGCAGCGCCTGTCGCGCGCGCAGGAGCGGTTCAGCGCCCGCGTAAGCGAATCGGCGAAGCCGAACGGCGCGCCGCTCGCGTTCGATCCGCTCGCCTTCTGGAACTACTCGGTCGATCTCGCGCAGCGCTCGATCCTCTTCTGGGACACGCTGCGCGAGCGCGGCAACAACTTCATCGCGCACGAGCGCGCCGGCAAGCCGCCGCTCCTGCACTTCGAGCACGAGACGGTGATGGACGGGCGCAAGTTCGCGCGCCCGGTGAACTACGCGCTGTTGCGCATGAAGCCGTTCACCGATTCCGGCAAGCGCCCCTACATCATCATCGACCCGCGCGCCGGGCACGGTCCCGGCATCGGCGCGTTCAAGGACGATTCGCAGGCGGCGCCGGTGCCGCATGTGCGTCCGCCGCGCGCGGTATAGTCGCCGCATGATCGCCGTCATCTTCGAGTTCACGCCCGTCGAGGGGCGTTTTGCCGACTACAAGGCCCTCGCGGAAGGTCTGGCCGAGGACGTCGCCCGGTCCGAAGGGTTCATCTCCATCGAGCGCTTCGAGAGCATCAGCACGAAGGGGAAATTCGTCTCGCTGTCTTTCTGGCGCGACGAGGAATCGGTGCGCAGGTGGCGCAACCTGCAGAAGCATCGCGAGGCGCAGAAAAAGGGCCGCGGCGGCATCTTCAAGTCCTACCGCCTGCGCATCGCAGCCGTGGCGCGCGACTACACGATGGACGAGCGCGCGCAGGCGCCGAAAGACTCTCTCATTTTCCATACCTCGGTGCACGGATAGACCACGCCTTCCTCTTCCGGCCCGGTGCCTGGAAGGCCGAGGGCGAGTACCGCGACGCAGCCGGGCAGGCGGCGCCGGTCACGGGCGAGACCACGGTCAGGCACGGCGAGGAAGTGTGGCGCTTCGAGGGCGTGCTGCGCGTGCGCGGACCGCGGCCGGCGCTGCAGCACAACCGCTACGAGATCGAGCCGATGCGTGCCGGCGCGCGCTCGACGCACTGGACCTCCAGCAATCCCGTGCTCGGCACGTTGCGCGGGCGCTTCGTGCTCGCCGGCGATTCGATCCTTTCGTTCTATTCCAGCCCCACCGGCCGCTACCACGGCTTCGAATGCCTGCAGCAGAAGGATGAGAACCGCTACAGCGTGCGCGGCGCGACGCTGGAGGAAGACAAGATCATCTCGAGCTGGGCGCTCGAGCTCACCGCAGCGGGGTAGCCGTCCCGGGGCCTTCGTCGATCACGAAGTCGGTCTTGCGCGTGCAGAAGGGCTGCTTGGCATCGCAGCACGGATGCGACAGGCGGCCGGTGAACGCGGCGTTCTTGCTGTAGTCCTGGCACTGTCCGCTCGGCTTGAAGAACAGATAGCGCTCGCCCGACACCGGCACCGGCAGGCCGGCGACCTCATCGGCCGAATTCTCCTGCGCGGCTCGCACCAGCTCGCCGCGCAGGAAGAGCGCGCCCGACACCTGCTCGCAGCTCTCCACCTTGACGGTGGCGCCATAGACCGGCGACTCGGCGCAGCGCATGGCGATCGGCTCGTTTTCTTTCGCGACCTCGGGGGCCGGGCTGGCGGCGATGGGCGCCGGCCGCAGTGCGCGCAAGGCATCGGCGTAGCTCGCGTCGAGCCCGACGACATTCGCGTCGTGGTTCGCGTTCAGCGCACCGAGCACGCGCGCGCCGACCGCCGGCCGCTCGACCTTGCAGCCTTCCCACAGATTGGCCGGCACCTCGAGCGTCAACGTCTCGACGCCGGCCGGCCCCTTGAACGCCTCGACCACGCGCAAGCTGAGCACGTCGTAGCGGCCGCGCTGCGTGACCCCGGTCACATCGGCGGCGACGAGCACGTTCGCCCACGCGTACCAGTCCTGCGGCTTGGAGTCGCGCGTCGAAAGGCAGGCGGCCTGCGCCGGGAGAAGGACGCAGCCAAGGAGGAGGGCAGCCAAAGCACGAAACATGCGAAAGCATAGAATGCACGCTGCGAACAAAAGAAAGCAAGGAGACGACATGGCCATCCGCCTTCTCATCGTTCTTCTAATCGCCACCGCGATCGCCGGCTGCTCGTCCTGGCGCAGCAAGCCGGCGCAGCCCGTCGCAAATACCGCGGCGGTTCCCGCTCAGGCGGCGCCGCCCGCCGCCTCGCAGTCGAGCAGCTACATGCAGGTTCCCGGCTCCTACGCGGTCGGCGGCGTGCCGCCGATGGAAGCCAACCGCGAGATCAACACGCAGGATTGCGGCCAGGAAGTCGACCTTACGGCGGGCAACCTGAACTGCCGCTAGCGCCTTAATTTAGCAAGATCCGGCATCGCGATCGGCCGCGCCGTCTCGAAGGCGCGCGCGGCGCGCAGCACCAGCGCATCCGCGTAGCGTGGTCCGACGAGGTGCAGGCCGACCGGCAGTCCCGCTTTCGTCACGCCGCACGGAATCGACGCCGCCGGCTGCTGCGTCAGGTTGAACGGGTAGGAGAACGGCGTCCAGTCGATCCAGCGCTCCTTGCCCGGCGGGCATTCCTGTCCCGCGTCGAACGCCGCCACGGCAAGCGTCGGCGTGACGAGCAGGTCGTAATCCCGATGGAAGAGATTCATGTGCGTGCCGAGCGCGCCGCGCTTCATCTGCGCATCGAGCAGCTCGCTCGCGGTGATCCTGGCGCCCTGCTCGGCGACTTCCAGCAGGCCGGGATCGACCAGCCTGCGCTTCTCGGCGGGCACGTTCTTCATCAGCGCTGCGGCCCCTGAGAACCAGTGCACGCGGAAGATCGCATCGGGGTCCTCGAATCCCGGATTCTTCTGCTCCACCTTGGCGCCGAGATCGGTGAACACATCGAGCGCCTTGCGCACGATCGCCGCCACTTCGGCATCGACCGTGGCATAGCCGAGGTCCGGCGAGAAGGCGATGCGCAGGTCGCGCACGCCGTGCTCGAGGCCGCTGCGCCAGTCGCGCGCCTCAAACGGCAGCGCGTGCCAGTCGCGCGCATCGGGCAGCGCGAGCACGTTCAGCATCAGCGCGGCGTCGGTCACGCTGCGCGTCATCGGCCCGACGTGCGCCACGGTGCCGAACGGGGAGAGCGGCCAGGCGGGCACGCGCCCGAACGAAGCCTTGATGCCGAAGAGGCCGGTGAAGCTGCACGGGATGCGGATCGAGCCGCCGCCGTCGGTGCCGACCGCGAGCGCTCCCATGCCCGATGCGAGCGCCGCCGCCGCGCCGCCCGACGAGCCGCCGGGTGTCTTCGCCGGATTCCACGGATTTCGGGTGATGCCGGTGAGCGCGCTGTCGGTGACGCCCTTCCAGCCGAACTCCGGCGTCGTGGTCTTGCCGACCAGCACCGCGCCGTGCTCTCGCAGGCGGGCAGTGGCCGGCGCATCGTCGTTCCACGGCCCCTTCGGGTCGACCGTCTTCGAGCCGCGCAGCGTCGGCCAGCCCTTCGTGAGGATGATGTCCTTGATCGAAACCGGCACGCCGTCGAGCAGCCCCTGCGGCTGACCCGACATCCAGCGCGCTTCCGATGCCCTCGCATCCCCGAGCGCATGGTCGGAGACCAGGTTGAAGGCGTTCAGGACCGGATTCAGCTTCTCGATCCGTGCCATCACCGCCTTCGTCACCTCTACCGGCGACAGCTCGTGTCTGCGGTAAGCGTCGAGAAGCTGTACTGCCGTCAGCCCACAGATATCGTTCGTCGTTGCTAATCCCCTCAGGGCTTGTCCGGCAACCGCGCTCGCACGGTAAGGGCGGGCCCGGAGGTTCCCTGGACGAGATCGACCTCCATAACCTCATGCTGTTCATCCAGTCGCGAGATGCGTGTACTTTCCGGTCGAATAACGTTTGCGCCGCGCGGAAACGCAACGGTCATCGTCCATAGGCGACTAAAATCGTCCAAGCTGTGCTTCTCAAGATGAAGCACGTAGCGGCCGTCGGATTCCGAACCGCCGTAGAGATAAACGAACCCGCCGGCGCACGCCGCTTGACGCATGGAGTCCATGCCGGGGAAATACGCCTTGTCGCCGATCAAGAACGGAGTGCGGACGCCGACGTAATAACGCCGGCGCTCTGGGCTGGCGCCATCCTCGGCAGCGGGGAAGCCTGTTCCCTCGGGACAGGACATGGCCGTAGCATTCCTCGCGATCGACGCGACCACGCCATGAGTGTGACGCACGTCTGTAGGAAATCGTATCCCCACGATATTCTCGAACGGCGCCACAGTAGAAAGCCCGAGCGATTGCATAAGCGCTTTGCGCGGCTGCTGGGATGGTTCCGGAAACGAATGGTAGTCGGGACAGTAGAACCGGTCCTGGTCGGTCGTCCAGCGCTGATCGAATGCGACCTGCTTGCCGTCCGTCGAAGCTAGAAGGAGCCGAATCCGCTCCGCGTATCCTGAAGACTCGCGAGCGACTATCAGTCTGGAAGGAAGCGGTTCCCGGGCTTGCGTGGCGACCAGTTGTAGACCGGTTCTGGTCCGCGCGACACTGTAATCGACGCTATCCATCCGCACGACGGGCACTCCCCATTCGAGGAGCTGTAAAGGTCCGGAGAATGGATACGGCGAGTAATTGCCGTGGTCGGGAAGTTGGAGCTCGAGCTGCGGCGCCAAGACGTACGCCGCGACAGGCTCCGCGACGGCGCAGATTGAGCCGCGCTTGAAAACGACGTGCTGGAGGCGCTGAGCCTCCAGCTCATTCGCTCGTATCCGGTCCAGCACGGCAAGGAATGACGACCCGCCGAGGAGCACCGCAAGCGCGATGCTCGCCGCAATGAATGTCGGTTGACGTTTCGCCCGCACGGCAACGCCATTCGTAGAGCCTCCCACCTCGCTGGCGCGATATGCAGACGCGAACAGCGTGGCGAGAATCGCCAAGAACCACAGGAGGGCGCCCACGCCGATGCCATAAATCGGCGTCGAGGCGCCGGCCTCGTTGAGAGGTAGCGAGTCGAATCGAAACGTATCCAGCGACACGAATGCCGCCAGGACGGGCAGCAGTGTGACTGTGCCCGTGCCGAGCAGCAGAAAGGCGAGTGCGAGCAAAAAGAAGACATTGGCGTACCAGGCGAAGTTCAAGGCAAGCGGCCCGAGCCAACCCATTGCTAGGATTTCAGCACCGCTCAGGCTGTGCTGCTCGTCATACGTTGCCAAACCGGTGAAGCAAAGCGATCCGATCCAAAGGAGCAACGCAACCGCGGCGAGTTTTCGGCTCACGGAAGAAACCGTTGGATAACGTGATCTTTACTTTTTGTTCTTGCGCTCACTCAGCGCCTTCGCGAGCGCCTTCTCCCGCCACATCGGCCAGGCGCGCTTGTAGTCCTGCACGGGCGCCGAGGCCTTCACTTCGGCGGCATCGAGGTAGGTGATCTTCTTCGACAGCATCATCGCCTGCATCTGCAACTGGGCGCTTTGCTCGAGGTAGATGCTGCGGCCGACGGCGCGCGCGATGTTCTCGCCGACGGTGACGGAGCCGTGCCCGCGCATGAGCGCCGCCGAGCTCTTGCCGAGCGTCTTGGCGAGCGCCGCGCCGAGCTTCGGCGTCTTGACGAGGAGATCGGTGCCTTTCTGGACCTTGCGAATCTCGAAGTTCGGCACGCCGTCGCCGATGAAGGAAGCCATGTGATAGATCGGCCGCATCGGCACGCCGGTGACGCTGAAGGGAATCACGGACGGCGAATGGTTGTGGACCACGGCCACGATTTCCGGACGCGCCTTGTAGATCTCGCCGTGGATGAAGCGCTCGCGCACCGACTCGCGCCCCTTGTCGTCCAGCGGATTGCTATCGAGGTCGTATTCCATGATGTCCTCGGCCTGCACGATCTGCGGCGCGAGCGAGCGGGCGATGTAATAGCGCTGCGGGTTGTCGGGCGAACGCATGCTGACGTGGCCGTAGGCGTCGATGACGCCGTGCTCGGCGAGGATGCGGTAAGCCGCTACGAGATCGTCGAAGTGGTTCATGTCAGTCCGCCTGGATTTTTGCCGCCTTCACCACCCGGGTCCACGAAGCGAGCTCGCGCTTCACGCGCGCGCCGAGCTGCTCGGGCGTGCCGCCGCCGGGCACGAGCCCCTGCTTTTCGATCACGTCCTTCACATCGGCCTCCTTCAAGAGCTCGTTCAACTGTCCGTTCAGTCGCGCGACGATCGCGTTGGGTGTTCCCGCCGGCGCAAACATCGCATACCAGGTCTCGACCTCGAGGTCGGGCATGCCGGCTTCCCTGAGCGTCGGCACGTCCGGGAAAGCCTCCGAGCGCCGCGCGCTCATCACGGCGAGCATGCGCAGCCTGCCCGAATGCACATGCGGCGCCACCGTCTGCAGCGCCGAGATCATCGCTTGCACATGGCCGCCCACCAGGTCGGAAATCGCGCCGGCCGCACCCTTGTACGGAACGTGCACGACGTCCATCCCGGTTTCGAGCTTGAGAAGCTCCATCGCGAGGTGCTGCGGACCGCCGTTGCCGGGCGACGAGTAATAGAGCTTGCCCGGCTGCGATTTCACCAGCGCGACGAATTCGCGCATGTTCTTCGCCGGCACTTGCGGATTCACGTAGACGCCGAGCGCGCCGGTGGCGAGGAGCGTCACCGGCTCGAAGTCCTTCACCGGATCGAACGGCGCCGGCTTGAGCGCTGGATTGGTGGTGAACGACGTCGCGGTCAGCAGCAGCGTGTAGCCGTCGGGCGCCGACTTGGCGGCTTCGGCCGCGCCGATGTTGCCGGTGGCGCCGGGACGGTTGTCGGTCACCGTCGCCACCTTCCAGCGCCCGGAGATCTTCGGCCCGAGCACGCGCGACAGGATGTCGGCGCCGGTGCCGGGCGTGTAGGGAACGATGACGTGGATCGGGCGGGACGGATAGTCCTGCGCCGCGGCCGTGCCCGCGCACACGAGAAACAGGGCCGCAAAGAATCGGATCATTCCCATATTATGGAAGCATGAGCGTGCAGCGGTTGGTACTGAACGACCCTCGGGCACAGCGTTTCGAAATCAACCGCGCCGCGCTGGTCGATGCCCGCATCTGGGAAGCCGAGCGCGAGAAGCTCTTCGAGCGCTGCTGGCTCTACGTCGGCCACGAATCCGAGGTGCGCAAGGCCGGCGACTTCCGCACGCGCACCATCTGCGGCCGGCCGATCCTCTTCTGCCGCGACAGCGCGGGCGAGCTGCGCGTTTTCTTCAACACCTGCCGCCACCGCGGCACCGTCGTCTGCCGCGAGGCGGAAGGCAATGCCGAGCGCTACACCTGCTTCTATCACGGCTGGACCTACGACCGCGACGGCAAGCTCTACGCCGTTCCGGGGCAGACCGCGTACCCGCCGAGCTTCGACAAATCGCAGCTCGGCCTGCAGCCGCCGCCCAGGGTGGATTCGTATCGCGGCTTCGTCTTCCTCAACTTCGACGCGAAGGCCGTGTCTCTGCGCGAGTACCTCGGGCGTGCCACGGAATACATCGACCTCGTGCTCGACCAATCGCCCTCCGGCCGCATGGAAGTGATCCACGGCACGCAGGAGTACGACATCCGCGCGAACTGGAAGCTGCTGGTCGAGAACAGCTACGACGACTATCACCTGCTCACGACGCACGCGACGTGGCTCGACTACCTGAAGAGCTCGGGCGTCGAGATCAAGCGTCCGGAGAAAGGCCATGTGCTGCCGTCGCATGGACTCGGCAGGGACCTTGGCAACGGCCACGGCACGACCGACAACGTCAACTTCCGCGGCCGGCCCGTCGCGGCATGGATTCCCATCTATGGCGACGCCGCGAAGCCCGAGCTCGAGCGCATCCGCGCCGAGCTGGTCTCGCGCCTGGGCGCCGAGCGCGCGAAGCGGGTCGCCGACACCAACAGGAATTTATTGATCTTTCCAAATCTGGTGCTGCTCGACGGCTCATCGGTGTCAATCCGCAGCTTCCAGCCGACCGCGCCCGATCGCATGCGCGTTCGCGCCTGGGCGCTCGGCCCCGTGGAGGAGACGCCCCTCGCGCGCCAGGTGCGTCTCGACAGCTTCCTCACCTTCTATGGACCCGGCGGCTTCGCCACGCCGGACGACATCGAGGCGCTGGAATCCGTGCAGCAGGGACTCGGCACGTACAAGGAAGTGCAGTGGTCGCCCCTCTCGCGCGGCATGGCGAAGGAGGGCGAGCAGCTCAATACCGACGAGGCGCACCTGCGCGCCTTCTGGGTGCAATGGGACAAACTGATGCGCGCATGAGCCGAGCTGAAGTCGAAGACTTCCTCTACCACGAGGCCGCGCTGCTCGATGCCTGGCGCCTCGACGAGTGGCTCGCGCTTCTCACCGACGACGCGACCTACCGTGTGCCGTCGAACGACAGGCCGCAATCGGATCCGAAGAGCACGCTCTTCACCATCGCCGACGACATCCGCCGCATCCGCGCGCGCGTCACCCGCCTGCAGGACCCGCACGCGCACGCCGAGTCGCCCCGCTCGCGCACCCGGCGCCTGATCTCCAACGTGCGCATCGTCGAGCAGAGTCCGCTCGTGGTGGAAGCCAACTTCGTGATCTATCGCTTCCGCGGAGACGAGGACGTGCGCCAGTACGTCGGCCGCTACCGCCACACGCTCGAGCGGCGCGACGGCAAGCTGAGGATCAAGGCGCGCGAAGCGATCCTCGACGCAATGGCGCTCGCCTCCCTCGGCACCGTGAGCTTCATTCTCTGACCAGGGCCGGCGGACACTCATGAGCGAACGCCTCGCACTCGTCACTGGAACCAGCTCGGGCATCGGCGCCGCCGTCGCGAAAGTGCTCCTGAAGCGCGGCTGGCAGGTGATCGGCATCGCGCGGCGCGCGGCGAAGATCGAAGACAAGCGCTACCGCCACCTTGCGCTCGACCTCTCCGAGATCGAAACCGCCGCGCCGAAAATCGAGCGCGAGGTTGGCGCGAAGCTCGCCGAGCGCTGGGAACGGGTGGCCTTGGTCAACAACGCGGCGGTGGGCCTCTCGGGACGAATCCAGGACTTCGATGCAGGCGAGCTCGCGCGATCGTTCGAGCTCAATACGGTGGCGCCCATTTGGCTGATGGGGTTCATGATCAAGCGCGCCGAGGCGCCGGTTCGCGTGGTGAACCTGTCGTCCGGCGCGGCGGTGCGTCCGTTCCCCGGACTCGCCGCCTATTGCGGGGCGAAGGCCGGGCTCCACCTGGCGGGCGCCTCGGTGGCGGCCGAGGACGCGCCGGATCTCCACATCCTCAGCTACCAGCCGGGCGTCGTCGACACCGGGATGCAGCTCGCCACGCGGTCGAAATCGCTGGAGGAGTTTCCGTGGGGCACGACCTTCCGCCAGTGCCACGCCGAAGGGCGGCTCGTGCCGCCCGAGCGGCCGGCGGCGGACATCGTGGAATTCCTGGAGGCTGACGGCGGCGAGCGCTTCAGCGAGCGCCGCTTCGCCGCATAAGCCATGCTGGAGCTGCGGCCGACCTGCGAGAGCTGCAACAAGAAGCTGCCGCCGGATGCGCTCGACGCCTGGATCTGCAGCTTCGAGTGCACGTTCTGCTCTTCGTGCGTGAAGCGGCTGGCCAACGTCTGCCCGAACTGCGGCGGCGGCTTCATGCCGCGGCCGACGCGGCCGGCGAAGGACCACAAGGAAGGCAACTACCTCGGCAAATATCCGGCGGGCACGACCGCCAGGCACCGTCCGGTGGACTTTGCGGCGCACGGACGCTTCATCGCCAAGCTGAAGGATGTTCCGCCGGACAAACGGTGACGATTTAGAATCGCGATCGTGGGACCTGAAACTCAAGCCTTCCTGCAGAACTGCTGGTACGTCGCGGCCTGGGATCACGAGCTGATCGACGGAAAACTCCTCGCGCGCACCATCCTGGAGAAGCCGGTCGTGCTGTATCGCGGCGACAGCGGCCGCGTCGTCGCGCTCGACAATCGCTGCTGCCATCGCGGCGCGAAACTGTCGAACGGCCGGCGCGAAGGCGACGACCTCCGCTGCATGTACCACGGGCTCAAGTTCAACCCGGGGGGCAAGTGCATCCAGATCCCGGGACAGGACAACATCCCGAAGAACCTCGGCGTGAGGAGCTATCCGGTCGTCGAGCGCCAGCACCTGCTCTGGATCTGGATGGGCGACGCCGCGCAGGCCGATCCGTCGAAAATTCTGGAATTCAACTATCTCTGCGATCCGGCCTGGCGCGGCAAAGCGGACTACATGCACTACGACGCGAACTATCTGCTGATCGTCGACAACCTGTCGGACTTCGCGCACCTCGCCTTCGTGCACACCAAGACGCTCGGCGGCTCGGAGGAGTACGCGTTCAAATCCAAGCCGACGGCGATCGAGCGGCTCGACGACGGCTTCCGCGTCGAGCGCTGGCACACGGCGGCGGACGCGCCGCCGTTCCACAAGAAGGTGGTGCGCGACGCCGGCAAGGTCGACCGCCGCAACATCGCCCGCGCGTACGTGCCCGGCATCTTCTTCATGGAGACGCTCTTCTCGCCGGCCGGCTCGGGCGCCGAGAAGGGAAATCTCGAAGGCGCGAAGCAATACCGCAACTGCCAGTTCTTCACGCCGGAGACGAAGGGCTCGACGCACTTCTTCTGGGACTACCTGCACGATTACGAGCTGAACGATCCGACGATCGCGCTCTCGCTCAACAAGAGCATGATCGAGGGCTTCCTCGAGGACAAGTTCATCATCGAGGGCCAGCAGGATGCGCTCGACGCCGACCCGAGCTTCAAGATGAACGCGATCGTTGCCGACGCGCCGCTCGCGCATTTCCGCCGCACGCTCGGCCGGCTGGTCGACGCCGAGCGCCAGGCCTTCCAGCCGGTGGCGGCATGAGGGCGCTCGCCGCCTTAGCCGTCTTCTCGTTGACGGGGTGCTTCGCGTATCAATGGGACCCGCATTCTCCCGACACCATCCTGGCGAGCCCGCAGGGCGGCGCGGTGACCGTGCCGCACGGCTCGCGCCTGCGGCTGCCGCTCGCGACCGATGCCGAGCATGAGTGGCGCCGCGTCGAGCCGCAGATCCTGCAGGTGGTCGCCGAAGGCCCCGCCGATGCCACCGGACAGACGTTCACTCCAGTGCGCACCGGCGACGAGAAGCTGCGCCTCGAATACAAGCGGCTCACGGGCGACGCGCCGGCCGAGCGCTCGGTCACCTACGACGTGAGCGTGCCGGAGGAGACCGGGATCTTCTCGCGCTTCTGGGCGCGGGTCCGGGGCAAGTCCTCGTCCTGAGAGTCATAGCAATCGAGGAGCACTTCATCACCCCCATGTACCGGGAGAAGGTGGGTGCCAACGAGTATCGCAACTTCTACCTCTCGAGCCGCGGCGCCGTGATGGGCCACGACATCATGGCCGAGAACCTAGACCTCGGCGCGAGCCGGCTCAAGCACATGGACGCGCAAGGCGTCGACGTGCAGGTGCTCTCGTTCGGCTCGCCCGGCGCGCAGGGGTTTGGCGCGGATGTCGCGATTCCCATGGCGCGCGATGCCAATGACAGGCTTTTTGAAGCAATAAGAAAACATCCGGCGCGCTTTGCCGGATTCGCCGCCCTGCCCACTGCCGATCCAAAGGCCGCGGTCGACGAGCTCGAGCGCTGCGTGACGCAGCTCGGCTTCAAGGGCGCGATGATCCACAGCCACCAGCAGGGCGAGTTCCTGGACGCGAAGAAGTACTGGCCGGTCTGGGAGCGCGCGGAGCGGCTGGGCGTGCCGATCTACCTGCACCCGGCGCTGCCGCACCCGCAGATGGTGCAGACGTATTTCGAAGGCTACGAGGAGCTGGCGCGCGCGCCGTGGGGCTTCGCGGTCGACACCAGCTGCCATTTCCTGCGGCTCTTGTTCAGCGGCCTGTTCGACGCCTATCCGGAGCTCACCATCATCCTGGGCCACCTCGGCGAGATGCTGCCCTTCGCCATGCACCGGCTGAACGACCACAGCCTGCACGCCGCCAAGCGCCGCGGCCTGAAGAAGGCGCCGATCCAGTACCTGCGCGACAACCTCGTCGTCACGACGAGCGGCAACTGGTTCGAGCCGGCCTTCGTCTGCACGCTGCTCGCGCTCGGCGCCGACAACATCCTCTTCGCGATCGACTGGCCCTACGAGTCCAACAAGGACGGGATGGACTTCTTCCGCAAGCTATCGCTCTCGGACGCAGACAAGGAAAAGATTGCGCACCTCAACGCGGAGCGCTTACTCCGTTTGTAGGTGCTTAAGCTGCCATTAATTTACTGGACGGCTCGACCCAATCATCCGCAGGCATCGATATTGCCGAAGTTCTCGTGCTTCTTGGTCCAGCCCGTCGCTCCCTTCTTCGTCTTCACCTTCACCCACCAGAGAGACTCGGGAAAACTGATCTTCTTCCCCCAACAAGTGTCAGCAGCGACACAAGCGTCCCAACCACCCATGTCTTGATACATGAACGTTGCTTCCTCATCGTAACTCTGCCCGTTGTGCCAAACGCGAAAGTATCCTTCGCCCCTCTCCGTATAGATCCAAACTGCGTCGCCGCGCTTGTATGAATGGCCGGAGTCCGGGCTTCTATAGTCTTTCAGCACTTCTAGCTGGCCAGGCTTCGTGACAATCACTACTCCGGTGATCCCGGTTACCGTCGTTCCTTTCCTTGTTTGGCCTACCACCATAGACGAGTCCTTCGGTTTCTCTAACAAGAGCGTGTCCGCCTTGACTGTCCATTCCCGATAAGTGCAGCACTCAAATGGACAGGCGCCCTCGTCCGTCAGAGACGAAGGCGGTGCAGGGTCAGCGCCGAACGAAGTTGCACAACAAATGGTCAGGGCCAATGCCGCTGGCGAGGGTATTTTCATGGGCTGGGAATATGAGGCACGCGCATCGTTTTCGAGCTCATTCTACTTGGGAACAGCGGCATTAAGCTGGCAGCTTTCGGGGACTGCGATCAGCTCTTCTTGAAGACCGAGCGGTCGACGTCGTCCGGTTCCAGACCTGCATTTCCTCGCAATAGGGGCACTCGAGCGTGCGCTCGGTGTAGGTGGAAAAAACGGTCGGGCGCCCGGCTTTAGCGGCGGGTGCCGTGCATTGCGCATCGCTGGAATAAATCGCCCTGTGTCAGCGTACCGAAGGGTTTCGCTGCCCTGCAATAACACCTGAAACTCCCAATTCGCGTCACGCCGCGCGACATAAAATCGGCTGTCGCAAATCCCACCTCCTAAAGGGGAGCACGCCGATGGCCCGCTTTACTCTCAATGGAAAGCCCACGAATGCCGAGGTCGATGCAGGCACGCCGCTCCTGTGGGTGCTGCGTGAGCAGGTCGGACTGACCGGAACGAAATACGGCTGCGGCATCGCGCAGTGCGGCGCGTGCACCGTGCACGTCGACGGCGAAGCGGTTCGTTCGTGCGCGATGCCCGTGTCGGAAGTCGAAGGCAAGCGCGTCGTGACGATCGAGGGCCTGGCGCAGAAAGGCACGCTCAACAAGATCCAGAAGGCGTGGCTCGAGCACGACGTGCCGCAGTGCGGCTACTGCCAGTCGGGAATGATCATGGCGGCGACGGCGCTCCTCGCGAAGAAGCCGAATCCGACCGATGCCGACATCAACGCATCGATCACCAACATCTGCCGCTGCGGCACCTTCCAGCAGGTGCGCGAAGCGATCCACACCGCCGCGAAGACGACGAAGGCCTGAGGAGAACGCCATGCTCAAGACCAGAAAACTTTCCCGGCGCGAATTCATCGTCAGCTCTGCCGCGGTCGCTGGCGGCCTCGCGCTCGGCTTCAACGTCCCGTTCGGCCCGAACGTGGTTCGCGCCGCCGATGGCTCGCCGGAAGTCAACGCATGGGTGGTGATCCGTCCCGACGACACGGTGGTGGTCCGCATCGCGCGCTCCGAGATGGGACAGGGCACGCTCACCGGCCTCGCCCAAATGGTCGCCGAGGAGCTCGAGTGCGACTGGAGCAAGGTCACGACCGAATTCCCGTCGCCCGGCGCGAACGCCGCGCGCAACCGCGTCTGGGGCGATTACAGCACCGGCGGCAGCCGCGGCATCCGCACCTCGCACGAGTACGTGCGCAAGGGCGGCGCGGCCGCGCGAATGATGCTCGTCAAGGCCGCGGCCGACCAATGGAATGTCGATGTCGCCGACTGCAAAGTTGCGAAGGGCGTCATCACGCACAAGTCCGGCAAGAAAACCACCTACGGCAAGGTCGCCGAGGCGGCAGCGAAGCTTCCGGCGCCGACCGACGTGCCGCTCAAGGATCCCAAGGAGTGGAAGATCATCGGCAAGCCGCTCAAGCGGCTCGATACCGCCGACAAGCTCACCGGCAAGATGGTCTACAGCATCGACCTCAAGCTGCCGGGGATGCTGAATGCAGCGATCCGCGACTGCCCGGTGTTCGGCGGCAAAGTGGCGAGCTTCGATGCTGCGAAGGCGGAATCGATGCCCGGCGTGAAGAAGGTCGTGCGCGTCGGCGATTCCGCCATCGCCGTCATCGCCGACACGTGGTGGCATGCGAAGAACGCGGTCCAGGCGATCAACATCAACTGGGACGGCGGCGACAACGCCAAGGTCTCGAGCGAGACGATCGCCGCGATGCTGAAGGCCGGCCTCGATGCCGACCAGGCGTTCGTGCACAACACCGCAGGGGACGCCAAGGCCGCCCTCGACGGCGCGGCGAAGAAGGTCGAGGCGGTCTACGCCTATCCGTACCAGAACCACGCCACGATGGAGCCGATGAACGCGACGGCGCTCTTCACCGGCGAGCGTTGCGAGGTGTGGTGCCCGACGCAGAACGGCGAAGCGGCGCTCGCCGCGACATCGGAAGCCTCGGGCCTGCCGGTGTCGAAGTGCGACGTGCACAAGACGTTCCTCGGCGGCGGCTTCGGCCGCAGGGGCTTCACCGACTATGTGCGCCAGGCGGTGGCGATCGCGAAGGAGATGCAGGGCACGCCGATCAAGCTCATCTGGTCGCGCGAAGAGGACATGACGCACGGCCGCTACCACCCGGTGATGCAGGCGAGGCTCACCGGCGGACTCGACGCCAACGGCCAGCTCACTGCGCTCAAGATCCGGCTCTCGGGGCAGTCGATCCTCGCGTCAGTGCGGCCCGAAGCGCTCGTCAACGGCAAGGACCCAAACAGCTTCCAGGGCTACTGGCCGACCGGCGAGCACTCGTTCGAGTACACGATCCCGAACGTCTACATCGACCACGCGATGCGCAACACCCACGTGCCGCCGGGATTCTGGCGCGGCGTGAACATCAACCAGAACGCGATCTTCCTCGAGTGCTTCATGGACGAGCTGGCGCAGGCGGCGGGCAAGGACCCGCTCGAGTTCCGGCGCGCGATCATGTCGAAGAACCCGAAGTCGCTGACGATCCTGAATGCGGTTGCCGAGAAGGCGGGCTGGGGCAAGCCGCTGCCGAAGGGCCACTACCAGGGCCTCGCGCATTTCCGCGGCTACGGCAGCTATGTCGCCGCATGCGCCGAGGTCTCGGTGCACAACGGCAACCAGGTCAAGGTGCATCGCATCGTCGGCGCGACCGATTGCGGCTATGCGGTGAACCCGGCGCAGATCGAGCGGCAGATCGCGGGCTCGTTCGTCTACGGCTTGTCGGCGCTCTTCTTCCAGGAGTGCACGCTGCAGGACGGCGCCGTGCAGCAGACGAACTTCCACGACTACAACTCCATGCGCATCGCGCAGATGCCGAAGGTCGAATGCCTCGTGATGCCTTCCGGCGGCTTCTGGGGCGGCGTGGGCGAGCCGACGATCTGCGTCGCGGCGCCGGCGGTGCTGAATGCCTATACGCGCGCGACCGGCAAGCGCATCCGTAACTTCCCGCTCAAGAACCACGGCATCGAGATGATTTGAAGCGCCGGCAATTCCTTGCCGCCGCTGCCGCCGCCGCGCTGCCCGCAGGCAGTGCAGCGGGCGGCGGCGCAGCGGACAAGGCGCGTGTCGTCGTGGTGGGGGGCGGCTTCGCCGGCGCGAGCTGCGCCCGGGCGCTCAAGCGGGCGAACGCGAGCCTCGATGTCACGCTGGTCGAGTCGGCCCCGGTCTTCACCGCCTGCCCGCGCAGCAACGGCGTGGTCGCCGGCCTGCGGGATCTCGGCGCGCAGCAGTTCAAGTACGACGCGCTCGGGCGCGAGGGTGTCCAGGTCGTCCGCGGGACCGCTACGGCGATCCATGCCCGCGCCGTGCGCGTCGCCGATGCCGACCTTGCCTATGACCGGCTCGTCCTCGCGCCAGGCGTCTCCATGCGCTGGAACGCCTTGCGCGGCTACGACGAGGCGGCGGCGGCGCGCATGCCGCACGCCTGGCAGGCGGGCGAGCAGACGCTCCTCCTGCGCAAGCAGCTCGAAGCGATGCCGGACGGTGGCGTGGTTGTCATCGCCGTGCCGGCGTATCCCTATCGCTGCCCGACCGCGCCCTACGAGCGCGCGAGCCTCATCGCGCATTACCTCAAGGCCCGCAAGCCGCGCTCCAAAGTGCTGATCCTCGACGCCAAGGACGGCTTCACGCAGCAGCGGCTCTTCGAGGAAGCGTGGCAGGCGCTCTATCCCGGCCTCATCGAATGGGTCGCGCTGTCGCAGGGCGGCGGCGCCATTTCGGTCGACGCCGCGTCCAATACCGTGGAGACCGACTTCGACCGCCATCGCGCCGCGGTCGCCAACGTCATTCCGCCGCAGAAGGCGGGAGCGATCGCCGAAGCAGCGGGCGTCGCTGATTCCACCGGCTGGTGCCCGATCGAGGCGGCCACGTTCGAATCGAAGCTGCTGCCGCGCGTGCATGTCATCGGCGACGCGGCGATCGCCGGCGCGCTGCCGAAATCCGGATTCGCTGCGAGCTCGCAGGGCAAGGCCTGCGCACTCGCCGTGGCGTCGCTCCTCGCCGACCGCGCGCCACCGGCACCCGCGATGGTCAATGCCTGCTACAGCGAGCTCGCGCCGGACTACGGCATCTCGCTCTCGAGCCGCTACCACGTCATGGGCGGCCAGATCCTGGAAGTGGCCGGCTCGCTCCGGTCAAGCGAGCTGGAAGCGCCACGCGCCGAGCGGGCTCGCAATGCCGAACAAGGCGCGGCATCTTTCAAGGAGGTCACGGCGGAGATGTTCGGATGAGGCGCCTGGGCCTGCTTCTGCTGGCATACGCGCTCGCCTCATCCGCCGCCGACGATGCGATCGACAAGCCGCTCGCGGCGAAAGGCGATGCCAAGCGCGGGCGCGCGATCGTCGCCAGCCGGCAGGTGGGCCTGTGCCTGCTTTGCCACAGCGGCCCGTTTCCGGAAGAGCCGCTCATGGGCAGCATCGCGCCGAACCTCGCAGGTGTCGGCGCGCGGCTATCCGAGGGACAATTGCGGCTGCGCATTGTCGATTCCAGCCTGGTCAATCCGCGAACCATCATGCCGCCTTACTACCGCACGACGGGCCTCACGCATGTTGCGCCGGCGTTCAAGGACAAGCCGATCCTGGACGCGCAACAGATCGAGGACGTGGTGGCCTTCCTCGCTACCCTGCGATGAAGCGGCGCGTCTTCGTTCTTTCCCTCGCGCTCGCCCCGTGGATGAAGAGCGCGTGCGCGGATGCGATGCACGATGCGATGAGCGCGGTGCTGGAGGGAGCGACGCCGCGCGAGGGCCGGGTGAAGATCGAGCTGCCGCCCCTCGTGGAGAACGGCAACGCGGTGCCCTTCAGCGTGAGCGTCGAGAGCCCGATGACCGAGCGCGATCATGTGCGCTCGATCCACGTCTTCAACGAGAAGAATCCGCAGCCGAACATCGGCGATTTTTTCCTCGGGCCGCGGGCAGGGCGCGCGTCGGTCGCTACGCGCATCCGGCTCGCCGACTCGCAGACCGTCGTCGCGCTCGCCCAGATGAGCGACGGCACGTGGTGGTCCGGCAGTGCGAACGTGATCGTGACCATCGCCGCCTGCACGGAGACCGTCTGATGGCGGCGCACGCGCTGCTTCGCGTTCCGCAGCGCGCCAGGCGCGGCGAGGTGATCGAGATCCGGGCGCTCGTGTCGCACATCATGGAGACCGGCTTTCGCCACAGCCAGTACGGTGCCTCGATCGCGCGCGACATCATTACGAATTTCCGCTGCACCTATAACGGCACCGAGATCTTCCGCGCACGCTTCTATCCGGCGATCTCCGCCAATCCGTTCATCAGCTTCACCACGGTCGCGACCGAGAGCGGAACGCTGCGCTTCGAGTGGACCGGCGACAACGATTTCACGGCGAGCGAGTCGGCCGCAATTTCGGTGGAATGAGCGGTGGGATGAAGGCCGCCTTCCTCGTCGTGCTCGTGGCCGGGCTGGCGATGGCCGACGACCGGCGCTCGGGCTACGAGTTCATGAGCCGCGAGACGCAGGCGATGCAGGACGACGATACGTCGAACCCGGCGATGCTCTGGGCGCTCGACGGCGAGCAACTCTGGAAGGCGGGCAAGCCGTCATGCGCGAGCTGCCATGCCGACATGAAAGGCGTCGCCGCGCGCTACCCGAGCGTTAATTCCGGACGTCTCGTGAATCTCGAGCAGCGCATCAACCTCTGCCGCACCGGGAAGCAGCACGCCGCTCCTCTCCCTTACGAGAGCAAGGAGCTGCTATCGCTCAGCGCCTATATAGCGCTGCAGTCGCGTGGCTATCCGATCGCCGTGCAGGCCGATGCGGCGGCCGGCAAGGCGCTCTACGAGCGGCGGCAGGGCCAGCTCAACCTGTCGTGCGCGCAGTGCCACGACCAATATGCCGGAAAGCGGCTCGGCGGCAGCACGATCCCGCAAGCGCACCCGACCGGCTATCCCGAGTATCGACTCGAATGGCAGACGCTCGGCTCGCTCGAGCGGCGGCTGCGCAACTGCCTGATCGGCATCCGTGCCGAGCCGTACCCCTACGGCGCCCCTGAGCTCGTCGAACTCGAGCTCTATCTCATGTCCCGCGCGCGGGGCATGAAGATGGACGCGCCGGGCGTGCGACCCTAGCTCAGATTTTTGGCGTCCAGGGCTTGTCGGCCCACGCGACGCCGACGCGCGCGACCTGCGCATCGATGAGGTAGGGCTTTCCGTCCATCGTCGCCTTGCGCGCACGCCCGAGCGCCGCGCGCAGCTCTTCCGGCGAGCGCGCCACTTCGCTCTGCACGCCGAAGCCCTTGGCGATCGACGCCATGTCCATGTCGGGATTGCCGAGGTAGTCGTGATAGAACTGGCCGGTCTGGATCATGCGCCCGCCGGGCACCTTCTCGACCACGCGGCTGTGCGGACCGCTGTAGGCGTGGTTGTTGTAGACGACGGTGATGACCGGCAGCTCGAGGCGCGCCATGTTCCACAGCGCGGTCGGTCCGAAGATGAACGAGCCGTCGCCGACAAGGCAGATCACCTGGCGCTTCGGCCGCGCGAGCTTCACGCCCGCCGCGGTGCCGATGCCCGAGCCGAGGTGCGCGCCGTAATAGAAGAAGAGCTCGCGGCCGCCGTTCGGATCGAATTCCATGCCGTGCAGCACGACCGAGCCGGCCTCGTGCACGATGATGGCGTCCTTGTCGGCGAATTGCGCGATCTCGCGCGTGACGCGATCGGCGAGCATCGGCGCGCGATCCCAGTCCGGATTCTTCATCACCAGCTCGCGCAGCGTTTTTGCCTTCTCGTGGAACTTGCGCACGTCGCCCGCGCGCTCGGCGGCCTTCTGCTTCAGCGCCGGCGTCATGAGTTGCGCCACCGCGGCGTTCAGATCGTCGAGCCCCATCGCGACGTCGGCCACGAGCGGCACGTCGACTTCGATCACGTTGCCCATCGACAGGCTGTCGATGCGCATGTCGATGAATTTCGCGCCGCGCGCGATCACCGGGTTCGGGCTGTTGTGCTGCAGCTTGTTGCCGACGTTGATGATGACGTCGGGGTTCCTGGGGTAGTCGAGCGAGACGAGCCGCGCGGCGGGCGGCGAGCCGACCCAGAGCGGATGCGTCTCGGGGAAGTTGGCGTAGATCTGCCGCATCTGCGTCACCGGCATGCCGAGGAGCTCGGCGAGCTTCACCGCCTGCGGCATGGCCTTCGCGGTATAGATCTCGTCGCCGGCGATCATCAGCGGCGTCTTCGCATCCACCAGCAGCTTCGCCGCGCGCTCGACCTCGGCCGGGTTCGGCCGCACGCGCATGCGCGGGTCGACCTTTTCCTGTCTTACGATGTCGACCCGCACGCCCTCGTCGTTGAAATCCGAGTGCCAGGAGGCGTACGTCGGTCCGTGCGGCGGCGTCCACGCCGCCTTGAACGCACGTCGCACCGTCTCGGGAATCATGTCCGCGCGCCGCGCGAGCCAGGAGTACTTCGTCATCGGCTGGACGATCTGCTCCTGGTTCGCCACTTCCTCGAAACCGTCGCGTCCGGCGCGGCCCGTCTGGTCGGTGCGATAGCTGTAGAAGACGAGCGGCGTCTGCTCCTTGTAGGCGTTGAACATCTGCCCCATGGCGTTCACCAGGCCGACCACCGCCGCCTGCATCACGATCGAGGGCTCGCGCGATGCTTTCACGTAGCCGGCGGCCATCGCCGCTCCGGGTCCCTCGTGCGGCGTCAGGACGTACTTGAGCTGCGGCCGGTCGACCAGCGCCTCGTAGAAGTGCGCGTCCTCGCTCGCCGAATTGCCGAAGACATACTTCACGCCGGAAGCGATCAGCTGCTCGGCGAAGGCCGCGCCGCCCGTGCCTTCGAACACCTTGAACGCCTGGCCCTCGGCCGCCTGCGCGTGCGCCACCGGAACCAGCGATTCGGCGATGTCCTTCGCCGCCGCTGCCGAGATGCCGGCGGTGGCGAGTCCCTTGAGGAAGGTGCGGCGCGAGATCGATTGGGAAAGAAAACGGGCGACGAGCTCTCTCATGGCTTCTTCCCGTAGGTGGTGCCGAGGTAATCGGCCATCTGCTTGATGTCGTCCGGCGTCCACAGCGCGCCGCGGCCGACCATGCGGTAGAGCGTGCTCTCCCAGGCGCGGCGGTCCTGGCGCTGGTCCATCCACATGTTCGGGCTGTGGCACTGGAAGCATTTCGAAACGAGGACCTCCTTGCCCGGCCCATCGGGGAATCCGGGCGGCGGCTTGCGCTGCGCGAGCGCGGGTTGCGAGACGATGAGGCCGGCGAGCAAGGCGAGGAGTAGTTTCATCGGAGGGTATATGTAGCACAATGCCCGGCGATGGGGCGCCTGCTGTTTCTCACTCTGCTTTCGTGCGCTGCCAGCGCCTTCGCCGATGCCCGGATCGATCAGGCGCGCAACGAGGCCGAGGTCGTCTGGTACACGGCGATGAACGTGCCCGACGCCGAGGCGCTGCGCAAGCCCTTCAACGAGCGCTATCCGTTCGTAAGACTGACGCTCCTGCGCTCGACCGGGGAAAAGGTGCGCACGCGCATCCTCACCGAGGCTCGCGCCAATCGCTACGCGTGGGACGTCGTCTCGTTCAACCTGCTCGACATCGACGCGCTCGACCGCGAGGGACTGCTCGCCGCCTACGCCTCGCCCGAGGCTGCCACCGGCTATCCCGCGGGCGCCGCCGGCGCGCATTCGGCGGCGATCTACGTGCGCCAGTACGTGATCGGCTACAACACCCGGTGGGTAAAGGCGAGCGAAGCGCCGAAGTCCTGGGCCGATTTGCTTGCGCCGGGTTGGGCAGGCAAGCTCGCGATCGATGAGAGCGATGTCGAGTGGTATGCGGCGATGCTCGATTACTGGGGCCGCGACAAGGGCGCGGCCTACATGCGCGCGCTGAGCCGGCAGAAGCCGCAGCAGCGCCGCGGGCACAGCCTCCTCACGCGGCTGCTGGTCGCCGGGGACTTTCCGCTGGCGCTGATCCATGCCGGCGAGATCGAGAGGGAGAAGCAGGACGGCGCGCCGGTGGAATGGGTGAAGACGCTCGACCCGATCGTCACGTCGCCGAGCCAGGTCGCGATCTCGGCCAAGGCGCCGCATCCGGCGGCGGCGCGGCTGCTGGTCGACTTCCTCCTCTCCAGGGAAGGGCAGCGGGTGATCGAGTCGCGCGGCCGCGTGCCGGCGCGCACCGACCTCGGCTCCGGGCCTGGCGCCGAGCTCAAGGTCCACTACGTGAGCGCAGGGCTTGCGCCGCAGTTCAATCAGTACGAGAACGAATTCCGCGGCATCTTCGCGAGAATGCCCTGATGACAGCGAAACTCAAGCACATCGCCCTCGTCAGCGACAACTACGCGGTGCAGGGCAAGTTCTACGAAGCGGCGTTCGGCATGCGCACTGCGGCCGATCCGCGCCCCGAGCGCGCCGTCACCGTCGGCGACGGCTATGTCGGGCTCAACATCAACCCGCGCAAGGCCGGCCGCCCGGCGGGGCTCGATCACTTCGGATTGCAGGTGGACGAAGTCGAGCCGGTGCTCGCCCGGCTTAAGAAGCACAAGGTCGAAGTGGTCAAGCGGCCGGCCACGCGGCCCTTTGCCGGTATCAGCACGCACGATCCGGCGGGCAACATCTTCGATCTCTCGCAGCGCGACATGGACAACCGCGCCTCCGTGTACGTGGAGGCGGAGAAGCCGGCGGCGCGGCGCATCAGCCACCTCGCCATCCGCACGCTGCACGCCGAAGAGCTGGTCGATTTCTACGCCGATCTCGGGCTCAGGCCCGCCAAGGGAAAGCACGGCAACTTCCATCTCACCGATGGCCGCGTGACCCTCGTGCTCATGCCCTGGCGCATCAGCGACTACGAAGGCACCGGCATCGTGCGGCCGGGCCCCGATCACCTCGGCTTCGAGGTCGAGAGCCTGGACGCTTTCAAGAAGCGCCTGCAGGAGCTCGGCGACAACAATCCGCACCTGCGGCCGCGCGAGCTGTCCGGACGCGAGGGCGACGCGCGCATGAAGCTCTTCGCGTCCTCCTGCGCGCTCGGCGAATACCGCTTCGCCGACGTCGACGGCGTGCTGCTCGATGTTGCCCAAAAGAATCCACGTTGACGGGCTGAGCGTCCGCTACTTCGGGGCGGGCGCGGGCTCACCGGTCCTCCTGCTGCACGGCGCTTCGCTCGGCTCTTCCGCCGACGTGTGGCTGCGCAACCTCGCGCCGCTCGCCGGGCATCGGCTGCACGTCGTCGCGCCCGACCTGCCGGGGTTCGGCGGCACCGACAACCCGGCCGATGTTTCCCTTTCCTATCGGAAAAAATTCATCCTTGCGTTCATGGATGCACTGAAGATCGACCGCGCGGCGCTCGTCGGCCACTCGCAGGCGGGCCGCGTCGCGCTCGACCTGGCGCTCGGCAATCCGGAGCGCATCACGAAAGTGGTCGTCCTCGCGACCGGCAGCCTCCTGCCGCCGCTCGCCGAAAAAACCGAGAGCGAAGGCGAGGAGGGCGGCAGCCGCGAGCCGACGCTCGAAGACACGCGCCGGCTGCTGGAAGGCAACCTCTATAACCGGGCGCTCATCACGCCGGACGAGCTCGACCTGCGTCACCGCATGAGCGTCGGCAAGAACTACAGCGCCTTCGTCGCGCGCAAAGCGGCGAAAGGCAAAGGCGGTGGCAAGGGCGATGCTCCCTGGCAGCGCGTGTCAAAGTGCCCGGTGCCCTTGCTCATGCTCTATGGAGAGAACGACCGTGGCGATGCGGCAAAGCGTGCCGCGAAGGCGAAGGAACTCAATCCGGCACTCGACCTCCGCCTGCTACCGCGCTGCGCGCACCTCGTGCAATGGGACGCGGCGGACGCGTTTGCCGAAATCGCTGGCCGCTTCCTCACGAGGGACTAGCGGGAATTCCCTTTACGCGGCAGGCTTAACGGCCAATTTCCTCAACGATGCGAAGCGCGATGAGGTGCGCGCTGCGCGGCAAGTAGATGCGTGACCTTGGATGGCTGAAGCAGAAAGCTCTCGATCTCTTCCTGCAGCAAGCGGTCGGCGTGGGTCACGCGCTCATGCTGGCGCAGGTGCTCCATCCAGGATTCGACGAAGAAGCTCTCGACGAACCGGTTGCGCGTCTCCGTATCCTCGAACAGTTCCCACGCGTAGGCGCCGTCGCGCCGGCGCTCATCGGCGAGGAGCTCCAGCGCGGCGAGGAACGAATCCCGGCCCTGTGGCGCAACACGGTATTCGACCGTCACCATCACGGGGCCGGCCTGCTCCTCGAGATCCGCGGCGACGGCCGGCGAGGGCCAGTGCATGGAGGGCGTGAGGTCAAACCCTGCGCCCATCTGGAGCTTGAAGCGCCGCGTGAGTGGAATCGCAAGCAGGGCGCCGGCTGCAGCGATGAAGTGCGCCGTAGAAAGGTCCGTCATGGCTGCGACCTGCCCCCATAGGCCGCTGCCGAGCGTCATTGCGCCGAAGAACACGGTTACATAGATGGCCAACCCGCGACCGCGAACCCACTCTGGCAGGGCGAGTTGTGCGGAGACGTTGAGGCTCGAGAGCGTTGCGATCCAGCACATGCCTGCGACGATGCTTGCGACAAACGCGGTCGAGGCATCCTGGGCACTACCGAAAAGGATCAGCGCGACGGCGGTGCCGATGGCTCCGGCAACGACGAGCCGGTCGGGTCCCAGCTTGGCTTTGAGGTACGGCAGCGCGAATGCACCGCCGACTGCGCCTACCCCGATGGCGCCGAGCAGCACGCCGTATAGCTCGGCGCCGCCAGCGATCTGCGTGCGTGTAACCAGGGGCAGGAGCGCCCAGTAGGCGCTCGCGAAAAGGAAGAACGCGACGGCCCGGTACAGAGTTGCCCGAAGCGGCAGGCTATGGCGCGCGTAGCGCACGCCCGCCCGCATCGCGCCCGCGAAGCGTTCCGCCGGAAGGCGGCGCGGCGGAGGCGGGGACGTGCGCCACCACGTCAGGGCGCCTATGACGCCCAGATTGCTTACGGCATTTATCCAGAACGGCGTGGCGATGCTCAGCCCGGCGGTGATCACGCCGCCAAGGGCCGGGCCTACGGCACGGCTTACATTGATTCCGACGCTGTTGGCCGCGATCGCCGGGCCGAGTTCCTCCCGTGGCACGAGTTGCGGGACCACAGACTGCCACGCGGGTGCGACGAGCGCGTTGCCGATGCTGGTCACGAACATGAGGAAAAGAAGAGAGGCAGGCGTAACGAGCTCGAAGCTCACCATCGCCGCGAACAGGACAGCTATGACAGTAACGCCGATCTCCGTGGCAATCAGGAAAGCCCGCTTGTCGACCATGTCGGCCAGCGCTCCCGCGGGCAGCGCGAAAAGGAACATCGGCAGACTGCTGGCGACCTGGACCATCGACACCATCAAAGGGTGGGAATCGAGGCTCGTCATGAGCCACGCGGCGGCCGCGCTGGACATCCAGCTACCGATGTTCGAGACAAGGGTCGCGGTCCAGACAACGGCAAACGCGCGGTGACGAAACGGCGCCCACGGTGAATGGGTGCCTTCTGTCAGCGGTGCACGGCTGCCTGGATTCATTGATTGGGCATACTCCGCTCATCCCGCCCGTTGCGTGCTATCGCTGATAACCGCCGAATGCCGCCACTGGAGACCACGCCGGGCTAACCGGGGACAGCGGTTCGGGCGCGAACATCGTGAAGGGCTCGGCGGAATACACCACGTCACCGCCGGTCACGGTTAGCACCGACTCGATCCTGCGGATCTCTTCCTCGGGCACGGTGAGATAGTCGGCCGAGAGGATCGAGAAATCCGCGACTTGACCGGGGGCGATCCTGCCTTTCGCATCCTCTTCACCGCTAAACCAGGCGCTTCCGACGGTATAGAGCCGCAAGGCCTCCTCGCGCGACAGTCGGTTCTCGGGCGATGCGAGCTGCATCCCCCCCACGGTCTTCCCAGTCACCATCCAGTAGAGCGAGATCCAGGGGTTGTAGCTCGCGACACGGGTGGCGTCCGTTCCAGCGCCAACAGTAAGGCCTGCATTGAGCATTTGCCGAATGGGCGGCGCGTGTTTTGCAGCCTCCGAGCCGTAACGCTCGACGAAGTACTCGCCCGCGAACGCGATGCGGTTTTGGATTGCGATCCCGCCGCCCATCGCCTTGATGCGCGCGATGTTGTGCGCCGAAATCGTCTCTGCGTGATCGATCCCCCAGCGCGCCCGGTAACCGGTCTCCTTGAATATCGGCTCGAACACGTCGAGAATTCGCGAGATCGACTGGTCGTAGGTCGCATGCTGCCGGATCGGCCACTGTTTCTTGGCAACGAACCGGGTCACCTCGGAAAGCTCGCGCTCCATCTGCGGCTTCAGGTCGGGTCGCGGAGCCATGAAGTCCTCGAAGTCGGCTGACGACCAGACTAGAACTTCTCCGGCACCGTCGAACACGGAACCGTTCAGCCTTGAAGCGGCCCGATTGACGTTGCGCTTCCCCTCGAGGCTCAATTTTTCGTAGAACTCGCGCTCGGTTCCGGGCCGCTGCGCGAACAGCAGATTCGATACCCGGATCGGAAATGAAGGCCGGGTCGCAAGCTTCGCCAGAGCCTGATAATCGTCGGGATAAGGCAGATTGGTACCGCCGGCATCGATGACACTCGTCAACCCGAAGCGATTGAGCTCGCGGAAGAAATGCTGGGTGGAATTGACCTGATCGTCGAGCGAAAGCGCCGGCAGCTTGCCGATGGGGGAGTAGACGGCTGCAGGCTTGCGGAGGATGACGCCGCCATCGACGAATTCGTAGCTTCCGCCCTGCGGCGGCTGGCTGTCGCGCGTCAGCCCAAGCGCGGCGGCTCCCGCTTGGTTGAGCAGGCCCTCACTGTAGGCGAACAGCACGTAGACCGGGACGTCCGGCGCGACGTCATTCAGTTCGGCTACCGTCGGCATGCGCCTCTCGCTGAATTGATAAGGGGACCAGCCACCGAGTACACGCACCCACTGGCCCTTCGGCGTGCGCATTGCCTGCTCGCGAATCATCTGCAGTCCGCGTTGCAGTGATTCAACTCCGTCCCAGCGAAGCTCGAGGTTGTAGTCGCGTCCGGCACGTACGAGATGGAAATGCGAATCGTTGAGGCCGGGGATGACCCGTCGCCCACCCGCGTCAATGAGGCGCGTATTGCCGGCGCGCAGGCCCATGATCTCGGCCTCGCCGCCGACCGCCACGATCTTTTCGCCCAGAACCGCGAAAGCCGGTGCCTCGCGTTGGCCGTCTTGCAGCGTGGTTACCTTGGCATTGTGTACGATCAAGTCCGGTGACGCTCCGGACACGGGCGACTCTGCCCAGCTCGATCGAGCCAAGCCGACCATCGCGATCATCGCCGTGCCGCCGCCCGCCGCCAACAGGTTGCGTCTGGATATTTTCATGACTTCCTCCTAAGTTCGACCTCGCTGCCCCTGACGCAATAACAGACCGCCCAGTACACCCGCCGTCGCCGCGAAGATCGCACCGAACAGAAACGCGGTGTGATAGCCGCTATTGAGTGCCGCCCTGGCGCTTCCGGAAGCCACTACCGCATTGCTGCGCGCCGTAGCGAGACTTGCGAGCACCGCGAGGCCGAGTGCGCCGCCCATCATGAACGACGTATTGACGATGCCCGACGCCAGACCCGAATCGCTCGGACCGACGTCGTTCATGGCAGCCAGTAGCATGGGATTGAACACCATGCCTGCGCCGAGACCGAACAGGATCATGCCGGGCAGCACGTCGAATGCGAAGTTGCCGTTCACCGGCGCCCGTGCGAACAGGATGAGGCCGCACGCCGCGAGGAGAAGCCCGACGGTAAGCGGAAGACGCAGTCCTAAGCGCATAACCACCCGCGCCGACAGGCCCAGCGAAAAGAGCGCCATGATCAGACTGGCCGGCAAGAACGCGAGCCCGACCTGCAAGGGCCGATAGCCGAGGACGCGCTGCAGATACAGCGCGGAGATGAAGAACCATGCGAACATCGCCGCCGCCCAAAGTACGCCAACCGCATTGGCAGTCGCGACATTGCGCAGGCGGAACAGAGCGAGCGGCAGCAACGGATGCTGCACTCGCGCTTCGATAGCGAGAAACACGGCCAACAGCGCCAGCGCGATGAACAGCAGGCCCAGCGTCTGCGCCGAGGTCCAGCCCGCTTCATTGCCGTTCACGACAGCGTACACAGCGAGCATCAGCGAAGCCGTCACCGTCACGGCACCGGCCACGTCGAGCCGTTGGCCATGAGCATGGCCGCTTGCTGACGGCAAAAGCGCGACGCTCAGCGTATAGACGGCGATACCAATGGGCAAGTTGACGAGGAAGATCCAGTGCCAGCTCAGCAGGTGGGTCAGCAGGCCGCCGAGCAATACGCCGATAGTGCCGCCCCCGGCACCGACAAAGCCGTACACGCCCATTGCTTTGGCCCGCTCGCCGGGCTCGGTGAACAGATTCATGATCAGCGACAGCGATACAGCGGAGACGACCGCGCCGCCCAAACCCTGCACGGCGCGTGCGCATACCAGCAGGATTTGCGAATTCGCCATACCGCATGCGAGCGACGCCAGCGTGAACAGCGCAATGCCGCCGAGGAACAGCTTGCGCTGTCCGTAAAGATCGCCCAGCCGCCCGCCAAGCAGCAGGCAGCCGCCGAAGGTGAGCATGTAGGCATTGACCACCCACACCAGCGAGGTTTCGGTAAAGCCGAGGTCTGCCGCGATCGACGGCAATGCAACGTTCACGATCGTCGTGTCGATCACGATCATGAGCACGCCGAGGCACAGAACAATCAGCGCTAACCAGCGCTTGTTCCCGTGGATGGAATCGCTCATGCAAGCGCCTCCTTTGTCGCTAGGCGCTGCCGTCCGCCATGGCGCCGTCGCGGCTGGCGCGAAGTCCCATTCCAGCTTGGGGCGCATGGATGCCCAGCTCGTCGCCGGCTACCCCGATTTGCGTACGCCAATGCGAAAAACCACATAAGCGATCCAATTGCCACTCTCTTGGATTTCAACATTACACCAGGGATACGCCAGGACTTGGTGGCGTCTCGTTGCGAGATCAACTCCGTTTAGGCGGGACGTGCAGCCATCAGCGCGCTCGCCCACCAATGCAGCTCGTCCAACATGGTCTTCGCGTTCTGCTGAAGATAGGAAAGCTCGTTGATGTCCTTGCCTTGCTGCCACACCGCCATGAAGTCGGCGCCCTGGATGTGAACGCCGGTGCGCATCGGGGCCATCTGCAGCTCGACGCAAATCAGTCGCAGATGCTCGATCGAGCGCGCCGCGCCGACACTTCCGTATCCGACGTAAGCGGCTGGCTTGCGGTTCCATTCCGGATAGGCGTAATCGAGCGCATTCTTCAGCACTCCGGGCACCCCGCGGTTGTACTCGGCGGTCACGAAAATGTACCCGTCGAACTGCGCCACCTTCTTTTGCCAGCGCTGCGCGACCTCGTTCTTGGAGGGCATCCAGGCGTTAGAGGCAGGTTCGTCGAAGAAGGGCATCGGATAGTCGCGCAGATCGATGAGCTCGACGTCCATATCTCCGCGCGCAGCAGCGACCCCATGTGTCCACCTCGCGGGCTTTTCCGCGAAGCGGGTCGCGCGCGTGGTGCCCATGATGATCCCGATCCTAGGCTTCGCCTTGCCGATACTCATGTGCTCCTCCCGAGAATCAATCTGGCGGCGCGGCCCGCGATCATGTGGGTCGGCGCATTCGTCGGCCCGGTGATGATCCGAGGCATCACCGATGCGTCGGCCACGCGCAGGCCCTGAAGCCCGTGCACTCTTAGCTCGGGGTCGACAACCGCGAGCTTGTCCACACCCATCTTGCAGGTGCCCACGGCATGTCCGAAGCTGCCCGCCGCAAGCCGGGCAAGCTCGCGGATCTCCTCGGCGGCCGCCTTGGGGCCGGGGATCATCTCGGCCTCGCGCACACCGTCAAAGGCGTGCCGGTTGCCGAGCTCGCGCGCGGCTTCGATGGCCCGCACGATGGCGGCGAGGTCGCGATCCGTGCCGAGATAGTTGCCGTCGATCGCTACGGCATCCTGAAAGTTGCTTCCGGTCAGACGCACGGAGCCTCGGCTCGTCGGCTGCAACAACGCGGGCGCAATGGTGAACGTGTCTGGCGGAGGCGCTCCAAAGCGCGCGGCTGTTTCAGGCGTGACCACCGGCAACTGCTCGAGAACGAGATTGATGTCGGTATCGCCCGAGGGGCCGCTCGAAAGCCAGGCTTCCGCCTCGACGGCATTGCTGTCGGCAGGGCGGTCCGGCATCTTGCCCTTGTACTTGAACACGACGCCGGAAAGGAGCGCATGGTCCTGCAGGTTCTGGCCGACTCCGGGCAGCCTCTCGACAACGTCGATTGCCAAGCCGCGCAGCGCTTTCGCTTCTCCCACGCCCGAGAGCATCAGGAGCTTTGGGCTCCCGATGGTGCCGGCGGCGAGGATGACTTCCTTGTCGGCTGCGATGTCCCTAAACGTGCCGTCCGTGCTGATCTTCACGCCCACACAGCGCGTGCCTTTGAAGTTCAGTTTTACAACGTCTGTCTTGAGCAGCAGCGTCAGGTTCGGCCGCGACAAGGCCGGGCGCAGGAAGGCACGAGCGGCACTGGCGCGAGTCCCATCAGCAGTAATGTTCATGTTGATATAGCCGGCACCGGCGCGCATGGGCCCGTTCGCGTCATCCACGATGGTCATGCCGCTTTCGCGCGCGGCCTCGAGGAAGGCGGGTGCCGTGGGATGGGGATTCCCCGGGCGACGGACATGGATCGGGCCGCCGACCCCCCGCCACTCATTGGCGCCGCCTTCCCAATCTTCCTGAGCCTTGAAAACCGGAAGCACGTCGGCGAACGCCCAGCCCTTGGCTCCGTTTTTCGCCCAGCCGTCGAAGTCCCGTTGCATTCCGCGGTTCCAAACCATGGCGTTGATGCTGCTGCCGCCTCCCAGGACATGCCCGAGGGCCATGTTGAACTTCCGGTTGTTCAATCGCGGCGACGGGGTAACGGGCAGGCTATAGTCCAGCGGTCCACCGACGTTGTAGAACCAGACGCTCGGATTCGCGATCGTCGGTGCGTCGTCGGGCCCTCCGGACTCGATAACCAGCACCTGCGCGCCTGACGTGGACAATTCAGCACCCAAAACAGAGCCGGCCGCCCCCGCACCCACCACGATAAAGTCATAGTGAGCTTGGAGCGAAGCTCGGCGCTGTTCCTGATTCTCCCCGGCCGCAAGAGCTAGATCGAGCGACGGGCCGGACGCGCCGGCGGCCGTCGCTGCGCCCAGCATGGAGAGGAACTTGCGTCGCGTCAGACGGCCCGTAGCCAGCTGATCCAGCAGGCGTTGCCTTGCTTCATTCGATGAATCGATCATTGGTTGAACCTCCGAGCATCTGTCAGCCGCTCAGCTAGAAACGCTCCGCTTGCTCTAAGGGCCTGCGTTGCAGCGGTGAGTCCAGGGACCTGGATGACGAACCCGTGCGGCATTCCCATCCATATGTCCAACCTGGCGTCGACGCCGGCGGCAACGGCGCGCTCGACATAGCGCCGCGAATCGTCGAGCAGCACTTCGTCGTCTCCCACGTGAACACGGACTGGCGGCAAGCCGCCGAGGGCGGCATGGAGAGGCGAAGCCTGCGGGTCCTTCGGATCAGCCCCGCTCAAATACGAGCGGATGAGCCCGGCGACCTGGGGCTTTGTGAAATACGGATCCGCTTCCGCTCGTGTGGCGTAGCTCTCGCCCGTGAGCGCGAGGTCGATCACCGGCGAGAATGCAACCGCAGCCACCGGGGCCACAGAGCCTTTCGAGCTTTGTGCAGTGGTGATGGACAAGATGACCAATGCCAGGTTGCCGCCGGCTGAGTCCCCGGTAAGAGCGATCTTGGCGATTCCCCTATCGACGAGTCCGCGATAGCAGGCTGCAATGTCCCTTACCGCCGCAGGAAACGGATGCTCCGGAGCGAGCCGATAGTCAGGGATGAAGGCATTGGCCCCAGCGCTCGATGCGATGTGCCCGACGAAGTTGCGGTACGCCTTGGCCGATCCCCAATTGAACCAACCACCGTGCGCATGAAGGATCACGGCACCCTTATGGGCCGGGGTTGGCCTCGCCCACCAGCCGGAGATCCCTCCCACGGTCCCAGCTTCAAAGGTGATTCCCTTCGGGACCGCGACGCGTTCCATCACCCCGTCAAATGGACCTCGGCCGGCAGTCCCTTCGATCTTTCCCTTCATAGGTGCGACCATCGACCGCAAAGTGGCCGCTACGACCGAGTCCTCCCGGCTAAGCGGATGAATCTCCAACCAAGGGGCCTTCGTCGGTTGCATTTCTTCTCGCTTTCTTCTCTAGGTGGCACGATAGCTGTTGGTTGGCGATCTGGTTAGGGCGGCGTCGCCTGGAAGGCGTCCCAGCGCGGCGGCGCCGCGCCCTGTCTTTTCCCACGCCGCGGCCGGCGGATGCCCTCTTATCAGATGCTTTACAAAGGGGACGGCCGCCTCGCCACCGACTATTCCGAGGAGACCAAACAAGACACCGACGATGAGTCCAACTACTAACGAGGCGATATATGGCTGCATGGTGTTAACTCGAGAGATCTAAGCCTGTGAGAGCTGCTCTAATTCTTTGTAATAGGGTTTAATGACCGCCCGAGCCTTATCTGCAAGAGGTGATCTCCAGTCGCGGAAGAGTTCGGTGACAAGAGCGAGCGCCGTGTTTGGAATGGCCCCTGCACTTACGAGCCGTTGAATCGCAGTTTCGTGAATTAGTTGGGACCGACCACCCACAGCATCAACGACAAACATAACGTCGTACCCTGCGTTCATGGCTTCCAGGACGGGAAAAGCCAAACAGATTTCCGTCCAAAGTGCTCCAAAGATGAGCCGCTTTCGTTTCGTAGCGACTACAGCAGTTCGGAATGCGGAATCCTCCCAAGCGTCCATTGAGGACCGATCGATTTCTTTTGCGTCTGGAATAGCCGAGCGAATGGAATGCTTCGTAGGGTGGTTGACTCCCATTTGCACACCGACTGTCGAAAGAATGACCGGCATGTCGAACGCTTTCGCCGCGCCAATTAGAAGTCGTACATTGGCGTCGATCAGGCCCTCAGACGGTTTTGACTTTACTTGCTCGAACATCTCTGGCTGGTAGTCAATAAGGATAAGAGCGGATTCTTCGTGTTTAAAGACGCCGGAATTGGTGCCCATTTTTTGTATCCTTCAGGTCGGCGGTTGCACTACGAACGCGCGTCGCGCGGCTAGCTTCGTATCGCTTTTTTCAATCAATACATTCGGGGCTGTAATCTCCGGATCTACATCCCATTTGGCTGTGGCCGGTTGCGTCAGACCGCGAGCGTCCCGTCGAAGTCGATCGTGGCGTGCGTGCCGTCGCAAAACGGCTTGTTGCTGGATTGGCCGCATCGACACAACGCCATTGGGTTGTCGTGCTCGATGACGCGGCCGTCCGGCGCCATCAGCCTGACCGAACCAGTCACCACGTACGGGCCGTTCTCACCAGGGACTATCGTCACATCCGACATGGAGCTCCTTTCAATGCACTCGAAGGGTCTTGCTGATCGGCAGCCGGCGGATCCGGACACCGGTAAGGTTGAACACTGCGTTGGCGACCGCGGGCGCCATGAGAGGAACGCTGACCTCTCCGACACCGCCCGGCTCCTTCGTCGAATCGATGAGATGAACCTCGATGGCAGGAGTCGTGCGCATTCGCATCAGCGGGTAGCGGTCGAAGTTCTGGGTCGCGATCTCGCCGCCGTCGCGGAGAACGATTTCGCCCCACAAGGCGGCACTGAGCCCGAACAGAATGCCCCCCTCGACCTGAGCGCGAACAAGGTCAGGGGTGAGCTTGAGCCCGCAGTCGAGCGCGAACACGACCCGCTCGACATGGACGCGCTGTTGCGCGTCTGCACTCACCTCGATGGCGGCCGCGGCGTGGCTCTTGAAGCCTTCGGAACAGGCAAAACCGATGCCGCGTCCACGCGCCGTCTCGGGCCGCCAGCCGACTCTGTCGGCCACCACGTTCAGTGCCTGCAATGTGCGCGGATTGTCGGCGAGCATGCGTCGACGGATCGCGATGGGATCGGTGCTCGCCGCAAGCGCCAATTCATCAATGGCGCTCTCCCGCGCAAACTCCGTAGGAGAGTTGCCCACGGAGCGCCAGGTCATCACCGGAACGCCGTGCGCGACCTTGGCCACGCGAATGCGCATATTCGGCACCGCGTAGGGCGGGTCTACGGCCCCGGTCACCGTGAGGAAGTCGACGCCGTTCTGAACCAGGACGTTGCTGACGATCGGTAGTTCACTTCCGGTTGGCTTGGCTGCCAATTCATGATGCAGGACCGTGACGGCGCCCTGGGCGTCGATAGCGGTGCGGACGCGGTGCGCCGACATGGGCCGAAAGCGGCCGCTCTTGAAGTCTTCCTCGCGAAGCGACTGGACTTTGATCGCGTGTTTCCAGTGCAATGCGCGCGCGATCTCGACCGCTTCGCTGGTCGGATCGTCATGATGGCTCGAGTGCAGACCGAACGCGCCGCCCGCCAGCGTGACGTGCACGTCGATGCGCTCGCGAGGAAGGCCGGACGCGCGGGCTGCCGCCATGGCCGTGTACTCCGGCGCCTGCGTGGATGCCCAGACGTCTAGGCGTCCGTCCTCCCGCATGTGGCAGACGGCGTTGTTCGGCTCCATCGCGGCATGTGCGAGAAACGGCAGCTCGTACACCGCGTCGATGGAATGCAGCGCGCGAGCGAGCCCAGCCGTCACGTCACCCTGGTCGCGGGCAACCAGCATTCCCTCGCCGCTTTCCAGGATGCGGCGATGTTCGGCGGCCAGCTGTTCCGAGCTGCGAGTCTCAGCCGCGGCATCGTCCCAGGTCACTGACAGTGCCCGCAACCCGCGCTGCGCATCGTCGAACGTCTCGCCGACCACGCCGACGCCGTTGCTGATCGGCACGACGGCGACAACGCCAGGGACGGCGAGTGCGGCCGAGTCGTCGACGGCGAGGGCTCTGGCCCCGAACCGCGGCGCGTGGAGCACGACGGCCGTGCGCGCATTCGGCGGGGTGATGTCGATGGTGTAGCGTGTCCGCCCCAGGATCTTCGCCACGCTGTCGACTCGACGCAGATCGCTATGTCCGATCAGCCGGTACTGGGACAATGCCTTCGGTACGGCGCCGGCCGGCACCGGCATTTGCTCGGCCCGCTGGGCAACGGCCCCGAATCCGACGTGACGACCGTCAGGGGCGCTGATGCTCCCGTTGTCGACCCGGAGTTGCTCGACCGGTACGCCGAGCTGCTCGGCAGCCGCCCCGAGCAAACGCGCTCTCGCCATCGCCGCTACCGCGCGGTAGCGGGCCCAGAAGGCTTGGGTCGACGTCGAGCCACCGGTCATCTGTACGAGATTGCCGAGGATCATGTTGGCGTACACCGGACCCGCCTTGGTCGCCCCGCCTGAGGCCTGCGTTACCTGAACCGCTTCGGGGGCCACGTCCAGCTCCTCGGCGATGAGCGTCGTCAATCCGGTGTTGATGCCTTGCCCCATCTCGATCTGGCTCGACCTGACCAGCACCCGTCCGTCCAACATGATCTTGAGGTACGGATGGACCGGGTCACTGAGCTCACTGTCCAGCAGGGGCGGAACGGGGTATTCGCGAACCTCCGGCAGCGCGGAGGACGGCTCGCCCTTGGCGAGGACTCGAGCCGCCTCATGGATGGCGTGCCGAATCCGCGGATACGTGCCGCAGCGGCAGAGGTTCTGATTCATGGCGTTGCTGACCGCTTCATCATTCGGAGCGGGATTCGCGCTCAACAACGAAACGGCAGCCAGGGTCTGGCCAGGCTGACAGTAGCCGCATTGCACCACGTTGCCCGTGTACCAGGCCGCGCGGACGGCATCCACGACCGGCCCGGACGCACCCTCCACGGTAACGATCGCCTTTCCGGCAACGCGACCGACCGCGACTTGGCATGACTTCGTGGCCTTGCCGTCGATGAGCACCGTGCACGCCGCGCAGAAACCTGCACCGCAGCCGAACTTGGTCCCGCGCAGGTTCAGGACATCCCTCAGCGCCCAAAGCAGAGGGGTCTTCCCGTAACCATCGTCCACCGATACGGTGGCGTGATTGACGTTCAGCTCAATCATGTCGTCTGGAGAAGTGTTTTCCAGTCCTGTGCCTTCGCCCACGACTCGAAGTCGTGGAAGGCGACGTCGGCGAACTCACGGCGGAGCGCTGCGCGATCGACCGTCCAGCCGACACGGTCGAACCACTCGTACATCTTGGCGGCGTCCTCACCCATGCCCTGTCGGGCGACGTCCAGCGGGACCTGGAAATAGGTGAAGGAGCGGCCGGTGACACGCGACAGGATGGCGACGACGTCGTTGCCGGTGAGCTCGTCGCCTGCGAGGTCGAAGCGCTTGCCTGCAAAGCGGCCTGGCTCCTCGAGGAGGCGAACGGCGACGGCGCCGATGTCCGCGAGGGCGACTTGCGCGAGCTGTCTCGTCGGCGGCAGCGGCGCGGCGTAGATGCCCTTCGCGAGCTGCTGTTTCCCGTAGTAGAGGTTCTCCATGAAGTAGACCGGCGCCAGGACCGTCGCGCGTACGCCGATCCTGGCGATGTGCTTTTCGACCTCGTACTTGCTGTCGAAGTGCGGAACGCCCGTCTGCCTATTCGCGGAGCCGACCGAGGTGAAGACGAGATGTGCTCCCGCGGCCTTCGCCGCATCCGCGACGGAGATGCCTTGTCGCGTTTCGGCTTGCGTGCCTCCTTCGAGTGGCGTCGTCATCGCGAAGAGGGAGGTCGCTCCTTCGAGCGCCTTCGTGAGCGCGGCCGTGTCTTCGAGTGACGCGCGGACAAGCGTGACGCCCGCGTTTGAGAGCGCTTTCGCTTTCGCGGAATTGGTATTGCGCGTGACGGCACGCACCTCGTGACCGCGCTCGAGCAGGCTCTTCACCACAGCGCCACCTTGGTTGCCTGTGCCACCCGTGACGACGACGGCAAGCTTGCGACCCATGATCAGCGGTTCCGAAGCTCGACGAACTCGAATACCGCGCCTTCCACGTCGCGGGCCACCATGTTCTTGCCGACCGGCGTGGGACCTGGCGGCCGGAGGATCGTTGCGCCGGTAGCCCGAAGATGCGCCTCGTAGTCCGCCAGGGAATCCACGATGAGCGTTGCGCGGACATTCTTGAGCGGCGCCAGCGCTGATTCTTCGCCTGCGACGAGGGCGAAGGGGCCCAGCATCGCAATGGTGATTCCAAGCTCGCCAAGCGTGAACCGGAACTCGACGGTCTCGCCCGTGAGCGAACTGTATCGCTCAATGGCCGCCTCTAGGTCCTTCGTGAACACGAGCACTGCTATGCCGAGAACCTTCATGCCTTGGCGTCCGAGCTATTTGCCGAGGACCGACTCAAGCTTCTGCAATATCCCTAGCTGCGTCAGGACCACCGTGCCGGAGGGATAGCAGTTGAAGGACTGGATCTTTCCGTTCTTCACGCGGAACACGTCGCAGCAAGGCGCGTTCATCCGCTTGCCGGTCGGCGGGATGGTGGCAAGCGGCAACTGCAGCGGCCCTTTGTGCGTTCCCTGCAACGCGAGCTCAACGACGACCGTATCGCCGACGTTGAAGAACCGATACAGCTCTCGATGCATGTTAGGGAAAGCGGTCGCGTAAATTTCCACGGGTCGGCTGAGCTCGGATGCGCCGCGGTACGTGATCCCGATCGACTGGTCGGTGAACGTGCCGTCTTCGGTGAAGCATTGCGCCCATCCGGCCAGATCTTGGTTTTCTGCGATCTCGTACGCCTTGCGGACGAATGCCTCGTTCGCTGCCTCGCTCGCGCCCATGCGACCGTTCCCTCCAAGGACCTTGCTGGTGGACGTAGTAGCATCCACAATGCAATTGCTGGTCCACCCTTTATGTCGATGAAAGACAAGAGAATTTCCGTGTTTCCCGTTGACGGTATTTCGCCATTGGCGAAATACTGGACAACAATCGCGAGGCGCGAATGAACGAATCTCCCTCGGAGCAGTTGAAGGCCACGCTCGACTTGATTCCCGCCTCAGCGTGGTACGCGAACCCGTCGGGCGGAGTCACGTACGTGAACAAGCGAAATGCGGACTACCGCGGAATCTCCAGCGACCACCCCCTCAGGCTGGGTACCGTGAAAGGTGCGCCCTGGGATTCACATATTGCTCTGCTGCATCCGGACGATCGCGACGAGGCGCGCGAGGTCTGGTCGGCGTGTTTGAAGACAGGTCAGGCCGGCGAGATCACTTTTCGCGTACGCAATCAGACCGGAGGATATCGGTGGTTTCTCAGTCGTGCCGAACCTTTCCGGGCGGACGATGGAACGCTGCTCGGCTGGATCGGCATCAACTTCGACATCGAAGAGCACAAGCGAGGCGAAGTCGAACTTCGGCGGAGTAAGGCGTATCTGGCAGACGCGCAGAAACTCAGTCGCACTGGCTTCGTCGGGATGGAAGCGCGTACGAAGCGGATATTCTGGTCCGAGGAGGCGGCCCGGATCTACGGATACCCTCCCGGAACGGAACCAACACCGGACCTGATTCTGCAGCGATCTCATCCTGACGATGTCGACCTTGTCAAAGAGGCGCTCGAGCGTGCGGCACAGGACGGGAATGACTTCGACTATGAGCATCGGTTGCGGATGCCGGATGGTTCGATCAAGCACCTTCACGATCGCGCCCATCGCGTGAGGGATGAAGCAGGCAACGACGAAGTGGTTGGAGCGATAGTCGACATCACGGAGCGTAAGCGCGCGGAAGACAAGATCCGCGAGCAGGAGACGGAACTGCGGCAGGTGCTGGATCTCGCGCCGCAGATGATCGGCGTACAAGGGCCTCAGCGCCAGCGCCTCTATGCGAATCGGCAGGCGCTCGCGTATTACGATGTCACTCTTGACGAGTGGCGTCAGCGAGACTATCGATCCGAGGTTCATCCGGACGACGTCGACAGGGTTAAGGCACACATTGATCATTCGTTGTTAACCCGCGGGGCATACGAGCTGGAGATGCGGCTGAAAGCTGGCGACGGAACATATCGCTGGTTCCTATTGCGTTCCAACCCGCTTCACGACAATGAAGGGCAGCTCCTGCGGTGGTATATCGCATGTACCGATATTGAGGATCGGAAGAAGGCCGAGGAAAGGCTGCACCAGGAGAACGTCGCCCTTCGGGAGGAGATCGACAAGACATCGATGTTCGAGGAGATCGTCGGCGCTTCGCCCGCGCTGAACGCGCTGCTCTCCCGAGTCTCCAAGGTGGCCGGCAGCGATTCCACCGTTCTGATCACCGGCGAGACGGGCACCGGTAAGGAACTCGTCGCGCGCGCCATTCACAGGCGCTCCCGCCGGTCCTCGGGGGCATTCGTGGCTCTCAACTGCGCGGCCATTTCGCGCGAGCTGGTCGCCTCGGAACTGTTCGGTCATGAAAAGGGCGCTTTTACAGGAGCGACGCAAAGGCGGCTGGGCCGCTTTGAGCTGGCGGACGGCGGAACCATCTTTTTGGACGAAGTGGGTGAGCTCTTCCCAGAGACGCAAGTCGCGCTGCTCCGGGTACTGCAAGAGCGCGCATTCGAGCGGGTTGGAGGGACACAACCCATCCGCGTCGACGTTCGAGTCATTGCCGCGACCAATCGCGACTTGAATGCAGCCGTGGACAGCGGGACCTTCCGCCAGGATCTTTTTTACCGGCTGAACGTCTTTCCCCTGGAAGCGCCTCCGCTGCGGGAACGAAGAGAAGACATCCCAGTGCTGGTGGAGTACTTCGTGGGCCGTTATGCGCGGATGGCGGGCAAGACGTTCCGGCGCATCAAGAAGCGGACACTCGAACTGCTGCGATCCTATCCGTGGCCGGGGAACGTGCGCGAGCTGCAGAACGTCATCGAGCGCTCGGTGGTCGTATGCGACGGCGACGAATTCGCCGTCGACGAGAGCTGGCTGTCCGCGCGGTCGTCATCCGAACGCAGGTTGCCGCTCTCCAACTCGCTGGCGACTCACGAGAAAACGATCATCGAAGACGCTCTGCACGCGAGCGGGGGACGCGTATTCGGACAAGCCGGCGCGGCGGAACGGCTGGGTATTTCGCGCTCGACGCTCGAATCGAAGATCCGCACCCTCAAGATCGACAAGAGTCGCTTCCGGCCGCGGACGGCCAAGAACTAGTTCAGATGTTCCAACGGTCGTGCACCGGATCAGACTCAAATAAGCAGTGCAGAGAGGCGTTCCACCGAGGTCCGCTATAGCGCCTTTAGGCTCCGCATGAACATGTAGCCGCCGAGGGCGATCAAGCCGGCGAAGAACCACTTCATGAACACGGCCGCGGTCAGGCGCCGGCGCAGCCGAATGCCGACGTACATGCCGGCCAGCGCGGGAGCGAGCGCGAGGAACGAAGCGCCGGCGACGCCGAAGCTGTAGCGGCCGTGCACCGCCAGCGCGATCGTCAGCGCGAGCGGGCAGACGAACGCCGAGATGCCGATCGACTGCACAAGCTCCTCGGTGTTCATGCGGAGCGACGTGAGATAGGGCGCGGTCGGAACGACGAATATCCCGGTCGCGCCGCAGATCGACCCGGTGACCAGGCCGATGACCGGCGAGGCCCAGAACTCATAGCGTGGCGCGATCTCGAAGCGGCGCGCGAACAGTCCATAGAGTCCATAGGCCGCCAGCACGAGTCCGAGCGCAGCGCTCGCGCCGGCGGCGCTCTGCGTCAGGAGGCCGATGGTGGCAAACGTGCCGACGAACACGCCGACGATCATGCCGGCGAAGCGGCGCAAGAGCTTGCCGAGCGTCGGCCCGGTCGCCATCTGCCAGATGTTCGTCCCCATCGCCGGCAGCACCATCAGCGCGGCGGCCTGCGCCGGCGGCATGACGATGCTGAGCAGGCCCATCACGACGGTGGGCAGCCCGATGCCGAGCGCGCCCTTGACGAAGCCGGCGAAGAGAAACGCGATCGCGATGAAGACGGGCGGTGCTGCGCTCTGCGTCACTGCGGCGCGGGAAAGCTCAGTCGCGGCCTTTCGCGAGGAACACCATCACCGTCGCGAGGAGTGGCGCGGCCGTCAGCAGCTCGAGCCCGAGGAGCTCGTGCCCCCGCCGCACGGCGTAGTAACCCGCGAGTCCGGCCGGCGTCACCGTGCCCCATACGACGTACGCCAACGCCAGCGGGAATCCGGTCGGCATGTTCGGGTACTCGTCGATGAACTGCGCGTTGTGGAAATGGTGGACGAAGCTTCCCACCATGTATGCGATGAGTAGGGCGAACAGGAGTTTGGATTGCCCCGGATCGCGCTCGGTACTCACGGTGCGATCTTACTGCCAGCTAGGCGCGCGGTGGCGCCGTTGCGGCGAACGATGGCCGCGCGGCGAAGCCGCCGAACCACTCGACGAGCTTGGGATGGCCGGTGCGCCAGTCGAGGTCGCGGTTGCGCTCCTTCTCGTGGCGGATGACGCCCGGTGATTGCTCGTGTCCGGGCCGGGTCAGCTCGCGTCCCCAGACGGACAGCCCGTCCACCAGGCTGCGCGCCAGGGCCTCGAGGCGCTGCGCTTCCAACGAGGGCCGCTCGAAGATCGGCCGCCCATCCAGCTGGTCGAGATACGCGCAGATGAGCGCCGATTCCTCCATTCCCGCGCCGTCGTCGCGCACGAGGCAGGGCACGCGTCCCGACGGACTGATGCGGTAGTACGGGCTGTCCGCCTGCCGGGTTTGGGCGATGACGATCTCGACGCGCGCATCGAGCTTCTTCTCGAGCACCATCATGCGCGCCATGCGCGCCTAGGGAGAGCCGGGCGTGATGTACAGCTTCATCGGTAGACACCCCACGCAAGGCAAAGCCATCCGGCCAGGAACGCGAGGCCGCCGAGCGGCGTGATGGCGCCGAGCCAGCGCTCGCCGGTGAGCGCGAGCCCATAGAGGCTGCCCGAGAAGAGGAGCGTGCCGGCGACGAAGAGCCAGCCGCTCGATGTGGGGGCCCATCCCGGCCAGCGGGTGCACGCCCAGCCGACCGCGAGCAAGCCGAGCGCGTGGTACATCTGGTAGCGAACTCCCGTCTCGAAGAGCGCGAGCATGTCGGCAGCGAGCCGCGCCTTCAGCCCGTGCGCGGCGAAGGCGCCGAGCGCGACGCCGATGAACGCGGACAGTGCGCCGAGGCCGAAGAAGAGGCGGTCCATCTACTGGGCGACCACCAGGCGCGCGAGGCGCTCGGGATCGGCGAGCAGCTCGCGGCTCGCGCCGTGGTGGATGACGCGGCCGCGGCTCATGACGAGCGCGGATTGCGTCACCTGCAGCGCGAGCTTGGCGTGCTGCTCGACGAGAACAATCGCCAATGCATCCTCGCTCATCAGCCGTCTGAGGGATGCCAGGAGCGACTCCACGATGATCGGCGCGAGCCCCTCGAGCGGCTCGTCCATGAGCAGCAGCGAGGGATTGCCCATCAGCGCGCGGCCGATGGCGAGCATCTGCTGCTCGCCGCCCGAGATCTGGTTGCCGCGGTGGTGCCGGCGCTCGGCGAGGCGCGGGAAGAGGTCGTAGACGCGCTCGAGGGTCCACTTGCCGCCAGGCCGCGCAGCTACGGTGAGATTTTCCTCGACGCTGAGCGACGGAAAGATGTCCCGGCCCTGCGGCACGTAGCCGATGCCGAGGCGGTTGCGCTCGTAGACCGGCAGGCGATGGATCTCCTTTCCCATCGCGCTGATCGCGCCGGCATGGAACGTGGTGTGGCCCATGATCGTCGCAAGGAGCGTGGTCTTGCCGACGCCGTTGCGGCCCAGCACCGCGAGCGAGCCGCGCTCCGGCACTTCGAGCGCGACGTCCTCGAGGATCACGGTCTCGCCGTATCCCGCGCGAAGCCCGTGCAGGCGTAGTGCTTCAGGCATGCGCCTCGCCCAGGTAGACGTCGCGCACGCGCCGGTCGGCGGCGATCTCGTCTGGCGTGCCCTCCACCAGCACCTGGCCCTGCGCCAGGACGGTAATGCGGCGCGCGAAGCGGAACACGAGATCCATGTCGTGCTCGATGATCAGGATGGCGATGTCGCCCGGCAGCGAGCCGAGGACTTCGAGGATGCGGCCGGAGTCGTGCGACGGCACGCCGGCGGCCGGCTCGTCGAGCAGGAGCACGCGCGGCTTGAGGCCGAGCGCGATGGCGATCTCGACCAGGCGCTGGCGGCCGTAGGGCAGGTCCTGCACGCGCGTGCGGGCGTCGTCCGCGAGCCCTAGGGTCGCGAGGAGCTGCAGCGCTTCGTCCTTGATCTCGTCGTGGCGGCTCGCCGGCTTCCACACGCGGCGAGCGATGCCTTCACGCTCCGCGATACCCAGCGCGACGTTGTCCAGCACGGGCAGCGAGCGGAAGAGCGTCGTGACCTGGAACGTGCGGCCGAGGCCGCGCCGCACGCGCGCCGCCTGGTTCACCTTGGTGATGTCGTCGCCGCCGAGGACGATGCGTCCGGACGAAGGCGCGATGCGGCCGGTGAGCATGTTGACGAACGTGGTCTTGCCGGCGCCGTTCGGTCCGATGAGCGCGTGCCGCGCTCCCGGCTCGAGCCGGAAGCTGATGCTGTCGGCGACCGTCAGCGCGCCGAAGCTTTTGCAGAGCCGGTCTGTCTCGAGAGCGCTTGCAGCCATTTGTCCACGATGCCGAGGATGCCGCCGCGGGCGAAAAGCACGACCACGATGAGGAGCACGCCGATGCCCAGGTACCAGTACTCGGGATACTGCTTCGCCAGGTAGTCCTGCGCGATGAGGTAGGCGATCGGCCCGACGAACGCGCCATAGAGCCGCCCGACGCCGCCCAGGATCAGCATCACGAGCAGGTCGCCGGAGGGCTCGAGGCCGAGCACGTTCAGGCCGACGAACTGGTTCACCTGCGTGAGCAGCGCGCCGGCGATGCCCGCCATCGTCGCCGAGATCGTGTAGACGAGCACGAGGCGCCAGTACACCGGCGCGCCGATCGCGTGCATGCGCGCCGTGTTCTCGCGCAGCCCGGTGAGCATCGCGCCGAAGGGCGAGTAGATCATGCGCCGCACGACCAGCCAGCCGATGAAGAGCGCCGCGAGGCAGTAGAGGAATGCCGTCTTGCCGAAGAGATCGAACTTGAAGAGGCCGAGAATGGGCGCCACGGTCACACCGGACAGCCCGTCGTTGCCGCCGGTGAGCGAGCTCGCCTGGTTGGCGATCTCGTAGAGGATGGACGTGATCGCCAGCGTCAGCATGAGGAGCGTGAGCGCTTTCGTGCGCAGGATCACCGCGCCGGTCGCAATGCCGAGCAGCGCGGCAGCCGCGGCCGCGGCGGCGAGCTGCAGGAAGGGATCCGTCAGCCCGTACTTGGCGCTCAGGATGCCCGCGGTATAGGCACCAAGCCCGAAGAACGCGCTATGGCCGAGCGTGATGATCCCGGCGTAGCCGAGGATGAGATCGAGCGACAGCGCGAAGAGGATGTAGATCAGGATCCGCACCCCAAGCGCGAGGTACTCGGGCATCGCGAAGAAAAAACCGATCGCCGCCACCCACGGCAGCCACTCGGTCCAGCGGATTCGCGGATCGCTGGTGTAGCCGCTCATGGCTTTGACCCCCTGACAAGGGGGTCGTGAGCCGAAGGCGAACGGGGGGGTTTAGTTTTAAAAGAAACAAAATCCCCCGCTCGCAAGCTCGCTTCCCCCCTTGTCAGGGGGGCGGCAAACCAGAAACTCATGCGCGTACTCCGAAGAGTCCCATCGGCTTCCAGAGAAGGATCGCCACCGTCGCGGCGTAGACGAGGAAGGCGCCGAATTCCGGCACCCAGTACTTGCACGCCGTATCCGCTATGCCGATGAGGAGCGCCGCGACGAACGGGCCGCGCAGGCTGCCGAGGCCGCCAACCGCGACGACGATCAGGAAGTAGGCGAGGTGCTCGAACGGATACGCCCAGTCGACCGGCAGGATGTCGGCGCCGAGCGCGCCGCCGAGGCCGGCGAGGCCGCTGCCGAGCGCGAAGGTCGTCATGAAGAGCATGCTGGTGTTGATGCCGACCGACTGCGCCATGCTGCGGTTGTCGACCGCGGCGCGCACCATCGCGCCCCAGCGTGTTCTCTCCACGCCGAACCACAGGCTGGTGATGATGAGCGCCGAGAAGAGGATCAGGAACACGCGATAGGTCGGGAAATCGCGATCCATGAAGTGCACCTGGCCCTTGAGATAGTCCGGCAGCACGATCGGCACGGCGAGCGTGCCGTAGACCATGCGCGCAATCGCGACCGAGGCGTAGATCAGCCCGATGGTGAAGAGCACCTGCGCGAGCTCGCCCGCCGTGTAGAGTCGCGAATAGAGCAGCCGCTCGAGCACGATGCTGGCGAGCGCCACTGCGGCGAAGGCGGCGACGAGCGCCAGCGGGAAAGGCACGCCGAGGCGCGCCATGACGGTCGAGAAGATGTAGCCGCCGGCCATGGCGAACACGCCGTGCGCCAGGTTGATGAAGCCCATCAGGCCCATCGTCACCGACAGGCCGACGGAGATCACGTAAAGGATCATGCCGTAAGCGACGCCGTGGAAGGCGACGCTTACGAGCGATGAGGTCAAGCTACTTCTTCTTCTGCAGCTCTTTCCAGGGATCCTTGACGGCCGTGCCGAGCGTCTCGATCTCGACGTTCGCCAGCTGGCCGTTCACCTTGCGCACTTCGCGCAGGTACTCGGGCTGGATGATGTCGCGCGTCTCGGGATCGATCGCGATCGGCCCGCGCGGGCTGTTCGCGTTCTTCCAGGTCTTGAAGAACTCCATCGTCTTGTCCGGGTCCATGTTGCCCTTGAGGGCCTTGATGGCGTCGACGATGATCGCGGCGCCGTCGTAGGCGCCCACCGCGACGAAGTTCGGCGTCTCGTTCTGGCCGTACTCCTTCTTCCAGGCGGCGACGAACGCCTTGTTGGCGGGACGATCGGCCGCGGCGGAGTAGTGGTGCACCGTCAGCACGCCGAGCGCGACGTCGCCCATGTTGGGCAGCTCTTCGTCGGTGGTGACGTCGCCGGGCCCGATCAGCTTGATGCCGGCCTTGTCGAGGCCGAGCTCGGAGAAATTCTTCATCACCGCGGTCGCCGTCTTGCCGGCCGGGATGAAGACCATCAGCACATCGGGCTTCGCGTCTTTCACGCGCTGCATATAGGCCGCCCAGTCGGGGTTCTGCAGCGGCACGCGCACCTTGCCGACCACCTTGCCGCCGCCTTCCTCGAACGCCTTGCTGAAGCCTTCCTCGGAGTCGTGGCCGGGGCCGAAGTCGGAGACGAGCGAGTACGCGGTCTTGAATTTCTTCGACGCCCACTGGCCGAGCGGATAGGTCGACTGCCACAGCGTGAACGAGGTGCGCACCATGTACGGCGAGCGCGTGGTGATCACCGCGGTGCCGGCGTTCATGATGACGAAGGGCACCTTGGCTTCGGTCGCGATCGGCGCCATGGCCATCGCGTTCGGCGTGAAGATCACGCCGGCGAGGAGATTGACCTTGTCGCGCACGACCAGCTCCTGCGCGAGCTGGCGCGCCTTGTCGGGGTTCGGTCCCGTGTCGTCGCGCGTGAGGAGCTCCACTTTCACGCCGCCCAACTCTTTCTCGTGCTGCTTGAGATAGAGGCGCACCGCGCGCTCCATGTACGGCCCGAGGTTGCCATTCAGGCCGGAGTAGCTGGTGATGAAGCCGATCTTGACGGTCTGCGCAGCGGCTGCGCTCGCGCTCAATACGAGCGCCGCGGCGAGCGCGATTTTTCGCATCTGCATTGTCACTCCTCCTAAGGTGGCGGATTTTAACCGAACAACCACGCTCCACCGAGGGCCTTCGGGAGCGCGGCCGAGTAACGTTTGCCGTGTTTCTTCACGGCAATGCCTGCTGCCTTGCAACGCTTGGCGAGCGTCTCTGGATGACGGCAACTGAATGCATAGCCGGCGATTCCCGGTGCTCGCGGCGCCTCGCCTAATCGTTTCGCGATCGTCGCGCGATTGCCGATGAAGATGCGACCGCGTGCGGTCTCGAGCTGCACGCCGTCGCGCACCGGTCGCGGGATCAAGGCGCCGAAGCGCGCCCAGCGCGCCGCGGTCGCCGTTGGGTTCTTTGCGACCACGAACACTTCCTCGAGACGCAGCGGATTCACGTCGCCGGCGCGCCACAGGTGCTCGGGTGTGAGCTGCTGGACATATTGGATGCGTCCCTCGGGCATCTTCTGCGGCGGCAGCCGCACGACCTTGAATTTCGCCGTGCCGCCGTCGACCGCGCGGCTCAGATCGACGAGCGGCTGCGGCTCGAAGCCGTGCGCCTGCAGCCGCCGGTGCTCGCCTTCGGCGTCGGGCGTGCCGAAGCAGACCAGATGCACGCCGGCATAGCGCGCCATCAGGCCGCGCATGCGCTGCGCCGCGGGCGTGTCGTGCGTCGGCGCGAGCAGCTCGAGGTAGCCTTCCTTCAGCATGACGCAGCGGTTCGAGGCACCGACCGGTCCTTCCGGCGTTTGCTGCACCGACGTGGGCGTGACCTTCATCCCCAGCGATTCGAAAATGCGAGCGGCCGCGTCCAGGTCGGCGACGAAGTGGGAGACGTGATCGACGAAGAGCTCGCCGGGCGCCGGTTTCTGAGCCTGAGCGACAGTCATGGAGCGGTGCGTTCGTCGACATTCATGGCGCGCTAATATAACCGCCGCTGTGAACAAGCCCGTGGAAACCCGCGTCGCAACGCTCACAGGCGCCCAGGCGGTCGTCGAGATGCTTCGCGCGCACGGCGTCGAAGTGGTCTTCGGGCTGTGCGGCGACACGAGCCTGCCGCTGTATGACGCGCTCAGGGGCTCTGCGCTTCGTCACATCTTGACCAGAGATGAAAGGCACGCGGCGTATATGGCCGACGGCTATGCGCGCGTGACCGGAAGAGTCGGCGTCTGCGAAGGTCCTTCCGGCGGCGGTGCGACCTACATCCTGCCGGGCCTCGCCGAGGCGAACGAGTCCAGTATCCCGGTGCTCGCCATCAATACCGACATCTCGGTCTCCTCCCGCGGACGATTCACGCTCACCGAGCTCGACCAGCGCACGCTGATGAAGCCGGTGACCAAATGGAACGCGGTGCTCGACCGCGCGGCCGACATCCCGCGCGTCTTCCGCCAGGCGTTCGAGGAGATGACGACCGGCCGTCCGGGCGCCGCGCACATCGCGCTGCCGTTCGACGTGCAGAACCAGCCGGTGGATCACGCTGACGTCTGGGGCGACCCCTCGCTTGGCGTGTATCCATCGCGGCGCGTCGCGCCGGACCCGGACATGGTCGCTCTGGCGGCCAAGGTGTTGCGCTCCGCCCAGCAGCCATTGTTCATCTGCGGCGGCGGCGTGGTGATCTCGCGCGCCGAGACCGAGCTGTGCGAGCTGGCGGAGAAGCTCAACGCGCCGGTCGCCACCACCATCAGCGGCAAGGGGTCGATCGACGAGCGCTGCGCGCAGTCGGTCGGGGTCGTGGGCTCGAATGGCGGCACGCCCGAGACGCGCGCCATCGTCGATGCCGCGGACGTGATCGTCTTCGTCGGCTGCCGTGCGGGCTCGGTGACCACCGAACGCTGGCGGCACCCCTCGCCGGAGCAGGCACGCATCATCCACATCGACGTCGATCCGTCGGTCCCGGGACGCAACTACAAAGTCGACGTGCCGCTCATTGGCGACGCGAAGCTCGCGCTTTCGGCTTTATCTTCCGAAATGGAAAGCTTCCAGCGCGAGGGCGACCTCTCGACGGTGGATGCGCAAAAGCGCGCCAAATTCGAAAAGTTCGAGGCGCTCGCCCGATCGAACGACGCGCCCATCAAGCCTGAGCGCGTGGTGCACGAGCTTTCGCGCCTGCTCGACGCCGACGCCACGCTAATCGCCGATCCCGGCACCCCGTGCCCTTACTTCTCGGCCTATCACGTGGTGCGCGGCAGCGGCCGCCGCTATTTCTCCAACCGCGCTCACGGCGCGCTCGGCTATGCACTTGCCGCGGCGATCGGCGCGCATATCGGGCGCCCGAGCGTCAAGACCGTCGCGGTGATGGGCGACGGCAGCTTCGGCATGTGCGTGGGCGAGTTGGAGACGGTCGCCCGGCTCAAGTTTCCCCTTACGGCAATCGTCATCTCGAACGCCGTCTATGGCTGGATCAAGGCCGGCCAGAAGACCGGCCATGGGCAGCGCTACTTCTCGGTCGATTTCGGCGTCACGGATCATGCGGCTGTCGCAAGCGCCTATGGCATCCGCAGCTGGCGGGTCACCAATCCTTCCGATCTGCAAGCAATACTCAAGCAAGCACTCGGCGCGAGCGAACCCACGCTGGTCGATATCGTTTGCCAGCCCCTGCACGAAGCCAAAGCGCCCGTCTCGGAGTGGGTCGCGTGATCGAGCGGGGCCACCACGACATGGGCGGACTGCCGGCCGGCAAGGTCGAGCCGACGGAGCACGACTATCCCGAATGGGAGCGGCGAGTCGATGCCATGGTGCAGCTCCTGCGCGGCAGCGGGAAGATTACGGTGGACGAGTTGCGCAAGAACATCGAGGCACTGCCGCCGGAGGCCTATGACAAGCTTTCCTATTACGAGAAGTGGATCAGCTCGCTCACGCAGACGCTGCTCCAGCGCGGCGTCATCACGACCGAAGATCTCGGGCGCAAGATGCAGGAAGTCGCCGGCCGCAAGAAATGAAGCCTCAATTCGCCACCGACTATCCTGCTGTCGCCGCGAAGTTCAAGACCGGCGAGCGGGTGCGCGTGAGGAAGACCGCGCCGCTCGGCCATATCCGCACCCCGTTCTACATTCGCGGCCATGTCGGTGAGATCGAGCGCTTTTGCGGCGCTTTTCCCAACCCGGAGGAGCTGGCGCAGATGCGCGACGGCCTGCCGGCGCAGCCGCTCTATCGCGTGCGCTTCAAGCAGAAGAAAGTCTGGCCGGACTATCACGGGCCCGATTCGGATGTTGTCGAGATCGAGATTTTTCAGCATTGGCTGGAGAAAGCATGAAAGACCAGGGCACGTATCAGCCGTACAGCTACTACCAGTTGATGGAGACCAGCCTGCGCGAGTTGCTGGTTGAGAAGGGCATCGTCAGCGATGAAGCGGTCAACGCCGAGGTGACGGCGATGCGCGAACGGCAGCCCGAGCGTGGGTCCAAGGTCGTGGCGCATGCGTGGCTGGATGATGCGTTTCGTCAGAGATTACTCAAAAACGGGACGGCGGCCTGCGAGGAGTTGGGCCTCGAGATTCCGGCGCTCAAGCTCGTGGTGGTGGAGAACACGCCGCAAGTTCACAACGCCATCGTCTGCACGCTGTGCTCGTGCTATCCGCGCGTGCTGCTCGGCATTCCGCCCGACTGGTACAAGTCGCGCAATTACCGCTCGCGCATGGTGCGCGAGCCGCGTGAAGTGCTGAAGGAATTCCGCTTGAGCGTTCCAGAAAGCGTCCAGATCCGCGTGCACGACTCGACGGCCGACATGCGCTATCTCGTGCTGCCGATGCGACCGAAGGGCACCGAGGGCTGGGACGAGGGTCGCCTTGCCGGCATCGTCACGCGCGACTCGATGATTGGTGTGGCGGTGCCGACGGTTGGCTAAGCTCGCCCCGCTCGGCGCGGTACCGCTCGGAGATTGCGCCGTCTACGTCGAGTTCTCGAAGACGCTCGACCTTGAAGTCAATTCCGCCGTGCAGCGCCTGGCGACCATGGTGCACGGCCGCGCGCTGCCCTGGGTGCGCGATGTGGTGCCGGCGCTCGGCGGGCTCGCGATCCATTTCGATCCGGATCACAAGGCGCTCACCACCGACGCGCTGACGGCGGCGCTCAACACGGTAAGCGAATGCCTGAAGGAAGGGCTGCCGAAGGCCGGCGACGTCTTGCGCACGGTCGAGGTGCCGGTGTGCTACGAGCCGGAGTTCGCGCTCGATCTGGCGGAGGTCGCCGCGCTCGCCAAGATCTCGCCCGAAGAGGCGGCGGCGCTGCACGCGGCAAGCGATTACCGCGTGCTGATGATCGGCTTCGCGCCGGGCCATGCCTACATGGGCGGGTTGAATCCCAAGCTCTCCGTGCCGCGGCGGGCGGCGCCGCGCGCCATCGTGCCCGAAGGATCGGTGGCGATCGCCAACGACCAGACGGTGATCTATCCATACGCCATCTCGGGCGGCTGGAGCATCATCGGCCGCACGCCGCTCACGGTGTTCGACGCCGGGCGACAGGAGCCGAGCCTCTTCGCGAGCGGCGATCGCGTGCGCTTCAAGCCGATCTCGCGCGCCGAGTTCCAGAAGCTGATCAGCCCATGAGCATCACCGTGCTGCGCCCGGGCCTGCTGATGACGGTGCAGGACATGGGCCGGCACGGCCACCAGCATGTGGGCCTCTGTCCCGGCGGTGCGATGGATCCCCCATCGCTCGCGCTCGCCAACGCGCTCGTCGGCAATCATGCCGGCGCGGCCGCGCTCGAGCTCACCGTGCTCGGTCCGGATCTCCATTTCGAGCGCGAGACGCTGGTCGCGCTGGTCGGCGCGGAGTTCGAAGCCGACATTCCCATCAACCGGCCGGTGCTGATGTCGCGCGGCTCACGGGTCTCGATCAGCCGTGCGGCGCGCGGCGCGCGCGGCTACCTCGCCGCCGCCGGCGGCATCATGGTCGAAGAGGTGCTGGGCAGCCGCAGCACTTACCTGCCGGGCGGCTTCGGCGGGCTGGAGGGCCGGGTCCTCAAGCGCGGCGACGTGGTGCCGCTCGCCGAGGATGCGACCCAGCTCTCGCGCGAGCGCTTCGCCGCTCTCAAGAACAAGGACAAGCGCGGCACCAGCGTGAAGTGGCACGTGCCGGCCTTCACCGTGCCCGATCGCGAGCCGATCGTGCTGCATGCCATGGAGGGCGAGCATTTCGGCGACTTCGACGCCAGCATGCAGCGCGTCTTCTTCGACACGGTCTGGCGCGTGGCGCCGGATTCGAACCGTATGGGCTATCGCCTGTCGGGGCCGCCGTTGACGCGCAGCAAGACCGAGGAAATCCTTTCGGGACCGACCTGCCTCGGCAGCGTGCAGGTGCCGGCGAACGGCGTGCCGATCGCCCTGATGGCCGACCACCAGACGACCGGCGGCTATCCGCGGATCGCGGAGATCGCCTCCGCCGATGTGCCGCGGCTGGCGCAGATCGCGCCCGGGGGTACCGTGCACTTCGCCCGCACCACCCTCGATATGGCTGGCGAGCTGCGCAAGGACGCCCGAACGCGCATGGAAGACATCATGCGCGGAATCGCGTGGGAGTATGGAAAATAAGCGCTAAGTGAAATACACCCAAGGCACCAGCATCCGCATCCGGTCCCGCGAGCAGCTGGAGGAGCTTTCGCGGCGTCCGAAATTTCAGCTGAAGATCGACCCGAACCAGCTCGCCTTTGCCGGGCAGGTGGCCATGGTGAAGTGGTCCGGGCTCTATCACGGCGGCGGCTACGTGTACCAGCTCGACGGCGTGCCCGGCTATTGGCATGAGCAGGTGCTGGAACCCGTCTCCGGATCGGGCCGATGAAACGCATCGACTTGAACTGCGACATGGGCGAGAGCTACGGCGCCTGGAAGATGGGCGCCGACGCCGAGGTCATGCCGCACATCAGCTCGGCGAATATCGCCTGCGGGTTCCACGGCGGCGATCCCGCCACGATCCGCAAGACGGTGCGGCTTGCCGTCGACCACGGCGTGGCGATCGGCGCGCATCCTTCGTTGCCCGACATCATGGGCTTCGGCAGGCGTGTGATGAAGATTTCGCCGCAGGAGATGTATGACCTCGTCGTCTACCAGGCCGGCGCGGTCGAGGCCTTCGCGCGTGCCGCCGGCGCAAGACTGCACCACATCAAGTGCCATGGCGCGCTCTACAACATGGCGGCGAACGACGAAGGATTGTCGGATGCGATGGTGCGCGCGGCGAAGGATCTCGGCGCGATGCTTTATGTGCTGTCGAAGAGCAAGAACTTCGACATCGCGAAGCGCGCCGGCATCCCGGTGTGCGGCGAGGTGTTCGCCGACCGCGGCTACTCCGACGACGGCACGCTCGCGCCGCGCGACAAGCCGGGCGGCATGATCGAAGACGCCGACAAGGCCGTGAAGCAGGCGCTGGCGATGGTCGAGGAGGGCTACGTCACCAGTCTCTCCGGAAAGCGGGTGCCGGTCGCGGCCGATACACTGTGCATCCACGGCGACCAGGCCGGCGCCGCGGCCTTCGCGAAAGCCCTCAGGCAGGCATTCAAAGAAAGGAAGATCGAAGTTGCCGCTCCCTAAGCTCTTCACGCCGCTCCAGCTCGGCGGCGTGACGCTGCCCAACCGTATCGTCATCTCGCCGATGTGCCAGTACCAGGCCGACGACGGCTGCATGAACGACTGGCACCTCGTCCATCTCGGACAGCTCTCGTACAGCGGCGCGGGCCTCATGATGATCGAGGCGACGCACGTGACGCGCGAAGGCCGCATCACGCACGCCTGCGCAGGCCTCTACAACGAGCACAACGAGGCGGCGCTCTCGCGCGTGATCAGCGCCTGCCGCCGCCTCGGCAAGAACCCGATCGGCATCCAGCTCGCGCATGCGGGACGCAAGGCGTCATCGCAAGTGCCCTGGGAAGGCCGCGAGTGGCTGCGTCCGGATCAATCGCCGTGGCTTACCGTCGCCCCATCGCCGATTCCCTATGGCGATGGCTGGCATGTGCCGCACGAGCTGTCCGTCGCCGAGGTCCGGCGCGAGGTGGAGGCATTCGTCGCCGCCACCCTGCGCTCGAAACGCATCGGTTTCGACGTGGTCGAGCTGCACTCGGCGCATGGCTATCTCCTGCACCAGTTCCTGTCGCCGCTCGCGAACCAGCGCAAAGACGCCTACGGCACGAACCGCATGAAGTTTCCGCTCGAGGTCGCCGCCGCGGTGCGCGAATCGTGGCCGAAGGAACGCGGCCTCGGCGCGCGCATCAGCGCGAACGACTGGGCGGAGGGCGGCCTCGGACCCGACGACGCGGTCGCATACGCCCGGGAGCTGAAGCGCATCGGCTTCGACTATGTGTGCGTATCGAGCGGCGCGCTCGTCGGCCACGCAAGAATGGGCCCGATCGTCGAGGGCTACCAGGTGCCGTTCGCCGAGAAGGTGAAGCGCGCGGTCGACATCAAGGTGCGCGCGGTCGGCATGATCGCGAATCCCGACTACGCGGAAGAGATCGTGGAAAGCGGCAAGTGCGACATGGTGGCCATGGCGCGCGCCATGCTCGACAACCCGCGCTGGGTCTGGCACGCCGCCGAGCGCCACGGCATCAAGGTCGAGTATCCGCCGTCCTACGCGCGCAGCCGCTTCGACCAGTGGCCCGGCTCGAAGCTGGCGCGACCGCAGTGGCAGGACGAATCGCAGGTCGGCTAGGCTGCCGTAAGAGCGGCGCGTGCTGACATTCGAATGGGATCCGCAGAAAGCGGTCGAGAATGAACGGAAGCACGGGGTAAGCTTCCGTGAGGCCACGGAAATATTTGACGATGACTATTCGTCCTCGGTGCCCGACCCGGATCACTCGGTAAATGAGCATCGGTACCTCATCTTCGGTGTTTTCAGAGGCAGCAAGTATTTGGTTGTGTCTTATACTGAGCGCGGCGACCGAATTAGATTGATTTCCGCAAGGCCGATGACTTCGCACGAGCGACAAGCTTATGAGCAATGAGAAGGACACATTGAGAAAAGAGTACCCCGCCGGCCTTATTAAGTCCGGTGTGCGCGGTAAGTACGCGAAGCGCTATCGCGAAGGCACGAATGTCGTCGTCATTGATCCTGATCTGCACAAGCTGTTTCCAAACTCCGAAGCTGTGAACCGTGCTCTGCGCGAGTACGTTTCCAAAAAAAGAACGGCAACCTAACCGCGCAGTGCGCCAGACGCGCGCAAGTGCGGCCCAGCTTTGACACGCTGCCTGCTGCTCCTCGCTCTGGTGCCCGCGCTCGCCGCCGCGCAGCCGCAGTCCCTCTTCATCGCCGATCTCACCTGGCCCGAGGTGAAGGCCGCCATCGCGGCCGGGAAGACCACCGCGATCTATTACGCCGGCAGCACCGAGCAGGGCGGGCCCCATCTCGCGCTGGGCAAGCACAACGTGATTGCGAGCTACGTGGCGGGGCGCATTGCGGAGAAGCTCGGCAATGCGCTCGTCGCGCCGGTGCTGCCCTTCGCGCCGACCGGCGAGCACATGAGGTTCCCGGGCACAGTGACGCTGAGCGACACGACCTTCGCCGCCGTCGCGCGCGAGGTCGGCGCGAGCATGTTCGCGGGTGGCTTTCGCGTCGTCTGCTTCATGGGCGACCATGGCGGCGGGCAGGAAGCGCTCAAGGAAGTAGCGATGGAGCTGGACCGGCAGTGGTGGTCGAAGGGCCGGCGCGCCTATTACATCGGCGACGCGTACTACAAGGCGGAAGCCGAGATCCACGCCTATCTCGTCCAGCAGAAGCTGCCGCCCGGCGCGCACGCCGGCATCGAGGACGCTGCGCAACTCATGTTTCTCGATCGCGCGCAGAAGTGGGTCCGCCGCGACAAGCTGGCGGCGGCCGACCAGGCGTCCGGGGTGGACGGCGACCCGCGGCGCGCGACGCCGGCGCTCGGCAAGATCCTGCTCGATATCAAGGTCAAGAACGCGGTGGCGCAGATCCGCTACATGAGGGGTAACCAATGAAAAGAGTCTTGCTCGCCGCGGCGCTCGCGCTCGGCGCGACGTTTGCCCGGGCCGAACCCATCGCATAGGGCCGGCGAAATCGACGCCGGTGCCCAAGGGGGCGCGGGTCGTCGATAGCAAGGGCAAGTGGGTGGTGCCCGGGCTGATCGATGCTCATGTCCACTTCTTCCAGCCGGGCAACCTCTACACGCGTCCCGACGTGGCGGATTTCAACGCGGTCATGCCGTAGACGGACGCGGCGCCGCGCATTTCGATGGTGGACCGCGTCAAGCTCGGCATCGGCGACCGCCGATCATCAAGATCTCCTCGCTCGATGAGGCGCGTGCGCTGGTCGCGAATGAGCTGGCCCGCAAGCCCGACTTCATCAAGGTCTGGTTCATCCCCCAGCCGGGCGACGGCCTCGCCGCGCAGGAAGCGATCGCCAGGTCGGTGTTCGGCGAGATGGCGCTCATGGCGCTGGCCGGCCTCACGAATCTGGAGGTGCTGCGCTCGGCGACGACGAACGGCGCAAGAGCGATGGGCCGCGACGTGGGCGCGCTCGCGCCCGGCAAGCTCGCCGACGTGCTGATCCTCGACGCCGATCCGCTCGATTTCAGGCACCTGACTTGCAGGGTTCGGCCGATGGAGCCGAACCTCGGCAAGATCGAAGGCCTCGTGCGCCAGCTCCTGATCGAGCTCGGCGAAGACGCCAATCGCGAAGGACTGCTGAAGACGCCGAGCCGCGTGGCGAAGGCGCTCGCCTTCCTCACGCACGGCTACCGGGCCGACATGCGCGCCGTGATCAATCAGGCGCTCTTCACGCAGACGACCGGCGGCATGGTGATCGTCAAGGACATCGAGCTCTACAGCATGTGCGAGCACCACCTGCTGCCGTTCTACGGCCGCTGCCACATCGGCTACATCCCGGACGGCAAGGTATTCGGCGTGTCGAAGCTCGCGCGCCTGGTGGACGTCTTCGCGCGGCGCCTGCAGCTGCAGGAGCGGCTCACCGAGCAGATCTCGCAGGTCGTGATGGAGGAGGTCGGCGCCAGGGGTGTCGGCGTGATGATCGAGGCGCGCCACCTCTGCATGATGATGCGCGGCGTCGAGAAGCAGAACTCGACGATGGTCACCTCATCGGTGCTGGGCGTCTTCCGCGAGAACCTGGCGACGCGCGAGGAGTTCCTCGGCCTCGCCTGCCGGCGCGCTGCGTAGCGCCGATTCGCGCGGATAGTTCGGCCCGTCGACGATGCGGCCGAAGTAGGACTGGTGGGCGTCTGATCCCTCCGGCCATTGCTCGAGGAAGCGCCGCAGCCAGGCCGCAGGGTCGTAGCGCAATGGAATCGCATCGATGAAGACCTCGCCGCAGCGCGCGCCGTAGAGCGAGTCCTTCGCGGGTGAGACGGCGATGCGTGTCGCAAGCCCAAACCGCTCGCCGCGGAAGTTCGGCATCCCGGCCGCGCCGTTGTTGACGAGCACGCGCCCGCCGGCAAAGGACTGCAGCACGGGCAGGCAGGTGTGGCTGGATGCGAACACATCGACGCCGGCCGCATCGAAGGCCGCGCGCGCGTGCCGCATCCCCTCGCCGGTCGCGAGCGTCTCCTGCGCGAATCCCCAGCCGGCGAGCGAATCGGCGTCGCCGTGGACGATGGCCACCCGCGCATCACCTACACGTGCGACGAGATGCATCGGCAGCGCGGCCAGCCCTTGGGTACGGCGCTTTGCCGCCGCGCGGAGCCGCTCGAGGATGCGGTTCGAGCGCTGCACCGTGTCGTCGCCGACCCAGTCGGGATAGCCGCAGCCGCAGCCTGCGCCGTCCTGAGGCGTCGCGAGCTCGGTCTCGACATTGCCGCGCGTGGCATGAAAGGCGAGCACCGTATCGTTGATGCGGCCGAAGTCGGCAGCATCGACGTCGAACCAATGGAAGTCGCCGTTGAAGACGAGCGCCTTGCGCCCGTGTTCGCAGTCGTAGGCTTCGAGCAGCGCCTCGAGCGCGAACGGGTTGCCGTACAGGCCGCCCGCGATCCACACGCTCTCCGCTTCGAGCGCCGGCCGGCGGGCCAATGCGCCCGCGCCGTAGTGGTACGAACTCGGGCAGCTCCTACCTGGCCTGCCCGTCTTTTCGAGCCAGGGTCTCAAGCCCAGAGGATGCAATCGCGGATCATCCGGTCGAACCTCGACGTGGCGTCCGCGGACGGCGTGACGATAGCGTAGTAGCCGCCGCGCACCGGGCGCACGAGAGCGTTCCAGCCGGCGGCCGACGCGCTCTGCGTGGCGGGCAGATGTTTCCCCGGCACGAGGAGCAGCGTCGCGAGTCCCGCCGGTGTTTCGAACACGACGTGCCAGCCGTAGCCGCCTTCCACCGGGCACAGGCGGATGTAGCGGATCGTTCCCGGAATCTCCTTGAGCGTGGCGCCGAACTCTTGCACCACGGCACGAAAAGCGTCCGCGTCCGCGTTGCGCACCGTGGTGAAGGACTGGGGCTCCATCACCACGTGCTCGATCGCAAGGTGCGCGTACAGCGCGGGCTGGTCCTGGCGCGCGAACTGGAATGCGCCGAGCGCGAGCGCCGCGAGCACGCTTGCGGCGAGCGCCCAGCGCCGCCAGGCACGCCGTGGCGCGCGGGCATGGAGCAGGGCGCGGTCGGCGAGCCCCTCGGGAACCGGCACGGCGAGCGCACGCTCCAGCTCGCGCTCCGTTTCGTCCACCTCGCGCGCGAAGGCAGCGCAAGACGGACAGCCGCTGACGTGCGCGCGCGCTTCTTCGGGCAAGCGGCGCGGATCGGCAAGCTTGCAGCGGCGAAATTCGAGGCAGTTCATTTGATCGCCTTGCGCGCTGCCGGCTCGACGAAATGCTGACGCAGCGCCTGACGGGCGCGCGTAAGGCGCGTCATCACCGCGCCCTCCGTGGTGGCGAGCATGCCGGCGATCTCGGCGCAGCTGAAGCCGCCCAGCACCTGCAGGAGCAGCGGCTCGCGGTAGGTCTCGGGCAGCAGGCTCACGAGTTGCGCGGTCTCGAGCTGCGATTCGAACGAGGGCAGCGCCGGCAGCTCGGCTTCGCCGACGGCGTCGATGTCGAGCGCCGGCTTGTGGCGCGAGAAGCTGCGCGCGAGCTCATTTCTCATGATGGTGACGAGCCACGCCTTGGCGAGCGTCACATCGCGCAGCTCGGCCCAGGACTTCCAGGCGCGCGCGAAAGTCTCCTGCACCACGTCCTCGGCGAGGTGGCGGTCGCGGCACAGCCACCACGCGTAGCGATAAAGATCGGCGCTATAGGCCCGGACGGCGTGCTCGAAATTTTGCGCGGTGCGGCTGATACCCAATTAGACACCCGTCCCGAGCCGATCCTTACAGGCGGCCTTGTAAGGTTTGCGGAGTGGCGGGGGTCAACCGGATATGCCCCGCTCGGGGCACTACTGAGGAGACTTCGATGACCCGTTCGCTCGCCACCGCCACGCTCGCCGCCGCCGTCGGCTTGGCGCTCGCCGCACCGCTCCAGGCGCAAACCGACAAGTCGGGCAAGCCGATGACCAAGGAGCAGAAGATGACCATGGAGCGCATGGTCAAGAACAACCTCGAGAAGTGCTACGGCGTCGCGGCGCGCGGCAAGAACGACTGCGCCGAGGGCGCGCATTCCTGCGTCGGCCAGTCGACGCGCGATCGCGAGCCCGATTCCTTCGTGCTCGTGCCGAAAGGCGATTGCCAGAAGCTCGCCGGAGGGAAGACCTCGGCGTGATTCCGGCGGTGGCCGGCGTGGGGTTGCGCTTCGCGCATCACCGCGCCGTGCTGGACGAGCGTCCCGCCGCCGCGTGGTTCGAGGTGCATGCCGAGAACTACATGGGCGGCGGCCGGCCGCTCGCCTGCCTGGAAGCGATCCGGCGCGACTATCCGGTCGCGCTGCACGGCGTCGCGCTCTCGCTCGGCAGCGCCGAGGGGCTCGACGCGCGCCACCTGCGGCGGCTCGCCGCGCTCGCCGATCGCATCGATGCCGCGCTCGTTTCCGAGCACCTGGCGTGGACGGCGAGCGGCGGCACGCATTTCCCCGATCTGCTGCCGCTGCCGCTGACCGAGGAGTCGCTCGGCGTCGTCTGCCGCAACGTGGAGCACGCGCAGCAGGTGCTCGGCCGGCGGCTCGCACTCGAGAACCCGTCCAGCTACCTGCGCTATCGCCACTCGACCATCCCGGAGTGCAAGTTCATGGCGGCGGTCACGGCGCGTACCGGCGGCGGCATCCTGTGCGACGTCAACAACATCTACGTGAGCGCGTGCAACCACGGCTTCGACGCGTCGGCCTATCTGCGCGCGCTGCCGGCACCGGCGATCGCCGAGTTCCACCTCGCCGGCCACCGGCTGCGCAAGTTCGAAGACGGCCGATCGATCCGCATCGACGATCACGGCTCGCGCGTCGCGCCTGAGGTGTGGGCGCTTTATGCCGAGGCGGTGGCGCTCTTCGGCCCGCGGCCGACGCTCATCGAGTGGGACACGGACGTGCCGCCGCTCGCCGTGCTGCTCGACGAGGCCGCGCGTGCCGAGCGCATTCTGAGAGAGGAGCGTGCCGTTGCCCGCGCTGCTTGAGCTGCAGCGCGCCTTCGCCGGCGCCTTGCTGCGCGAGTATGAGCGCGACATCTGGGCGCACATCGCGCCGGAGGGCTTCAGCGCCCCCGAGCGGCTGCGCATCTACCGCAACACTTGCCGTGCGACGCTCGTCGAGACGCTGCGCATGACCTACCCGGCGGTCGCGCGCCTGGTGGGCCGCGAATTCTTCGAGCACGCCGCCGGCAAATTCGTCGCCCGTTACCCTGCACGCAGCGGTTATCTCAACGACTATGGCGGCGAGTTCGCCGATTTCCTCGCCGGTCTGGAGCCGGCGCGCGAGCTCGCTTACCTGCCGGATGTGGCGCGCTTCGAGTGGGCGCTCAGCGTCGCCGCCAACGCACCCGACGCTCCTTCGCTCGATCCAGCGGCGCTCGCGGTCGCCGACGCCGAGCGGCTGCGTTTCGCGCCGCATCCGTCGGTGAGGCTGCTCGAGCTCGCGCACCCCGCGGACGAGATCGCCGACGCGGTGCTCGCCGGCGACGACGCGGCGATGCGAGGGATCGATCTCGCGAGCGGTCCGCTGCACCTCGTCGTGCATCGCGGCGCGGAGGGTCTCGAAACCGAGCGCCTCGAACCGCACGCCTACGAGTTCGTGCTGATGCTCTGCGGCGGGGAAACGCTCGGCCGCCTGCTCGAGGTGGCGCCGAAGCTCGCGCCAGAGCTGCTCGCCGCACAGCTCAGCAAAGGCCGCCTGAGCGGCTTCAAGGTCACGGGATGAATCAGCTCCTCCGCGCGCGTGCCGGGCTCGAGGCAGTGCCCTACTGGGTGCTCGCGCTGCCGCTGCGCTTCGGCGTGGCGTGGATCTTCTGGAACTCGGCGCAGGTGAAGCTCATCAACTGGCAGCGCACGATCGAGCTCTTCACCGACGAGTATCGCGTGCCGCTGCTGCCGCCGGAGGTAGCGGCGAACATGGCGCTGTCGATCGAGCTCGCCGCCCCGGTTCTCCTCGTGCTCGGGCTCTTCACGCGCTTTGCGGTGCTGGTGCTGATCGGCATGACGGCGGTGATCCAGACGTTCGTCTACCCCGACGCCTGGCCCACGCACCTGCAGTGGACGGCGATGATGCTGGTGCTGCTCTGCCGCGGCGCGGGCGCGGTCTCCGCCGATCACTTCCTGTGGCAGCGCTATCAGGCTTCGCCGCGCGCCGGATAGTTCTTGCTGACGGCGAAGTCGATGGCTGCCGCGATCTCCGAGAAATGAGGCCGCGCGAAAGGCATGGTCGAGATCGACGCCCAGTAGAGCGTCCGGTCGGGCTTCACCAGGAAGAGACCCGGCTCCGCGAAAAGCGGCGGCTCCTCGACGCCCGCGGAGGTTATGCCGCGGCCGCTCGAGATGTACAAGCCCCATTCGCGCGCCTTTTCGATGGACACGCCGTAGCCCACGGTGAGGTTCGAAAGGCCCCACTTCTGCTTCGCCTCCGCGGCGCGCTCCTTCGAGTCGGTGCTGGCGACGACCGTGGCGACGCCGCGCTTCTCGAACTCGCCGATCATGCCGTTCAGCTCGCTCGTGTACTTCCGGCACACCGGGCAGTGCAGCCCGCGGTAGAACACCACCATGGTGAAGTTCTGCGGCTTTTGCGCCGCGAGCGACCAACGGGGTCCTCCAAGGGTGTCGAATTCAAGTTGCGGAACGGCTTGTCGTGGCTTGGGCGGCATGACGGTTCCTGTTCGTGGCAAGGGGGGCGAATATCGTTTGACCCTCCAGCCGGTCAATTCCTTACAAGGATGACGCATCCACGGCGGCCGATGCTTACAGCGCGCCTATTCCTCCGACAGGTTCTCGATGATCGGGCAGCCGCGGCCCTCGCGGCCGCTGCCGCAGGCACGCACCAGCTTTTGCAGTGCGCCTTTCATGGTCAGCAGATCGGCCATCTTGCGCTCGACGAGGTCGAGCTTGTGCCGGGCGAGCGTGCGCGTCTCCGCGCAATGCTCGCCGATCGAGAGCTCGAGCAGCAGCTTCACTTCGTCGAGCGAGAAGCCGAGCGCCTGCGCGCGCTTGATGAAGCGCACGCGGCTCACCGCCTCCTCGCCGTAGCGGCGCACCGCGCCGTGCGCGCGCGCCGGCCGCGGCATCAGCCCGAGGGTCTGGTAGTAGCGGATGGTCTCGACGTGGACGCCGGCGGCCTCCGCGAGCTGGCCGATCTTCATGCTTGCTCCCGTAGTTGACTACGGAAATAAGCTTACGTTCCCTGAGTGCGTTTTGGTAAGGAGTCGAGCTTGGAGAAGTCCCTGCAGCGCGCGCCGTTTGACGTCGCCAGCGGACCCGGCGATGCAAAAGCGCGTTCGGAGCGACTCGCGCTTACCGCAGGCGGCATCGCCGCGCTGCTCACAGGGACATGCTGTGTCTTCCCCCTGGTCCTCGTGAGCGTCGGCGCCGGTGGCGCGTGGCTCGCGCACCTGCGGGCGTTCGAGCCGTACCGGTGGATCTTCATCGGCGCGGCGGCGGTCGCGCTCGCATTTGCCTGGAAGCGCATCTACCGGCCCGCCGCAGACTGCAAGCCGGGCGAGGTTTGCGCCGTTCCCCGGATCCGGCGCGGCTACAAGATCGGCTTCTGGGCCGTGGCCCTGCTGCTGCTTTTCATGGCAGGCTTCCCCTATGTCGCGCCGTTTTTCTATTGAAAGGAGTTGACCTTGAAAGCTCTCGTTAACGCCGTTCTCGCCGCGATGCTCGCCGCCGCGTCGATCGCCGCACTGGCGGCGCAGACCGTAACGCTGTCGGTTCCCGACATGAGCTGCGCGACGTGCCCGATACAGGTGAAGCACGCCCTGTCGAAAGTGCCGGGCGTATCCAGGGCCGCCGCCAGCCTCGAAACGAAGGAAGCCGTCGTCACCTACGATGAGAGCAAGACGAACGCCGAGGCGCTGATGAAGGCGACCGCGGACATCGGCTTTCCCTCCGCCGTGAAGAGATGAGCACAGCCGTTCTGGAATCGACCATCACCTGTCCGCAGTGCGGTGCGCGCAAGGCCGAGTGCATGCCGACCGACGCCTGCCAGTTCTTCTACGACTGCACCGCGTGCGGCGCGCGGCTCAAGCCCAAGGCCGGTGACTGTTGCGTGTTCTGTTCCTACGGCTCGGTGAAATGTCCTCCGATGCAGACCGGCGCCTGCGCCTGCTGAGGCTCGGCATCGTCGGCACGGCGATCGCCGTGCTGTGCTGCTTTACGCCGGTCCTCGTGGTACTGCTCGGCGCGCTCGGTCTCGCCGCGCTGACCGGCTATCTCGATTACGTCCTGTTTCCCGCGCTCGCTTTCTTCATCGGCCTCACGATCTACGCCGCTTACGCCTCGTAGCCTCAGGTGGTGCCGTCATAGACGCAGCCGTGGCGCTGCGAATCGCGCCGCACTTCCACGCGCGCGAGGATGGGAAGGTCGGGCTTCAGCCGCTGCCAGATCCAGCGCGCGATGTGCTCGAGGCTCGGGCTCTCGAGTCCCGCGATGTCGTTGAGATAACGATGGTCCAGCTCCTGGCGCAGGGCGGCGCAGCGCGCCTCGACGTCGGCCAGGTCGGCGACGAAGCCCGTCTTCGGATCCGGGGCGCCACGCAGCACGACGCGCGCCGTGAACGAATGTCCGTGCAGTCCGCGCTGGCGATTGCCATCGGCGGCGTGCGGGAAGTGGTGCGCGGCATCGAAGCCGAATTCCTGGTAGAGCTCGATCATCGGAGACCGATCACCTTGTGCGTTTGGAGGCTCAGGCGCCAGCGCGGATGTGCCATGCAATAGGCCGCGCTTTTCTCCACGTTGGCCTTGAGCGCGGGCCCGTCCATCGGCTGCAGCAGGAAGTGCTCGAACTCGAGCGCCTCGTAGTCCGCCGGCGCGGCGTCCTGCTGAGGGTAGACGAGCTTGAGTTCATTGCCTCGCCGTACCGCAAGGTCGGTGCCGGCCTTGGGGCTCACGCAGATCCAGTCGAGCCCGGACGGCAGGGGCAACGTGCCGTTCGTCTCGATCGCGACCGAAAAGCCGCGCGCGTGGAAGGCATCGATGAGCGCCGGATCCACCTGGAGCGCGGGCTCCCCGCCGGTCAGCACGACGAACTTCGCGCCATCCCCTGGCCAGCGCCGGTCGACGGCGGCCGCGAGCGCGGCGGGCGTCTCGTACTTGCCGCCATAGGTGCCACCTGTGCCGACGAAGTCGGTATCGCAGAACTTGCAGATCGCCCTCGCGCGATCCTCTTCCCGTCCGGACCACAGATTGCAGCCGGCGAAGCGGCAGAAGACCGCGGGCCGGCCGGCGTTCATGCCTTCGCCCTGCAGCGAATAGAAGAGCTCCTTGACGGCGTAGCTCATGGCGTCGTCATCACCACGGGGCCGTGGTCGCTGGTGCCGAACTCGCGCTGCACGACGCAGCTCACGGCGCGTTCTGCGATCGGCTTCGAGGCGAGCACGTAGTCCAGCCGCCAGCCGATGTTGCGCTCGCGCATCTTGCGCCACGGTGCCCACCAGGTGAAGAGCCGCTCATTGTCCGGATCGAGCGCGCGATGCACGTCGACCAGGTGCTCGCCGATCAGCGCTTCGAAGAGCGTCCGCTCCTCCGGCAGCTGCCCGATCACGTTCTTGCGCTCCACCGGATGGACGTCGCGCTCGGTGCGCGCGATGTTGATGTCGCCGCACAGGACGAGTTGCTTGCCTTCGGCGTGCACGCGCTGCACCCAGTCCTTCATGAGCTGCATAAAGCGCAGCTTCGCCGGGTAATCCTTGCCGCCGTTCGGCACGTAGACCGAGGCGAACACCGTGCCCTTCGCCTCGGCGGCGACGATGCGCGACTCCATGTCGAAGTCGGGATGGGTGAATGCCGGCTTTTCCCCGAGATCTTTGATGTGCAGAGACACGCCGGAATAGGCGCGCAGTGTCGAGCCGTGCCAACAGATGTGGTAATCGGTGACCCTGCACTCGAGCGGCACCTGGTCGACACTCGCCTTCAGCTCCTGCAGGCACAGGACGTCGGGCTTTTCCTTCTCGAGGAACTCGCACACCTGCGCCGCGCGTGCGCGGATGCCGTTCACATTCCAGGTGGCGATCTTCATAAAAAATTCGGGGTCAGGTCTTGAATTGACGCATGACGATGCGCGAATTCAAGACCTGACCCCGTTAGGAGGTTGTCCGGAATTAAGAGCCGCGTACCACCTTCAGCTGGTTGTCCACGCCCTTGACGCCTTCGACCTTGCCGGCGATCTGAGCGGCGCGGTTTTTCTGCGCGTTCGTGGCGACGGCGCCCCACAGGCTGACGCGGCCGTCGGCGGCGGTGACGTCGATCGCGCCGGAGGGCAGCTTGTTCTCCGGCATCTCGAGCGTGCGCTTCACCAGCCCGGCGAGCTCCTGGTTCGGATCGGGCTTCGGCGGCTCGGGCTTCGGCTCCGGCTTCGGTGCGACCGCGACCGCGACCGGCGGCGGCGGCTTGGCCTGCGGCTTGGGCTTCGGCTCATCGCCGCAAGCGGATAAGGCGAGCGCCGCGATCAGCGCCAGGACGTACTTCATGTCTCCCTCCTTCTTAATGAGTCGCAAAGAGCCGGGCAATCGCCGCGGCGTCAAACCGGTACTCGTGGTGGCACATCTCGTTTCTTATTACGACTTCGCCCTGTTCGGCAAGGATCGATTCGACTTCCTGCCGGCCGAGGCCGCGCAGCATGTCCTTCACCTTCCCCTCGTCGTAGGGGCAATGGTATTCGACTGCGTGCAGCCTGAAAACGCGCATCAGCTCCTCGGGGAAAACCTTCGTCAGCAAGTCGTAGGGCTGCGCGTCCCGCGTCTCGCCGAGCGTCAGCGTATTGGCGAAGTGGGTGACGCGACCCCAGCCGTCGGGATCGCGCTGGTCGGCGCCCGGCAGCTTCTCGAGGAGGAGCCCCGCCAGCGCGCCGCCGTCGGCGAACAGCCTGAGATACGCCGGCAGCTGCTCCGACTGGGAGAGGTAGTGCCTGAAGATCTGCTCCAGCGTCTCGCCCTCGAGCGGCACCAGGCTCTGGTAGAACTTGCCGCTCTTCATGTCTTCCAGCGTGACCGAGAGGCGTCCGTCGCCGATCAGCTCGCGCTCGCTGTCGTGGCCGATTTCGTTCCCCGGGTCCTCGGACTCGTAGTGCGCCATGCCGCGGATGCGCAGCTCCGGCGAGCAATCGGCCACCAGCAGCTTGACCGGGCCCGTGCCTTGCACTTGCAGGGTGACCCGGCCGGCGCCCTTCTGATTCGCCCCGAGGAGGGTGTTGAGCGCGGTGGTGTGGCCCAGCAGGGAGACGATGTCCTGCGGATACCCCCGGCCGTCGAGCATCCGCTGCCAGGCGCCGGTCAGGCACACCAGACGGCCTCGGATGTCGAGGTTTTCGAACAGGAATCGCTGAACGTAGTCGGTCTGCACAGTCAAAGTTTATATGGCGCAAGGTAGCGATCCCCCCACCCATCTGAGATAAATCGACCCCCATGCCTGCCGTCGCCGAACGTTCCTCTGTCACGCTCACCGGGCATGACCATTACCTCTTCCGCGAGGGCACGCACAGCCGGCTCTACGAGAAGCTGGGTGCGCACTTTGTGGGCGATGAAACCCATTTCGCGGTGTGGGCGCCTAACGCCCAGTCGGTGTCTGTCGTCGGCGACTGGAACGACTGGGATCCGCGCTCGAATCCCATGCAGGGCAGCGACTCCGGCATCTGGCAGGTGCGTGTGCCGAAGGCGAAGCCGGGCTGCGTGTACAAATTTCATGTCGTTTCGCGCAATGCCGGTTACAAGGTAGACAAGGCCGACCCCTACGCGTTTCGTGCCGAGGAGCCGCCGCGCACCGGCTCGATGGTGTGGGACCTCTCGTACGAGTGGCAGGACGGCGCGTGGATGGCGGACCGCAAGTACCGCAATGCGCTCGATGCGCCGTGGTCGATCTACGAGGTGCACCTCGGCTCCTGGCGCCGCTCGCCGGACAATCCGACCGGGGTTTTGAGCTACCGCGAGCTCGCGTCGCAGCTCGCCGAGTACTGCCAGAAGATGCATTTCACGCACGTCGAGCTGCTGCCGATCATGGAGCACCCGTTCTATGGGTCCTGGGGCTACCAGACCACCGGCTACTTCGCGCCTTCGACGCGCTACGGCACGCCGCAGGATTTCATGGCCTTCGTCGACACCCTGCACCAGGCCGGCATCGGCGTGATCCTCGACTGGGTGCCGTCGCACTTCCCGTGGGACCAGCACGGCCTCGGCTTCTTCGACGGCTCGCATCTCTACGAGCACGCCGATCCGCGCCAGGGGCACCATCCCGACTGGGCGAGCGCGATCTTCAACTACGGCCGCAACGAAGTGCGCTCCTTCCTCGCCTCCAGCGCGCGCTTCTGGCTCGACCAGTACCACGCCGATGGGCTGCGGGTCGATGCGGTGGCGTCGATGCTCTACCTTGATTACGGCCGCAAGCAGGGCGAATGGATTCCCAATCGCCACGGCGGGCGCGAGAACCTGGAGGCGATCTCGTTCCTCCAGTTCCTGAACGAGACGATCTACCGCGACTATCCGGACACGCAGACCATCGCCGAGGAGTCCACCGCCTGGCCGCAAGTCTCGCGGCCCACCTATCTGGGCGGCCTCGGCTTCGGCATGAAGTGGAACATGGGCTGGATGCACGACACGCTCGCCTACTTCAAGAACGACCCGGTGCACCGCAAGTACCACCACGACGAGGCTACGTTCTCGCTCTGGTACGCGTTCCACGAGAATTTTGTGCTACCGCTCTCGCACGACGAGGTGGTGCACGGCAAAGGCTCGCTCATCGGCCGCATGGCGGGCGATGCCTGGCAGCAGTTCGCCAACCTGCGCGCGCTCTTCGGCTACATGTGGTCGCACCCGGGCAAGAAGCTCCTCTTCATGGGCTGCGAATTCGGCCAGCGCCGCGAGTGGGCGCACGAGTCGAGCCTCGAGTGGCATGTGCTCGGCATGGACAACCGCCACGAGGGCGTGCAGCGCTGGGTGGCGGACCTCAACCGCGTGCTGCGCGAGCAGCCGGCGCTGCACCAGAAGGACTTCTCGAACGACGGCTTCCAGTGGGTGCAGCGCGGCGACTGGGAGCAGAGCGTCATCTCTTTCCTGCGCCTGGGCAACGAGAGCGCGCCGCCGATCCTCGTCGTCTGCAACTTCACGCCCGTGCCGCGCGAGAACTACCGCCTCGGCGTGCCGCGCGGCGGCTACTGGCGCGAGCTCCTCAACTCCGACGCGCCGATGTACGGCGGCAGCGGCATGGGCAACTACGGCGGCTGCGATGCCACGCCGATGCCGTACGAGCAATACAGCCATTCCCTCTCCATCACCGTCCCGCCCCTAGCCGCGCTCTTCTTCAAGCCTGAATAGCGAGAACAAAAAAGACACAGCGGCGCCGCGCGTCGTCATCGAAGGGGTCCGTCCCCAGGTCGATTGCGGGCGCTATCCCGTGAAGCGCGCCGTGGGCGACGACGTGACCGTCGAGGCCGACGTGTTCACCGATGGGCATGACGCCGTCGTCGCTGAATTGCTTTTCAAAAAAGAAAACGAAACCGACTGGCGGATCGCGCCGATGACTTTCCTCGGCAACGATCACTGGACCGCGTCTTTCCGCGTCGAAGAGCTCGGACGCTACGAGTACACCGTTCGCGGCTGGACCGATGCGTTCCTCACCTGGCAGCGCGATTTGCGCAAGCGGCAGGAGGCCGCACAGGATCTGTCCGTCGATTTCCTGATCGGCGGCGCGCTCTCCTGCAACCCGGTGCTCAAGGATGCCGCGCGCCCTCCGGCAGAGCGCTATGCGACCGCGATGGCGCTCAAGCCGCCGCCGCCGGATCCGGCTCGTGTCTTGACGTACGACAAAACCCTGAGCGTGCGGGTCGATCCGGTGCGCGCGCGATTCAGCACCTGGTATGAGCTCTTTCCGCGCTCGGTGCGCGGCGACGGCACGCATGCGACCTTCCGGGACCTGATAAAGATGCTGGACGAAGTCCAAGCCATGGGCTTCGATGTCCTGTACCTGCCGCCGGTGCATCCCATCGGCATGACCGAGCGCAAGGGCAGGAACAACGCCCTCGAAGCCGAGCACAACGATGTCGGCAGCCCGTGGGCGATCGGAGGAAAGGAGGGCGGACACAAGGCGCTGCACCCGCGCCTGGGCACGTTCGAAGACTTCGATGCGCTGGTTTCTGCTGCTAAAGAAAAAAATATAGCCATCGCGCTGGACATCGCGTTCCAGTGCTCGCCCGACCATCCCTACGTGCGCGAGCATCCGGAATGGTTCCGGGCACGACCCGACGGCACGATCCAGTATGCGGAGAATCCGCCGAAGAAGTACCAGGACATCTACCCGTTCGACTTCGAGAGCAAGGACTGGCGCGGGCTATGGGCGGAGCTGAAGAGCATCTTCGAGTTCTGGATCGACCATGGCGTCACCATCTTCCGCGTCGACAATCCGCACACCAAGGCGTTCGAGTTCTGGGAGTGGTGCCTCGGCGAGCTCAAGCGCAAGCATGCCGAACTCATTTTTCTCTCGGAGGCGTTCACGCGGCCGCGCGTTATGCACAAGCTGGCGAAGCTCGGTTTCACGCAGTCGTACACCTACTTCACCTGGCGCAACACGCGCTCTGAATTGACCGAATACTTCACCGAGCTGGCGCAGGACCCGTCGCGCGAGTACTTCCGGCCGAACGTATGGCCCAACACGCCCGACATCCTGCACGAGTACCTGCAGCACGGCGGACGCCCGGCGTTCGTGGTGCGGGCGGTGCTGGCGGCGACGCTGGCGGCGAACTACGGCATGTACGGCCCGGCGTTCGAGCTGATGGAGCACACGCCGCGCGAGCCGGGCAGCGAGGAGTACCTCAACGCCGAGAAGTACGAGATCAAGCGCTGGGACCGCGAGCGTCCCGACAGCCTGCGCGAGCTGATCACCAAGCTGAACCACGTGAGGAAAGAGAATCCTGCGCTGCAGAGCGACTGGAGCCTGCGCTTCCATCCGACCGACAACGACCAGCTGCTGTGCTACTCGAAGGAGGCGGGCGACAACCTGATCCTGGTGGCGGTGAACCTCGATCCGCGATACACGCAGGGCGGCTGGATCGATTTCGACCGCGCGCCGGCCGACGGCTATGCGCTCGAGGATCTGGTCGCGGCGGGCCATTACACCTGGAGCGGCCGGCGCAATTTCGTGCAATTGAATCCCCACACGCTGCCGGCGCACGTTTTCCGTGTTACGCGAAAATAACCAGGTCGTCGCCGTAGCCGAGGCCGCGCCGCCGCTGCCGGACAGCGCGCTCTGGTACAAGGACGCCGTCATCTACCAGCTGCACGTCAAGGCGTTCCTCGACTCGAACGGCGACGGCATCGGCGACTTCCAGGGGCTCACCTCCAAGCTCGACTACATACAAGAATTGGGCGTGAACGCGGTGTGGCTGCTGCCGTTCTATCCGTCGCCGCTCAAGGACGACGGCTACGACGTCGCCGATTACCGCAACGTGCACAAGCACTACGGCACGCGTGAGGACTTCCGCACGTTCGTGGCGGAGGCGCACAAGCGCGGGCTGAAGGTGATTACCGAGCTGGTGATCAATCACACGTCGGATGCGCATCCGTGGTTCCAGGCCGCGCGCCGCGCGCCGCCCGGATCGCGCAAGCGCAATTACTACGTCTGGAGCGATACCGACCAGAAGTACAAGGGCACGCGCATCATCTTCACCGACACCGAGCCCTCGAACTGGACCTGGGACCCGGTGGCGAAGCAGTACTACTGGCACCGCTTCTTCAGCCACCAGCCCGACCTCAACTTCGACAACCCGCACGTCATCCGCGCCGTGATGAAGGTGCTGCAGTCGTGGGCCGACATCGGCGTCGACGGCTTCCGCCTGGATGCGATTCCCTATCTCTGCGAGCGGGAGGGCACCAATAACGAGAACCTGCCCGAGACGCACGTGGTGCTGAAGCAGATCCGCGCGCACATGGACGCGCGCTACCAGAACCGGATGCTGCTCGCGGAAGCGAACCAGTGGCCCGAGGACGTGCGGCCGTACTTCGGCGAGGCCGACGAGTGCCACATGGCGTTCCACTTCCCGCTGATGCCGCGCATGTACATGGCGATCGCGCAGGAGGACCGCCACCCGGTGGTCGAGATCATGCAGCAGACGCCGGACATCCCGGCGCTGTGCCAATGGGCCATATTTCTGCGCAACCACGACGAGTTGACGCTCGAGATGGTCACCAGCCGCGAGCGGGACTATCTCTGGCGCATGTACGCCGCCGACATGCAGGCACGCATCAACCTCGGCATCCGCCGGCGCCTCGCGCCGCTCATGCAGAACGATCCCGACCGCATCAAGCTGATGAACAGCCTGCTGCTCTCGATGCCGGGATCGCCCGTCGTCTACTACGGCGACGAGCTCGGCATGGGCGACAACATCTACCTCGGCGACCGCAACGGCGTGCGCACGCCGATGCAGTGGAGTCCCGACCGCAACGCCGGCTTCTCGCGCGCCGACCCGCAGCGCCTGTACCTGCCGCCGATCATGGATCCGATCTACGGCTTCGAGGCGGTGAACGTCGAAGCGCAGCAGCGCGACCCGGGCAGCCTTCTCAACTGGATGAAGCGCATGCTCGCCGTGCGCAAGACCAGCCACGCGTTCGGCCGCGGCAGCCTGTCGTTCCTCCATCCGGGGAACCGCAAGGTGCTCGTCTACCTGCGCGAGCTGAAGGACGAAGCCATCCTCTGCGTGGCCAATCTTTCGCGCGCCGCTCAGCCTGTCGAACTGGACTTGAAAAAATTTAGAGGAAGAGTCCCCGTCGAGCTGCTCGGCCGCACCGCCTTCCCGCCGATCGGCGACCTGCCGTACCTCGTCACGCTGCCGGCCTACGCCTTCTACTGGTTCCGTCTCTCGCAGGACCAGGCCGCGCCCGACTGGCACAAGGAAATGCTGCTGCACGAGGAGGCGCCGGTGGTGGTCCTGTTCGACGGCTGGACCAGCTTCTTCCGCGACAAGGTGGTGCCCTGGCGCATCGGCATGGCCGAGCAGCTGCGCACGCGGCTGGAGCAGGAGGTGCTGCCGAACTTCATCGCGACCCAGCGCTGGTACGCGCAGAAGGGCGAGGCGGTGCGCGAGGCGGTCGTGAAGGACCATGCGATCTGGGAGGCGGGCCCGATCGGCTGGCTCCTCGCCTTCATCCAGGTGCGCGATGGCCAGTATTTCCTGCCGCTCGCGCTCGGCTGGGAAGAAGACGAGGACCACGTGCGTGCGCTCTCCGCGCTCGCCATCGCGCGCATCCGCCAGCAGGCGAACGTCGGCGTGATGGCCGACGCGCTGGCGGACGAGGCGTTCTGCCGCCACGTGGTCAAGGCGATCGGCGAGAAGAAGGCGTTGCCGACCGCAAATGGCACGCTGCGCTTCACGCCGACGAGCGCCTTCGCCTCGGTGGCGGGCGGCGAAGTCGTGGATCTCACACTCGCCGGCTTGCACACGCAGAGCACCAACACCTCCGTGCAGCTAGGCGACCGATTGTTCCTCAAGTGCTTCCGCCGCATCCGGCCCGGCATTCATCCGGAGCTCGAAGTCGGGCGCTTCCTCACCGAAGTGGCGCACTTCAAGAACTGCGTGCCGCTCGCCGGCGCGGTGGAATACCTGCCGGCCGGAGGCGAGGGCGCGACGGTCGCGCTCCTGCAGGCCTATGTGGTTAACCAGGGCGACGCCTGGAGCTACAGCCTCGCGTACCTGGAGCGCTTCGTCGAAAGCCTGCGCGAGAACGAAACGCACGGCGCCTACCTGACGCTCATCCAGACGCTCGCCACGCGCACGGCGGAGCTGCATCGCGCCTTTGCGATGAAGAGCGGCGACCCGGCCTTCGAGCCCGAGGCGCTCACCGCGCAGGACGTCGAGGCCTGGCGTGCGCGCGTGCGGCAGGAAGCCGATCAAACGCTTCGCCTGGTGGAGAAGCACGAGAAAGCAAAGCCCGTTGCCGCCCAGAAGGCGAAGATCCTCGCCTTCATCGATGCCTGCAAGGCGCCCAAGGGCCCGGCGCTCAAGACGCGGCACCACGGCGACTATCACCTCGGCCAGGTGCTGGTGTCGAACAACGACTTCCTGATCATCGACTTCGAAGGCGAGCCGTCGCGGCCGCTGGCGGAGAGCCGGAAGAAACATTCGCCGCTGCGCGATGTCGCCGGCATGCTGCGCTCCTTCAGCTATGCGCGCGGCTCGACGCAGCTGCGCGAGCGGGGCGAGCCGGGCATCGAGCGCCTCGGGCCGCCGCTCATCGCGTGGGAGAAGGCGACGCGCAAGGCATTCCTCGATGCCTATGGCGCAGCGATGCACGGCTGCGGCATCTACCAGTCGTTCGAGGACATGCGCGGACTGTTGCAGCTCGCCGAGATCGAGAAGGTGCTCTACGAGCTGCGCTACGAGGCGGCGAACCGGCCCGACTGGATCCACATTCCGGTGCAGGGGTTGATGGCGCTGCTGGAGGACGATTGAGATGGAAAACCGCATTGACGTGATGCTCGAGCCGCTGCGGGTCTTTCTCGCGCAGGCGGCCGACTTCCTGCCGCGCCTGGGGCTCGCGCTGATCATCCTCATCGCCGGCTGGCTGATCGCGAAGATGATCCGCTTCACCATCGACCGGGGCCTGCGCAAGGTGAACTTCCACATCATCACCGAGCGCGCCGGCATCGACGGCTTCCTCAAGGACGGCGGCATCCGCATGGATGCGACCGACATCCTCGCGATGCTGGTCTACTGGATCGTGATCCTCGTCGCGCTGGTGGTGGGCTTCAACCTGCTCGGGCTGAGCCACGTCACCGATCTCCTTTCGCGCGTGCTGCTCTTCGTGCCGAAAGTCTTGGTGGCGATGCTGATCCTCGCCTTCGGCGCGTACTTCGCGCGCTTCGTCGGCAATTCGGTCGCGGCGTATTTCAGGAACATCCACCTGCAGGACGCCGACCTCCTCGGCAGCCTGGCGCGCTACGCGATCCTGACCTTCGTCGTGCTGATCGCCCTCGACCAGGTGAACATCGGCGGCGACATCGTGCGCGAGACCTTCCTCATCCTTCTCGCGGGCGTGGTCTTCGCCCTGGCGCTCGCCTTCGGCCTCGGCGGCCGCGAATGGGCGGCGGAATTCCTGGAACGGTGGTGGCCCCGGCGCAAGCGGTAAGGCGCATCCACGCCATGCCCTTCGGCGCGGAAGTGCTCGCGGAGGGCGGCGTGCGCTTTCGCCTGTGGGCGCCGGCGGCGAAGACGGTGGATCTCGTGGTCAACCGCAAGCCGAAGTCGATGAAGCCGCAGGGCGACGGCTGGTTCGAGCTCGTCGAGCGCGACGCCGGTCCCGGCACGCTCTATCACTACGGCATCGATGCGCGCGAGCTCGTGCCCGATCCCGCCTCGCGCTTCCAGCCGCAGGACGTGGACGGTCCGAGCGAGGTGATCGACGCGAGCACGTACCCATGGAAGGACGCCGGCTGGAACAGCCGGCCCTGGCGCGAGGCGGTGATCTACGAGCTGCACGTCGGCACCTTCACGCTCGAGGGCACCTATGCGGCCGCGGCGCAGAAGCTCCGACACCTCGCCGACGTCGGCATCACCGCGGTGGAGCTGATGCCGCTGTCGGACTTCGCCGGCAAGCGCAACTGGGGCTACGACGGCGTGCTGCCCTTCGCTCCCGACAGCGCCTACGGGCGTCCCGAGGACCTCGAGGCGTTCATCGGCACCGCGCACGCCGCGGGCCTGATGGTGTTCCTCGACGTGGTCTACAACCACTTCGGACCGAAGGGCAACTACCTGGGCCTGTACGCACCCCAGTTCTTCAACTCGCGGGACCAGACACCCTGGGGGGCCGCCATCAACTTCGGCAGCGAGGTCGTGCGCCAGTACTTCCTCCACAACGCGCTCTACTGGATGGAGGAATACGGCTTCGACGGCCTGCGTTTCGACGCGGTGCACGCCATCATCGACCGCTCGCCGCGGCATATCCTGGACGAGATCCGCGCCGCCGTGCCGGCCCACAAGCACCTGGTGCTCGAGAACGACGCCAACCAGGCGCGCTTCGTCGGCCCCGGCAAGTACAACGCGCAGTGGAACGACGACTCGCACCACGCCTACCACGTCGCCGCCACCGGCGAGTCCGACGGCTACTACATCGCGTACGCCGATGCGCCGGTGAAGCAGCTCGCGCGCTGCCTGGCCGAGGGCTTCGCCTACCAGGGCGAGGTGTCGCCGTTCACGAAGGAGCCGCGCGGCGAGAAGTCGAGCGGCCTGCCGCCGGCGAGCTTCGTCGACTTCCTGCAGAACCACGACCAGGTCGGCAATCGCGCGCTGGGCGAGCGCCTGCTAAGCCTTTCCGACGAACGCAAGCTGAAGGCGCTCACCGCCATCCAGCTGCTGGCGCCGTCGCCGCCGCTCATCTTCATGGGCGAGGAGTGGGGCTGCCGCCAGCCGTTCCAGTTCTTCTGCGACTTCGACGGCGAGCTCGGCGAAGCGGTGCGCAACGGCCGGCGCGAGGAGTTCTCGCGCTTCAAGAGCTTCACCGGTCAGCTACCCGATCCGCTGGCCGAGAGCACGTTCAAGGCGTCCACGCTCGATTGGTCGAAGGCCGACCAGGTGTGGCTCGCGCATTACAAGAATCTGCTGAGCCTGCGCCAGCGGCACGTCGTGCCGCTCGATTGCGGGCCGGGCAAGTACGGCATGCTGGGCGAGCGCGCGTTCCAGGTGGCTTGGGGGCGGCTACTGCTGATCGCCAACTGTGGCGACACGCCGGTACGCGTGAGCGGCCTCGACGAGAAACCACTCTGGTCCAACGGCGAGCCCGGCTCACCCTGGAGCGTCAACTGGTGGATCAAAGAGTAAGCGAGGTCGCCGAGAGCTATCTCGACGTCTGGGGACGCGAGAAGCACATCGATCCCAGGACCCGCGAGGCGCTGGTGCGGGCGCTGGGGCCGATGCGCAAGCCCGCGCGACCGAAGCTCGAGGCGGGGCGCTGCTACGAGCCCGAGCTTCTCTCGCAAGGCGGGCACGTGTGGGGCTTCATGGTGCAGCTCTACGGCGTGCGCTCGAAGCGCAACTGGGGCGTCGGCGACTTCGGCGACCTGCGCACGCTGGTCGAGTTCGCTGCCTCGCGCGGCGCGGCCGTCGTCGGCGTCAATCCGTTGCACGCCACGCAGGGCAGTCCCTACAGCCCGTCGAGCCGCCTCGCGCTGAACTTCCTCTACCTCGACCTCGAGGCGCTGCCGGAGTTCAAGCAGAGCCCGGCGGCGCAGCGCCTGGTGAAGACGCGAACCTTCCAGCGCAAGCTCGAGCAGCTAAGGAAGGCGCCGCTGGTGAATTACGCCGGCGTCGCCACGCTGAAGGAGCATGTTCTTCGCCTCGCCTACCGGGATGCCAGGCCGAAGACCGGCGCGCCGGGCACCTTCGCGTTGTTCGAGGCGCTGCGCGAGAAGTTCGGCGGCGGCTGGGAAAGCTGGCCGGCCGAATATCGCGAGCCACGCTCCAGAGCGGTCCGCAAGTTCGCCAGCGCAGCAACCTTCCACGAATGGGTGCAGCAGGCGGCGCGCGCACAGCTCGAATCGGTGCAGCGCCGGGCGCACGAGCTCGGCATGCCGATCGGGCTCTACGTGGACCTGGCGCTCGGCGCCGATCGCGGCGGCGCGGAGGTCTGGGCCGACCGCGACGCTTACGCGCTCGATGCGACCTGCGGCGCGCCGCCCGACGAATTCAATCCCCGGGGACAGGACTGGGGCCTGCCGCCCTATTCGCCGCGCGCGCTGCGCGCTTCCGGCTACCGGCCGTTCATCGAGCTCTTGCGCGCGAACATGCCCGAGGGCGGCGCGCTGCGCATGGACCACGTCATGGCGCTGTCGCGCCTCTACTGGATTCCGCGCGGCGCCAAGCCCGACGCAGGCGGCTACGTCCACTACCCGGTGGATGAGCTCCTTGCGGTGCTCGCCGCGGAGAGTCGTGCGCGCAAATGCTTAGTGATCGGCGAGGACCTCGGCACAGTCCCTGCGGACCTGCGCGCGAAGCTCAATGGCGCGGGGCTGCTGTCCTACCGGCCGCTCCTGTTCGAGAAGCTGCCGAGCGGCGAGATGGCGCCGCCCAAGGCCTATCCGCGCGACGCGCTGGTCTGCGTCAGCACGCACGACCTGCCGACCTGGCGCGGCTACTGGGCCGAGCACGACCTGGACCTCCGCGATCGCCTCGGTCTGACCGTCGACGCCAAGAAGGAGCGCCAGCTCCGTCGCACCGATATCGAGCGCTTGACGCGCGCGGGCCTCGATCCAGATCCGCGCTCGGCGCACGCCTATATTGCGCGCACGCTGTGCAAGCTGGCGCTGGTGCAGCCCGAGGACATGCTCGAAGTCCTCGAGCAGGCCAACCTGCCCGGCACGGTCGAGCAGCATCCGAACTGGCGGCGCAAGCTCCCGCTCGCGCTGGAAGGCTGGCCGAGCGATCCGCGCGTAACGGCAACGACTCAGACGATGGCCGAGCGCACCGTCGGATTGACTGCGGGCCGCGGCCGGCCGCAGCGCGCGCCGGATGCGACGTACCGATTCCAGTTTCACGCGAAATTCCGCTTCGCCGATGCCATCAGGCTGGTGCCGTACCTCGCCAAGCTGGGCATCAGCCATCTCTATGCGTCGCCGTTCCTTAAAGCACGCCCCGGCAGCACGCACGGCTACGACGTCATCGACCACAACGCGGTCAACCCGGAGATCGGCACCGAAAAAGAATTAAACCTTTTGATAAAAACCCTGCGCGAGCACGGCATGGGGTTGGTCCCGGACCTGGTGCCGAACCACATGGGCGTGCTGCACGCCGACAATGCGTGGTGGCTCGATGTGCTCGAGAAAGGCCGCGCGTCGGCGTACGCGCGCTATTTCGACATCGACTGGAGCCGCGGCAAGCTGCTCCTTCCCGTGCTCGGCAAGCACTACGGCGAGGTGCTCGAAGGGCGCGAGCTCAAGGTCGAGCAGGGCAAGGACGGCCGCTGGAGCGTGCGCTACTACCAGCACCGCTTTCCGCTCAACCGCAAGAGCACGCAGGGGCTGAAGCGGCCGCCCGCCGATCCGATGGTGCTGCACCGGCTGCTCGAGCGCCAGCACTATCGCCTTGCCTACTGGCGCGTTGCGTCGGATGAGATCAACTACCGCCGGTTCTTCGAGATCACGGACCTCGCCGGCGTGCGCATCGAGGACCCGGCGGTGTTCGAGGCGACGCACGGCCTCATCTGCCGCCTCGCCAGGCGCGGCGCGATCGACGGGCTGCGCATCGACCATCCGGACGGCCTGGCCGATCCGCGCGCGTACCTCGAGCGGCTGAACGAGGCTTTCGTGCGGCCGTGGGTGGTGGTGGAGAAGATCCTCGCCGACTACGAGCGCCTGCCCGGGGACTGGCCGATCCACGGCACGACCGGCTACCGCTTCGTCAACGTCTTGAGCGGGGTCTTCATCGACAAGTCCGCGGAGGTGAACTTCGACCGCGTGTACCAGCGCTTCACGGGCGAGCGTGCCAGCTTCAACGAGATCTCCATCACGAGCCGGCACCTCATCATGAACACGACGCTCGCGGCGGAGCTGCTGATGCTGTCCACCTGGCTCGCGCGCATCGCCGCCGGCAACCGCTTCACGCGCGACTTCACGGCGAGCGGGCTCTCCAAGGCGCTCGCCGAGATCGCGGCGCATTTCCCGGTCTATCGCTCCTACGTGAGCGCGCGCGGCGTCGCCGAATCCGATCGCAAGTGGATCGACTGGGCGGTGAAGGCGGCGCGGCGCGCGAGCCGCATCGCCGATCCCGCCGTGTTCGATTTCGTCCACGGCGTACTGACCCTGGATGCCGCGCCGCCCAAGGGCCAGCGCCGCCGGGAAATGCTGCGCTTCGCGATGCGCTTCCAGCAATTCACCGCACCGGTCGTGGCGAAGGGCGTGGAGGACACCGCTTTCTATCGATACAACCGGTTCATCGCGCTCAACGAAGTCGGCGGCCATCCGGCGCACTTCGGGCTGTCGCTGAAGGCGTTCCATGCCGCAGCCGAATACCGCGCCAGGCACTGGCCGACGACGATGCTGGGCAGCTCGACGCACGACACCAAGCGCTCCGAGGATGCCCGCGCGCGCCTGGCGGTTTTATCGGAGCTGTCCTCGACCTGGCGCCTCTGGCTGCGCCGCTGGAGCACGATCAATCGCAGCCACCGCACCCAAATAGGTGAAATGAGGATGCCTTCACTCGCCGACGAGTACCACTTCTATCAGGCGCTGATCGCCGTCTGGCCGGCCGATGCCGAGCGCCTCAAGGCCTACATGCTGAAGTCGGCGCGCGAGGCGAAGCTGCACACGAGCTGGATCAACCCCGACGCCGAGTACGAAGCCGCGCTCGAGCGCTTCGTCACCGAGTCGATGGCGAGCGCCCTCTTCAAGAAGGAGCTCGACGAGGTCATGCCGCGGCTCGTGCATCTCGGCCTGCTCGTGTCGCTCTCGCAAGCCTTGGTGAAGGTCGCATCGCCCGGCGTACCCGACTACTACCAGGGCACCGAGCTCTGGGATTTCAGCCTCGTCGATCCCGACAACCGGCGGCCGGTCGAATTCGGGTCCAGGACCCGAATTCTGGCCGAGCTGGAAAAGCGCCCGCCCAAGCCGGCCGATCTGTTGGCAAACCTCGCCGACGGCCGCGCCAAGCTGCACGTCATCCGGCAGGGGCTCGCGCTGCGCAAGGCGCAGCCGGCCCTCTTCCACGGCGGCGAATACAAGCCATTAAGCTTTGAAGAGAACCTGGTCGCCTTCTCGCTCGGCAGCCGGGTCGTCGCCATCGCACCGCGGCTCTTCGCGCGCCAGCTGAGCGACGCGACGGCGCCGATCGGCTCGTTCTGGCGCGACGCGAGGCTCACGCTGCCCGAAGGCGAATTCACCGACGTCCTCACCGGTGCTCGTCATGCCGGGGGGACGAGGCCGACAGCGCAATTGCTCGCGGAATTCCCGGTCGCGCTACTCTTGCGCGGATGACGAGGCTGCAGCTCAGCATCGGGTTGATGAAGAACCCGCGCACCTGGCCGATCTTCGACGGCCGGGTAAAGCCGGACGGCATCGATCTCGTGCCGAGCGACGTGTTCGCGTCCGAGCTCTTCTGGCGCCAGCTCAAGTTCGGCGACTTCGACCTCGCGGAGATGTCGATGTCGACGCTGATGATGGCGGTGGCGGCGGGCGACCACCGCTTCGTCGGCATCCCGGTGTTCACCACGCGCAAGTTGTTCCACACCGAGATCCTGGTGCGCCGGGCGGCCGGGATAGACAAGCCGGCGGATCTCAAGGGCAAGCGCGTCGGCGTGCCCGAGTACCAGCAGACCGCGGCGCTCTGGACGCGCGGCGCGCTGGAGCATGAATGGGGCGTAAGAGCACGCGACATGGAATGGTGGATGGAGCGCGTGCCGGCGCACAGCCATCGCGGCGCGGTCGGCTTCGAGCCGCCGCCGGGCGTGGTGATCAAGCAGGTGCCGGCGGACGAGAGCCTCGGCAGCCTGATGCTCTGCGGCGAGATCGACGCGACGGTGCATTACATCCGGCGCACGAACCTCGTCGACCGCAGCACGACCGATCTCGCCGGCCATGCGGACATCAAGCCGCTCTTTGCCGATCCGCTCGCCGAAGGCGTGCGCTACTACCGCAAGACCGGCCTACTGCCCATCAACCACGGCATGGTCATCAAGCGCGAGCTCGCCGAGCGCCATCCGTGGGTCGTGCTCAACGTGCTGAAGGCCTTCAATGAAGCGAACGACATCGCCGAGCGCGAGCGCGTGGAGCACGCGCAATACCACGTCGCCGCCGGCCTCGCCGCCGAAGAAGCGCTGCGCACGCCGCTCGTCCGGCACGGCGTCAAGGCGAACCGCCTGGTCCTGGAAACCGCGGCGCAGTACTCGCAAGAGCAAGGCCTCACGCTGCGGCGCGTGAAGCTCGACGAACTTTTCGCACCGAGCGCGATGGAACAATAGTCCGGGGTCAGGTCTTGAATCAGCGCAAAGGCATGCGCCAATTCAAGACCTGACCCCGATGTTCAGCGTATGTGCCGCAGCACCTGGCTGCGGAAGTCGGTGTCGGTCGCGCTGTCGGCATGCAGCAGCGGCATATCGATGAATGCCACCGCACCCATGCTTTTTGCCGCCGTGCCCATCGCCTCGACCATCACCGGCGACAGCGTGCGATCGCCGATGCGGCAGGCGACGTAGGGCAGACCGGCGAACTGCTGTTGCACAGAGCGCAGCAGGTCGAAGGCGCGCGTCTCGTTGAAGAACACGCCGCAGAGGACGAGGTTGACGCCGCCTTTGCGCAGGACGGCCAGAGCATCGTCGTAGTCGTATACCGGGACGACATCCGCGTATTCGCCGAGCGCGCGGTGCACCGCCACACCGCCTTGCGGTCGCACCGCGGCCAGGATGCAGGGCTTACGCTCCATCAGTCGGCGTGCAGTCCCGCCTTGCGCACCACATCACCCCACTTGGCGATCTCCTTCTGGATGTACTCGCCGCACTCCTCGGGGGTGCTCGTCATCGGATCGGTGCCCATCGCGGCGAGGCGCTCCTTGATCTCTTCCTTGCGCATCATGCCGACCAATTCGCTGTTGAGCCGCGTGACGATCGGGCGCGGCGTGCTTGCCGGCGCGAGGATCGCGTACCAGGTGGTGACGTCGAAGTTCGGCAGTCCGGCTTCTGCCGCCGTCGGCACGTCGGGCAGGATCGGCGAGCGGCGCGGCGCCAGCACGGCGAGCGCGCGCAGCCTGCCGGCCTTGATGTGCGGCGCCGGCACCGGCACACCGATGAAGACGAGCTGCACCTCGCCCGCGAGGACGCCGTTCATCGCGAGGTTCACGCCCTTGTAGGGCACGTGCACCAGCTTGATGTCGGCGACGAGATTCAAGAGCTCGCCGGCGAGGTGGTTCGAGGTGCCGCTGCCGCCGGAGCCGAAGTTCATGCCGCCGGGCTTCGATTTGGCGAGCGCGATGAACTCGCGCAGGTTCTGCGCCGGCACCGCCGGGTGCGCGATCATGACGTTCGGCACCGAGGCGACCATCGCCACCGGCGCGAAGTCCTTCACCGGGTCGTAGTTCAGCTTCGAATAGAGGCTCGGGCTGATGGCGATCGAAGGCGCCACCAGCACGATCGTGTAGCCGTCGGGCGCGGCATGCGCCGCCGCCTCCGCGCCCACGTTTCCGCCGGCGCCGCCGCGGTTCTCCGTCACCACCGGCTGTCCGAGCCGCGTCGACAGGTTCTCGGCGATGAGCCGCCCGAGGATGTCCGTGCCGCCGCCCGGCGGGAACGGCAGGATGAAGCGGATCGGTTTCGAGGGCCATGCGTCCTGGGCCTGCGCAGGGCCAGCCAGGAGCGCGCACGCGAGCAGCAGCGCTCTCATCGATCTATATCGCCTTTCTGTATCGCAGGTCATGGAGCGGACTGCCGGTGAGCTCGACGTCGGTTTTCTGAGCGCCGTCCGGAAGATATCCCAATCTTTCATAGAAGCGCTGCGCTCTTTCGTTTTGTTTCAGGACCCATAGCGTAATCGCAGCTTGCTCCCGCAAAGCCGCCTGCCGAAAGGCGTGCTCGCACAGCATCCTTCCCGCGCCTCGACGCCAGCGATCCGGGCGCACGTTGAGCGAGTAGATCTCCGCGATCTCGGGCGGCGCTTCGTCGCGAGTCGGCCCAAACGAACAGAACCCGAGGGTCTCGTCCTGCACGTGAGCCACGGCGACCTTGGCGGGTCCCGGTGCGGAAATGGCCTTCGACCACCGCTGCGTGCGCTCTTCAACGCTCAGCGACGCCAGATATTCGTCCGGAATCATCCCGCGATATGCCGCACGCCATGCAGCGACGTGGATCTCCGCGATCGTGCGCGCGTCCGCCGGCTTTGCCTCCCGTACCGTCACCTCGACCCTCATTTTTTCCACTTCCTGCCGATGCCCTTCCAGTGCAAAGCGTACTGGATGCGGGCGCGGCGCAGCACCCAGGCGATGAAACTGTTGCTGTTCGGGCCGGGCCAGTAGCGGTAGCGCGCGCAGTGCGGATAACTTCCTGGATCGGCGAGCACGCTTGCGATCCGCGCCGCTTCGGTGCCGGTCCACGCGGCCGCGAGGCGCGACGGGCCGCCGCCCACGCCATCCTCCGGCGCCTTGAGGTCGCAGTGCAGGTGTCCGAAGCTCGTGCCACCGGCGTTCTTCGTCTGCCACACTTCCCAGCGATGGCAGGCGCCGGCGTCGTCGCGGACGACAAACCAGTAATGCACCGCGATCGCGCCGATGAACGGCAGCGGCGCGTAGCGAAGCTCGACTTTCAAATAATCACGGACGTCGTCCGGAATTATGGCGCGACCGCTGCGTCCTTCTGGCCGCTTTTCTCGAGCGACGTGGCGACGAAGCCCGATGCCTTCATCTCGTCGATGAACTCGCGCAGGTAGCGCGCGGCGAGCGGGCGGCCTCTCGGCAACGCCATCGCCTGCTCGATCACCATGAAGCGGCCGGGCAGCACGCGATAGCCGGGATGCGTGGCGGCGAACTGCGCGAGCGCGGCCTTCACGCCGGCCACCGCTTCGAGATGGTCCGCGGCGAACTGCTCCATCGACGCCGGCGGGGTCGGCGCGCGGATGAGCGTCGCGCGCTTCAGGTATCCGCGCGACAGGAAGAGGTCGTAGGCGCTGCGGCGCGAGACCGCGATGCGCACGCCTTCGCGGTCGACGTCCTCGATGGTCTGGAACCGGGAATTCGCCGGCACAAGGTAGCCGCCCTCGATGATCACGTAGGGCGCGGTGAATTCGATGTCCGTCGCGCGCTCGGGCTCGCGGCCGACGAAGGCGATGTCCCACCGGTTGCTCGTGGCATCGCCGGTGACCTTGCCGGCGGCGTCGTAGGGCACGAGTTCGAGCGGCACGTCCGCGCGCCTCGCCACCTCGCGCGCCAGGTCCACCGACACGCCGCGCGCCTGCCCGCTGGCCGGATCCTTCTGCGCGAGCACCGGGTTGCCGAAGTTGATCGCGGCGCGCAGCTTCCCGGCGGGCGCCAGGTCGCGCACCACGTCGTAGGGCACCACGTCGGCCGTAACGCAGCTCGAGACGAGAAGCGATGCAATGAGCGCGAGGCGTGCCATTTAGCGGGTGCTGTCGTTTCTCCAGTGGAACTTGTGCATGGCGCGATGGAGCAGGGGTGCAAGAACCACGCCTACCGTCACCAGGAACACGAGGCCCGAGTAAAGGGCATACAGGCCGGCGAAGAGCTTGCCGCCGGGCGTTTCCGGCATGTGCACCGGACCCATGCCGCCCAGCAGCATCGACGCATCGACGAAGGCATCGAGCCAGGAAAGGTGCTCGAAGTGGTGGTAGCCCGCCATGCCGATGAAGAGCGAGGCGGCGACGAGCGCGAGCGCCGCCCCGAGATGGCGCGCCATCCGTGCCGTGAACCGCGCGCGCGAGGCGAGCGGGTCGATGCGCCGTTCATACATGGCTGGTAGATGCGCTCAGTAAATGCCCACGGTGCGCAGGCCCCTGCGGTCGATCGCGCCGCGATACATGCCTGCGCTGTTGAACGGCATGGCGACGTTGCCGCGGCGGTCGACGGCGATCAGGCCGCCATCGGCCTTGAGGCTCGCCAGCTTCTTCATCGCGACGCCCGCGGCCCGGCCGAGCGGCTCGCGCAGATATTTCATGCGCGCGGCGACGTCGTACGCCAGCACGCCGCGCATGAACGCTTCGCCAAGCCCCGTTCCCGAGACCGCACACGCCTCATTGTCCGCGTAATTTCCGGCGCCGATGATCGGGGAATCGCCGACGCGGCCGGGGAGCTTGCCGGTATAGCCGCCGGTCGAAGTTGCGGCGGCGAGGTTGCCAGCCGCGTCGAGCGCCACCGCGCCGACCGTGCCGTGGTGGCCTTCCAGCCTCTTGCGCAATGCGGTCAGGCGCGCTCGCGTCGAGAAGTAGCTCTCGCGTACCGGTTTGAGCCCATGCTGCCTGGCGAAGCGCTCGGCGCCGCGGCCGACGAGGAGCACGTGGCGGCTTTGCTCCATCACCGCCCGCGCGGCGAGCACGGGATTGCGGATGCGGCTCACGGCCGCTACCGCCCCCGCGCGCAGCGTCGCGCCGTCCATCACGGAAGCATCAAGCTCGTGCTTCTCGTCGGTATTGAAGCAGGCGCCGCGTCCGGCGTTGAAGAACGGCGAATCTTCCAGCTCGACGACTGCGGCGCACACCGCGTCCATGGCCGTGCCGTGTTTCGCGAGCACCGCGTAGCCTGCATCGAGGGCGCGCGCCAGGCCCGCCTTGTAGCGCTCGCTCGCTGCCGGCGTCATCTTCCGGCGCGGCATCGCGCCCGCCCCGCCGTGGATGGCTATGGCCATCACTTCTTGGACGGCGAAACCTGCATGATTCTTTCCTGCTCCTGCCACTCGCCCTTCGGCCCCTTGACCACGACCGTGAGCGACACCGACGAGCGGTTCACCTGCGCCAGCTTGCCGCGGCCGCCGACCGGCTCGTGCAGCAATGCGCGGTGCACCTTGCCCCTGGGATCGCGGAAGTCCGCCCACTGCTCGGTCTCGTTCTCCGAAGGATGCGTGGCGACGAGCTTGAGCTCGGAGAGGTCGAACACTTCGATCGGCTTGACGCCGCGGCCGAAGGAGCGCCCGATCAGCTCCTGCAGCGCGAGCTGGTAGCGGTTGAAGGCGTATTTCGGCAGCGACCGGTCGGTCGAGCGATCGGGGAAAGCCGCCGCGCCCGCGGCCATCACCGAGCGATCGGCGTATTCGAGCTTGAGGGACCAGGTCGTGGTATCGGGCGCGTTGCTTTTGTCGTAGTTGCCGTGCCAGCGCCAGACCTTCTGCGCATCGAGCGCGCGGCGAAACGCCGACCATTGCGCCGGCGTCGGCGTGATCTTCTGCGCCTCGACGTTGGGTCCGACGCGCGTCGTGTAGACGAGCGTCGTGCCGTCGAGCTGCAGCGCCTGGGCAGGCCCCAGGCCCGGCTGGATCGTCGCCACGAGGACCTTCGGGACCTGCGCGAACGAGCTCACGCTCCAGACCAGGAGAAGGAGCGCGAGCCTCATGACTTCTGCTCCGCAAGCAGCCGCTCGAACCGCGTGTCCGGCACGAGCCACATGGCGGCGACCATCACATAGAGGGCCAGCGCGGCCCAGGTGAGGAGAAAGGCGAGCGGGATGGCGATCGCATAGAGCACGACCGATATCTTGCCCTTGAAGTCGGTGCCGAGCGCCTTGTGCAGCAGCGAATCTTTCGGATGATGCGCGAGCAGCACGTGCGTCAGGATGTAGTAAGCGATGCCGGCGCAAAGCAGCACCGCGCCGTATGCCGCGACGGTCACCGGCGCGTAGTGGTTCTCGTCCATCCAGCCGGTGCAGAAGGGCACGAGCGAAAGCCAGAAGAGGAGGTGGATATTCGCCCACAGCGTAGCCCCGGTCACGTGATGCACCGCGTGGAACAGATGATGGTGGTTGTTCCAGTAGATCGCCACGAAGACGAACGACAGCACATAAGTGAGGAACGTCGGCACGAGCGGCGCGAGCGCCGCGGCATCGGCGCCGTGCGGCACCTTCATCTCGAGCACCATGACGGTGATGATCACGGCGATCACGCCGTCGCTGAACGCTTCGAGCCGTCCTTTTCCCATGCGCTACCCCCGCTTGCTGCGAAAGCAATCCATCGTGTGGTCATCGGCCATGCCGACCGCCTGCATATAGGCATAGCAGATCGTCGAGCCGACGAACTTGAAGCCGCGCTTGAGCAGATCCTTGCTCAGCGCGTCCGATTCCTTCGTCTTCGCCGGAACGTCGCCGCCGCGGCGCCGCTTGACGATCGGCTTTCCGCCGACGAAGCGCCACACGTAGGCATCGAAGCTGCCGAACTCCTTCTGTACGGCGAGAAACGCCTGCGCATTGCTGATGGCGCTCTGGATCTTCAGCCTGTTGCGTACGATGCCCTCGTCCTTCATCAGGCGCCGCGCGTCGGCGGACTTGAAGCGGGCGACCTTGCGCGGGTCGAAGCCGGCGAACGCTTTGCGGTAGGCGTCGCGCTTGCGAAGGATGGTCTCCCAGCTCAAACCGGCTTGCGCGCCTTCGAGCAGCAGGAACTCGAAGAGCACGCGGTCGTCGTGCACCGGCACGCCCCATTCCCTGTCGTGATAGGCGATGCCGAGCGGCGTGCTCGCCCATGCGCATCGCTTGCGTGGCATCATCGCCGCGCACCATACGTGGGATGGCTGTTGCGTGCAATTCGGGAGGAGAGACATGGCCAAGACTGTGCTCATTACGGGCGCCGGCAGCGGCTTTGGCCGCGGCGCCGCCATCGAGCTTGCGAAGCGCGGCCACAAGGTGATCGCGGCCGTGCTGAACGATCCGCAGGCCCGCGAGCTGAAGAAGGCGGAGCCGAAGTTGACGGTGATGAAGCTCGACATCACCAGCGCCAAGGACATTGCCAAGGTGGATAAGTTGAAACCGGACGTGTTCGTCGCCAACGCGGCGCTCGGCCAGACGGGGCCTTTGTCGTTGATTCCGCTGAAGCGGTTGCGCGGCGTTTTCGAAGTCAACGTCTTCGGCACCTTCGCCATCACGCAGCGCGTCGCGCAGGCGATGCGCAAGAAGCGCGCCGGCCGCATCATCGTCACTTCATCGATCGGCGGCGTGCGCGCCGGCGTCGGATCGGGGCCTTACACGATGACCAAGCACGCCATCCAGGCGTTCGGCACGGCGCTGCGCGCGGAGCTCAAGATGTTCGGCGTCGACGTCTGCCTGATCAATCCCGGGCCCTACGCCACCGGCTTCAACGACCGGATGGCGAACGATCCCGGCCCGTGGTTCGATCGCAGGAAAGCCGCACCCGAGGACGTGGCGGTGATGGATCAGCTCGTGCAGCGCATCACGGTGGGCCAGATGGACCCCGCCGAGGTGGTCAAGCGCTACGTCGAGCTGGTCGAGGCGGAGACGACCGAGCTGGTAAATTTCGTGCCGGCCGATATCGTCGAGCGCATGAGCAAGTCGATGCCGGCGCGGTAGATGGCGCGCCGCGCCGTGGTGATCGGCGGCTCGATGGGCGGGCTCTTCGCCACCGCCTTCCTGCAGCGCATCGGCTGGGAAGCCCATGTCTACGAGCGCAGCGCCGACGATCTCGCCAGCCGCGGCGCCGGGCTCGGCACGCACGAGGTGCTGCTCGAGGGATTGCGCGCCCTGGGCATCGACACCGGCGAGCGGCTCGGCGTGCTGGTCAGGGACCGCATCTGCCTCGGTCGCGATGGAAGCGTGGTGGCACGCCGCACCCTGCCGCAGGTGATGACGCATTGGGCGCGCATCTATGAAGCGCTGCGGCCGCTCGTCGACAGCGCGCACTTCCATGGCGGACGCAATTTCGCCGGTTCGCACCAAACCGATTCGCAAGTCGTGGCGCGCTTCGAGGATGGCATCGAGGCGGCAGGCGATCTGCTGATCGCGGCGGACGGCCTGCGCTCGACCGTGCGCCCGCAGCTCCTGCCGCAGGTGCAGCCGCGCTACGCCGGCTATGTGGGCTGGCGCGGTACGGTGACGGGCATCGAGCTCGCCAAGGACTATTACTTCGGACTGCCGCGCGGCGAGATGATGCTCACCTATCCGGTGCCGACCGGCGAATGGAACTTCGTCTGGTATCGACGCACGACCGAGCGCGAGCTCGCCGACCTGTGCACCGACGCGAGCGGCCACTGCCACGGAAACGCGATCGCGCCGCCCCTGATCCGGCCCGAGATCGCTGCGCGGCTGAAGCGCGATGCCCATGAATTGCTTGCGCCGCAGCTCGCGACGATCATCGAGCGCTCGCAGCCCTTTTTCCAGGCGATCTTCGACCTCGAGTCGCCGCGCGTCACCCACGGTCGGGTGGTGCTCCTCGGCGACTGCGCCTTCGTCGCGCGGCCGCACGTCGGCATGGGCGTCACCAAGGCCTCGCTCGATGCGCGCTGCCTGGCGCGCTCGCTCGAGCTCATGCCGCAGGACCTCGACGCGGCGCTCGCGCGCTACGACGGCATGCGGCGCGAGTTCGGCAGCTGGTGCGTCGAGCGCTCGCGCGCGATCGGCGCCTATATAGAGCGCGGCGAAATGGCCGACGCGGAGCACGTGCTGTCGGAGGTCGGCGCGGTGCGCGCGGACATTGCGATCAGGTACTGAATCAGTCGAGCGTGCGCTTGTAGAAGCCGTTGCCCTTGAGCATGATGCCGCGCACCAGGAGCAGGAAGTGCGTGAGCGGCAGGAGCGAGCCGATCCACTGCGCCCATTCGGGCATGCCGCGGAACGGGAACATGAAGCCGGAGAGCAGGATCGAGGGCAGGAAGAAGAAGAACGTCATCTGCATTGCCTGGAGCTGGTTGCGCGCGATGGAGGAGAACATGATGCCGAGCGTCAAATTGGCCGCGATGAAGATCAAAACCACGAAATACAAAAGCAGGGGGTTGCCCTGCATCGGCACCTGGAAGAGGGCGAGCGCAGATCTGCGCCTCCATCTCCTTCACGCGCGCCGCGATCTGCGGCTGGCGCAGCGGTACTTGCAGGTGCTCGAGCCGCGCCTGCGCGCTCTTCAGGCGCTCGCCGGCCTCGACCGCGTCGCCGCGGCGCACGAACAGCTTCTGCAGCTGACCGGCGTAAGGCGAGGCGAGCAGCACGTATTCACCCTCGACGTAACCCTGCCAGACGCCCTCTTCCTGCTTTTCGCATGCTGCGAGGAGCGCCAGCGAAAAAGAAGAGGGTGCTTCACCGCTTTTCCCTCGCCAGATAGCGGGCTGCCTTCCTGATCACCGCCTGCGCTTCGGCGCGCGCGGCGGCGTTGTCGCGCGCGAGCTGCAGCACGGCGCAGCCCACCACCACGGAATGGAAGAACGCGACGCTGTCCGGATCGGTCTCGAGGCCGCCCTGCGCGAGCGCCGGCGTCATCGTGCCGCGCAGCTCCTCGATGAACTTGCGCAGCCGCTGCCGGATCTTGGGATCGCGGTCGGCCGCCGTCACCAGGCCGAGCAGCACGCGCACGCGCCGCTTGTCGGCCGATCCCGCCGCGATGCCGTGCGCCACCTGCGTCGGGTTGTGCACCTTCGCATGCGCAAGCTGCCCGGCGAGCTTGCCGATCGAGTAGCGCGCGACCTCCTGTAAGAGATCCGCGCGGGTTGGAAAGTAGTAAGTGAGGTGGCTCTGCCGGACGCCTGCGGCCTTAGCGACCTTGGGCTGCGTCAGCTCGTGCGCACCGCTCTCCGCCAGCAGCTCAAGCGCAGCCTCGAGGAGGCGTTCGCGGACGTCCATTTGGTAATGCTACCAACCCGGCGCGCCGGCGACTGAGGGGGCCTAACCGCGTGGCGGAGCTGTCTCGGCTAGTAGGTCGAGCAACGCTTTCGGATCGTAGGGCTTGCCAACGTGATGATCGAAGCCCGCGTGCTTTGCCATGAGTTTGTCCGCGGATTTTTGCCACGCCGTCACAGCTATGAGAGTTGGCGCGGCGCTTGCGTAGAGCTTGCGGAAGACTCTGGCAATGTCGTAGCCGTCCATGCCCGGCATTCCAATGTCGAGCAACACAACATCCGCTGCAAAATCGCGCGCCGTTCCGACCACTTCGCGTCCGCGAAAAACACAGCGCGTTTCATACCCCTCATCTCGAAGCAATGCCTCCAGCGTAGCAGCAGCGTCGCGATCATCTTCGGCGATGAGGACGCGAAGGCGACGCGGATTGGGCTGCGCGCCGGATCGAATGGAGGACGCCTGGTGCACGCCACGATTGTAGGTAATCGAGACTGACAGGGTCATCTCAGTCAGCATCTTTCTTGTAGTAGTCGAACTACAAGCGCGTGAGACTTTGCTCGACGGGCGAGCAAATTTACTGCGCGGAGCCTTGCGTAATGTCGGCGACGAGCGCGAGCAGCGCGGCCGGGTCGTAAGGCTTCGCCACGTGGCGGTCGAAGCCGGCGATCCTGGCGAGGATGCGGTCCGAAGCCTTGATCCATCCCGTGACCGCGACGAGCTTCGGGCGATCGGTACCGTAGCGGCGCGACATCTCCTGCGCGATGTCGTAGCCGCTGCGATCGGGCAACCCGATATCGACCAGGCAGACGTCGGGTCCGATCGTATGGAAGAGCCGCCAGAACTCCTTCGACGTGCGCGCGCCCTCGGCGATGTGGCCTTCCGTGCGCACCAGCTCCACGAGCGTGCGCAGGGTGTCGGCTTCGTCTTCAACCACGACCACGCGCAGCGCGCGCGGGGGTGCCTTCGCTGTTAAGGACGCATCGGTCTGCGGCATTTCGCTCACGGCGCGGCGACTGTACCCGGCTAGCTGCGATTTGTACAACGCGCAACAGCGATTCGTCGACCGCGTATCGCGATTAAAACTACAACGCCGCATGCAGTTGTCGGTCGGCGGCGACTGCAAAAACACTACGGGGGACGACTGCGCTTTGTGGATCTCCTTGGCAGCATGCGCGGCGCAGTTCTAATCAGGAGACCAAGAATGATCCAGAAAGCCGTAGTAGCCGCGCTCGCCGCATTCAGCACCAGCGCCGCTGCGCGGTACGCAACGCAATCGGGCACCGGAGAAGTCTGGAAGAATCCACATGGTCTGTGCTGGCACGGGGCGTTCTGGACGCCGGATCAGGCCATCGAAGGTTGCGACGCCGTAGCGGGTGCCCGCGCCGGCACCGCAGCCGAGCTATGGGAAGTCACGCTGTCGGCGGACGTGCTGTTCGATTTCGGCAAGTCGACCCTCAAAGACGCCGGCCAAGCGAAGCTCGACGAGCTGGCCGATCGCCTGAGCGGCGCCGCACTCGACGAGATCAAGATCGTCGGCCACGCCGACCGCATCGGCAAGCCTCCAGACGCGCACCAACGCGCAAGGGCCTCGGCACCTACCAGGGCGCGAACCGCCGCCTGGTGCAGTGTTTGCGGGCCGACCGGCGCGTCGAGATCGAGCTCTTCGGCGTGCGCACCGCCGCCCCGCGCCCCGGCGAGCCTGCGGCCGGCTCGACCCAGCCGACGAACTTCTCGCGCTAACCGAAGCCGACGCTGCAGTAAGCGCGCCGGCAATCAGAAAGAAGGAAATAAGAAGAACTTCAGGGTAATTTGGTAAAGCTACCAAATCGAGTAGGGGCGTTACCAACCGTAACAACCCGTCACCAACCGTAGTGCGCATCGGTGCTCCAATACTCTCCGTGCAGTTCAATTCAACTATGGAGAGACACATGATCAAGTCGGGGATTGGAATCGCGCTAGTGGCATCACTCGTCGGCCTCGGCGGTTGCGCCACGAAGGCTGAAACCATCGGCACCGCGGGCGGTATGGCAGCGGGTGCGGCAGTCAGCAACGGCGGCACGCTGGGCACGCTCGGCGGCGCCATGCTCGGCTACGGCGCCGGCCGTGCCTACGAGGACCGGCACCGCTGATTCTTATCGGCTGAGGAGCGGGATGCTCTTGTAGTCCTTCGGCGCCGGAATCGACGACAGATAGGCGTGAATGTCGGCGAGGTCGGCGTCGGAGAGGATCTGCTTCGGATAGGGCGGCATCTGGCCGTTGGAGTTGCGCACGAAGACGTTGAACGCCTCGAACGGCATCGGTTTCGGCGCGAGCGTTTTTCCGGCGGCGCCGCCCTGGCCGATGTAGCCGTGGCATTGCCAGCAACCGTTCCTCTCGAAGGCGAGCTTGCCCTTCGCCGCGTCGGCGGCCGCGGCCGGGCGCGACATGAAACCAGCGAGAATCGTCGCCGCGGCGAGGATCACATAGCGCATGCTGGTGGCCATCAGCGAGGCTGCGTCCAGACGTTGAGAAGGGCGGGCGTGCCCGCTTGCACGATCTTCACCGCTTCCCTCAGCGCCGGTGCGAGCTGCGCCGGATCCTTGATCGGTCCCTTCGCCCACCAGCCCATCGACTCGGCGAGCTTGTGGTACTCGATGTCGGGGTTCTCGATGCGCGTGCCGACCGGGCCGTCGTCGGCGCCGTAGTTCGACTTGCGGTTGCGGAAGTTCGCCAGCCGCTGCACGTGCATCACTTCCTGGTGGTAGCCGCGGTTGTTGTGCATCACCGCGAGCTGCGGGATCTTGTGCTTCGCCGCCGTCCACAGCACGCCCGGCGCATACATCAGGTCGCCGTCGGCCTGGATGTTGACCGAGATGCGGCCGAGGTCGCGGTTGGCGAGCGCGGCGCCCACCGAGGCCGGCGCGCCGTAGCCGACGCCGAAGCCGCCGGAGCGGCCGATCCAGTGATGGTGCTCGGTGAGCGGCCACAGGCGGTTCTGCCAGTTGCTCACGTTGCCCGACTGCGAAACGATCGACCAGTCGAGGCCCTTGACCGCGTTGTAGGTTTCCATCACGAGGCGCGCCGTGCTGATCGGGCTCGCGTCCCAGCCGAGCGCGGCGGCCTGCTTGGTGCGCCCTTCCTGCTCGGCGTACGCCTTGCGCGCCGCCTGGGCGCGTTGCGCGATTGCATCTTTGCGTGAATTGGGAATGGCCGAGCGGACCGCCTCGATGAGCGCGGGCAGCGTTGACTCGGCATCGCCCGCCATCGAGATGTCGACGGACAGGAAGCGCTGGAAGTCCTGGAAGTTCGACTTGGTGAGGAGCTCCGCGCCGCTGATGCTGATGAGTTTCGTGCCGGGCTTGATGCGCGGCTGGTTCTCGCCGACGCCGTTGTCGCCGTTGTCGGTCCAGTTGTTGACCGTGCCCCAGAATCGGAGAGCTCGAGGCCGAGGATCACGTCGGCGCTCGCCACCTGGGTGGCTGGCGCGGAAAGGTAGTGCGTCTTCGGGAAGTTGACCCGGCTGCCCTGGTCGATGACGCGCGCCTGGAGCAATTCCGCCAGCTGCACCAGCAGCTTGATGCCGTTCGGCGTGCGCGCGGCGCGGTCGGCGACGATCACCGGATTGTCGGCGGCGGCCAAGAGGCGCGCCGCTTCCTTCACCGCGCCCGAATCGCCCTGCGGCGGCGACGTGGGGACGTACTTGGGAATGTAGAGCTTCTGGCCGTGCTCGCGGATCGCCTCCTGCTGCAGGCCCGCGTCGAGGGAGATCAGCACCGGCCCGTAAGGCGGCGTCATGGCGATCTTGTACGCGCGCACCATCGACTGTGCGAAGTGCTGCAGCGATACCGGCGTGTCGTCCCACTTGGTGTAGTCGCGCACGAGCAGACCGATGTCCTGCGCCGCGTGGAAGGTCGGCACGCCCGGCGGCCGGTGCGCGGCGTCGAGGTCGTTGCCGCCGATGACGATCACCGGCACGCGGTCGCACCACGCGTTGTAGATCCCCATCGTCGCGTGCTGCAGCCCCACCGTGCCGTGGCACAGCGTCATCAGCGGCTTGCCGGCGACCTTGAAGTAGCCATGACCCATGGCGACGGCGGATTCCTCGTGCATGCAGGTGAGGAACTCCGGCATCTTGTTGCCGCCGTAGTCGATGAGCGATTCGTGGATGCCGCGGTAGCTGGAAGCGCAGTTCGCCGGGCAGTACTTGATGTTGAGCGTCTTGAGGACGTCGACCATGAAGTCCGAGCCTGGAACGCCGCCGATGCGGTTGGTCGGCGTCTCGCCGGGCGTCTGCGTCTCGAGCGCGGCGACCTGTGTCGTCGGCGGCAGCGCCGACGGCGCGCGCTGCGCCGCCTCCATTTCCTGTGCCCTGACGGCGGGAGCCACTGCGGTGGCGGCGCCGGTGGCGAGCACTCCGGTCAGGAATCTGCGGCGGTCTTTGCGTGCCATGACTGTCTCCTCACTCTGGGTAGATGCCCGCTTCCTCGAACCCGCGCTTCCAGGCGACGAGCTGCTGCCTGACGAACGCTGCCATCTCCTCTGGCGTCGAGCCCGCCAGGGCAAAGCCGTATTTGTCCACCTGCTCGCGGACCTGCGGGCGCGCCATGACGGAGTTTAGTTCTTTACTGAGGCGCGTGGCGATCTCGGACGGCATTCTTGGGGGCCCGAAAAGCGCGGCGAAGAATTCGACCTTGATCGGCGGCATGCCGGCTTCGACGGTCGTCGGGACTTCCGGTAGCAGCGGCGAGCGCGTGGGCGTGGTCACCGCGAGCGCGTTGAGCTTGCCTTCCTTGATATGCGAGAGCGTGACCGTCGGCGTGGCGAACACGGCATGGATCGTGCCGCCGAGCAGATCCGTGACCGATGGGGCCTCGCCCTTATAGGGGATGCGCGCCATGTCGACGTTCGCCGTCTTCACGATCTGGGCGTAGGCGAGCTGGCTCGCGCTCGAATAGCTCGCGAAGTTGATCTTGCCGGGGTTGGCGCGAGCGTAGGCGACGAGGTCCTTCATCGACTTCACGCCGATCGTCGGCGTGACGACGAGGACGAAGGTATAGCGCCCGACGAGCGAGATCGGCGTGAACGCCGTCAGCGGATCGTAGGGCGGATCCTTCTTCATCAGCGGGACCTGCATCATCGCGGTGTTGGTCGCGACGAAGAGCGTGTAGCCGTCCGGCGGCGACTTGATCACCGTGTCGGCGGCAATCGCCCCGTCGGCGCCCAGCTTGTTCTCCACCACGAAAGGCTGCCCCATCGCCTCGCCGAGCGCGTTGGCGAGGATGCGCGTCACGACATCGGTCGAGCCGCCCGACGGGAAGTGCAGGAGCACGCGCACGGGCTTCGCGGGGTACTGCTGCGCCATCGCGCCGGCGCTCGCGACCGGCAGCATACAAACCAGGAGTAGTCGGGCAATTTTCATTGGAAGCGCGGCTCGAGCAGAGTGTAGGCGAGCGGGATGAGGAGTGCGACGACGAGCACGAGCGCCGCCGCCTTGAGCGAGGCGAGCACGAGCACCAGGAATGGAACCAACACCAAGACCGCGCACGCGATCCAGGGAATCGGCGGCGGCTTGCCGAGGCGCAGCCGCAAGCCCGTGCCCGGCGGCAGCAGCGGCGCTAGCGCGCGCAGTTCGAGCCAGGCGAAGAAGACGAACGCCTGCAGCGCGAAGCTGCCGAACAGCACGAACGGCAGGAGCACCATGGCGAGCAGGACGCCGAAGTGGTGCGTTCCCATCGCGCCGAAGAGCCCGAGGCCGAGCGCGACGCTGATGGCGAAGAAGAGCGCGAGCGTCGGCAGGACGAGCGCCGCGCGGTCGCGTACGTAGCGCCGGAAGGCGTCGCCCTTCGCATAGCGCTGCGCGAGGTCGCGCGCTTCGGTGAGCACATCCATGTCAGACGGCGAGGCCGAGCAGCTTGGCGGCGGTTCCGCCCAGCATGCCGATCTTCTGCGCCTCGGTCAGCTCGGGCGTGCCGAGAATGTGATCGACCGAGGTCTTGGTCCAGCCGAAGGGGTCGTCGGTGCCCATGACGACCTGCGAGGCGCCGACCTGCGCGGCGAGGTGGCGCAGCGCCTCCGGCGTGAAGACGAGCGAATCGAAGTAGAGCTGCTTGAGATATTCCGTCGGCGCCTTCGGCAGCACGGCGCCGGAGCAGCGCGCCGGGAACGTGAGGCAGATATGGTCGGAGCGCGCGGCGTAGGAGGGCAGGTAGCCGCCGCCGTGCGCCGCGCAGAGCTTGAGGCCGGGAAAGCGCTCGAGCGTGCCCTCGTAGATCAGGTGCGAGAGGGCCAGCGTGGTCTCCAGCGGATTCCAGATGGTGTTGTCGAGTCCGCCGTTGCCCTTCAGCCGGTTCTGCAGGTCGGGCGTGCGCTGCGGGTGCATGAAGATCAGCGCGCCGAGCTCCTCGGCCTTGCGCCAGAAGCCATGGAACTTCGGGTCCGAGAGCTCCTCGCCTTCGACGCTGCCGCCGATCGCCGCGCCGCGCAGGCCGAGCTTCTTCACGCCGTGCTCGAGCTGCTGGGCGGCGAGGTCGGGATACTGCAGCGCGACGCTGGCAAAGGCGACGAAGCGGTCGGGCTTGCGCGCGCAGATCTCGGCGAGCTTCTCGTTCTGCAGCTCGATGACCTTCGCCACAGGGTCGCGCTCGAGGTGGTACCAGGTGGGATTGATGCTGAGCGCCTGCAGGTCGATGCCTTGCGCGTCCATCCGGACGAGGCGGTCGGCCTCGGAGCTCGCATAGGCAGGCGCCACCTTCTGCTGCATCAACGCCAGCGCCTCGGGGATCACGCAGTGCGCGTGCACGTCGATCGTCCGGATACGCTTGCCGGCGACGACGACTTCGCGCCGGCGCGTCTGCGCGTGGGCATGGGGAAACAGAGAACAGCCGACGAAGGCCACGGCGCCGAGCGCGAGCACTTCGCGGCGAGTGGTCATCGAGCGGTGGCTACCTGAAGCGGCGGAAGCGCAGGGCCGCCCACGCTGCCAGGCCCAGGACGAGCGCGACGCCCAGATCGATCCAGCCGCGCGTGGCGAAGACGTCGCGCGGCTGCGGCACCGGCGGGCCGGACGACATCCAGAAATGGAACGCCGTGATGGCGAGCCAGGCGAGCGCCCCGAGGAAGAGGAGCGCGGCCAGGCCGAGGACTGCGAGCTCGCGGCTTTTCACGCCGCGAGCATAAACGAAACGCTGCTACTTCGAGTAGGTAATGCCCGGGTTGACCTGTCCCGGCGAGGTGCTCGATGAGGTCTTCGGTGTGGTCGTCGCGCCCGGAGCCGGGGTCGTGGTGCTGTTGCTCGGGCTCGTCGATCCGGCGGCGGACGTGCCGGCGATGCGTTGCGCGAGCTGCAGGTGCTCGCTGATCTTGCCGCGCGCCTTCTGCACCGCCGCCTTGAAATCCGCGTCCTTCGCCTTGGCGGCGAGGTCCTGCGCTTCCTTCAGGTCCTTCTGGTGGTCCTTCACCATCTCGTCCACGTACTTCTTGTCGAACTCGGCGCCGGACGAGCGCTCCATCAGCGCCACCTGCGCCTTGTCCTTGAGGCTCACCGAGTCGGGCAGCGAGACGCTCTTCTGGCCCGCAAGCGTCTTGAGGTCGTTCAGCATCTGCGTATGGTCGTCGATCATCTTCTGCGCGAACTGCTTCACGTCCGGGCTCTGCGCCTTGGACGCCGCGGCCTTGCCGGCCTCGATCTCGTTGAGGTTCGCCTGCGCGAGCTGCTTCATCGCGGCGGCATCGGCGTTGTCGATCTTCTGGTCGGACTTGAGCTGCGCGAACGCCGGCGTGCTCATGAGCGCGGCAGCGGCGAGCGCCGTAATCGATGCGATGGGATTCATTGCGGGTCTCCTGCGAGCGAGTGAATGACACGGACCCAGCAATCGGCGTGCCCAACTACTCGCCGTGTTTGTTCTTCCGGCGCTGTTCCCGCAAAGCCTGTTGTGCAGCGCGGAGTTGGCGGCTCTCTTCGATGAGTTGCTCAAGTTCTCTAAGCAACTTAGCCGACGCGGCCAGGATGGCATCGGTTTCCCGCCGCATTTCTTCCAAGGCACCATCAGGTGTCGCCGGAGCAGCGGGTTTCTCGATTTCGACCACGAAAACAGGGTACTCCCGCCCCGTGGGCAGGTGAACGCTAATCGTCTTTTTTATGAGTGGTCGATCTCGTCGAGGACGTCGACGAGCCGCAGGAACTTTCGCTCGGGCATCGTCGCGTGGCCGTTGATCCAGGTCTGGATCAGCTCGGGAGGCACTTGCAGCCGGGACGAGAGGCCGTCCGGCCCGAGCGCTTTGAGTGCGCGTTCGAGCGCCCTTGCCATGACCTCGGTATCCGGCATGGGGGCGTACGCTGCGCGCGAATTTTCATTTGCGATGCGGCGTAGTTCACGAAACGGCGCAGAAAGCTACGAAGCGCCCGGCGGCTGCCTGGCGAGGAGCCCGATCAGTTCCTGCGGATCGCAGGGCTTTTCCAGCTGATGATCGAAGCCGGCGATCTGACCGAGCAGCCGGTCGGAGGGCTGCTTGTAGCGCCCGGTGATGGCGATGAGGAGCGGCCGCTTCTCGCCGTAGCGGCTGCGGATCTGGCGCGCGACTTCCCAGCCGCTCAGGTCGGGTAGCGCGAGATCGAGCAGCACCGCGTCGGGATCGAAGTCCTGCATCGCGGCGAGCGCATCGCGCGCCTTGCAGACGCCGCACACCTGGTAGCCCTCGTCGGCGAGCAGCTCCGAAAGCGTGGCGACGGTATCGCGCTCGTCGTCGACGATGAGCACGCGCACGCGGTTCGGCGAACGCTGGGGCCCGTCTGATGGTTGCGCGCTGAGATATTGTTCTGCGACCAAGCCGTCGGATTCTACAGGCTGACGTATCACTCAATTCTGTAGTGCATTTGGCGACAATTCGCTTGCTACCCCGCACCCTGCTGGCAACGCGGATCCCGCGAATTTTCCTTGGCGAAGAGCGCGAGCAGCTCCGTTTCGCGCGCCGAATCCCAGAGGGTGATTTCCCATGAGTAATGCGTGGCCCTCGTCGTGCAGCCGCCGCGCGTGCCCTCGAGGTGCTCGAGCAGGCACGAGCGGATGTTGCGCGAGCCGCCCGTGCGGCCGATGTAGATCACCTCATCGCCTTCCCACAGCACGTACACGCCGCCAATGTCGTACGGCGCGTAGTCGAGCACGGGTCGCGTGAACGGGTATCGCTTCATAGCAAACGGCATTTTTATTCTCCCTGCGCGGCGGAATTTACAGTGCCCGTCGATTCTTTGCTCGCGCAGTGTGGCGCTGTCGCGGATTCATTGACGGTGCTCGGCGATGGCATCGCCCCAGGGCGACATGATCTCGGTGCAGCCGACGTTCATTTCGCCCGAGCGCACGACGCCGGCCGGCACGGCGAAGTGATACGGAAACGGCAGCCGCCGCGCAGTGACGGTGGGAAACGCCGCCTCGAGCGCGCGCAGCTCCTCGGCGGGCAGGGCGACGTCGGCGATGACCCGCTCGCCGCCGCTCATGTCGATGCGCGGCCGGTGGAACGCATCCTCGAGCGTCGCGCCGTGATCGATGATGAAGGAGGCGAGCTGCAGCACCGTGCCGACGATCTTGCGGCCGCCGGAGGCGCCGATCGCGAAGCGCCCGCCGTTCGCGCTCTCGCCCACCACCGGGCAGTAATTGCCGAGGCAGCGCTTGTTAGGTGCGAGCGAGTTCGGCTTCCCCTGCTCCGGATCGAACCACATGACGCCGTTGTTGAGCAGCACGCCGGTCGACGGCGACACGACGCGCGAGCCGAAGATGGAGAGGTTCGTCTGCGTCACCGCGCAGAGGTTGCCCGCGCGGTCGACCACGCTGAAATGCGTGGTGCAGCTCTCCTTGTCGCCGGCCGAGCTGAGCCGCGTGCGCCACGCTTCGTCGAGCGCGCGTGCATAGTCGACGTACCTCGGCTTCGCCGGCAGCTTCGGCAGGCAGGCGGTGATCACCGGCCCGCCGGTGAATCCCGGCGCGGCGAGGATCCGCCCGCCGTGGTAGGGCGTGTCGAGCGGCGCGGCGATGTTCGCGCAATAGGCAGCGAAATCGGAGAGAGCGAGGCAGCCGCCCTTGTCGCGCACATCCTTGGCGATCGCGGCGCCGACATCGCCGCCGTAGAGCGCCTGCGCCCCTTTCTCGGCAATTTCCCGGAGGGTCGACGCGAGCCGCCGCTGGTCGACGTGCCTTTCGGCGAGCACGGTCCAGCCCGTGAGCGGCGCCCACTTGCCTTCGTCGAGGAACATCGCCGCCGCATGCGGGTCGAGCGACAGCGCGCGCGCGGTCGAGGCGATCTGCAAACCGGCGAACCAGTCGAGCAGCATGCCTTCGTCCGCGAGCCGCGCGGCGGGTGCGACGAGGTCGCGCCAGGCCAGTTTCCCGAAGCGCTCGTGCGCGAGGGCCACGCCGGCGACGACGCCGGGCACGGCGACCGCCGTCGCGCCTTGCACGTTGCGATCGTCCTTGACGCGCGGCCACGCGAAGAGCTCCGGATCGCGTCCGCCGACCACCGGGTAGTCGCTCGCTCTCAGAGCCGCGGGCGAGCGCATGCCATAGTCGACCGCGTAAGCCTTCTGCTCGTCTGCGCGCCAGAGCACCATGGCGCCGCCGGCGCTGATGCCGCTCATCCACGGCTCGACGACGCCGAGCGCGAAGGAAGTGGCGACGGCGGCGTCGACCGCGTCGCCGTCCGCCGCGAGGATCGACGCGCCGACCTCGGCGGCGCGCTTGTGCTGGGAGGCGACGATGCCGTTGCGCGTCGGCACGACACGCTTGCGGACGACCTGAGAGGTGGAGAAGTTGTCGTTCATTCGGGGCGGTCTCGCGCGACGGCCGAAAGATACTCACGCAGGCTGCCGCCGGCGAGCGGCTTCACCATCACGCGTACGTCGTTCTTCTGCTCGCCCATCGGCACGGCCAGGCGCTTGCGCACCTCGCGGTAGCCGCAGTTCTGCCAGAAACGCTCGGCGCGAGAGTTGCCGGCGACGACGCCGAGACGGATCCAGGCGCAGCCCTGCCCGCGCAGCCAGGATTCGAGCGCGTCGTACCAGGGGCGACCCGTGCCGTGCAGGCGCCTGGCGATGATGAAGAGGCCGATATGCCAGACGCCGTCGACGAAGAGGTTCTCGATCAGGTCGGCCATGCCGATCATGCCGCCTTCGGCGTCGGCAAAGCGCAAGAGCCACTTCTTGTCGAAGCGCCAGTCGCTCGGCGGGACCGAGTCGAATTCTTCCTGCGCGGCATTCGGGCCGGGCGGCGCGGCTTGCACCGCGAGGTGGTATTGCGGGTTCTCCTCGAAGAAGCGCTGCAGGAGCGGCAGGTCGGCGTCCGCCATTTCAGAGGCGGCGCCCGGGCCCACGGTGAACAGTTTCAGGCGGCGTGCGCGCGGGCGTAGCGCGCGATGTCGGCGTGCGTGGCGAACCACACCCCCTCGTGTCCCTGGATGTAGCGGATGAGCTCTTCCAGGATCCAGATACGGGAGCGGTAGCCGATGACGTGCGGATGCATGGTGAGCTGGAAGATGCCGCCCTCGCGGTAGGCGGCGTCGAACTCGCGCTTGAAGATGTCGAACACGCTCGCCGGCGGCGTGTAGGGCCTGAGCGCGGCGAACCGGTTCATGTTGAAGTACACCGCGTCGTCGCGGATCCACTCGACCGGCAGCTCGACCACGCCGGCCGCCTTGCCGTCCATCTCGAGCTCGTAGCAATCCACGTCCGCCATCAGGGACGAGTCGTAGAGGAGGCCCATCGCCTTCGTGATCGCGAGCGTATGGGGGCTGAAGTCCCATGACGGCGTGCGGATGCCCACGGGCCTCTTGCCGCCGATTTTTTCCAGAGTATCCGCGGAGCGCATCTGCAGCTCGCGCTCGGCCTCTCGCGGCAATTCGGAATTGCGCTCGTGGATCCAGCCGTGGATGCCGATCTCGTGGCCTTCGGCGACCACCCGCCGCTGCTCGTCGGGATAGAGCAGCGCGGTGACCGCGGGGACGAAGAACGTCGCCTTGACGTCCCTCAATATGGAAAGGATCCGCGGCACGCCTTGCCGGTTTCCGTACTGTCCCTGAGAGAGCCGGCCAATCGACTCGCCGCCCTCGCGCAGCTCGCTGGTCTCGTGATCGGAGTCGAAGGAGAGCGCCACCGCGCAGCGCGCGCCGCCTTGCCAGCTCTTAGGCCGCAGCGGCCTGCCCGCGCGCACGCGATCCACGATCTGGCGCCAGCGTACCTCGGGGTACTGCCACGGCTGGAGGTTGCGTTCTTCTCTCATTTGGTCGCCTTTATCTTCGCCACGAAGCTTGCGAACTCGACGGGCGGCATACCCGCGCCTTCGAGGCCTTGCGCATCGAACTGTTCTTTCACCTGCGGATCGGCCAGCGCCGTTACAGCCAAAGGCCGAACCAGTTGATCAGGTTATAGCTCTTGAAGCCGGCTTCCTCCATCGTCGGCGCGTCGGGCAGGCCCTTCCAGCGCTTCGCGCCGGTGAGGGCGAGCAGGCGCACCCTGCCGGCGTGCGCCTGCTGCGCGGCGATCTGCGGGCCGGTGAGGACATCGGTCATCACTTCGGCCACGCCGCGGTACTGCACGCCGACGATCTCGACGCCGGCCATCGATTTCATCAGCTCCGCCGGAATGTGGCTCGCGGTGCCGGTTCTCGCCGAGCCGTAGTTGAGCTTGCCGGGATTCGCACGGGCGAAGGCGATGAGCTCCTTCACCGATTTGAAGGGCGAGCCGGCGGGAACGATCAGCGCCTGCCCGAAGTTCTGCGCTGCCAAGGTGACGTGCGAGAAGTCCTTCACCGGATCGAACGGTACGTTGTCATTGAAGGGCGGCGTGTTGACGTGCGAGGCGGTGGTGAAGAGCCACGTGTATCCATCGGGCGGTTGCTTCGCCACGAACGCCGTGCCGACGATGCCGCCGGCGCCGCCGCGGTTCTCGATGATGACGAGTGGCTGGCCGAGGTTCATCTTCGGCGCGAGCATGCGGATGATGAGGTCGGCGGCCCGCCGGGCGGCGAGGGCACGATGACATGGATCGGCTTGCTCGGGTACGGCTGCGCCTGAGCCAGGCCGACGAACCGCAACAAGAAGAGTCGAATCATTGCGGCAGCGGCGGCATGAAGAGCAGCACGCCGAGCGCTATCGCCATGTTGAGCGCGATGCGGCCGACGAAGACGAACCAGCAGAGGAGGGCGATGAGCACGGGTCGATGAGGTTGAGGAGGTCTTTCGGCGGCCCGCTGATCTCCAGCTTCCAGAACACCACCGGCACGAAGGTGTAGACGAGGCCCGGCAGGATCCAGGCGCCGCGCTCGATCGGGAGCAGCGTGTTCTTGTTGGAGACGCGCACGGCGGCGATCGTCGTGCCGAAGAAGATCACGGCGGGGACCGCGTAGATCGCGAGCATCAGGAGAAGCCGCTTCAAGGCTTCACCCGGGCGCCTTCGCGCGCCGAGCGGACGATGGCCTCGAGCACCGCGGCGTTGTGCACTTCGTCGCCGCCGGGGACGGCAATCGGACGGCGCGCCATGGCCGCCCTGGCAAAGTGCTCGAGCTCGGCGCGCTCGGTGCTGGCCCTCGCGAAGGTCCTGATCTCCGGAGCCTGCTTGCGCAGCAGGTCTGCCGGGTCGAGGAGCGAGACCTTCATGTCCCAGGTATGCAGGTGCGCGACGTCGCCCACCTCGATCCAGCCCTTGGAGCCGAAGATCTGGAGCCGCCAGGTCTCGGCGGTGGCGATCACGGTGCCGAGGTAGGCGGTGGCGCCGGAACGGAAGCGGAAGAGCATCGAAGTCGTGTCATCGACGCCGTAGTCGTGGACCAGGCGATCGCTTTGCGCCATGACCGAGGCGATGTGGCTGCCGGCGAGGTAGAGCATGGCATCGACCACGTGCACGCCGCGGCCGGTCATGCCGCCGGCGGGCGCTTCGTCGCGGTCCTGGCGCCAGTGCTCGCGCGTAAAACGGTACGCGCTCGGGCCGCAGAAGTTGCCCTCGATGTGGAGCAGCCTTCCGAGCCGGCCGTCTTCCAGCATGCGCTTCGCTTCCAGCAGCGCCGGCTGGAAGCGCCAGTTGTAGCCGACGGCGAGCGTCAGCCGCTTCTGTGCGCATGCGGCGACGGCCCGCTCGGCATCCTTTGCATCCAGGCCGAGCGGCTTCTCGACGAAGACGTGCTTGCCCGCCTTCGCCGCGGCGACGATCTGCTCGCAGTGCATGGAGTGCGGCGTTGCCAGCACCACCGCGTCGAGCTCGCCGTAGGCGAGGAGATCGTCGTAGCTGTCCATGAGGCGGATGCCGTGCTGCTTGCAGAAGAGCTCGGCCGTGGCCGGCGTGCGCGTCGCGCCGGCGACGAAGCGGATGACTTCGCTGCCCTCAACGGCCGCAACCAGGTTGCGGCCCCAGGTACCGATGCCAACGATCGCCGCGCGAATCATGGTCGGCAATTTTGCCGGGTGTTACGATCCGGCCAAAGGGGAGGTTCAATGAAACGAATACTCGGATTGCTGGTCGCGGCAGCCATCGCGCCCGTCTGTGGCGCGGCGGATATCGAGGCGGGTAAAGCGAAGGTGGCGCAGGTCTGCGCGGCATGCCACGGCGCGAACGGCGTGAGCGTGAGCGACACGATCCCGAATCTCGCCGCGCAGCGCGCCGGGTACATCGAGGCGCAGCTCAAGGCGTTCAAGGAAGGCTCGCGCCGGGCGGCCGGCCCGGCGAGCCCGACGGCGATCATGGCCGCGATCGCGACGCAGCTCAGCACCGACGACATGGCGAACGTCGCCGCGTTCTTCGCCGCGCAGCCCGGTGCGCACGATGCGACGAAGTCGGCGCTCCTGCCCAACGTGGCGAAGAGCCGCGTCGCCTTCCCCGAGGGTTACAAGGACAGCTTCGTCAAGTACCACACCATCAACTTCCCGGCGACGAAGCAGGTGCGCTACTACTACGCCAACAAGGTTGCGGTCCAGGCCGCGAGAGCCGGCAAGCCGATCCCGGATGGCGCGGTGCTCTTCGCCGAGGTGCATACCGCGAAGCTCGACGCCGACAAGAACCCGGTGAAAGGCGCCGACGGCTTCTTCGTGCCGGAGAAGCTCGTGGCCTATACGGCGATGCAGACCGGCGCCGGCTGGGGAAGCGAATTTCCCGAGATGCTGCGTAACGGCGACTGGAATTACGCCGTGTTCACCCCCGAGAAGCAGCAGCGTCCGGGCGTGAACCAGGCGGAATGCCTCGCCTGCCACAAGCCGCTCGACAAGGTGAGCTACGTCTTCACCCTGAAGGAGCTCGCTGCGGCGAAGTAGCCGGGGAGACCAGGCAGCGTCCCTGCTTCTCGAACCAGTAGACGACGTTGCCGGTGACGACGATGCTGCCCGAGACCACGGCGCTCGCCGCGGTCACGGCGCCGGCGGCGACGAGAAGCTGAGCGCACTGGTTGCCCTGGCAGTGCGCGAGGCCGCCGATCTGCGTCAATTCCATCGTCATGTGCCTCGCCTCGATGTCGCAATCCTTGTCGTAGACCGTCGTCGTACGCGGCACGTAGACGCAGCCGGCGAGCGCCGAGGCGAGCACCAGTTTATTGATTGAGCGTACGAAGGTCATCGATCGCTTCGGGTGACAGCGACACGAGCGTGTTGAGGTGGCTCTCGACGAGCGGCACGATGGAAGCGCGGGCCGTTCTTCCATGCATCCGAGCCGTAGAACGCCTCCTGCTGGGCGTTGCGGTCGGCGAGACCGGCGTAGGCGCGGATGAGGAAATAGGCATCCGGCTCATGAGACGAAGGGCCGAAGGCGACGACCTCCATGTAGGAGCGCACTTCGATCAGGCGTTTCATCGCGGAATCCTTCGCATCGCGCCCAGAAGCGTGAACACCGCGGGGCTACGGATGAATGCCACGTGGTACCACGCCGGGAAACGCTGCCACAGCGTGTGGTGCAGCGGGACGAAGAGCGCCAGCCGCGCGATGACGAGGCGCACGAGCTGCATGCCGAGCGTGAAGTCCATCGCCTTCTCGACCGTCGCACAGGCGGGCCGGCCGAGGCTCGGAACCTTCACTGGAATCTCCCCTTAAAGCGCCATTATTTCAAAAATGGCGCAGGGGTCGAATCCTAGCGCGGGCTGGGCGGCGTGAGCGTGTCGTCGATGAGGCTCACCGGCGGGGTTGAGCCACCGACAATTCGCGCAGGCTTTCTAATTTTCTAAACCGGGTCCCCGCCTTCGCGGGGACGACCTCTTCAGACCTTCCTAGGCGCCGAGCCAGCGCGCCGCGTCTTCCTCCGTGAGGAAGCGCCGCGCTTCGATGCCGAGACGCCCGGCCTCGACGATCGCGGCGTCATAGATCGCGATGAGGTTCGCTGTCTGCGCTACCGCGGCGAGGCGGAAACCGGCCGGCAGGCCCGCAAGCGCCATGGCACGCAGCGCGTCACGCAGGGCGAGGTGCGAGAAGGCATCGATCTTGGAGGAGCCGACGATCAGCACGCGCTTGCAGCCGTGCGTTACGCACTCGTTCGCGACCGCGCGGTAGCACTGCTGCACTTCGTCGGGCAGCGCCGGCCTGACCTGCGCGCGCAGCGCGCCGTCGGTGCGGTCGATCGTGCAGCTGTTGCTCGAGCTAGGCATGGTCGGGGCCACGACACGCTGTCGCGGCGATTTGCAGGCGAGCAACGCGAGTGCCGATGTCGACGAAGCTTTACACTGCCGCCTTGATGGATCGTCCCCGTCGCCCGCTCGAGCTTGGACCGAAGGACGTCACGGTGGAGCGCCGCGCGGACGGCGTCACCCACCTTCGCTCGCCGCACGCGCTCGGCGCCTATGCGGATCGCATGACCGAGCGGCTCGAGCACTGGGCGTCGCGCGCGCCGGACCGGAGCCTCTTCGCCCAGCGCGACGGCGACCGGTGGCGCAGCGTGTCGTACGGGGAGGCCTTGCACAAGGCCCGCCGCATCGGTGCCGCGCTCGCCTCAAAAGGGCTGTCGGCCGAGCGCCCCCTCGTAGTCCTTTCGGGCAATGACATCGAGCACGGCCTGCTCCACCTCGGCGCGATGTACGCCGGCATTCCTTACGCGCCGATCTCGCCCGCGTACTCGCTCCTCTCCACCGCGCCGCACACGCTCGGGCGGCATTGGGAAACGGAGAACGTCTCCAACATGGGGCCGCCGCCGCCGGGCGTGGAGACGAAGCTCATCCCGCTGGAAGGGAAATACGAAGCGCGGGTGAAGGGGCCGCACGTCACGCCGGGCTACTGGCGCCAGCCGGCGTTGACTCGCGCGGCGTTCGACGAGGAGGGCTACTACCGCCTCGGCGACTCCTTCGCCTTCGAAGATGCGGCGCATCCGGAGCGCGGGCTCCTCTTCCGCGGCCGCATCGCCGAGGACTTCAAGCCCGCCACCGGCACCTGGGTCAATGTCGGTCCGCTGCGCGCGAAGTTCATCGAGCACTTCGCGCCGCTCGTGCTGGACGAGCCGCCGTCCCTCGACGCGGGCGAGCTGACCGACAAGGGCTCCATCAATCAGCGCGCGGTACTCACCCGCCGACGCCCGCTGGTGGAAGAGCTCTACGCTGGCTCGCCGCGGGTGATCACGTCATGAAGCTGGAAGAGCTCGTCGCCATCGACGTCCACACGCACGCCTGGAAGTCGGCGCTCAGCCTGGACGACAAGCTGACCGAATCGCAGGAAGCAATGGGGCGCTACTTCCGCTACCAGCCGCAGCACCAGACGGTGCCGGAGATGGCCGACATGTACCGCAAGCTCAAGATGGGCTTCGTCGTCTTCACCGTCGACGCCGGCAAGAACCCGAGCCGCAAAATCACGAACGAGGAGATCGCCGAGCTCGCGCTCAAGCACAGCGACGTCGCGATCCCCTTCGCCAGCATCAATCCGCATCGCGGCGAAGAGGGCGTGCGCGCGGCCAAGCGCCTGATCACCGACTACAAGGTGAAGGGCTTCAAGTTCCATCCGTCGGTGCAGGAGTTCTTCCCGAACGACCGCATGGCGTATCCGCTGTACGAGGTGATCGCCGAGGCGAAGCTGCCGGCGCTCTTCCACACCGGACAGACCGGCGTGGGTGCGGGCACCCCCGGTGGCGGCGGCATCCGCATCAAGTACTCGAACCCGCTCTTCCTCGACGACGTCGCCGTCGATTTCCCCGACATGCCGATCATCCTCGCGCACCCGTCGTTCCCCTGGCAGGAAGAGGCGCTGTCGGTGGCGACGCACAAGCCGCAGGTCTACATCGACCTCTCGGGCTGGTCGCCGAAATATTTTCCGCCGCTGCTCGTGCAGTACGCCAACACCCTGCTGAAGGACAAGATCCTCTTCGGCTCCGACTATCCGGTGATGGCGCCGGAGCGCTGGATGGAGGAGTTCGACAAGCTGCCGATCAAGCCTGAAGTGCGGCCGCTGATCCTCAAGCAGAACGCGGCGCGGCTGCTGAACCTGCGGTGAAGATCGCTGGCCTAGCGATCGTCGTGATCGCGCTCGTCGTGTCGGGCATCCATCCCTACGATCGCACGACATGGTGGCTCGAGGTCGCGCCGGTGCTCATCGCCCTGCCTGTCGTGCTCGCGACGTACCGGCGCTTTCCGCTCACGAACCTGCTGTACACGCTCATCGCGCTCCATGCGCTCGTGCTGATCTTCGGCGGCGCCTACACCTACGCGCGCGTGCCGCTCGGCTTCTGGCTGCAGGATTGGCTCGGCTTCGAGCGCAATCCCTACGACCGCATCGGCCACCTCATGCAGGGCCTCGTGCCGGCGCTCGTCGCGCGCGAGATCCTGCTGCGCAACGGCTATGTGGCCGGACGACGGATGGCGGCATTCCTCTCGGGCTGCGTGGCGCTCGCGATCAGCGCGTCCTATGAGCTGATCGAGTGGTGGTCGGCGCTCGCGCTTGGGCAGGGCGCCGACGACTTCCTCGGTACGCAGGGCGATCCGTGGGATACGCAGTGGGACATGTTCTGCGCGCTGATCGGCGCCGTCGTCGGCCTCACGCTCTTCTCGCGGCTGCAGGATGCGCAGATCCGCGCGCTGAACTCGCGCCCCGTGCGGGTCATCTAACCGCGATGCCGGTCCGCGCCGAAATCCATGAGGGCCTCGTGCCCGTGAAGGTTTACACCGGCGAGCTCGAGCCCGCGGCGCGGCTGCAGCTCGTGAATATCTCGAAGCTGCCAATCGTGCATCACCATGTCGCGGCCATGCCCGACGTGCATCTCGGCATCGGCGCCACCGTGGGCGCGGTAATTCCCACGAAGAAAGCGATCATCCCGGCGGCCGTCGGCGTCGACATCGGCTGCGGCATGATCGCGCGGCGGCTGTCGCTAACGGGCAACGAGGTGGACGAGCCTTCGCTGCGCAAGGTGTTCAACCAGATCAGCCGCGACGTGCCCGTCGGGTTCGAGAGTCACAACGACCGCGACGCGCGCACTGCGGCTGCGAAGAGGTTTCGCACGGGGCTGACCAGAATCATGGAGCGCCATCCCGGCATCCACAAGCGCTCTAGCAAGAAGGCGAGCTGGGTCAACCAGCTCGGCACGCTCGGCGGCGGCAACCACTTCATCGAGCTCTGCCTGGATGAAGAGAGCCGCGCCTGGGTGATGCTGCACTCGGGCAGCCGCGGCATCGGCAACGCCATCGGCTCGTATTTCATCGAGCTCGCCCGGCGTGATGCCGAGCGCACGCAACTCCAGCTGCCGGATCGCGATCTCGCCTACTTTCCGGAAGGCGCGCAGCACTTCGACGATTACGTCGAGGCGGTCGGCTGGGCGCAGGACTATGCGCGCGTCAACCGCACGGAGATGATGGAGCTTGTCATCGATGCGCTGCACCGGCACCTGCCGCCGTTCGAAGCGACCGACGAGGCGGTGAACTGCCACCACAACTACGTCGAGCGCGAGACCCATTACGGCGAATCGGTCTGGCTCACGCGCAAGGGCGCGATCCGCGCCGCGCGCGGCGAGCTCGGCATCATCCCCGGCAGCATGGGTGCGCGCAGCTACATCGTGCGCGGCACCGGAGCCGCCGAGAGCTTCCAGTCGTGCGCCCACGGCGCGGGCCGCAGGATGAGCCGCAATGCCGCCCAGAAGGCATTCACCACTCAGGACCTCGAAGCGCAGACGCAGGGCGTCATCTGCCGCAAGGACCGCGGCGTGCTGGACGAGATCCCCGGCGCCTACAAGAGCATCGACGAGGTGATGGCCAACCAGTCCGATCTCGTCGAAGTGGTCCACACGCTGAAGCAGGTGCTCTGCGTCAAAGGCTGAAACACACGTAGCGCGGCTTACGCTGGTGCTCGGGCTGGTCATGGCGATCGGCCCGTTGGCGGTCGACATGTACCTGCCCGCGATGCCCACGCTGCAGTCGCAGTTCGCGGTCGACGCGTCGCGCGTGCAGCACACGCTCTCGGCGTACCTGCTGGGACTCGCCGTCGGGCAGCTCGGCTTCGGGCCGGTCGCCGACCGCTATGGGCGCAAGGCGCCGCTCCTCGGCGGGCTCACGGTCTTCACGCTCGCTTCCGCCGCCTGCGTGGTCGCCGGGAGCATCGAACAGTTCGTGCTGCTGCGCTTTGCGCAGGCGCTCGGCGGCGCTTCGGGGATGGTCGTGATCCGCGCGGTCATCCGCGACCGCTTCGATGAGATCCAGTCAGCGCGCGTGCTCTCGCTCATGATGCTGGTCATGGGCGCCGCGCCCATCCTGGCGCCGCTCGCCGGCGGCTGGATCCTCGTCGCCGGCTCGTGGCACTGGATCTTCGGTTTCCTGACCGCGTTCTCGGCCATGTGCATCGTGCTGGTCGCCGTGTTCCTCGAGGAGTCGCACCCGGTGCATCGAAGGAGCGCCACGCTCTTCCGCGCGCTCGCCGCCGCGGCGCCGCTCTTCCGCGACCGGCGCTTCATCGGTCCGGTGATCGTCTTTATCGCGCCCTTCGGCGCCTTCTTCGCCTACCTCGCCGCCGCGCCTTTCGTCTACATCCGGTATTTCGGCATACCGGCGGAGCAATTCGGCTGGTACTTCGGCGCCGGGGCGGCGAGCTTCATCACCATGTCGCAGGTCAACCGCCGCATGGTGGCGCGCTATGGGGTGCGCCGCGTCCTCGGCTGGGGCGTGAGCGGCCTCGCGGGTGGCGCCGTCGTGCTCCTGATCCTGGCCGCGACCGGCGCGCTCGGTTTCTATGGCGTCTTCCTGCCGATCTTCTTCATGATCGGGTCGGTCGGCTTCATCGCCTCGAACGCGACCTCGGTGGCGATGGCGCCCTTCGGCGAACGCGCCGGCGTTGCCTCGTCGCTGCTCGGCTCGGCGCAATCCGGGTTCGGCGTGCTGACGAGCGCCGCGGTCGGCTGGATCGGCAGCCATGGCCCGGCGCCGATGGCCAGCGTCATGTTCGTCTGCTCGATGACCTCTTTTCTGGCGTATGTTCTGCTGGTGCGGAGACAACCATGATTTCCGATTCATCGCGCCGCCGGCTGCTCGGTGCGGCGCTGCTGTGGCCCGTCTATTCGCTGGCGCAGAGCTGCGGCAAGCCGACGCCGCGCCAGACCGAGGGCCCGTTCTTCAAGCCGCAATCGCCGGAGCGCAACGTGCTCGTGCAGGGCAACGCCGCCACGCTGCTCGTCACGGGCCGCGTGCTCGGCCCTGACTGCAAGCCGGTGGCGCACGCGCTGCTCGACTTCTGGCACGCCGATGAGAAGGGCGAGTACGACAATAGCGGCTTCCATTACCGCGGGCACCAGTTCTCCGATGCCGACGGGCGCTATCGCCTCGAGACGATCGTGCCGGCCGAGTATCCCGGTCGCGCGCGGCATATCCACGTCAAGCTGCAGCCGCCCGGCGGGCGCCTGCTGACCACGCAGCTCTATTTTCCGAACCAGGAGCGCAACGAGGCCGATGACCTCTTCCGCCCGGAGCTGGCGATGCAAATGACGACGCGCAGCGTGGGCCGGTTCGACTTCGTGCTCGGATGAAGATCGACGTCCACTCGCATCTCTTCGACCAGCGCTACTTCGACGCGATGTGGCGCGACTTTCAGCTTGAGCGCAGCACCACGCGCGAGGGCCAGACCCTGATGCGCAAGAACGGCTACACGTACATGTGGTACCGCGACAATTTCTTCGATGTCGACCACCGCCTGCGCGTGATGGACGAGCAGGGCATCGACATGCGGGTGCTCTCGCTCTCATCGCCCAACGTCTACGACTGGCAGGGCGCACGGCAGGTCGAGATCGCGCGGCTGATGAACGACGCCACCGCGGCGATCGTGCGCTCGCATCCCGACCGCTTCGCCGGGGTCGGCAGCCTGCCTCTTGCGGACGTGGATGCTTCACTGAAGGAAATCGAGCGCATCGTGGGCGAGCTCGGACTTCATGGTGTGATGATCGGCTCGAACATCGCCGGCGTGCACGTGAACGACCCGCGCTTCGAGCCGGTGTGGAAGAAGCTCGACGAGCTGCGGCTGCCGGTGTTCGAGCACCCGATGTTCCCGCCCAACCTGCAGCAGGAGGAATTCGAGCTGCCGCTGCGCGTCGGCTTCATCTTCGACACGACGATGGCCGCGGCGCGGCTCATCTATTCCGGCATCTTCGAGCGCTACCCGAACTTCCCCTACATCATGGCGCACACCGGCGGCGCGCTCCTCATGCTGCTGCAGCGCCTGGACAACGGCTACCGGCTGTTCCCCGACTGCCGCAAGCACATCGCCAAGCCGCCGAGCGAATACGCGAAGCGGCTCTACTACGACACCGCTTCGTTCTACCCGCCGGCGCTGATGATGGCGCACGGCATCGTTGGCGCCGATCGCATCCTCTTCGGCTCGGACGACCCGTTGATCGGCGACGACACCTCGATCGTCGAGGGCCTGCCGCTCCCCGCCGCCGACAAGGCGAAGATCCTCGGCGGCAACGCGGCGCGCCTTTTCAAGCTCCGGCAGCACGCATGATCCGGCTTATGCTCGTCGCTGCGCTGAGCGCAGCCAGTCTTTGCGCGCAGGCGCAATATCCGTCTCAGTTTCCACAACGACCGATCCGCATCATCATCGGCCTAGGCGCCGGCGGTGTGGCCGACGGCATGGTGCGCACGATCACCGACGAGGTCACGCTGGCGCTCGGCCAGCCCTTCGTGCTCGAGAACCGGCCGGGCGCGGGCGGCAACATCGCCATGGAGGCGGTGATCAAGTCGCCTCCCGATGGACACACGCTGCTCTTGATCGGCCCGGCGCTCGTCATCAACCCTGCGCTGTACACCAGTCTCTCCTTCGATCCGCTGAAGGACCTCGCCTCGGTCACCACCATCGCCATCGCACCCTTCGCGCTCTTCGCGAGTGCGACGCTCCCCGTGAGCAACGTGGGCGAACTGGTCGCGTACGGGAAGCAGAAGAAGATGAACTACGCCTCGGTCGGCGTCGGGACCGCGGGGCGTCTCGCCGCCGTGCTGTTCGGCGCGGCCGCGGGCTTCGAACTGACGCACGTGCCTTACCGGAGCATCCAGCTCGCGGTTCCCGACCTGGTGCAGGGCGACGTGCAGTTCGTCTTCAATGCCTATCCGCCTCTCGCGCCGATGGCGCAGGCCGGCAAGCTCTAGCTGCTCGGCTTCTCGTCACCTCGCGGCTGCGCGCGCGCCCCGAGATCCCGACCTTGAGCGAGACCGGGCTGCCGGGCTTCGAAGGAGGTGGCTGGAATGTCCGCTTTCGGCCAAAGCGCACCTAGCTATCTAAGGCTCCTGCCAGCGGTCGACCTTGGTGCGCGCGGCGATGTAGTAGGCCAGCACGAGCGACACCGGCAGCTGGATCGCCGCGGTGATGAGGAACCGCAGGCGCACGTTGCGGATATCGGGCGGCGGCGTGCCGGCGACGTCGAGCGGCACGAGATAGGCGCAGGCGAACTCGATCGCCATGTTGACGAGCGTACAGGCGACGAAGGCGACGATCAGGTACTGCACGCGCCTGTCGATCCTGCGCCGCAGGAGCGCGAGCCAGAAGAGCACCGCCGCCGCCGAGAGCAGGTAGGGCCAGAAGATCTGCAGCGATTGCACCTAGCCCTCGGGGCCGAGCGTGCCTGCGACCAGAAACACCGCGCTCGCGCGCGCGATGCGGGTCTCGCCGACCGTGAGGTAGCAATTGCCGAACGCGAGGCGGGTGCCGAGCTTGTGGAAGTCGATGCGCGCCTCGATCCAGTCGCTTTCCTTCGCGGCGCCGGCGAAATCCAGGCTCAGGTTTGCCGTGATCGCCGCGGTCGGCGGCTCGGTGGAGAAGGCGGGCGAGTAGCCCAGCGCAACGTCGGCGAGCGTGGCGAGGATGCCGCCGTCCACGGCTCCGCGCAGGTTGCCGTGCTTGCGCTCGGCGCGCAGCCCAAGGACGAGGCTCGCGCCCTCGCCGCGCGAGTAGAGCGGGTCGATCAGCTCGATGGCCGGGCTCTTGCGCGCGAGGGGCTTAAACCCTTCGGGCGACAAGCGGCACGAAGTCGTACTGGCCGATGCCCTGCAGCACGAGGAACGTCACCGGCTTGCTTCCGCCGTTCGTGACGAGGTGCGGGCGGCGGGCCTCGGCGGTGAAGGTGTCGCCGGGCTGCAGCCGCACTTCCTGCTTCGGCTTCTGCAGGAAGATGCGGAGCCGGCCTTCCAGGACATAGAACGTGTCGGCGACGTTGTTGTGGTAGTGCCAGGGCACTTTCTGTCTTGCCGAAAGCTCGAGCTCGGTGATGCGGAAGCCGGGGCGCGCGGCGTACTCGGCGCGGCGCTCGACTTCGTACAGGTGACTCGCGTCCCTGATGCCTTCCATGGCCTCCTCCTTAGAGGAGGCTCAGTCTAATCCGGGACGCAGAGGTAGGTGAGGACGGAGACCTTGCGGCCGACGAGGCGCACGCGAACCGTGTCCTCCGCACCGCTGAATTCGACGGTGGAGCCGGAGCGGATGGTCTTGGTCTCGACGTCGCCCACGCGGGCGGGCAGGACATAGCCCTGGCGGAACGGGCCGGCGATCTTCCATTGCGAGCTGCGGATCTCCGCCGACACGATCTGGTACTTCTCGGGGTCGTTGCTGTAGGTGACGACGCCGAGGCGCAGGCCGTTGAAGAGCAGGTCGCGGTAGCGCGCCCGATAAGCCCCCAGGTCCTGCTCGCGCAGCAGCTTCTCGCCTTTGAGCCCGCCCAGCTTGCGCAGCCCGTCATAGGTGTCCGGCAGCTTGAGCGCGTAGGGACCCGAATCGCAGGAGAGCTTATCGACGAAGTGCGACGTGTCGCCGCGTCCCCACGCGGGCAGGGCGGCGACGAGCACGAAAAAGGCGACCAGACGCTTCATGACGGCCGCATCGTGACATAAGTCGCGGACTCGCGTCGGCGAGGCCGCTGATCCCTGCGGCGCATCTGTCGCCGCTGACCGACTCTTTTTACGCGGCGAGCCGCGTGCGCAGCATCGGCGCGACCACGTCCGGAGCGTTCGGCGCGGCGAAGAGATCCCCCTGGCAGATCCGGCAGCCGGCCTCGGCGAGGAACTCGCGCTGCGCGTGGCTCTCGACGCCCTTCGCCACGACTTCGAAATTCATGCCGCGGGCGAGCGCGATCAGCGCGCGCGCGAGGCCCGCGCGCTCGACGTCGTTCGGCACCCCGGCGATGAGCTTGCGGTCGATGCACACCGAGCTCGCGCGCAGCCGCTGCAGCGTCGGCAGCGACGCGTACCCCGTGCCGAAGTCGTCGACCGAGAGGCGCGCGCCGTGCTCGGTGATCGCCATCAACGCCGGCTCGAGCGTTCCCGGCACCTGGCGCACCACCGACTCCGGCACTTCGATGAGGAGCGACTCGGCCGGCAGCCCGCTCGCCTCGAGCGCAGCCTGCACCTCGTCGGCGAACCGTCCATCGCGCAACTGGCGCGAGCTGACGTTGACCACCACGCTGAGGGGCGAGATGCCTTCGTCGATCCAGCGCTTGCCCTGCAGGCAGGCCTCGCGCAGCGCCCAGGCGCCGATCGGCACGAGGAGGCCCGTGTCGTCGGCGAGGGGCAGGAACGCTTCGGGAGCCAGCACGCCGTAGCGTGGATGGCGCCAGCGCAGCAGCGCTTCGGCGCCGACCACCTGCCGCGTGCCGGTGTCGATGCGCGGCTGGTAGACGAGGAAGAGCTCGTTGCGCTCGAGGCCATGGCGCAGCTCCTCCACCATCGCCGCGGCGGCCGCCGCATCCTCGTTGAGCATCGCCGAGAAGAACTGGTAGCCGTTGCGGCCGAGCTCCTTCGCGCGGTACATGGCGAGGTCGGCGAGACGCAGCAGCGTCGCCACATCGTCGCCGTCCTGCGGCACGCAGGCGATGCCGATGCTCGCGCCGGAGGTGACCTGGTGCTCGCCGATGCGGTAGGACTTGCCGAGCTCGTGCAGGAGCTTCTGCGCCACCGCGGCCGCCTCGCGCGGATCGGCGATCTCCTGCAGCAGCACGCAGAACTCGTCGCCGCCGATGCGCGCGACGAAGTCGTCGCCGCGCACCGAGGCGCGCAGGCGCGAGGAGATGATCTTCAGCAGCGCGTCGCCCACGTCGTGGCCGAGCGTGTCGTTCACCGTCTTGAAGTTGTCGAGGTCGAGGAACAGGAACGCGCTGTTCTTCTGGTGGCGGCGGGCGTGCGCCACTGTTTCCCTCGCGCGCTCGGCGAACATCGCGCGGTTGGGCAGGCCTGTGAGCGTGTCGTGGTGCGCGAGGAATTCCAGGCGCCGCGCGTCGTGCTGCAGCTGGATGGCGGCGTAGCGCAGGTCCTCCTGCGCGCGCTTCAGCTGCGTGACGTCGTTGGCGAGCAGGTAGAAGCCGTGGACTTCGCTCTCGGGTCCCAGGTGCGGCACGCACGACACCTGCAGCGTGCGCCGCGCGGCGCCTTCGCCGAGCGCCAGCTCGAACTGCACGTTGGTACCCGCGAGGCAGCGCTCGATCTCGGCGCGCATGCGGCTATAGGCCTCGTCGCCGAAGACCTCGGCGACCGTGCGGCCCTGCATGCTTTCGTGCGGAATGCCGAACCACTCGTTGTACGTGCGATTCGAATAGCGGTAGCGCTGCTCGCGATCGACGTAGGAGATCAGCGCCGGCACGTTGTTGGCGATCAGCCGCAGCCGCTCCTCGCTCTCGCGCAGCGCGCTCTCGGCCTCTTCGATGCGCTGCGTGGAGCGCCGGTTGACGATCACCGCCGAGGCGAGCAGCAAAGCCGCGCCGGCGATGAGGACATGCAGCATCAGCTCGCGCGGCCACGGCCCGCTGCCCGCGAGCCAGGTGCGGATCGCCGAGACGATTTCCGCGCCGGCGGTGAGGATCAGGAGGGCAGCGCCGATGCCGATGAGGAGAGGTGCGAGCGGGCGCACGAGATACTTCATGCCCGCCTATGATCGCGCCGGCTCTACGCACGGGCAACGAGTTTTATTCCCTAGGGATATAGCTGTAGACGAAACTGGTACTAGTCCGTCGCCGGACTTCGACGTGCGATAATTCCGCCCCCTAAAAGCGTGCATGCCGCGAAGAAAAGATAGATGACTTACGTCGTCACCGAAGACTGCATCAAGTGCAAGTACATGGACTGCGTGGAAGTCTGCCCCGTCGATTGCTTCTACGAGGGCAACAACATGCTGGTGATCCATCCGGACGAGTGCATCGACTGCGGCGTGTGCGAGCCCGAGTGCCCGCCGAAGGCGATCATTCCGGATTCGGACGGCAAAGCGGAAAAGTGGCTCAAGATGAACGCCGAGTTCGCGATCAAGTGGCCCAACATTACGCGCAAAGGCACGGCGCCCGCGGATGCGGACGCGCACAAGGATGAGCCGGAGAAATTCAAGAAGTACTTCAGCCCGCAGCCCGGCAAGGGCGAGTAGGCTCGTCCTCGGGTTTCTGCTCGCACTGGCCGGCTGCGCCAGCGCGACCTTCAATCCCTACGTGCTTGTCCCGGGCCAATCCACGGCTGCGGACGTGCAGGCGAGGGCAGGCAAGCCGGCGGAAGTCGACCCCGGGCCGAACGGTGAAACGGTCTACTGGTATCCGCAATTGCCCTGGGGTCACGCCAGCTACGCGGTGCGCACCGGCGCTGATGGCCGGGTGATCGCAGTCGAGCAACGTCTCACCGAGGCCAACATCAAGAAGATCGTGGTCGATCGCACCACGATAAAGGAAGTGCACGACCTTCTCGGACCCGCCTACATGCCCGAGCGCCACGAGCGCATGCAGCGCGACATCTGGACCTATCCGATGCGCATCGCGGGGCACAACTTGCCGAAGTGGTTCCTGGTGCAGACGTCGACCAATGATGGCGTCGTGCGCGAGACCTACCTGATGGACGATCCGCAGTTCACGCCGATGGACCGCGGTGGCCGCAGCCACTGAGACCGGGGTTTTGACCGCCTGATAAGGGGGTCGTGAGCCGAAAGGCGAGCAGGGGGTTTTTAGGTTTTCAGCCTTTCTTCGATACGCTGGCAGACCGCCTCGAACTGCTGCATCACCTCCAGGTTCGTAAATCGCATAACGCGGATGCCGCGTGCCTCGAGAGCGGCTGTCCGGCGGTGGTCGTAATTTTCCGCGGACGAGGTGAAGTGCGTGTCACCGTCTAGTTCGATGACGAGCATCCTAGAGGCACAATAGAAATCCGCGATGTACTCGCCGAGCGGCTTCTGGCGCGTAAATTTCTGAGGCACCTCGAAGGTATTCGAACCACAACCTGCGCTCCGCCGGCGTCGGGTCACGGCGCAGGCTCTGCGCCGATTGCTTGAGGGAGCGCCGGTAATTCACGAATCGCGGATGGGTCATCACGTTCACAACGCGCGACCACCGTTCAGGCATACAAAACCGAAACCCCCCGTTCGCCTTCGGCTCACGACTCCCTTGTCAGGGGGTCAGAGGCGCGAGCAGTTTCCGCAGCTCGGTTTTCAGAACCTTCCCGTAGTTGTTCTTGGGCAGTGCCTCGACGAAGCGGTATTCGCGCGGCCGCTTGAAGCGCGCGATGTTGTCGAGGCAGAGCTGGTCGAGCTCTTCAGTCGAAGTCTTCTGGCTGGTGACGACGAAGGCGACCACTTCCTCGCCCCATTCGGCGTGCGGCCGGCCGACCACCGAGCATTCGGCCACCGCGGGATGGCGCAGCAGGACTTCCTCGATCTCGCGCGGATAGATGTTCGAGCCGCCGGAGATGATCATGTCATTCGAGCGGTCGCGGATGGTGAGGAAGCCGGCGGCGTCCATGCTGCCCACGTCGCCCGTATGCAGCCAGCCGCCGCGCAGCGCCTTCTGCGTCGCCTCGGGGTTCTGCCAGTAGCCGGCCATGACGCAATCGGAGCGCGTCACGATCTCGCCGACCTCGCCCGGCAGCAGTTCGCGGTCGGCATCGTCGTAGATCTTCACCTCGCAGCCGGTACGCGCGAAGCCGCAGGTTTCCAGGTGCGCTTGGATCCTGTGCAATTCCTGCGGCAGCCCGGTGATGGTCATCGGCGCCTCGCCCTGGCCGTAGAGCTGGTAGAGGCGGGGACCGAAGAGCTCGATCGCGCGCAGCGAAGCGGCGACGTACATCGGCGCGCCGCCGTAGACGAGCGTGCGCAGGTGTTTCGGCGCGCGCGCGCTCTTCGCTCCGAGCAGGCGCACCACCATGGTGGGCGCGGCGAAGAACGAGCTGTTCGGCCAGAAATCCATCAGGTCGAAGATCTCGTCGGGCTCGAAGTGCCCGCTCTCCGGGATCACGTTGAGCGCGCCCGCGGCGAAGTGCGGCAGCGCATAGCAGCCCGAGCCGTGCGAGAGCGGCGCCGGATGCAGGATGGAAAAGTTCGCATCGAGCTTGTCGATGTCGGCAAAGTAGGCGTGCGTCTGGAAGAGCAGGTTGCGATGCGTGAGCACCGCGCCCTTAGGCACGCCGGTGGTGCCGCTGGTATAGAAGAGCCAAGCCGCATCGTCGGGCTTGCGCTCGGCGATCGGCATCGGCTCGCCGCGCAGCTTGGGCAACTCCGAGATGGGCGTACCGGTCGGGATGGCAGTTTCCAGGTCGCTCGTCACGAGGCAGGCTTTCGCCCCGGAGTTCTCGAGGATGTAGGCGAACTCCGTCGCGTGGAGCTTGGCGTTCATCGGCACCGCGACGAGCCCTGCGTGCCAGCAGGCAAAGAGCGCCTCGTGGTACTCGACGCAGTTCTTCATCGCCAGGCCGACGCGATCGCCTGGCTTCAGTTTCAGGTTTTTCTTTAACCCGGAGGCGAGACGTGCCACGCGATCCGCAAGCTGCCCATAGGACAGCACCGGACGCTTGCCGAGCGCGATGGCGCGCGAGTCAGGCGCGAGCCGTGCGCTTCTCGCTAGTAGATGCGCCAGGTTCACGGAGGCGGAAGAGGGTATTGGCGTTGCGTGTCGTCTCGGCGGCGATTTCCTCCACCGGCCGGCCGAGCGCGCGCGCCACGGTCCTTGCGATGTGCGGCAGGAACGCCGGCTCGTTGCGCCGCGCCCTGGGCTGCGGCCGCAGGTCGCGCGGCGTGAGATACGGCGAATCGGTCTCGAGCAGCAGCCGGTCGGGCGGGATGTCGCGCACCCGCTGCAGCAGATGCGTGCCGCGACGCTCATCGCAGATCCAGCCGGTGATGCCGACGTAGAGTCCGAGATCGAGATAGGCGTGCAGCTCGTCCTTCTCGCCGGTGAAGCAATGCGCCACCGCATCCTTCACGCGATGGTGGCGCAGGATCTCCGCGAAGCGCGGGTGCGCGTCGCGCGAATGCAGGAAGAGCGGCAGGCCGAGCTCGAGGCCGAGTTCGAGCTGCGCGACGAACCATTTCTCCTGGTCCGGGTGCGGCGAGTAGTTGCGGTTGAAGTCGAGGCCGCATTCGCCGATCGCCACGACGCGTGAATGCTCGGCGAGCCGACGCAGGTCTCCAATAGTGGCCGGGCCGCAATCGCGCGCGTGGTGGGGATGCACGCCGACCGTGGAATGCAGATCCAGCCGCTCGGCGATCGCCGCGGCCATTTCGCTCTCAAGCACGGTGGTTCCGGTCAAAACGATCGTCGAAACGCCGGCGGCCCGAGCACGGCCCACCACCGCGTCGAGGTCGTCGTGGAACGTCGCGTGCGTGAGATTGGCGCCGATGTCGGTCAGGTGCACGCGCCGAGTATAAGGCGCGCGAGTTGCTCGGCTCGCGGCATGCCGCCCGCGGCGAGGCTGTCGGCGAACGCCGAGCGCGCGCCGATCAGCGGCGCGGCGTCGCACTCGAGGAAGCAGAGGCGATCGCGCTGGCGGTCATGGATGAAATCCACCCGCGCGGCCCAGTCGACGCGCAAGCACGCCGCTGCCTTGGCCGCCGCCGACCGCACGCGATGCACGAGGGGCGGGTCATCGAGCGCAATGCGGCGAGGCCGCAAGAAATACTTGCGCGCGAACGAGTAGAGCGCACCTTCCTGCATCTCAATGCGCAGCGCTGCGCCGACCGCGCCCTGCAGCACGGCGACGGTGATTTCGGTGCCGACGATGCGCTCCTGGCCCATGTAGCCGGTCGGAATGGATCCGGCGTGCGCGATGCGCACGCCGATGGAGTCTGAGCCGCGGCGCGGCTTGAGCACCATGGGAAAGGAAGACGCTTGCGCCGGACAATCGATGCCGGCGGCGCGCACGCGTTCGGTGGCCGCTTGCTTGTCGTAGCAGAGGGCGAGGGCCGCGGCACCGGGACCGATGTAGCGGATGCCGGCGCGACTCAGCGCTTCGGTGGCTTGCAGCATCACCGGATCGGACAGGCGTAAAAAGCCGCCTTGGCCCGTGAATGTCGCGAGCCCAGCGCCGAGCTCGCGTGCAATGCCGGCGGCTTCGGCACGGTGAATCCATGCGAGAGGCTGCGCGCGCCAGGGCTCGCGCAGGACGACCAGGCTACTCGGCTCCGTGCGGCAGCCCGTAGCCGAGCCGGATCTTGAGCGCCTTGATGGTTTCCTTCACCGTGCCGCAGAGGGGCAGCGAGAGCCGCGCGAGATCGGCTTCGTGCAGCGCGATGTTCATGTCCTTCTCCGCCCACGGCATGCCCGAGCGCTCGGCGCGCAGGTCCATCGACCAGTTCTGCGCGCTCGAGTGATGCAGCGCCGCGCGCAGCTTTTCCGCGTCGACGCCGAGCGCCTCCGCGAGGCGCAGACCCTCATCGTTGGCCGACGTGCAGGCCCAGAGGACGAGGTTATTCACCATTTTCGCGACCTGGCCGGCGCCCGGTCCGCCGAGGTGGAAGACGAGCAGCTTGCCGGCGATGGCGGCCTGCTCGCCGCGCGCGAGCGGCGCATCGAGCACGACGACGCCACGCTCGGCAGCGCGCTCTGCGAGGCGCTTCGCGTGGCGCGGCGCGATGGTCGAGCCGATCGCAATCACGAGGCCGGGGCGCGCCGCTTCCATCACGCCGCCCGCGCCGAACAGCGCGGCTTCGACCTCGTGGTCGAAGCCGACGACGACGATGACGAGGTCGCTCGCGTTCGCCACTTCGCGAGGAGAATCGAAGATGGAAATGCCGACGGCAGCGCGCCGCGCGGCGTCAACGGGGTCGTGACCCGCGACGTTGTAACCCTTGGCGACGAGATGCCGCGCCATCGGCGCGCCCATGGCGCCGAGGCCGAGGATTCCAATTTTGCGTATTGCGTTCATCGCGGGCCGAGGGTATAGAAGCGGGCCAGTATATCGATCATGAGGATTCATCCAATATGCTGAAGCTGTGCCGCAGTCTCATCGCGCTTTCGCTCGCCGTGCTCGCGCTGCCCGCGCTCGCGCAATCGTGGCCGCACAAGCCGGTGCGCTTCATCCTGTCGCTCGGGCCCGGCTCGGGCGCCGACATCGGCGCGCGTCTCTATGCCGATCGCCTGACGAAGATGTGGGGCCAGCCGGTCGTGGTCGAGAACCGTCCCGGCGGCGATGGCGTCATCGCCATCAACGCCGTCATCCAGGCGAAGGACGACCACACGCTGCTCTGGGGTCCGACAGCGAACTTCGTCGGTCATCCTTACAGCCTCGACCAGCTTCCCTACGATCCGAAAGAGCTCGTGCCGGTGGCGCGCGTTACCGGCACCGTCGTCACGCTCGGCGTGCCGGCGAGCATGAATGTCGGCTCGCTGAAGGAGCTTCTCACGACCGCCAAGCAGAAGCCGGGCTGGCTCAACTGGACGACCGCAGTGACGATGACCGACATCATCCTCGAGGGCTTCCTCAAGACGCAGGGCATCGACGCCGCGCAGATCCGCTACAAGCAACCCGCCGAGGCGGTGAACGACCTCGTCTCCGAGCGGCTGCACCTCTATAGCTCGGCCTACGCGATCGTGCGACCCACCGTGCAGTCGGGCAAGGTGAAGCTGCTCGCCGTGCAGGCGCGTCAGCGCGTTCCGGGCCTCGACCTGCCGACGGTTGCCGAGCTCGGTTATCCCGGGCTCAACTTCGAAGGCCTGGTCGGCATCATCGCGGCCCGCTCGAGCAACTTCCCTGAGGCGGCGAAAGAGCGCGTCGCCGCGGATGTGAAGACAGCGTCGCAGGATCCGCTCGTGGCGGAGCGGCTCGCCTCGACCGCGCAGTTGAATGTGCCGGGCAATGGCGCCGAGTTCGCCGCGTCGATCGAGGAGCAGACGAAGCAGCTCAACGACTCGGCAAAACTTCTCGGCATGAAGCCGAAGTGGTAATTAGAGTTTCTTGAGGCGGTAGAGAAGCTCGAGCGCTTCGCGCGGCGAGAGCTCGTCGGGATTGATCTTGGCGAGCTCGTCGCGCAGCGCATCGACGGCGGGTTCCGCTTCCGCCGCGCGCGTCTTGGCGAAGAGGTCGTCCTGCCCGCCGCGCGACACCGCCGACTCTTCCAGCAGCTCGAGGTACCGCCGGGCGCGGCGGATGACGTCCTTCGGCACGCCGGCGAGCGCCGCGACCTGCAAGCCATAGCTCTGGCTCGCGGGTCCTTCCTCGACCGCGTGCAGGAAGACGACCGTGTCCTTGTGCTCGACCGCGTCGAGATGGACGTTCTTCACTTCCTTGTACTCCAGCGCGAGCCGGGTCATCTCGAAGTAGTGCGTCGCGAACAGGCTGAGCGCGCGGTTGCGCTCCACCAGGTGGCGCGCGATTGCCCAGGCGAGCGCAAGGCCGTCGAACGTCGACGTGCCGCGCCCGACCTCGTCCATCAGGACGAGACTCTGGGCGGTGGCGTTGTGCAGGATCGAGGCGCTCTCGGTCATCTCCACCATGAAGGTCGAGCGCCCGCCGGCGAGGTCGTCGGCCGCGCCGATGCGCGTGAAGATCTGGTCGATCGGTCCGATGCGCGCGCCTTTCGCCGGCACGAACGAGCCGATGTGCGTCATCAGGACGATGAGCGCGACCTGGCGCATATAGGTCGACTTGCCGCCCATGTTCGGACCGGTGATGAGCAGCAGCGTGCGCGTCGCCGAAAGCTTGCAGTCGTTGGGGATGAAATTCTCGACCTGGCCTTCGACCACGGGGTGGCGCCCGGCATCGATCTCGACCCCGCGGTCCTCGACGAATTGTGGGCGCACGTAATTCCGCTTCGCCGCGCTGGCGCCGAAGGCCGCGAGCACATCGAGCTGCGCCAGCGCCCGAGCGATGCGCTGCAGCTGCGGCACATGCTCGTTCAATGCATCGAGCAGCGCGTCGTAGAGCGATTTTTCGAGCGCGAGGGCGCGGTCGCGTGCCGAGAGCGCCTTGTCCTCGAAGGTCTTCAGCTCCGGCGTGATATAGCGCTCGGCGTTCTTCAGCGTCTGGCGCCGGCGGTAATCGAGCGGCACCTTGTCTGCCTGCGCGTTGCTCACCTCGATGTAATAGCCGTGCACCGAGTTGTAGGCGACCTTGAGGTTTGGGATGCCGGTGCGCGTGCGCTCGCGCGCCTCGAGCTCGGCGAGGAAGGTGCCGCCATTGGTTTGCAGCGCACGCAGCTCGTCCAATTCCGCGCTGTAGCCATCGGCCATCACGCCGCCATCGACGATGCGCGCGGCGGGATCCTCCTTCAGCGCCTTGCGCAGCAGCGCGATGCAGGCGTCCGGCGTCGCCAGATCCGCCGTGAGTTGCTGCAGCAGCGCCGGTGCCTGGTCTACGGCGGCGCGTAGGTTGGTGAGCAGGCCCAGGCTCTCGCGCAGGCCGGTGAGCTCGCGCGGGCGCGCGCTCTTCAGCGCGATTCGGGCCGTGATGCGCTCGACATCGGAGAAGCCGCGCAGCACTCGATGAATTTCATTGAATGACTCCACGAGGCAAGCGACGGCCTCGTGGCGGTGCTTCAGCGTCTCGCGCTCGCGCAGCGGGTGATGCAGCCAATGGCGCAGCAGCCGGCTGCCCATGCCGGTGGCGCATTCATCGAGCAGCGAGAACAGCGTCGGCGCCGGCTCGCCGCGCAGCGTTTCGGTCAGCTCGAGGTTCCTGCGCGTCGCCGCGTCGAGCCGCACGTACTCGCCGGCGCGCTCGGCGGTGACCGTGGTGACGTGCGCGAGTGCCTGGCCTTGCGTCTTGCCGGCGTATTCCAGGAGCGCGCCGCAAGCGCCGATCGCGAGCGTCAGGTCCTCGACGCCGAAGCCGGTCAGCGTGCCGGCGCCGAGCTGCTTCAGGAGCTTGCGCTTTCCGGCCTCCACCTCGAAGTGCCACGTCGGCAGGCGCGTGAGGAAGTAGCCGTCGAGCACGACCCCATCGGCGACCAGCACTTCGGCCGGCGCGATGCGGCGCAATTCGTTCTGCAGCGCCTGCGGCGCGACTTCGGTGACCCGCAGCGTTCCGCTCGCGAGCGACAGCCAGGCGAGCCCGACGGTCGCCTTGTCGCGTGTGAGCGCGAGCAGGATGTTGTCGGCCTTGTCTTCGAGGAGGGAGGAATCGGTCAGCGTGCCCGGCGTGACGATGCGCGTGACTTGCCGGTCGACCGGGCCCTTGGCGGTCGCGACATCGCCCACCTGCTCGCAAATGGCGACCGATTCGCCCAGCTTCACCAGCTTCGCGAGGTACTGCTCGACCGAATGCACCGGGACGCCCGCCATCTTCACCGGCACGCCGGCCGAGACGCCGCGCGAGGTCAGCGCGATGTCGAGGAGGCGCGCACCCTTTTCGGCGTCGTCGTAAAAAAGCTCGTAGAAATCGCCCATCCGGTAGAAGACGAGAATGTCCGGATGCTCGCCCTTGATGCGCAGGTACTGCTGCATCATCGGCGTGTGGGAATCAGGGGTACTCATTCGCGCCTAAGATATTAATTGAGCAGGCAGAGTTGCCCGCCGTGTGATAAACTGCGCATCGCAGTGATCGACAAGCAGTGAAGTGCGCCGTCCCTCACGTGTGCCGCGAAAGCGGTGCCGAAGTGGCAGTCCAGTTCCTTCCTTGATCATCATGCCCGTATGCGGGGCCCGGTTTGTCCCGCTGCATCAAGAAAGGGAAACACAATGGCAACAGGCACCGTGAAGTGGTTCAACGACTCGAAGGGCTTTGGCTTCATTACGCCGGATGACGGCGGCAAGGATCTCTTCGCGCATCACAGCGCGATCCAGATGCAAGGCTACAAGTCGTTGAAAGAGGCGCAGAAGGTTTCGTTCGATGTCGTGCAAGGCCCCAAGGGTCCCGCGGCGTCCAACATCAAGGCGCTCTAAGCATGGACTCAGCGCTCATGCGCTGAAGCCGAAAAAAGCCCGGGAAAGCCGGGCTTTTTGTTTTTCAGCGGTTCTCTGAATCGCGCAAAGGAGTGGTTATGGCCAAGGAAGAGATGCTGGAGATGGAAGGCACCGTGCAGGAGGTGCTGCCGAACACCCAGTTCAGGGTGCGCCTGACCAACGGCGTGGACGTCCTCGCCTACGCGGGCGGCAAGATGCGCCAGCGCCGCATCCGCATCATTGCCGGCGATCGCGTCAACCTCGAGATGTCGCCCTACGACGTGACGCGTGGTCGCATCAACTTTCGTCACCTCGACAGCGCGCCGCCCACGGGTGCTCGCCGCCGGTTCCCGTTCAAGAAACGCTAGAACGGAGACCGTCCGATGAAAGCCGCGACAACGGCAACCCCGTTCAGGAAATCTCGATCGAGCGAGTGGACTCGCGAGCGTCTTGCCGATCTGAGCAAGCAGGAGCTCACCAATCTGCACGCCAACGCCGTCCGGCTGGGCGAAGCCGATCTCGCGACGCTGTGCGACGAGGTACTGAAGGATCGTCCGCGGCGCGGGCCGGCGAGCAGCGGCGCGGTGCAGCGCACCAAGGGCCGCAACAAGCTGCTGCCGCGAAGCAGGGCGTTCGGCGCGCGCGGCGTCTGGTTGCAGGACGCGCGCACGAGCTGGAGCGGCATCCGCAAGGCCGATGGCGCGGTGGTCATGGCCCTCTGGCAAGCGGCAGTGCAGACGGCGGAGGGCGCCTGCACCTGTTTGCTGTGGGCGCCAAACATCGACGGTTCGCGCCCATGGTCCGACACCGTCGGCGGCCGCGAACGGCTGGAGCACTGCAAGGCCGCAATGGAGCGCGGTAGTGCCGAAGGGCTTCTCGTGCATGGCGATGCGCTCGAAGGGCGCCTGCCGGAGGATCGCGCGCGCTCGGTGCTGGGCATCGATGCGGAGACGGTCATTCAATTCCACGTGGAGCTGCGCGGCGCCGAATACTGGGCGACTTGGGGCAAGAAATCCGCGAAGGGCTCCAAAGTAGAATAAGTTAGCAGCGGGGCGCAGATGTTGACCGTCCACCACCTCGGCAGGTCGCAATCGGAGCGCATCGTCTGGCTGTGCGAAGAGCTCGGCATCGACTACGAGCTCAAGCGCTACGAGCGCGACCCGGCCACGCGCCTCGCGCCGCCGGAATACAAGGCCTTGCATCCCATCGGCACGGCGCCGGTGATCACCGATGGCGACACGGTGATCGGCGAGTCGGGGGCGATCATCGAATACATCCTCGCCAAGTACGGCAAAGGCCGGCTGGCGAGGCATCCTGGAAGCACGGAGTACGCGAACTACCTCTACTGGTTCCACTACGCCAACGGCAGCTTCCAGGCGCTGCTGCACCGGACGCTCGTCGCGCGGCGGCTCGAGCCGGCGGCCGACCATCGCGTCCTGAAGGACCTGCAGGGGCGGCTCGACCGCGCGCTCGAATTTCTGGACGACCGCCTTGGAGAAGTGGACTATCTCGCGGGCGACGAGCTCACTGCCGCGGACATCATGATCGTCTTCAGCTTCACCACCATGCGCTCGTTCACGCCCTACGACATCAAGCAATATTCCAAGATCCTGGCTTACCTGCGGCGCATCGGCGCGCGCGAGGCCTATCAGCGCGCGATGCGCAAGGGCGACCCCGGCATGGTGCTGATGCTCGACTGACGGAGGGGAGAATGAAGCGACCGTTTCTCGTACGCCAAGGCGATGTGCAGCCTTACCATCCCGCGAATCACACCGGCACGACGAATCTTCGCCTCATCGGTCCCGGCTCCTATGCCACGGTCGCGCCGCAGCTGCGCGAAGGGAGGCTGCGCGCGCTGGTCACCACGCTGCCCAACCGCAGCCCCTGATGCCCGATGTGCCGGCGATCGTCGAAGTGGGGTTCCCGAAATTTTCCGTTTCACCCTGGGCGGGGATGTTCGGACCCGCGCGCATGCCAAAGGACGTCACCGACCGCCTGAACCACGAGCTGAACGCTCTCGTGCGCCGGCAGGACGTGCGCGAGAGCCTGCTCAGGCAGCCGTTCGACCCGAAAGGCTCGAGCACGGATGAATTCGCGGCCTACGTGCGCACGCAATATGACATCTGGGGAAGAGCGATCCGGGACGCGGGGATCCAGCCCGAATAGCGTGCAACGGAAGGTCGAAGCCATTTATCGCGCCGAGTCGCGGCGCGTGTTCGCGACGCTGGTGCGCTTCCTCGGCGACTTCGACCTCGCCGAGGAAGCGCTGCACGACGCCTTTCGCGCCGCGCTCGAGCAGTGGCCGGCGCAAGGCATACCCGACAATCCGCGCGCGTGGCTCGTCTCCACCGGCAGGTTCAAGGCGATCGACGCCATCCGGCGGCGAGCGCGCTTCGATCCGCTGGAAGAGGACTATGCCGAATCGCTGGCGGCGGAAGAGGCGCCCGCGCCCGAGGAGATCGAAGACGACCGGCTGCGCCTGATCTTCACCTGCTGCCACCCGGCGCTCGCGCACGACGCGCAGGTGGCGCTCACCTTGCGCGAGGTGTGCGGCCTCACGACCGAAGAGATCGCGCGCGCTTTCCTCACGCCCGCGCAGACGCTTGCGCAGCGCATCGTGCGCGCGAAGAACAAGATCCGCGATGCCGGCATCCCGTACGAGGTGCCCGGTCCGAAGGAGCTGCCCGAGCGGCTGGACGCGGTGCTGAGCGTCGTCTACCTCGTCTTCAACGAGGGCTATTCACCTTCCTCGGGGGCATCCGTCACGCGCGCGGAGCTGTCGGCGGAAGCAATCCGCCTGGCGCGGCTGCTAATCGAGCTGCTTGCCGAGCCGGAGGCGATCGGCGTGCTCGCCCTGATGCTTGTCCAGGAGTCGCGCCGGGCGGCGCGCAGCTCGCCCGACGGTAATCTCGTCACACTCGAGGAGCAGGATCGCGGCCAGTGGAACCGCGGCCTGATCACCGAAGGCGTGGCGCTCGTCGAGCGGGCGCTCGCGACGCGGCGCTTCGGCCCTTACACCGTGCAGGCGGCGATCGCTGCCGTGCACGCCGAGGCGCCGGATGCGGCGGCGACCGACTGGGCGCAGATCGTCGCGCTCTACGACGTGCTGCTCGGCATGGATGCATCACCGGTCATCGAGTTGAACCGCGCGGTCGCGGTCGCGATGCTCGAAGGCCCGGAGGCGGGGCTCGCGCTCATCGAGGGCATCAAGGACCTGAACGGGTACCACCTCACGCACGCCGCGCGCGCCGACCTGCTGCGCCGGCTCGGTCGGGCCAAGGAGGCGAGGGCGGCTTATGAGCGCGCGCTGAAGCTCGCGCGGCAGGAGCCCGAGCGGCGCTTCCTGGAGCGGCGGCTGGCCGAGCTGCAAAAAGGCTGACCGCGCTGTCGATTTGGCCCCGGCCTGTTCGACTAGAGGTATGGCGACCACTTTTTCAAGGAGATAGCGATGCGGTTCATGGTCATGGTCAAGGCGTCCAAGGACTCCGAGGCCGGCAAGATGCCGAGCCGGGAGCTGCTGCAGGCGATGGGCAAGTACAACGAGGAGCTCGCGAAGGCCGGCATCCTGCTCGCAGGCGAAGGATTGCACCCGAGCAGCAAGGGCGCCCGCGTGCGCTTCTCCGGCAACAAGCGCACGGTAGTCGACGGGCCATTCACCGAGACGAAGGAGCTCGTCGCCGGCTACTGGCTGTGGCAGGTGAAGTCGAAGGAAGAGGCGATCGAGTGGCTCAAGCGCTGCCCCAATCCGATGCCAACCGACTCTGAGATCGAGATCTGGCAGGTCTTCGAGGCCGAGGACTTCGGCGAGGCGCTGACGCCGGAACTTCGCGAGAAGGAACAGCGTCTCTTCAGGAAGGCCGCCAAGAAATGAAATATCTCTGCCTGGTGTACGGCGAGGAGCAGGCTATCGCCAAGATGCCGGATGCGCATTGCGTGGCGTTCGACGAAGAGGTGCGCAAGAGCGGCCATTGCATCGCCTCCGAGGCGCTGCAGCCGGTGTCGACCGCGACCACCGTGCGCGTGCGCAACGGCAAGGTTTCGGTCACCGACGGCCCGTTCGCCGAAACGAAGGAATTCCTCGCCGGCTTCTACATGATCGAGGCGCGCGACCTGAACGAGGCGATCCAGATCGCGTCGCGCATCCCGCCGGCGACGGTGGGCAGCATCGAGATTCGCCCCATCCGCCCGATCCGGGAAACCGTGCGGGTACAACGGCAAGGAGAGGCTCATGGCGTACGTTGACGGTTTCGTCACTCCGGTACCGAAGAAAAAGCTCGCCGCATACCGGCGCATGTCGCAGAAGGCCGGCAAGGTATGGCGCGATCACGGCGCGCTCGAATTCCGCGAGTGCGTCGCCGACGACGTGAGCTGGGGCAAGCGCACCTCGTTTCCGCGCGCCGTGAAGCAGAAGCCCGGCGAAACGGTGTTCTTTTCCTACATCGTCTACAAGTCGCGCGCCGACCGCGATCGCGTGAACAAACGCGTGATGAAAGACAAGCGCCTCGCCGACATGATGAATCCCAGGAAGCTGCCGTTCGACGCAAGACGGATGTTCTGGGGCGGCTTCAAGGTCGTCGTCGAACTGTAAGGAGAAAACGATGCAAGTCCAGCCCTACCTGTTTTTCGACGGTCGCTGTGAAGAAGCGATCGAGTTCTATCGCAAGGCGCTCGACGCCAAGCTCGACGCCCTGATGCGCTACAAGGAAGCACCGCCCGCGCCCGGCATGAAGATGCCGCCGGGCGACAAGGTGATGCACGCGGCGCTGCACATCGGCGATACGCAGCTGCTCGCCTCGGATGGTCACTGTTCCGGCAAGCCGAGCTTCCAGGGTATCTCGCTGACCATCAGTGCGCGCGACGATACCCATGCCAAGCAGCTGTTCGGCGCGCTCGCCGACGGCGGCAACGTCACGCAGCCCCTGAGCAAGACCTTCTTCGCTTCGAGCTTCGGCATGCTGACCGACAAGTTCGGCGTGGGCTGGATGGTGATCGCGGGCGGCCATGGGTAACCCCGTCATCCACTCGCAAGAAGATCGTTGCCGCCGGCGGCAAGATCCACGTCGAGGCGCAGAAGGTGCCCGGGATGGGCAAGCTGTCGCTCTTCACCGACCCGGAAGGCCGCATGATGGGGCTGTGGAAAGCCAAGCCGCGCAAATGAGCGCGCAAATGGAATCGGGGCCACGGGCCCCGATTCCTGGTGCTGCTAAGCGTGTTTCTTTTTGCCCTTCTTCGACTTCTTCGCCATAAGGCCTCCTAGGTGAACCGCGAAGATTATGCGCCGATTGTTATGCCGCTATCGCAGCGCCTCTAGTAGGGTTGGAAACACTTTGGGGGTCGCCGCGACGATGTCGCCCGATTCCATGAAGGTCTGATCGCCCTGCAGGTCGCCGACCAGGCCGCCTGCTTCCTGAATCAGGAGCGCGCCCGCCGCCATATCCCAGGGGGAGAGCCCCAGCTCCCAGAACCCGTCGAGCCGTCCACACGCGACGTAGGCGAGATCGAGCGCCGCGGCGCCGGCGCGGCGCACGCCGGAGCAGGTCTGCATCATCTTGTGCAGCTGGCGCATGTAGAGATCGAGGCGATCGAGCTCCTTGAACGGGAAGCCGGTGCCGACCAGCGCTTCGCCGAGCTTGGTGAGGGCGGTGACGCGAATGCGGCGGTCGTTGAGGAATGCGCCGCGGCCCTTGGAGGCCGTGAAAAGTTCGTTCGCCACCGGGTCGTAGACCACTGCATGGGTGAGCGCGCCGCGGTGCTTGATACCGATCGACGTGCAGTACTGCGGAAAGCCGTGGATGAAGTTGGTGGTGCCGTCGATGGGATCGATGATCCATACGTATTCCGCGTCCTGCGCGCTCGCCCCCGATTCCTCGGCGAGGAAGCCGTGCTCGGGATAGGCCTTGCGCACGATGTCGATGATCGCTTCCTCGGCGGCCTGGTCGACCTGGGTGACGTAATCCTTCGCGCGCTTCGAGCGCACGTTGAGGCCGCCGGCGAGCGCGGCGCGATTGATGATCGAGCCGGCCTTGCGCGCTGCGCGCACGGCGATGTTCAGCATGGGGTGCATGGGGCGCGTATTCTAGTATCACCATGTTCGTCGCCCCCGATTGCTTTAGTCGGGGGCCCAGTTTAAAAATTGGGTCCCCGCTTCCGCGGGAACGACGGCATAAAACATCCATGCCACCCATCCGGATCGTTCTCTGTCGGCCAAGCCATCCCGGCAACATCGGCGCAGCGGCGCGCGCGATGAAGGCGATGGGACTCTCCGACCTGCGCCTAGTGGCGCCGGAGCGCTATCCGGTGAAGGAAGACCAGTGGATGGCGACCAACGCGGTCGATGTGCTGGAACGCGCCACGGTCCATGCGGCGCTCAATGAGGCGATCAACGACTGCGTCGCGGCGTTTGCGCTTTCGGCCCGTCCGCGCGAGTGGTCGCCCCAGGTGCTCGACGTGCGGAGTGCCGCAACGCGCGCGGTCGAGATGAACGACAAGGTGGCGTTCGTCTTCGGCAACGAGGCCGCGGGCCTCACCAACGACGAGATGTTCGCCTGCCAGTTCCTGGTGCACATCCCGGCGAATCCCGAGTTCAGCTCGCTCAACCTCGCCCAGGCGGTGCAGGTCGTGGCCTACGAGCTGCGCATGTGCGTGGACGTGGCGATGCCATTTGCGCGCGTGGAGAAGCGCGCCACCGTGGAGGATCTCGAGGGCCTGTACGCGCATTTCGAGGAGGCGGCCATGAAGAGCGGTTTCATGGCGCCGAATTCACGGCTGCGCGAGCGCTGGCGCCGGCTCTTCTCGCGCGTGCCGGCGTTCGAGCGCGAAGAGGTCAACATCCTGCGCGGCCTGCTCAAGGCGTTGATGAGCGGCAGGAATCCCAGGGATGAGCCAAGGGAATAGTTGATCGGATTAGTCGGACTCCCTAAAATCTCTGCATGTTTTCAAGCCTACGCGGCGATATCGCCTGCATCCTCGAGCGCGATCCGGCCGCCCGGTCCACGTGGGAAGTCCTCACGTGCTATCCCGGGTTGCACGCGATCTGTATCCACAAGCTCGCGCACTGGTTCTGGCTTCGGAAGCTGCGCTGGCTCGGGCGCTTCACTTCCCATATCGGACGTTTCCTTACCGGCATCGAGATCCATCCCGGCGCGACGATCGGCTCGTGCGTTTTCATCGATCACGGCATGGGCGTGGTCATCGGCGAGACGGCGGAAGTCGGCGACGGCTGCACGATCTATCAGGGCGTGACGCTCGGCGGCACGTCGCTCTATCGCGGCACGAAACGCCATCCGACGCTCGGCGCCGGGGTGGTGGTCGGCGCGGGCGCGAAGATCCTTGGCGGGTTCACCGTCGGCGAGGGCGCGCGCGTCGGCTCGAATTCGGTGGTGGTCAAGGAAGTACCGGCCGGTGCGACCGTGGTCGGCATTCCCGGCCGCATCGTCGAGGGCAAGGAAGCGGAAGACGCGCGCTTTGCCGCCTACGCGGTGGTGCAGGAGCATTCGGATCCCTACGCGAAGGCGATCCAGCAGCTCGTCGAGCACTCCCAGGAGCTCGAGCGTTCGCTGCGGCAGCTCCAGGCCCGGATGGCCGAAATGGAGCGCGACGCCGAGGCGTCCAGGCGTGACCTACGCGCCGTTAAGTGAACCGGGGACAGACCCCTAAGGGTCTGTCCCCAAAGGGAACAAAGTCCGACTGAATCTGTCGGATTAAGGTATACTTGACCATGTTAATCGGGTATTTCCAGAGGCATCCATGAGACTCACGACGAAAGGCAGGTTCGCGGTCACGGCAATGGTCGATCTGGCGTTGCGCCAGAACCGCGGCCCCGTCACGCTCGCGGCGATCAGCGAGCGGCAGCACATTTCACTCTCGTATCTCGAGCAGCTCTTCGGCAAGCTGCGCCGCGCGAAGCTCGTCTCCAGCGTGCGTGGGCCGGGCGGCGGCTACAACCTCGCGCAAGCGCCGCAGGCCATCACCGTGGCGAGCATCGTCAGCGCCGTGGATGAGGGGCTCGACGCGACGCAGTGCGGCGGCAAGGAGAACTGCCACGACGACCGCCGCTGCATGACGCACGACCTTTGGGCGACGCTCAACGAGAAGATGCACGAGTACCTCTCGTCGGTGACGCTCGCCGACCTGGTGGCGCACCAGAACGGCAAGCAGGTCGCGGTGATCAAGGATTTCCGCCAACAACCGGAAAAAGTCGCGGCATGAAGTTGCCGATCTATCTCGACTACTCCGCGACCACGCCGGTCGATCCGCGCGTGGCGCAGAAGATGATCCCGTACCTCACCGAGATCTTCGGCAATCCCGCCAGCCGCTCGCACGCGTTCGGCTGGAAGGCCGAGGAGGGCGTGGAGGAAGCGCGCGGCCATGTCGCGGCGCTGCTCAACGCCGATCCGAGGGAGATCGTCTGGACCTCCGGCGCGACCGAGGGCAATAACCTCGCCATCAAGGGCGCGGCGAACTTCTACAAGACCAAGGGGAAACACCTCATCACGCAGAAGACCGAGCACAAGGCCGTGCTCGACACCTTCCGCGAGCTCGAGCGCCACGGCTTCGAGGCGACCTACCTCGATGTGCAGGCGAACGGCCTGGTCGACATCGAAAAATTCAAGGCGGCGATCCGCCCGGACACCATCCTCGCCTCGATCATGATGGTGAACAACGAGATCGGGGTGATCCAGCCGGTGTGGGAGCTCGCCGACATCTGCAAGGCGAAGGGCATCGTCTTCCATTGCGATGCCGTGCAGGGCGGCGGCCGCGTCGAGATCGACATGAACAAGCTGCGCGCCGACCTCCTCACCATCACCGCCCACAAGATGTACGGGCCCAAAGGCATCGGCGCGCTCTATGTGCGCCGCAAGCCGCGCGTGCGGCTCGAGGCGCAGATCCACGGCGGCGGCCACGAGCGCGGTTTCCGCTCGGGTACGCTGGCCACGCACCAGATCGTCGGCTTCGGCGAGGCCGCGCGCCTGGCGAAGGCCGAGATGGCCACCGACAACGAGCGCATCCGCGCGCTGCGCGACAAGCTCTGGAAGCAGGTGCAGGGCATGGAAGAGGTCTACCTCAACGGCGACCTCGAGCGGCGCATCCCGCACAACCTGAACGCGAGCTTCAACTTCGTCGAGGGCGAGTCGCTGATCATGGCGGTGAAGGATCTCGCCGTCTCGTCGGGCTCCGCCTGCACCTCGGCCTCGCTCGAGCCGTCGTACGTCTTGCGCGCGCTCGGCCGGAACGACGAACTGGCGCACAGCTCGATTCGCTTCACCCTCGGCCGTTTTACGACCGGGGAAGAGGTCGACTATGCTGCCGACCTCATCAAGCGCAAGGTCGCCAAACTGCGCGAGCTTTCGCCCCTCTGGGAGATGTACAAAGAGGGCGTTGATTTGAATTCAGTGCAATGGGCAGCACATTAGGAGCAACTTATGGCATACAGCGACAAAGTCATCGATCACTACGAGAACCCGCGCAACGTGGGTGCGTTCGACAAGGCGGACGACGCCGTCGGCACCGGCATGGTCGGCGCGCCGGCGTGCGGCGACGTGATGAAGCTGCAGATCCGGGTCGGCGCCGACGGCCGCATCGAGGACGCGCGCTTCAAGACCTACGGCTGCGGCTCGGCCATCGCATCGAGCTCGCTCGTCACCGAATGGGTGAAGGGCAAGACGCTCGACCAGGCGGCGTCGATCAAGAACACCCAGATCGCGCAGGAGCTCTCGCTGCCGCCGGTCAAGATCCACTGCTCGATCCTCGCCGAGGACGCGATCAAGGCGGCGGTGGAGGATTACAAGAAGAAGCACGCGCTTGGGCCAAATGAGGCTGAGGAGAAGAAGGTCGCGTGATCACCCTGACTGAAAACGCGGCGAAGCACGTCCAGTCCTACCTCGCGAAGCGCGGCAAGGGCGTGGGCCTGCGCGTCGGCGTGCGCACGTCCGGCTGCTCGGGCATGGCCTACAAGCTCGAGTTCGCCGACAATGTGAACTCCGAGGACGTGCTGTTCGACAGCCACGGCGTGAAAGTCATCGTCGATCCGAAGAGCCTGCCTTACCTGCACGGCACCGAGCTCGACTACACGCGCGAAGGTCTCAACGAAGGCTTCAAGTTCCGTAACCCCAATGTCAAGGACGAGTGCGGCTGCGGGGAAAGCTTCAACGTCTAGCAGTCACTTCGAGCTGTTCGGGCTGGCCGCGCGTTTCCAGCTGGACGCCGTGGCGCTGGAGCGGGCCTACCGCGAGATCCAGGCGCGCGTGCATCCCGATCGCTTCGCCCACGCCGGGGACGCCGAGCGGCGCGCATCGCTGCAGTGGACCACGCGGGTCAACGAGGCTTACCGCGCGCTGAAGAATCCCGTGCAGCGCGCGAGCCACCTTCTCGCGCTGCATGGCGTCGATGTCGCCTTCGAGACCAACACCGCCATGGCGCCCGCTTTCCTCGCCCAGCAGATGGAGCTGCGCGAGGCGCTCGAGAACGCCACCCATTCGAAGGACGCCGGCGCGCTCGGCGCGCTGCAGCAGTCGATCGCGCGCGACAAGCAGACGCTGGAAAACAGGCTCGCGCAGCGCATCGATAGCGAGAAGGACTATGCCGCTGCGGCCGGCCTGGTGCGCGAGATGCAATTCCTGGAGAAGCTCGAAGCCGAGATCGACGGCGCCTACGAGCTAATCGAGTGAGTAGACGAATTCACTGGTCGTCCTCGCGTTAGCGGGACGACAGCACAGCGTCCACCATAATGGCCCTGCTCCAGATTTCCGAACCCGGCATGTCGCCGGCGCCGCATGAGCGGCGCCTGGCGGTCGGCATCGACCTCGGCACCACCAATTCGCTCGTTGCCACGGTGCGCAATGGTGTCGCCACCGTGCTGCCGGATGCGCAGGGGCGGCCGCTCCTGCCTTCGATCGTGCGCTACCACCCTGACGGCAAGGTGGAGGTTGGTTATGCGGCGCAGGCGCGCCAGGCCGACGATCCGAAGAACACCATCGTCTCGGTGAAGCGCTTCATGGGCCGCGGCGTGCGCGACGTCGACCACGCGCAGAACGCGCCGTACGACTTCGTCGACGCACCCGGCATGCTGCGGCTGCGCACGGCGACGGGCGTGAAAAGCCCGGTCGAAGTCTCGGCGGAAATCCTCAAGGTGCTGCGCGAGCGCGCCGAGCTGGCGCTGGGCGACGCATTGGCCGGCTCAGTGATCACGGTGCCCGCCTATTTCGACGAGGCGCAGCGCCAGGCCACGAAGGACGCCGGCCGGCTCGCCGGCCTCAATGTCCTTCGCCTGCTGAATGAGCCCACCGCGGCGGCGATCGCCTACGGGCTCGATAACGCTTCCGAAGGAACGTTCGCGGTCTACGACTTGGGCGGCGGCACGTTCGATCTCTCCATCCTGAAGCTCTCGCGGGGCGTATTCGAAGTCGTCGCCACCAGCGGCGACTCGATGCTCGGCGGCGACGATTTCGACCAGCGCGTGTTCTGCTGGATCGTCGAGCAGGCGAAGCTCGCGCCGCTCTCGCCGCGCGACATGCGCCTCCTGCTCGTGCGGGCGCGCGAGGCGAAGGAGTACCTGACGCTGCACGGCGAGGCGCAGATCACGACCAAGCTCTCGACCGGTGAGTTCGTCGACGTCACGCTCGATACCGAGACCTTCTGTCGCATCACGCAGACGCTGGTGCAGAAGACCCTGGGCCCGGTGCGCAAGGCGCTGCGGGACGCGGGGCTCGCGGTCAACGACGTGCAGGGCGTGGTGATGGTCGGCGGCGCGACGCGCATGCCGCAGATCCAGCGCGCCGTGGCCGAGTTCTTCAGGCGCGACCCGCTCAACAACCTCGATCCCGACAAGGTGGTGGCGCTCGGTGCCGCCATGCAGGCCAACGTCCTCGCGGGCAACAAGCCGCAGGGCGAGGACTGGCTCCTGCTCGACGTGATTCCGCTCTCGCTCGGCGTCGAGACGATGGGCGGCCTCGTCGAGAAGATCATTCCGCGCAACAGCACCATCCCCGCGGCACGCGGCCGGGAGTTCACCACGTTCAAGGACGGCCAGACCGGCATGAGCTTTCACGTCGTGCAGGGCGAGCGCGAGCTCGTCTCCGACTGCCGGTCGCTCGCGCGCTTCGAGCTGAAGGGCATTCCGCCGATGGCGGCCGGCGCGGCGCGCGTGCGCGTCACCTACCAGGTGGACGCGGACGGATTGCTGTCGGTCGGCGCGAAGGAAGCTACGACGGGCGCGGAAGCATCGGTGACCGTGAAGCCGTCCTACGGTCTCGCCGACGCCGACATCGAGCGCATGCTGCGCGACTCGTTCTCGCACGCGAAGGAGGACGTGCATGCCCGCGCGCTTACCGAGGCGCGCGTGGACGGCGAGCGCCTCGTGGAAGCGACGCGCTCGGCGCTGGCAGCGGACGCGGCGTTGCTGGCGCCCGAACATCGCCAACCCATCGACCGGGCGCTGGCTGCGCTGGAAAAAGCGCTGGCGAGCAGCGATCACCGCGCGATCAAGCAGGCGGTGGATACCCTCAACCGTGCCACCGAGCCCTTCGCCGAGCGGCGCATGGACGAGGGCATCCGGCGCGCGTTGGCCGGCAAGAAAATCGGTTCGCTGTAATGCCCAAGATCAGGGTGTTGCCGCACGCGACGCTATGCCCGAACGGCAGCGAGTTCGAAGCCGACCCGGGCAAGTCGATCTGCGACAACCTGCTCGAGCACCATGTCGACATCGAGCACGCGTGCGAGAAACAGGCGGCGTGCACGACCTGCCACGTGATCCTGCGCCAGGGCTTCGACTCGCTCGAGCCGGCCGAGGACAAGGAAGAGGACATGCTCGACAAGGCTTGGGGGCTGGAAGCGACCTCGCGCCTTTCGTGCCAGGCCAAGGTCGCGGACGAGGACCTGGCGGTCGAGCTGCCGAAATACACCATCAACTACGAGCGCGAAGGCGGCGGCAAGAAATGTAGTGGACCGACACGCAGGAAATCGCGATCGCGCTCACCGACGCGCATCCGGACGTCGATCCGGAGCAGGTGCGCTTCACCGACCTCTACACCTGGGTGATGGCGCTGCCCGGCTTCGACGACGATCCGAAGCGCTGCGGCGAGAAGATCCTCGAGGCGATCCAGGGAGCCTGGATCGCCGAGGTGGACTAGCCCGCTAGCAGGCCGGAGCAGCTTGCTGCCGCTCCCAGGTGCCGTTGTTGCACTTGTAGGTCGCGTGGTCCTGGCACGAGGTCGCGCCGGAGCTGTAGGTCTGCGACGCCCACGTGCACGCTGGCGCCGCGGTCGCGCCGGCGGCCGGGGCCGTCGTCTTTTCACGTTCCACGATCGCCGGCGTGCTGATCACGTTGGGCGCTGGCGAGGCGACCGGCGTGGGCCGCTCGATGACGCGTGTACAACCCACCAGGGCGGTGCTGGCGGCCAGGATCAATGCAAAAGATGTTTTCATGACTCGGTCCTCCTATAAGGGTTGAGCTCCACCTGCCGTGCAAGAAGCCGCAAGCCTCACGCCCGGCGCGGGCCGGAACTTTGCAGGCGGTCGCGCTTTTTTCCGTCGCGGCACGCGGCTTGCGGCCGGTCTGCCTCAGGAGGTGTCATGGCAGACAAGCAGAAGGTGGAAGGCGAAGGCAGCTACAGCGGCACGAAGGATTACAACGAGCGCACGCAGAAGTTCATCGACTCCGGCAAGGTCAAGGATGCAGCCCGCAAGGCCGAGCCGAAGAACGAGGAAGAGAAGCACGCGATGCAGAAAGCCGAGCGCATCGGCCGCGAACGCGCCAAGGAAGAGGACCCGGCGCTCAGGAACCCGCGCAAGGTTCCGGACGACCCGAACTATCCGGGCAAGAAGTGACCTAGTGCTTGCTGCGCAGGTCGCCCCATAGGCTGTCGAGCCGCGCGTAGCGGCCGCAGCCGGTGACGTAGAACTTGTACTGCAGCGGATTCTTCTTGTAGTAGTCCTGGTGGTAATCCTCGGCCGGGTAGAAGGCGCCTGCCTTGGTGATCTCGGTCAGGATCGGCTGCTTGAAGGGCTTCAGCTTCTCCCACTTCGCCTTGGACGCCTCGGCGGCCTTCTTCTGCTGGTCGTCGACGTAGAAGATCGCCGGACGGTATTGCGTCCCCGAGTCGCAGAACTGGCGGTTGGTCACCGTCGGATCGTGGTTGACCCAGAAAGTGTCGAGCAGCTTGTCGTAGCTTACCTTGGCGGGATCGAAGGTCACCTCGACCGCCTCCGCATGTCCCGTGCGTCCGCCCGAGACCTGCTCGTAGCTCGGATTCTTGACCGTGCCGCCGGCGTAGCCCGAAACGGCCGACAAGACTCCCGGCACCTCCTCGAACGCCGCTTCCGTGCACCAGAAGCAACCGGCCGCGAAGATCGCCTTCTCGGTCTTCTGCGCATGCGCCGGCAGCGCGGCAAAGACGCCGGCAAGCAGGATCCATCTCATCGTTTCAGCTCCTTGAGAACGGCGTCGATGACCGGTTGGTCGCGCAAGCATAGCCTTACCTTGCGCAGCCTGGCGGAACGGACTGCAGCGAGGTAGGCGCGCGCGCAGACATCGAGCGGCACCGCGAAGATGCCCGCCGAGACGGCGGGGAAGGCGGCCGACTGCCAGCCGCGCTCGGCCGCGAGCGCGAATGCGGCCGACAGCGCTTTCTTCAGCTTTTCCTCTTCATTGCCCTCGCCATGACGCGGGCCGACCGCGTGGATCACCGCCTTGAATGGCAATCGGCCCGCCGAGGTCGCGACCGCGGCGCCAGTGGGCAGCGGCCCGCTCTTAGCGATCTGATCAGAGAATCGCTTTCCGACTGCAGCGCAGGACCCGCCGCGCGCGAGATGATCTCCGCCACCCCGCCGCCGTGCGCGAGGTGGCCGTTCGCAGCGTTGACGATCACGTCGACCGGCTCTTCGAGGAGGTCGCCGCGCACCACCTCGAAGATGCACCCCGGCGCTACTTCTTCCTGCGCGAGGACTTGCGGCGCCGTTTGGGGACCTTTCCGCCGGCGCGGCGCGCCTCGGACAGGCCGATGGCGATCGCCTGCTTGCGGCTCTGCACGCGCCTGCCGGAGCCGCTGCGCAGCGTGCCGCGATTGCGCTTGTGCATCGCGCGTTTGACTTTGGATCGAGCCTTCTTGCCGTACCTGGCCATGCGCTACCTCTATTCCACTTTTGCTTTGGCCCTTAGCCCCCGCACCAGCTCGTCGACTTTGTGCTGCTGGATCTGTTGTTGGATGCGCCCCTTCACTTCCTCGATGCCGGGGAAGCGAACCGGACGCACGTCGTCGAGTTGAATGATGTGATAGCCGAAGCGCGTCTGCACCGGCGTCGTCGTGTACTTGCCTTTGTCGAGCTTCATCATCGCATCGGAGAACTGCTTGTCGAAGGCGCTCGGCACGTTCCAGTCGAGGTCGCCGCCGCGGTCCTTGGAGCCCGCGTCCTTCGAGCTCTTCTTGGCGAGCTCGTCGAACTTCGCGCCCTTGTTGAGGTCGGTGATGACCGCCTTCGCCTGGTCCTCGTTCTCGACGAGGATGTGGCGCGCGCGGTATTCCTTGTCGCCGGTCTGCGCCCGGGCCTTGTCGTACTCCTGCTGGATCTCGGCGTCGCTCACCGGATGCTTCTTCGCCCAGTCGCGCAGATAGGCGCCGACCAGGATTTCCTGGCGGGCGATATCCATTTGCGTCGCCACCTCGCTCGACTTGGCGAGCCCGCTCTTCTGCGCCTCTTGCGCGACGACCTCGCGGTTGACGAGCTCCTCGCGCATCATCGTGCGCGCCTGCTGGTTGTCGGGCGCGCCGCGGCTGCGCTGCTGCTCCATCATGAATTCCATGCGCGAGGCCGGCACCGCTATGCCGTTGACATGCGCGACGGCCGTCTGGGCGCCAGCCTTGGCGGGCGCCTTGGCCGCCGGCTTGGCGGCTGGCTTCGGCGCGTCTTTGGCTGCGTCCTGCGCGCACACCAGCAGGGGGGCTGCGAGCAACGCAGCAGCGATTGACCTGAGCATCATCGATCTCCTTTTGTTTCTTCAGGGGCACGAGCTGTAATGGCCAGCGCGTGGATGGGGTTTTGCATGAGATTGCCGAGCGCCTGATAAACCATCCGGTGGCGCGCGACGACGGGTTTTCCGGCGAAGCGTGGCGACACGATCGACAGCCGCCAGTGCGTATTGCCGCCTTGTTGGTAGCCGGCGTGGCCGCGATGGCTCTCGCTCTCGTCGGTCAGCTCCATCTCCAGCGGCTCGAGCGCCGCCAGGCGATTGCGGATTTCAGCCGCGACATTCATTGGTGCGGCTCGTCGTGCATGTATTTCGCGAGGACGAGCGACTGCACGACCACGAACAGCAGCATGAGCCCCATGCCGCCGAACAGCTTGAAGGTGGCCCAGATCTTCTCGGAATAGTTGAACGCGACGTAGAGGTTCACGACCCCCATGAAGGCGAAGAAGCCGACCCAGCTCCAGTTGAGGCGCGCCCAGATCGGCTCGGGCAGCCGCAGTTGATCGGACAGGAGCGAGCGGATCAGGTTGCGGCCGAAGAGGGCGCCGCCGGCGAGCACCGCGCCGAACAGCCAGTAGAGCACCGTCGGCTTCCACAGGATGAAGGTCTTGTCGCGCAGGTAGAGCGTCAAGCCGCCGAACACCACGATGATGGCGAGGCTCGCCCAAAGCATCGGCTGCACCCGCTTCTTGCGCGCGAGGAGGTAGCCGACCTGCAGCACCGTGCCGGCGATGGCCACGGCAGTGGCGACGAAGATGTCCCAGATCTGGATTGCGACGAAGAACAGGGCAACCGGGAAAAAATCGAACAGAAACTTCATTTAGGGGCCGCATTCTACAAGGCTTTCGAGGCATTCTTCGCCATCGGAGGCATGTATGGCTCTCGTCAGGTTGGTCGAGTACGCGCAGGCTTCGCCCGAGGTCAAGGCGGTGTACGACGACATCATGAAGACGCGCGGCACCGACTGGATCAACAACTTCTGGAAGGCCCTCGCCAACGATCCGAGGGAGCTGGCCCGCGTATGGGCCAATGTGAAGCAGGTGATGGCGCCCGGCGCGCTCGACCCGCTGGTGAAGGAGATGGTCTACTTCGCCGTCAGTGTCACGAACGGCTGCGAGTACTGCACGCATTCGCACACGGCGGCGGCGCGCAAGAAAGGCATGACCGACGCCATGCTGATGGAGCTGCTCGCAGTCGTGGGCCTTGCCAACGAGACCAACCGTCTCTCGGATGGCCTGCGGGTCGAGGTCGACCCGCAGTTCAAATGAAGACGTGAACGCGCTCGCCATCTATGTCGCGGTGGTGCAGTTCCTCTTCGGCACGACGTGGACGCTCTACGTCATTTACCTGCCGCAGCTCGCGCAGGCTGCGGGCATCGGCCGCGAATGGGTGCCGTGGATCCTGGTCGCGGATCAGGTCGTGTTCGCCGCGATGGACGTGCTCACCGGCTTCTGGGTCGATCGCGTGCGCGCAGGCCTCGGCCGTTTCGGCGGCTGGATCCTGTCGGGCAGCGTGCTCTCGGGCGCTGCATTCCTGGCGCTGCCGTACTCCGGCGCGAGCGCGGGGGTACTGCTAGCCGCCATCGCCGTATGGGCGTTGACCTCCTCTGCGCTTCGTTCGCCGCCTTGGGCGCTGCTGTCGCGCTACGCGGCGACGCCGAGTATTCCATGGCTGTCCACCATTGCGCTTACCGGTACGGCGGTCGCCGGCGCGGCCGCGCCCTACCTCGGCGTGGCGTTGCGCGGCGTCGATCCGCGCGTGCCATTCATCGTCTCGACGCTGACCCTGGTCGCCGCGGTCGTCGGTCTGCTGCTTGCCGAGAAGCGCCTGCCGCCGAATCCGCCGTCCGAACCGAGGCCCACGCCGCCGATGACGAGCCCGCGGCTATTCGCCGCGCTGTTCCTCCTCGCGCTCGGCTTCCAGGTGCAATTCGGCCTGAGCTCGGCGCCGCGTTACCTGCAGCTCGCGCCACGCGAGCAGCTGCCTTACCTGATGCCGGTCTTCTGGATCGGCTTCAACCTGCTGATGTTTCCGGCGGCGCGCATAGTGAAGCGCCTCGGGCCCGCAGATGCGATGGCGCTCGCCGCCGCTCTCGGCGCGCTCGCCACGCTGTTCGCCGCATTTGCGCCGACCTTGGTGCTCTTGCTGGTGGCGCAATTCCTTGCGGGCGGATGCTGGGGCGCGGCGACGGTCGCTGCCTATTCGGCTGCCGTGGCTCTCGGTCGCGCCGGGCGGGAAGGCCGATTCCTCGGCACGCTGTTCGCGGTGCTCGCCGTGGCCGTCGCTGCGCGCATCACGCTCACCGGTAGTGGCCTCGCGCAGGGCCACTTCTTCAGCGTCGTGCAGCCTTGGCTTCCGCAGACCCTGTGGCTTTGCGCGGCGCTCCTGCTATCGGTCGCCCGCTTTCGATGATCATGGACGCGAAATTGTCACCTGGCGCCGGCGTGCTGATTCTCCTGGGCGTGGCGTGCTTGTTCGCCTCGAACCATCTTTGCGCGCGCATCGCATTCGACCATGGCGCGAGCGTCGTAGCGGCGGTCAGTGTGCGGGCGACGTTCACTTCGTTCGTACTGCTGGCGGTGATGCGCGTGCAGGGCATCCGGCTCGCGATCCCGCGCGAGCTGCGCGGCAAGACGCTGCTCGCCGGCCTGCTCATCGCCTCGCAGAGCTACTGCCTCTATTCGGCGGTCGCACTGATACCGCCGGCATTGGCGCTCCTCGTGTTCCAGACCTCGCCGATGCTGTACGTCCTTGTCACCTGGGCGCTCGGAAGAGAGCGTCCGCGCTGGAGCGCGCTCGGGCCAATGGCGCTTGCGCTCGTCGGCCTCGCGCTCGCCCTCAACTTGCGGCCGGGGCATATCGACACTGATTTCGCGGCGCTACGCGCTGGCGTCGCGTGGGCATTTGCGAGTGGGGCGAGCATGACGGTGGTCTACTACCTGAACGCCAATGCGCTCAAGCCGCTCGACAGCCGGCTGCGCACTTTCGCGATGACCGCAGTCACGGCGCTGGTGGTGATCATCGGCGGCGTGTCGGCGGGCGCGCATGCGCTCCCGCACGGCGCCGCCGGCTGGGCGGGCATCACGCTTCTCGCCGGCTTCTATTGCGTGGCGATGACGTCGCTCTTCTTCGTCCTGCCGCGCCTGCCGGCGACGACCGCCGCGGCGCTCAATTTCGAGCCGATCGCGCTGCTCGTGCTGAGCTGGCTCGCCCTCGACATCACGGTGGCGCCGCTGCAGATCGTCGGCGCGCTGCTCACGGTGAGCGCGATCGCCTGGCTGGGACTGGCTAAAGCGTGATGACCTCGGCGCCGCCGGCATAGAGCTGCTCGACGAGCGCCGCGCGGCGCTCGAGCACGGCGCGCTGGTTCATGTAGCCCTTGTCGGTGATCTCGTTGGCGTCGATCGACGGCGGCTCGCTCATCAAGAGAAGACGCCGCGGCACCATCGAGCTGCCGCCTTCCTGCGCGAGCTTGGCGAGCGCGGCTATCAGCCGCTCGCGAAGATCGGCGACGCCCTTGGCCGCCGGACTCGGGAAGACGAGTGCGCCCACCTCAGCGCGGTCATGCCCCGTGATCACCGCGTCCTGGATCAGCGGATCGGCCGCGGCGATCAGCTTCAGGCGCAGCGCGCCGACATGTACCCAGGTGCCGCTCGAGAGCTTGAAATCCTCGGCGACGCGGCCGTCGAAGACGATGCCTTTCGCCGGATCGTCCGGATCGGCGAACTTCACCGCGTCGCCGATCTTGTAGAAGCCATCTTCATCGAACGCCGCTCGGGTCAGGTCGTCGCGCTTGTGGTAACCGGGCATCACGTTCGGCCCGCGCACGCGGACTTCCAGCTTGCCCGCGCTCGGCACCAGCTTGAGCTCGCATTCGGCGACCGGCAGTCCCATCACGCCCGGGCGATCCATAGGGAAGTGAACCGACGTCGCGAGCGGCGAGGTCTCCGTCGATCCCCAAGCCGACAGCATGGCAAGCCGGGGTCCGGCGAGCGCCTTGATGCGGTCCCACAGGTTCTGCGGCAGCGCCGCCGCCGCGTAGAACAGCACATCCAGCTCGCGGAAGAAGCTCTGCCGAAGGTGCTCGTCGCGCTCGAGGAAAGGCAGCAGCAGGTCGTAGCCGCGCGGCACGTTGAAGTACATCGTCGGCGAAATCTCGGCCAGGTTCTTCACCGTCGTCTCGACGAGGCCGGGCACGGGCTTGCCGCCGTCGATGTACATCGTGCCGCCGTTCCGCAACACGAGATTGAAATTGTGGCTGCCGCCGAAGGTGTGGTTCCAGGGCAGCCAGTCGACCACCACCGGCGGACGGTCCTCGACGAAAGGCCACGCCTGCGCCAGCTGCTGCTGGTTCGCGCACAGCATGCCGTGCGTATTGATCACGCCCTTCGGCATGCCGGTCGAGCCCGAGGTGAAGAGGATCTTCGCGACCGTCTCGGGGCGCACTTGGGCGTGCTCGCGCTCCTGCGTCGAGCCGGGGTTGACCTCCAGCATGTCGGCGACCGACGCCGACTTCGCCCCCACGGCGTCGAGCGCGGCCGCGAACTTGGCCGGTTCGGCCGTGTAGACCAGCCCGGGCTTCAGCAAATCGAATATGTACTTCAGCTTGCCGAAGTCCTTGGACATCAGCGAGTACGCCGGAGAGATCGGCGCGATCGGGATGCCGACGTGCATGGCACCGAGCGCGAGCAGCGCGTGGTCGATGCCGTTGTCGGAGAGGATCGCGACCGGGCGCGCGGCGTTGAGGTTCTGGTCGAGCAGCGCCTGGGCGATGCGCCGCACCGCGCCGTAGGTCTCGCGATAGCTGAGCTTGCGCCAGCCTTCGCCCTTGCGCTCCGCAAGGAAAGTCCGCGTCGGCTCCTGGTCGGACCACTGCACCAGCCACTCGGTCACGCAGCGCGCGTAGGGCGCGAGCTGCTGCGGCGAGCGCAGGTAGATGTTGCCGTGCTTGCGTTCGACCTGGACGGTGGCGGGAGCGAGTCGCAGCATAATTCGATTCTAATGTTCGTCGCCGAGCCAGAGCGCAAGACGGAGGTCCTCGCCGAGCACGAGGTCGTCGTCCTTGGCGGCGGGCCCGCCGGCATCGCGGCTGCGGCCGCCGCGGGCAGAGCCGGGCGCTCGACGATCCTGGTCGAGCGCTACGGTTTCCTCGGCGGCGCCGGCACTGCGGCCGGCCTCGCCAATTTCTGCGGACTGCACGCCAAGGTGGACGGCGAGCATCGGCAGGTCGTGCATGGCATCGCCGACGACGTGCTTTCGCGCCTGAAGGCGATAGATGCGCTCAGCGCGCCGCATGCACTCTTCGGCGGACGCATCCAGGCCCAGGCGTACGACGTGTCGGCCTACAAGCTGGTCGCCGACCAGATCCTGGAAGGCGCGAAGGTGCGGCTCCTGTTCCACGCCTTCGCCGTCGGCTTCCACGATGGCCACTTGCTCGTCGAGACAAAGTCGGGCCGCCGCGCCCTCCGCGGCCGGCTGTTCATCGACTGCTCGGGCGACGGCGACCTCGCGGCGTGGGCCGGCGCGCCCTGCGAGGTCGGCGACGGCAAGGGCAACATGCTTTATCCGTCCACGATGTACCGCATCGGCGGCGTCGACCCGCAGAAGGCGGGCAATGCCTGGGAGCGCATCGCCGAGCTGATGGAGGCGGCGGAAAAGAAGGGCCGGAAATTTCCGCGCAAGAAGCCGATCGTGCGGCCGCAGCCGAATCCGGTGGAGTGGCGCGCGAACCTCACGCAGATCCGCAATCCCGACGGCAGCGCGGTGAGCGGCATCGATGCCGGCCAGCTCTCCTATGGCGAGCTGGAAGGGCGCCGGCAGGTCTGGGACACGTTCCAGTTCATCCGCGAGTCGGCGCCGGGCTTCGAGCACTCCTATATCGCCGACATCGCCCCGCAGATCGGCATCCGCGAGACACGCCGCGTGCGCGGCGAGTATCAGCTCACCGAGGACGATGTGCTCGACTGCGCCGATTTTGCCGACTCGATCGGCGTGAACGGCTGGCCGGTCGAGGAGCATATCGCGGGCAACGTCGAGTTTCGCTTCCAGCGCAAGCCGCGCGGCTATAACCAGCTACCGTATCGCATGCTGCTTCCCTCGGGCACCGCGAACCTGCTCGTCGCGGGCCGCTGTGCCTCGATGACTCACGGCGGCCAGTCCGCCGCGCGCGTTTCCGGCGCTTGCTTCGCGATGGGGCAGGCGGCCGGCAGCGCCGCGCACCTCGCTTTGACATCAAGGGTTGCACTTCGCGGGCTGGACCCGTTCGCGCTGCAAAAATATTTGAAGGGCCACGGGGCATGGCTCGGCTGAACCCCCGCCCCATTGCCGGCGCGTTAGGCGCCGAAATCACCGGCGTCGATCTGCGCCGCCTCTCGGAGGCCGAGGTCGCGGAGATCCGGCGCATCTGGCTCGAGCACCTGGTGGTCTTTTTCCGCGAGCAGGAGCTCTCGCCCGCGGAGTACATGGCGTTCGCAAGACGCCTCGGCAAACCGGTCGAGTATCCGTTCGTGCGCGGCATCGAGGGCTTTGCCGAGGTCATCGAGGTGAAGAAGCTCGAGCACGAGAAGATCAACTTCGGCGGCATCTGGCATTCGGACACGGCGTACCTTGAGGTGCCGCCGATGGCCTCGATGCTGCTCGCGCGCGAGGTGCCGCCGCGCGGCGGCGATACGCTCTTCGCGAACATGTACCTCGCCTACGAGGGGCTATCGGACGGGATGAAGCGGCTCATCGCGCCCCTGAAGGCGATCAACGCGTCGTCCAAGGCGGATGTGACGCGAACGCGCGAAGACCGGGTCAAGTCCGACGGCGGCGAGGCAAAGAAGGAGTTCGTCGCCGCGCATCCGCTCGTGCGCACACATCCCGAGACCGGACGCAAGGCGCTCTACGTGAACGTCGCGCACACCGTGCGCTTCGACGGCATGACGCAAGAGGAGAGCGCGCCGCTCCTGGGCTACCTCTTCCAGCACCAGGTGCGGCCCGAGTTCACCTGCCGCTTCGACTGGCGCGTGGGCTCGATCGCCCTATGGGACAACCGCTGTGCCCAGCACAATCCGGTGAACGACTATCACGGCTACCGGCGCGTCATGCACCGGATCACGCTAGCGGGCGATAAGCCCGAGTAGTTACTTCAGCCGGTCCTTGACCTTGTCGAGGGCGAAGCGCGCGCAATCCTCGTCGAAGTTGCCGCCCGGAGCGCCGCTCACGCCGAGCGCGCCGATCGTCTCGCCGTTCGCCACGATGGCGAGCGCGCCTTGCGCGTAGGTGATGTTGGGCAGCGGGAAGGTCGGCACGCTGGAGGGCGCCGCCTTGGCCATGCGGTCCTGGATTTGCTTGGTGCTGGTTTCCTTGCGCGCAAGCCCCATCGAGGCGAGGGTGTAGGCCTTGTAGTAGGCGTTGTCCTGCGAATGGATCGGCGCGCCGTCGCCGCGCAGCACGGCCTGGCGCACGCCGTCCAGATCGACGACGACCGCCCAGACCTTGTAGCCGTTCTTGGCGCACTGCGCGACTGAGTCGCCGACCAGCTCGTTGGCGAGCGCGGCCGAGATCTTGTGCGTGGTGATGACTCCCTGAGCTTGCACCGTGCCGGCGACGACCATCGCCAGGCCGAATGCCGAAAGACGCAACATGGTTTTCTCCCCGTATGGCGGAATGCCGGGGACGACGTTACGTCAACGCAGCACCGACTCGCAAGCGTTGCAGCTCCGCTGGTGGCGCTCGCGCATGCCCTGGAATAAATCGCGAACTTCGCTGTCCTGGATGCGCGGCAGGGCCTGCTCGAACTCGCGCATCGCCCAGCGCAAGCCCTTGGTCAGAAAGGAGATGCGCTCGCGCGCACCCTTGACCGCCACCGCCTTGCTGTAGAACTCGCCGGTGGCGTGGCTGTAGTCGCGCCCGCGCCGCTTCAGCTGCTCGCCGATCAGCGCGCAGTTGTGCGCCTCGTCCTCGTGCACGCGCCGCAACACCTTCCAGGTTTCACTGTTTCTGGGAAAGTCGTCCATGAAGACGACCAGCGCTTTCGCCCCCGCGCGCTCGGCCTCGAGCATGCGGTTGAGGAAGTCCTCGAGCTCGCGCTCAGTGAAGGTGGACGTACTCGTAGTCCAGCGCGAGGTTGTTGATGCCGCGCTCGGGCGGCGCGATCCAGGCGGCCATCTTGCCCGGCGCGATCACCTTGTGCATCAGCGAGGCGACGAAGGCGCGGTCGCGCTCGGACGGAATCCAGTCCTCGAGGCGGCGCTCGTACTCCACGCGCTCGATCATCCTGCCGTGCGTGTCGACCGGCGCGCCGGCCCACGGGCCGATCGAGCGCCGGAAGCGCGAGGAGGGCAGGGAGAGGCGATAGGCGTGGCCGGCGCGCTCGATCATGCGGTTCCAGCGCTTGAGCCCGATCTCGCAGTCCTTGAGATAGGACTCGCGCATCACCTCGTTGAGCGCGTTCAGCATCGGCACTTCCTGCTCGCCCTCGGGCGTGCCGAGCTTCATCGTCTTGTCGCGCAGCACGTGGTCGTCGTACGTCGCTTCGTCGGGCCGGCCCTTCATGCCGCTCGCGAAGTTCGACGCCGAGTTGGACGAGATCTCCGAGCCGAAGAGGTCGAGCGAGCTCGAGCACCAGAAGTTGAGGTATTTCTGCAGCGTCGGCAGGTCGATCGCGCCGTGCGAGCGGATGCGCACGGGGTCGTCGGTGCCGAGCTCCTTCATCACTTCCAGCGTGCGCTTGACCACGCGGCTGATGCCGGTCTCGCCGACGAACATGTGGTGCGCTTCTTCCGTCAGCATGAAGCGACAGGTGCGCGAGAGTGGATCGAACGCGCTCTCCGCAAAGCTCTTCAGCTGGTATTTGCCGTCGCGGTCGGTGAAGTAGGTGAAGCAGAAGAGCGACAGCCAGTCGGTCATCGGCTCGTTGAACGTCGTGAGGATGCGCGGCTTGTTCGGGTCGCCCGAGTGGCGGGCGAGGAGCTCCTCCGCCTCCTCGCGGCCGTCGCGGCCGAAATAGGCGTGCAGCAGGTACACCATCGCCCACAGGTGGCGACCCTCCTCGACGTTGATCTGGAAGAGGTTGCGCAGGTCGTACATCGACGGACACGTGTGGCCGAGCTTCCTCTGCTGCTCGACCGACGCGGGTTCCGTGTCTCCCTGCGTGACGATCAGGCGGCGCAGCGTAGAGCGGTATTCGCCCGGCACTTGCTGCCAAACCGACTGGCCCATCTGGTCGCCGAAGCCGATCTTGCGCTCGGCCACCGCATCGGCGAGGAAGATGCCCCAGCGGTAATCGGGCATCTTGAGCGTGCCGTAGTGCGCCCAGCCCTGCGCGTCGACCGAAATGGCCGTGCGCAGATAGACATCCGCCGACTCGAAATCGCTCGGCCCCATCTCGTGCCACCACTGCAGGAACTGCGGCTGCCAGCGCTCGAGCGCGCGCTGCAGCGTGCGGTCGTTCTGCAGGTTGACGTTGTTGGGAATCTTCTCGGCGTAATCGATGCTGCTCATGAATGCTCCAAATGAATGGGGTCAGGTCTTGCCTTGAGGCGTCAATTCAAGATCTGACCCCGTCAGATGCGTTCCCAATTGAATTTGGGCTTCGCTCCAGTACCGTAAACCTTCAGGGCGCCCTGCTCGCCGACCGCGTTCGGGCGCTGGAAGACCCAGTTCTGCCACGCGGTGAGGCGGCCGAAGACGCGCGTCAGCATCGTCTCCGGGCCGGTGAAGCGCAGGCTCGCTTCCATGGCGGTAAGCGCGTCGGGCGAGAGGCTGGCGCGCTCCTCGATGGCGAGCCGGATCTCCTCGTCCCAGTCGATGTCGTCGGGCGTCGAGGTGACGAGGCCGAGCTCGAGCGCCTTCTTGGCGTCCCACAGCTCGCCGCGCGGCAGGTCGGGCGCCTCGCCGCAGAAGCGCGACGCGAGGCGCGACAGGCCGTTCGCCATCGGGTAGGTGTCGAAGCTGAGGTGCGACAGGCCGACCTTGGGACCCTCGGTGTCCAGCATGAACGTGCGATCGGCGGCGAGCGCGAGCTCGAACAGCGTGCCGGCGAAGCACGAACCGGGCTCGATGATGGCGAAGATGGAGCGCGAGGAAACGTCCAGCCGCGAGAGCGTGCGGCGCAGATAGCCGAGGGTCTCGCGCACGAACCAATCCTTGCCGCTCGCGCGCAGGAAGCCGTCGAGCTCGAGCACCTGCTGCGGATCGCCCTTCGTCTTGAAGAGCCAGAGGCCGATCTCGAGATGGTTGTGGCGGAGGCTCAGGATCGCGCGGTCGAGCTCGCGCGCAAGCCGCAGCGGATACCAGTCGGCGCTCTTCTCGGCTTTGGCGTCCTTCGGCCCGTCGATGGTGAGCGTTGCCGTGCGCGCCGCCTTGTCGATCTCGACGTGCACGATACGGTCCCCGCCGAGCGGCGTGAGCTCGACGCCTTTGCCGCCGGGCCGCACGGAGAGGAGGGCGAGCTTCTGCGCACGCGCGTTCACCGTGTCGGCGAACTCCTGCGGCTTGGCGCTGTGATTGACGAGGCGCCATTCCTTCGCGCGATCGGCGCGCACGCCTTCGGCCGTCGTGCAGAAGAGATCGGCGAGGTCGCGCCGCACCTTGCGCTTGTCGACCAGCCGGGTGAGGCCGCCGGTACCGGGTAGCACGCCGAGCAGGGGAACCTCGGGCAGGGAAACCGTCGATGACCGGTCATCCACCATGGCGATCTCGTCGCAGGCGAGGGCCATTTCGTAGCCTCCGCCGGCGCAGGTGCCGTTGATGGCGGCGATGAACTTGAGCCCGGAGTACTTGCTCGAGTCCTCGATGCCGTTGCGCGTCTCGTTGGTGAACTTGCAGAAGTTCACCTTGGCGGCGTGGCTCGAGGTGCCGAGCATGTAGATGTTGGCGCCCGAGCAGAACATGCGCGCCTTGCCGCTCGTCAGGACGACGCTCTTCACCTCCGGGTGCTCGAAGCGGATGCGGTTCAGCGCGTCGTGCAGCTCGATGTCGACGCCGAGGTCGTAGCTGTTGAGCTTGAGCTTGTAGCCGGGCGCGATGCCCTTGTCCTCGGCGACATCGAGCGCGAGCGTGGCCACCGGCCCGTCGAAGGAAAGCTTCCAGTGGTTGTAGCGGTCGGGATGGGTTTCGAAGTTGATCACGATGACCCCACGGTTACCTTTCGCAAGTCGGCGAGGCTTTGTCGCACTGTCCTGCCTGACGTGTCCACCACGGCGTTCGCGCGAACGTAAAGGCGGTCGCGATCGGCGAGCAGCTTTCGTATTTCATCCAGCGCAGAGGGGCGGCCCGAGGCGTTTTCACCTTTAAACGGCCGCATGTCGCCCTGGGCGATGACGCGGCTCATGTGCTCGTCGGGTGCGGCCTTGAGCCAGATGCAGCGGCAGCGCTCGAGCAGGAGCTCATACGTTCCGGGATCGGTGACGAGGCTGCCTCCCGTGGCGATCACCGCTTGAGGATGCTCGGCCAGCACACGCTCGAGCGCCCGGCGCTCGAAGCGGCGAAAGGCGTCCTGCCCGTACAGGGCGAACACTTCGCCGAGCTGCGCACCCGCTTCTTTCTCCACTTCCCGATCGAGCTCCACGAAGGGGACCTTGAGGGCCTCCGCCAGCTTGGCGCCGAGCGTCGACTTGCCCGCGCCGCGCAGGCCGAGCAGCGCGACCGGTTTCTGCTCGCCGTCGTCCTCGCGCACCAGGCGCTCGACGCCGACGCCCATCGCGCGCGCCACTTTGCGCAGCAGCAGCACCGACATGTTTCCCTGCCCGGCCTCGAGCTGCGCGAGGTAGCGCTCGGAGACCCCGGACGCGGCGGCGAGCTGCTTGCGCGTCATGCGCTGCTCACCGCGCCAGGCCCGCACGCGCTCGCCCAGCCTGGAGAGGTAGGCGTGTTCCTGCTGCTGGCTGGAGGGAGGGGCGTTCATGATGAACTATTATGCTTGCAAGTGATTTTAAGATGCAATATATTGTCTAGTCAATGGCGGGCGCGGAGATCACCATCCTCATCGGCACGATGACGGGCACCGCCCAGCTGTGCGCGCAGGAGATGGAGCTCGCGCTCGACGACGGCGAGACCAGGATCGAGGCGCTGCTGATGGACAACCTCGACAGCTCGGTTTTTGCGCGCGACGGCGTCTTTCTTATATGCACCTCGACCTATGGCCAGGGCGACGTTCCCGACAACGCGCGCGCTCTCTATGAAGACCTGCAGCGCAAGCGGCCGGATCTGTCCAAGGTGCGATACGGAGTGTTTGGTCTGGGCGACAGGACCTATGCCGAGACCTTCAATTTCGGCGGCAAGCGCTTCGACGATCTCCTGACCGAGCTGGGCGCAAAGCGCGTAGGAGAGCGCTACAAGCACGATGCGTCGAGCGGCGTCCTCCCGGAGGAGACGGCGGTCGAGTGGTGCCAGCAGTGGGCATCGAAATTGCAGCAATGAGGCGTGCGCGCACTCAAATGGACGGGCGGCGTCACCCTCGCGGTTTTCATCGCGCTGGCGCTCTTCGTCGCGTTCGGCCTGTCGACGCTAAAGGGGCCCATTACCCGCGCGGTTAGCAGCGCGAGCGGCCGCGAACTGCGCATCGAGGGGACCTTCAAGCCGGTCTGGACCTGGGTCCATCCGCGCTTTCGCGCGGAGAAGGTCAGTTATGAAAATCCGGACTGGGCGAGTGAGGTTTACATGTTCCAGGCGGACGCGGTCGAAGTCAGCATCGAGCTGCTGCCGCTTCTTGCCGGTCGCGTAGTCCTTCCGGAAGTGCACCTCCAGCGGCCGATCATCGATCTCGAGATCGACCAGGACGGCCGCAAGAACTGGCTTCTCACGCAGGAGCCCAAGGAACGCGGCTCGCGCATCTCGATCCAGGCGCTCACCTTCGACGACGCCCAGCTGACCTACGCCGACGATATCCGCGACATCTCGCTCGACTCGCAGCTCTCGACCACCGCCGACGGCGTGACCTTCAAGACGAACGGCACCTACCGCGGCCTGCCGGCGACCGCCGAAGGGCGCGGCGGACCCGTGCTCGCGATCAAGGACACGGACGATCCGTATCCGCTGGAGGCGAGCAGCAAGGTCGGCGGCACCTCACTCAAGGCGAAAGGCACGATCACCAACGTGGCGCAGCTCACGGCGCTCGACCTCGCGGTCGAGCTGCGCGGCGAGACCATGTCAGAACTCTACGACGTGATCGCTGTCGCCTTCCCGGAGACCACGCCTTACATGACGCGCGGGCGCCTTGTGAAAGGCGCCAACATGCTGCGCTACGAGAAATTCACCGGCACGGTCGGCGAGAGCGACATCGCCGGCACGCTGCAGTTCGAGCTCGGCGGCAAGCGCGCCTACATGCACGGCGCGGTCGACTCGAGAGTCCTGAACCTCGCCGACCTCGGGCCGCTGGTCGGCACCGACCAGCCGAAGGAAGAGGGCGTGCTGCCCGACATGCCCTTCGATTCCGACCGCTGGGACTCGATCGACGCCGATGTGCGGATCAAGGCGGGCAGCATCAGGCGACCGAAGCAGCTGCCGCTCGAAGATCTCGCGACGCGCATCCAGATGCGCGACAAGATCCTCACCCTCGAGCCCTTCGAGTTCGGCATCGCCGGCGGCCGCATCGCCGGCACCATCAAGATGGATGGCCAGCAGGACCCGATCGCCGGCAACGTGGCGCTGCGCGTCAAGGATCTCGATCTGCCGAAGTTCTTTCCGACGATGAAGGAGGGGCAGGACTCGATCGGCAACATCAACGGCCTGATCGAGCTGGTCGGGCGCGGCGACACCGTCGCCGAGCTGCTGGGCGCGTCCAACGGCAAGGTGGGCCTGTATCTCGACGGCGGCAAGATCAGCCGCTTCATGATGGAGCTCGTGGCGATGGACATCTGGGGCGTGGCGCGCGTGAAGCTCGAGGGCGACAAGTCGTCGGTCGACATTCGCTGCGCGATCGCCGACTTCGGCGTGAAGGACGGCATGATGAACACCAACGCCTTCGTCTTCGACACGCAGGTGGTGAACGTGGAGGGCACGGGAAGCGTGAACCTGAAGACGGAGCAGATGGACCTCACGCTGAATCCCCATCCGAAGGACCGCAGCGTCGCGTCGCTCAATTCGCCGCTCTACATCAAAGGCACTTTCAGCGAGCCGAGAGCGGCACCGGACTGGAAGAGGATGGGTGTGCGCGGCGCCGGCGCGGTGGCGATGGGCCTCTTGAGCCCGTTCCTCGCCGTGCTGCCGCTGATGGAGGAAGGCAAGGACAAGGAAAGTCCCTGCCAGCAGCTCATCGCGGAAGCCACCAAGTCCGCCAAGCAATCGGCCGCCGAGGCGAAGAAAGGCGTGCCGCGTCCGCCAGCCACGGTGAGCAAGAAGGAAGAAGCGGCCGCGGCCGGCCGCACGAAGCGCGAGCCCGGCCCACCCGCGGCTTCCGAGCACTAAGCTACTTCTTCAGCCCGACCACCTGCATCAGGCGCGCGATCGCGCTGTCTTCTTTCGCAATCAACTCGCCGAACTGCGCCGCGGGCATGAACGCGGGGCGCACGCCGAGGTTCTCCGCGCCTTTCGCGAACTCCGGCGATTCGACCGTGGCGCGGACCGCGCCTTCGAGCTGAGAGATCACCGCGCGCGGCGTGCCGCGCGGCACGGCGACGCCGCGCCAGGCTTCGAGCGAAACGTCGATGCCTTGCTCGGCGGCCGTCGGCACGTCGGCGAGCGCCGGATCACGCGACGGAATCAGCGCCGCGAGGAGCCGCACCTGTCCCTGCTTGACCGGACCCGAGAGCGCAGCCGGCAACTGCACCAGCGCTTCGACGTGTCCACCGAGCAGGCTCGGCACCACCTGCGCGGCGCCGAACGGTACTTCATTCACTTCCGCGCCGGCGGCATGGAAAAGCGCGATCAGGCAGAGGTGCGTATGGCTGCCGATGCCGGAATGACCGACGCTGATGGCTTTCGGCCTCGTCTTCGCGTCCGCGATCAGCTCGTTCAGCGTCTTCCACTTCGCATCCGCCCGCACCGCGACGACCGGCGACTCCACCAGCACGCGCGCCACCGGATCGAACGCCTGGTAGTCGAACGAGAGCTGGCCGCTGTGATACGTGGTGGAGATGGAATTCGAGTTCCAGACGAGCGAATAGCCGTCGGGCTTCTGACTTGCGACGTGCTTGTAGCCGATCGCGCCACCGGCGCCGGGCCGGTTCACGACCAGCACGCGCTGCCCGAGCTGCTTCATCATGCCGTCGGCCAGCATGCGCGCCGTTACGTCGGCTGAACTGCCGGCGGGGAAGAGCACGGTGATCTCGACCGGCACGCGCTGTGGATAGTCCTGCGCCTGCGCCGTCGCCACCAGCAGGATGAGGAGCCATCTCATCGCAGCAGCTCCTTCACTTCTACACGCCGTCCCTCGCGCGCGGACTTGATGCCGGCGAGGATCACCGCGAGGGACACCGTGCTCTTCTCGCCATCCATCTCGGGCTCGGTTTCTCCGCGCACTGCGCGCGCAAACTCCTCCAGCTCCTCGACGATCGTGTCGTTCTCGGCGCAAGGCACGGCATCGGCCTTCGTGCCGCCACGGCGCAGGACGCGCAAGCCGCCGTGCATGTCGTAGTAGGCGGTGGCTTCCTTGCCGTAGATGTTCATCAGGTAGTACTCCGAGGCTGACGCGTAGCTCGCGTTCAGCGTCGAGAGCGCGCCGCTCTCATGCTCGAGGATCAGGCTCGCCACGTCCGGGTTGTCGCCTGGCAGCACGAGGCGCACCGAGTGGCCGGTGACCGCCTTCACCGGCCCGAGCAGGTACTCGAGCACGTCGGTGTAGTGGATGCCGATCTGCAGCATGACGCCGCCGGGCATGCCCTCGGCGGTATAGCGCCACGAATTGAGGTCGATCTTGCCCAGGCGGTCGCGGCTGATGTTCGACTCCGCGTTGACCAGCTTGCCGAATTCGCCGATGTGCTGCTTGATCCAGCGGAAGTGCGACTCGCGCCGCCGCTGGTAGCCGAGCGCCAGCACCACTTTCGCTTTTCTGCACGCCGCGGTCAGGGCCTTTGCATCTTCGACCGTGTTCGCGATCGGCTTATCGAGGAAGACGTGCTTGCCGGCGTTTGCCGCAGCGACCGTCGTTTCGAGATGGACCGGGTTCGGCGTGGTGTTGATGATCGCCTCGATGCTGCGGTCATCGAGGATCTCTTCGTAGGCCCGCGCCGCGCGGCAGCCGTATTTGGTCGCAAATTTCTGGCGCTTGTCCTCGGAGCGGCTGTAGCACGCCGCGATCGTGAGCTTGCCGGAGCGCTTGATGGCATCGGCAAGCACATCCGACCACCAGCCCATGCCGATGCACGCGACCTTCACCTGATGGCTTCGGCTGCTTCCTTGGCGACGCGCTCGTCGAATGCCCAGTCGCCGCCGGCGACGCCGACCGCACCGATGCATTCATTGCCGGCCATGATCGGGCAGCCGCCTTCCATCGCGGTCCAGCGCTCGGGGCCGGCGGCTAGGGAGAGGCCGAGTGCGTGCGCAACGTCCAGCGCCTGGCCTTGTGCGCCTTTCGAGCCGGTGGCGCGTTTGTTCGAAGCGGCACACACGGCCTTGGTGGTCGCCGAATGCACGGTGTGGAAGCGTCCGCCTTCCATGCGCTCGAGCAGGATGATGTGGCCGCCCGCGTCCACGATCGCCACCGAAACCGCGACGCTGGCTTCCTGCGCCTTCGCTGTTGCGGTCGCCATGATCTTCCTGGCGCCGGCTGCGGTGAGGCGCTTCGCGTCCGCTATGTACATCGGTATATATTAGTGCATGGCCGTTTCGCACATAGAGCACCTCCTCATAGCCGCCGACGACATCGACGCGACGCGTGACTGGTACGCACGCGTGCTCGGCATGGCGAGCGGTCCGCATCCAGACTTCGGCTTTCCGGTTCACTGGATGTACATCGGCGACGTCGACGTGGTGCACATCGGCCCGAGCGCGAAGATGGCCGGCGAGATCCAGAAGAAATACCTCGGTCGCACTTCGCAAGGTGGCGGCCAAGGCACGGGCGCGATCGATCACATCGCGTTTCGCGCCACTGGCCTGCGCGAAATGATGGAGCACCTCAAGCGCGAGAAGATCGATTTCCGCCAGCGCCGCGCCAATGGCCAGGCGCTGTTCCAGCTTTTCTTCCACGATCCGAACGGCATCAAGATCGAGCTCAACTACGCGGCCGAGGAAGCCGAAGGCATTGCGCCCGAGCTGATGGCGTCCGAACTGATCGCCGGCGCAGGGCGAAAGTAGCACCGTGAAGCGAGTTCTGATAGTAGACGACGAGGAATCGATGCGGCTCCTGCTGCGTCGCGTCCTCGAATCGAATCCGGCACTCGCCGTGACGCTTGCCGATGGGGCTGCTGAAGCCCTGAAGCTGACCGCCGAGCGTGCTTACGACCTCATCCTGCTCGACCTGCTGATGCCCGGGACCGGCGGCATCGAGGTCTTGACGCGCATTCGCAACGGCTCGGCCAACCGCAAGACGCCGGTCATCATCATTTCAGTCATGGCCGACGCGCCCACCAAGATTGCCTGCGAGTCGCTTGGCGTGAGCGACTATCTGGTCAAGCCCATCGACCGCGAAGCCGTGCTCGCCGCAGTCAACGGCGTCATCACCCGCTGACCGTCTTGTCGGAGCAGAGTGGAGCCGCTTTCGACGGCGACTTCACTCGATCACACGGTCCGCGCGCAGGAGCACGACTGCGGGAATCGTTAGCCCGAGGTGTCAACTCTTCCGATCTCGATCAAAGTCACGCTTTAGAGCCTCGACCAAGTCGTCTTCGCCCGCTGCTTGGCATAGTTGCACCAAGCGGTCGGCGTGCTCCCGCGTCAAAGTGAGCGTCACGACGTTCGAAGTCAGGTCGCCTCGAAATTCCGAGACCACGATGTCGGGAACGCCGATCGGGTTAATTTGCACTCTGGCATAGCCAGCGAGCGTTAAAAGGTACGCCAGCAAATCTTGGAAAATGTGTCCAGCAATTGCCGCACCGTGAGAGTCAACAATTTCACGCACACCGTTGCGATGCTCGAGTTCGAGCACGGGGTCCTCGGCTACGCGCTCACGCAGCCTGCCGACCCTCTTTAGTTCCCTTAACTCGGTGCAAAGCGCCTCGTGACCAACCAGCGCTTCGTCGCGGAAGGCCCTCAGGAAGCGCGGCCATGTCTGTTCAACGTGATCGCGCACGGCTGCGAGCCAGGCTTGTCCCTTTTCGATCCTCTGTAGATCTTGAACGGCGAGGCTGCCCGCGTCCCCAGGTCCCGAACGGAAGCTCTCCGCCGCGTCAACGATGAACCACCGGCCATCGACGTCGCGTTTGCCGGACCAAAACAAGGCGGCGATCACCCCGACCACATCCTGATCTTTGGTGACCAAGGCCTCCCGCTCGCGCTGGGGTATAGCGATGGTTGTTCCAGTTGTGAACTTGGACTCGATCCGTAGAGCCTTGGGGAACCGGCGCGCCGTCATAGACTGGGCATTATGCTTGCGAGGTCTTTGGCATCGTGGTGCTCACGGTCGGTCGCCGGTCCCATTGCTCGATGTGGTGAACGACACACCCGTTTTCGAAACCGGCATCGCGCAGAAGTACGACGAAGTCTTCGTCCTGGGTCGAAACCACGATCTGCTTTCGGCTCGCAAGGTCGACCACGACCTTGGCCATCGCCTCCTTGCGCGCGTGATCTAAGTTCTGAGTCGGGTCATCGATGTACAGCAGATCAAGACCATGCTGACCGGCCTCGGCGAGTGCGTAGAACAGAGCCAGCGCGGCTGCCGTTAACTGTCCGTCCGAGAGAACGAGGCGCGCCTCTCGTGCAGACTTGTTTACTGCCGAGCTACTCACCTCGAAGGAATAGTCGACTTTGTTTGCCTTGACGGCGGTCTTTACGTCCAGTCGATCGAAGAGGGGATGCTGCACGAGCTTCTCGTAAAGCTTTTGCGCTCGCGGCCCCGCCTTGCCGAGCGTTTCGGAGGCGATTTCGTCCTTCGCTGCGAGAATAGCCTTCTTGATGTTCTCGACCTGGGTAGCGCGATCATCCATCTCGCTCGCCTTCTTCTCGGCATCTGCGTAGCTGTTTTTGGCTTTCTTCCATTCGCGTTCGTGACCCTCGACAGCCTCTCGGCATTCGAGGAACGGCACCAGACCGTCGCGGACCGCACGGTCACGCTCGCTGATGGCCTCAAGGTCCTCCTCCATGGTCTCGACGCCCTTCGACAATTCGGCTCGCTGCTTCGTCACGTCGGCGAGGGCTTTCGTCAGTTCGGAGCTCACTTTACTTTCGATGAGCCCGTCGACCTCAAGGAGCTTCATCGTCGTCTTGCGGCCGGCCTCTAATTGCTTCTGGGCTTCTGCGAGGGCTGTCTGCGCTGTCTGGAACTTCTTCTCGGTCTCGCACAGATCGACATGGCTGGTTCTTGCTTTCTCCAGTGCCTTCTCGATCTCCCGAACACTCTTCGTCGTTAGGCCCTCAATGCGTTCGCCGATGCTTCGAAGAACCTTCTTGGGTTGCGCGATACCCTGCTCGCAGACGGGGCACGCGTCGACGATATCACCCTCGAAGCAAACGCGAGCCTGCACGAGGAGGGTGCGAAGCTCGCTGGCCGAACGCAGTTGTTGCTTCAGGCGCGTGAGCTCCTGCTCGAGCTCCGCGCGCCTCGTGGCGACGGCTTTGACGTCACCGTGGTGCTTGCCTATTCCGTCAAGATCCTTCTGGGCCTCATCTCGTTGCTCGACGAGCTCCGCCCATTCCTCGCCCGCGGCTTGGAGTGCTGCGAGACGCTTTCCGATCGGGGCGAGCTTCTTCTGTAGCTCGGCGCCGAGGCGGATCTGGTTGAGTGCCTTGGCCAGCGCCGCTGAGGTTTTCTTGGCTCCTGCTACCGTATCTGCTGGCGGCAACTGGGGCGCGTCTGCACCGTACTTCCCAGCGATCTTCCCAAGATCCCGACCCAATCCTGCGTATAACAACGTTAATCCGGCGCCGCTGAGATCCCTGCCCAAGAACTTGTTTGCCCGGGCCTCTTGTTGCGCTTCGTTGAACCGCTTTTCGAGAAGCTCTGCCTGGCTCTGGTAGTGCGCCTCAGTGGATTCGATGTTCTCTCGCCAGGACTTCGCTGCGTCCTTGAAGGGCTTGGGTTTGATGTTTTCAAGCATGGCTTCCGCGGCGTCCATCCCGAGGAGTCGGTCCAACGCCTTGTTGCGGTCTTTCACGTCATCGAGGAGCAGGCCGCGGATCTTGCTCTGTTGCAGCAGGACCGCTCGGACGAATGTGTCCATGTCGAGCCCTAACTGATCCTCCAGAAGCACCCGCGCTTGGTTGTCATGCACCTTCTTATCGTCAAATTCGACTTGGAAGGTGTTGGCTGCCGCGTCGCGTCGTGCGATGAGCCGCTTTTCTTCTAAAACGAAGACAACCTCGCCCTTACACACCTTTGAACCACCGCCGACGGGCGACATGAAGGCGTCTTTGGGAGCGGCTAGGGCGTTGCTCGGGAACGCACCGAAGAGGATCCACTCCAGCGCCAGCGCGAGCGTCGACTTGCCGACGCCGTTGTTCCCCCATATAAGCGCCGGGTGGCCGTTAAACTCGAATAGTTGACTCCCCAGCACGCCGCGGAAGTCGACGACCGTGACAGACGCGAGGCGCCAGCGCTTGGATTCGCCCGCCGTCTTCGAACTCACGATGGATCCGCTTCATCGTTGTCAGGTAGTTTGATGATCTGGTCCATGAACCTGGCGACACCT